>Ga0247727_10010136_pt1 | contig 16780 bp, 14 predicted proteins | sample WisWelCaveWW1625_FD_202498 | JGI IMG/M metagenome (GOLD analysis project Ga0247727, IMG submission 202498) | Biofilm microbial communities from Wishing Well Cave, Virginia, United States - WW16-25 | ecosystem: Environmental > Aquatic > Deep subsurface > Groundwater > Cave microbial mat | place...
ACGGTGGCCTTGGCGTAGCCCTTGTCGCTATCGCGCTCATTATGAGCAAGCTGGACATCGGTGGCTTTCGAGCCGTCCTTGTTTTTGCGTGAAATCGTTCGAATGTACATGTCTACAAGATAGCAAAAAAAAATTTTGCAGTCAAGTAGCCATGCAAAAAACGTGTGCCTACAGCTTTCTGCCCGAAATCACTCGGCCACGCACGAATCGGCGCTTTTTTTAAAAATTTTGCCCTATAACTGTCGAAGCCAGGCTTAAACGACTTCAAAATCTTGGTCAGAGAGCTTGACAGATGGATATTTTTGCAACTTGTTCCTAAAAATTTCAGCGATCTCAGCTAATCGCTCTCTCGTCTTAGCCTCAAATCGAATGACGAGCACCGGCTGTGTGTTGGATGCTCGCACCAATCCCCACCCATCGCCGAAAAGCACGCGGGCTCCATCGATATCGATGACCTCATAACTTTTTTTGAATGAGCGAACTAGATCCGCCACTATATCAAATTTGTCTTCGTCTGTTGCTTCTATACGAATTTCAGGCGTTGAAACATAAGCTGGTATGTCATCATGCAATTCGGCCATGGTCCTTCCAGAATGAGACAGAATCTGCATGAGCCGTCCACTGGCGAATATAGCGTCGTCGAATCCAAAGTAGCCATCTTTAAGAAATATGTGGCCAGCCATTTCACCTCCTAAGGGAGAGTGTTCCTCTTGCATCTTAGCCTTAATAAGGGAATGACCTGTTTTCCACATAACCGGTACACCACCGTTTTGTTCAATGAATTCAGGCAGTGCCTGGCTGCACTTCACATCGAAAACGATTTTGGTTCCAGGATATCTGGTCAATGTATCCCGCGCAAAAATTGCCATAAGTTTGTCAGCAAAAATTGGCCGGCCGAGATTGTCGATGATACCGACGCGGTCAGCATCGCCATCGTAGCCAATTCCCAAATCCGCCTTCACCTCAACGACTTTCGCGCGCAAATCCTGAATGTATTTCATCACTGTTGGATCAGGCAGATGGTTCGGGAAGCGCCCATCGGGCTCGCAGCAAATGCAGTCGACCTCACATCCCATATCCTGCCAAATTTTGGGCGCAAAAAGCGCACCGCAGGCGTTGCCAGGATCGATTACGATTTTGAGCCGTTTTCCTAGCTTGACACGCTTTTTGATTGCCGTTATGTATTCGGGAATGACATTTAGCGTCTCGACTTTGCCTTTTCCGCTTGCAAATTTGACAGATTGAATGATGCGGTAAAGCTGCTGAATCTCCTCGCCATAAACAGCACCGACGGAAACATGCCCGTCTGCGTTTTTAAGACCGGTGGACATTTTGAAGCCGTTGTATTCAATCGGATTGTGGCTGCCGGTAATCATTACCCCACCACCTGCCTGCAGATGTATTATGGCAAAATATTGTGTTGGTGTTGGTACCACCCCGACATCAACGATTTCGGCACCGCATGAGATCATGGCCTCTACTAATGTATTGCGTAAGCGCTCCGATGAAAGTCGAACGTCACGTCCGACAACCAAGCGCTTGCGGCCTTGCGCTAACATATGAGTAGCAAAGGCTTTGCCAATTAATGTGACATTGTCATTCGTTAGATCCTTTTCGGCAATACCGCGAATATCGTATTCTCGGAAGATAGTACCGCTAATCATGGTGTGCTCCTTTCAGTTCGGTTTTTTGCCCAATAACATGCCGCTTAAACCTAACCAAGTCTTTAATGATTTGTACGTGATGAAAACCCGCTTCGCGGAACAATCCCGCAATCGCGGTGCTGCGCTGGCTGGCCATTTCACAGGCCGCCCATCCGCCGGCACGCAAATGGTGATTGCAAAAATTAACGATGCTGCGATAAAATTTCAAGCCGTCATCTTTTACATACAAGGCCTCTGCCGGTTCCCACTCACGAATCTCCGGCTGCAAGCTGGCGCGCTCGTTTTCTAAAACGTATGGCGGATTGGAGACGACAAGATCGAATTGTTCATCTGAAGAAAGCGCGCCTGCATTTGTCATATCGGCCAAACGGAATTCAATGCGATCAACGACGCCGAGCCGCTTGGCATTTATCTGCGCAATTTCAAGCGCTTCGGTCGATATATCGGTTGCAACGAAACGCGTGTGTGCAAGCAATTTTGCCAAAGAAACCACGATGCCTCCCGAACCCGTGCCGAGATCGATGATTCGCGGCGCCTCAAATTTTGCGGCCAATTCAACCACTTTTTCGACGAGCAGCTCGGTTTCGGGACGCGGGATCAATACGGCGGGAGAGACGACGAGTTCGAAGCCATAAAATTCGCCAACGCCGAGAATATATTGCAGCGGCTCGCGCTTCAGGCGGCGATTTAAGAATTCATCGAACTTTGCCTGCTCATCATCCTGCAATCGGTGCTCGCGCATCAGATAAAGATTGGCACGGTCGGTTTTTAATATTGCCGTGAGCAGCCACTCCGCTTCGCGATGCGGTGATTCGATGCCGGCCGCACGAAGTTGTTGCTCTGCAGATTTGAGTAGATCGAGAATTCGCAAATTCACTCGGCATGTTTTAATTTCTCCGCCTGATCCGCCAGCGCCAGTTGCTCGATGAATTGATTGATATTGCCGTCGAGCACGCCGTCGAGTTGATGCACCGTCAAGCCGATGCGATGATCAGTCACGCGGTTTTGGGGGAAATTATACGTGCGAATTTTATCGCTGCGGTCGCCGCTGCCAACCATTTGCCGCCGCGCGTCGGTTATTTTTGCTCTTTCTTCCGCCTGTTTGATTTCATAAAGACGCGCGCGCAGGACTTTAATCGCTTTAGTTTTATTTTTGAGCTGGGATTTCTCGTCCTGACACTGCACAACGAGCCCGGTTGGAATATGCGTGATGCGCACGGCGGAATCCGTGGTGTTGACGCTTTGCCCGCCGGGGCCGGAGGAGCGAAACACGTCGATGCGCAAATCATTCATGTTGATTTCAACATCGACCTCTTCGGCTTCAGGAAGCACGGCCACGCTGGCGGCCGAGGTGTGAATGCGGCCGTTTTGCTCAGTGGCCGGCACGCGCTGGACGCGATGCACGCCGCCTTCGTATTTCAATTTGCCATAAGCGCCTTTGCCATTGACTTGAAAAATAATTTCTTTAAAACCGCCGATACCCTGTTGATTGAGCGACATCATTTCCATCTGCCAGCCCTGTCGCTCGGCGAAGCGCGAGTACATGCGAAAAAGATCGCCGGCAAACAAACCGGCTTCGTCGCCGCCGGTGCCGGCGCGAATTTCCACGATGACATTTTTCGCGTCGTTGGGATCTTTTGGCACCAGCAAAAGTTTGAGCTCTTCTTCCAGCTTAATCAACTTAGGTTCAAGCTCTTCCAGCTCAGCTTGAGCGATTTCGCGCAGCTCGCTATCTTTGGTTTCATTTAAAAGCTGGTTGTCATCAGCGATACTTTTGGCAATCGTTTTGTATTCGTGATATTTTCGAACGGTTGCTTCCAGATCGCTGTGTTCGCGCGCGAGATCGCGCAGGCGTTTGGGATTACTTGCGGTCTCCGGGCTGGCGAGCAGCGCATTCACTTCTTCGTAACGCTTTTCGAGATTGTCTAATTTAGCGAACATTTTTATTGGAATTTATTTTTCTTTGGAATTATACAGTATTCACCATCACTGCTTTCCCATCATCCACCACCACGTTTGGCAGCAACGTCACATCTTCTCCCAGAGCGGCTTTCAACGAAACAATGGCAACTTCAAGTTGGCTGAGATCCGGCTCTTTGGTGGTGAGCCGCTGCAGCCACAGGCCGGGCAAAATGAACAAGCGCCAGAATGCGTAGCGATAACCTTTATCCGAGAGCCGAATAAACTCATACGAGATGCCGCCGATGACGGGGATGAAAGCCAGACGCAGCAGACGGTCGCCGACGGTTTCCGGGCGGCCGAGCGCCATGAAAACGAAAATACTGACGATCATGACGATGAGCAGAAAGCTCGTGCCGCAGCGCGGGTGGAAGCGAGAAAATCGCGAAGCGTTCTCCGGCATCAATTCTTTTTTTTCTTCAAAATTAAAAATGCTTTTATGCTCGGCGCCGTGATATTCAAATACGCGGCGGATGTCTTTCATTCTCGTGATCAGCCACAAATAGCCCAAAAAGAAAACCAGTCGAATAATGCCGTCGACGAGATTGAACCAAAAGCCGGTGCGCGCGCCGAGCCAGTCCGTTAGCAGCAGCGGAACGTAGAAAAAAATTCCAAGTCCAACGGCAAACGCAAACGCCAGCGTCAAGCCCATCCAGATTTTTTGTCCGAACGTGCGCTGCCCCGGACGCTGAGCCGGAGTCGAAGCGCCGTTTTGTTTCGCTTGTTCGTCGGCCATCGCGACATCGCCGGAAAAGGTGAGCGCCTGCACGCCGAGCACGAGCGCTTCGATCAAAACAATGGAGCCGCGAAAGATCGGCAGCGAGAGAATCTTAAAGCGATTTAACAGCGAACGATACGGCTTGCGCAGGACTATAATGCTGCCATCGGCGCGGCGACAGGCGACGGCAACCATTTCCGGCGAGCGCATCATCACGCCTTCGATCACGGCCTGGCCGCCAACCATCAATTTTTTTTCGGAAGCATTTTCTTTTGGCACGATTAATACAGAATAAGGTAAAAATAAAAAACGGAATACCCCGTTAGGCCCGGCCTTTCGAGTGCATTCCGTTGAAATTTTTCAGCCGATGCTAAACTTGCGCTGCCGCAGTTTTCCCCTCGCCTTTCTGATATTTCCTCATGAATTTCTCGACGCGGCCGGCGGAGTCAATCAGCTTTTGTTTGCCCGTAAAAAACGGGTGGCAATTCGAGCAGATTTCGAGGCGCAGATCGCCCACGGTATTGCGCACTTGAAAGGTGTTGCCGCAGGCACATGAAATCGTCGCCAGAACGTATTGCGGATGAATCTTGGGTTTCACGATTATTCCTCTTGCTTTTGCCTATTGCCCCGATTGTGCATCATCGTTGTAGATTTTCAGCCAATATACTTAAGGATGATCGGGATCAACTTTTTGTATGAAAAATTATAGTACCACAGACTATAAATATACACCAAGATCACGGCAAAAGCAAGCGAATTTTACAAGTACAGTTCTACACCAAGTACAGTTCTCACCGTTGACCGGTCGCTTAAATCGTTCGATTCGCGCGGCATTCTCAATTTTTAGCGACCGGTCGGCATTTCACTACTGCTGTAGTTCTTTCTACAAGCAACAGATATTGACCAGTCGCCTAAATCGTTCGTTCCACCGAAAAGTGGTGGAATTATAGCGACCGGTCAATGAGTTGCTCAGAAGTAAACTTACCCTCTGTGAGTGAGGCATCGCGCCCGAAATTTAGCTTGACCTTTGAGGCAAAAAGTGCTATTTTACTACCTGGCTTTAATAAAGACTAAAAATAAACATTTATATATTTATGGAGAAATTAGCCTGTGAATGACATGAACGAAATGCCAGGGACGGAGAGCCAGCAAGAAACGAAGAACGCTGGCACGGAAAGCCAGCAAGAAACGAAGAACGCTGGCACGGAAAGCCAGCAAGAAACGAAGAGCGCTGGCACGGAAAGCCAGCAAGAAACGAAGAGCGCTGGCACGGAAAGCGGTGAGATGGCATATTGCGTCAAATGCCGCAAGAAGACGCCGATGGTCGAGGTTCAGCGCGTCACCATGAAAAATGGACGGCCGGCGATTAGCGGCAAGTGCAGTGTGTGTGGAACCGGCATGTACAAAATTCTCTCGAAAAAATCTTAACGAGCGTAAAATTTTGCCGCGATTATGCCAGAAAAAAATGAAGGCGAACGTCAAGAGCGTTCGCCTTTTTTATGCTGCAATTAATTTGTCGGCGCGATAACTTTAGCCTCGGTAAAGCCCATTTGCCGAAGTTGGCTTGCCGTGCGGCCGGCGGGTTTTTCGGAATAATATCGGCCAACACATACGCGCCATTGGTTACCGACGCGCTGAACGAAATTGTTGACGCGTTCTGCCCGTAATCTGGATGCCAGGGTATCGGCCGCTCCCGACCGGTTGAAGATGCCTACCTGCACCGTGTACTCATTGCGCTGAACTTCAGCCTGTGGCGCGCGCGGCGCCCCGGAGGGCGGAAACTGGCTATCACTGCGATCATCGCGCCGATCCGAGCGGTCTTCGGCGGCGGGCGTATCTTCGCGGTTGCTCGGGGGGTGGTCTTCGCTTTTTCTCGTGCATGCTCCGATTAAGAGAATAATCAGGCCTGCCCAAAAAATTTGCGCTAACCACGCCCATCTCCTGCTCCCAATCATCACAGATTTGTCTCCTGATGAGGCTATTTTATGAGGCTATTTTTTTCTCGGCGGCAGCACGACCGGATTTTCCACCCCCTGGGCTTTCAGCGTATTGGCCAGGCGGGTGGCGCTTGACGCAGAAGCAAATGTTCCCACACAAACCACATATTGGCCATTAGCTTGCAAAATGAAATTATGAATATTTTTGCCGCGCAGCCCGGCCGCATATATATTGGCGGCTTCACGCGTGGTAAAAACGCCGGCTTGAACGGTGTACCGCTTCAAGTTCGTCACCACGGGCGGACCGGGGCGAGCGGGATCTGGCGGCGGAGTCGGCGGTTGCGCGCAGCCGGTGTTTGGCTCGGTGGGATTGCACGAGCGGACACTGCCGAGACCGGCAATGATGATAATCAACAACAAAACAAATAATGGGGTCAAATCCGGTGAACCCGGTGCTGGTTTATCTGCCATGATGATATTGTCTCCACAATATTGCAACAATACAATTTTAATAAAAATTTTTCATTGGGTCAAGAATAATTTATTTTTTAATTTCTTAATTGTTATTTTGTTTTAAACGGAATAGCCGTTGACAAAAGCGCCTGGAATTTTTATATTGCATATTGCAGGGCAGGGCAACATTGAGTGGCGCTTTAATGCCGCGGCCAGGTCATGGTGTGAACTTATAAAAAGACTTCCAATGCACATCATCGAAGGACATTTCAACGGTCAGGGGAAGCGTTTCGCGCTGATCGTCAGCCGATTCAATAGTTTTATTTCCGAGCAGTTGCTGCAAGGCGCGAACGATTGTCTCGTGCGCCACGGCGTTGCTGAAAAAGACATCGAGGTTTATCGCGTGCCCGGCTCGTATGAAATTCCGTTGGCGGCTTCTCGCGCGGCGAATCTCAAGCAGTATGACGCCGTCATCTGTCTCGGCGTGCTGATTCGCGGGGAGACGCCGCATTTCGATCACCTCGCCGGTTTTGTTTCCAAAGCCCTCGGCGAGATTTCGCTGATCACCGGCGTGCCGGTAATTTTCGGCATCATCACCGCCGACAATCTCGAACAAGCCATCGCGCGCGCCGGCACTAAAGCCGGCAACAAAGGCTGGGAGGCGGCGCTCGCCGGCGTCGAGATGGCGAATTTGCTGCCGCAGATTAAAGAGTAAAATGGGAATTCTTTTCATCGCCGACGATCAAATTAACAAAAAATTGTCCAATTATAAAAAATTATGAATTATATGCGGAGATACCCTGATTTTTTCCCTCGGCTTATTTTAGTTATTTCTTTTTTGCCGTTTACGCTTCGAGCCCAGGACCAGCTCTGGCAATCCTTCACCAACATGCGCACCGTCCGCGGCTATCACGACCCGGGCAATAGCGCGTATACTTTTTCCCGGCTTATGGTCGGCTCGCCGCAAGGCGTGTGGGCCGCGACCACCGGCGGAGTTTTGTTATGGGAGACGAATCGCCAGGCCTTTCGCCAGTTCACGAATACCGACGGCTTGCGGCAGAATGTCGCCAAAGCGCTTGGGCGCGATACCCGCGGCCGCCTCTGGATTTTTTTAGCCACCGGCACGATCTCGCAGCCGGCCGGCCTTATCGATATTTACGATCCTGCTCAAAGTTCTTTCACGCGCATCGATGATTATATCAACCGCAATATTTACGATTTTTCGGCGCGCGGCGATTCGATGTACCTCGCGCTGGATCGCGGCATCAGCCTGTATGACATCGGCCGCAGCGAAGTCAAAGAAACCTATCAGAATCTCGGCCGAAATTTTCCGCGCGGCACCGCCGTCAATTCGATTTTCTTTGACGGCCGCGATTTGTGGGCGGCGACCACCCTCGGCATCGCCCGCACTTCGCTGAATCTGCCCAATCTTTTGGCGCCGGAAAGTTGGACGAATTATACCACGGCGGAAGGTTTGCCGTCGCCGGTCGTGCGCGGCTTTGCCAGGTTTTCGCAGCGCCTCGTTGCCGCCACTGCCAACGGCGTCACCGCTTTTGACGGCCAGCGCTGGACCGATGCCGGTCTTCCCAACACGGAAATTTTACAGTTAGTGGCTGTCCAGGAAAATGGCCGGGAGATATTATATGCCGCCACGCCGTTCGACGTTTTTCGCTCGGAAACGCTGGGGATGTGGATTCCGTTGGCAAAAATCGGTTTCATCATCACCGGGATCGTTATTGACGAAGCCGGCACGCTATGGGCCTCGACGTATGACAACGGCCTTTATGAGTTTGATCGCGGCGCGCAAAACTGGCTTTTGCACGAGCCGAGTGGTCCGGCGACAAACAGTTTCGCTTCGCTGAGTTTGGATCGGGAGGGCAATCTTTGGTGCACTTCCAGAAACAATGGTTTCCAGATTTACGATGGCATGCGCTGGTACAACTACAATCGTTCCAACTTTCCTTCAATTAATAACAACGACATTCAACACATCATTCATTTGACGAACGGCGAGCATTGGGTGGCAACCTTCGGCAGCGGCATTTACGTCTTGACCGGCAAGTTGGAGGCGCTCACGATCCAGGCGCATCTGGATGACAAAAACGGCATTCTGGCAACGGCCATCGGCACCACGAATTTTCCGGTCGTCCCGTTTCTCAAACAGGATAATCAAGGCAATCTGTGGATACTCAATTATCAAGCCGCCAACACCAATGCGCTGCTGGTGCGGACGCCTTCCGATCAGTACGCGTACTTTTCAACCAGTGACGGCTTGCGCAGTTTTGAAGTCACCGTTTTGGAAATTGAAAAAAGAGAAAATGAGCCGGACCGCATTTGGGTAGGAACCTCCAACGGCGGCGTCAGCGTGTTGGACTATAACGGCACGATTCAAAATAAATCCGATGATGATTTCAGCGGCGAGCTGGATTTGGATGATAATTTATTGAGCCTCAATGTGACAAGTATTGCTCAAGATCGCAATGGCGAGATGTGGATCGGCACGGACAAAGGACTCAATTATTTGCTCGGCGGCGGCGCCAATGATCGCTTCTGTTACAGCTTGATCAGCGATGACGTCAAAATCATAAAAGTCGATCCACGCAACAACAAATGGGTGGGAACCAGCGCCGGCATCACCGTGCTTTCCGGTGAGGACAATTGTTCAACCACGGAGTACACGGTCGAGAACAGTCCGCTGGTGGGAAGTTTGGTGACCAGCATCGCGTTTAATACGCAAACCGGCGATGCGTGGATTGGCACAACCACCGGCCTCTCGCGGTTTCGCACGCCGTTCACCGAGCCGAAACCGGATTTGAGCCAGCTCACCGGCTATCCGAATCCATTTATGCTGGATGAGCGCACCGCGACCTGCGGAACGCCGGGCGGTTTTCGCATTACCAATTTGGCCGAAGAAAGCGAAGTGAAAATTTACAGCATCAACGGCGAGCTGATTCGGAGTTACGAAATGGACCAGGTTCCGGGCGCGCAAGTGTGCTGGGATGGCCGCGACGACTCCGGCAAACTGGTGCCGAGCGGCATTTATCTCTTTGTTGCATTTGTTGAATCATCCGGCGCAAGTGCGGTGGGGAAGGTGGCGGTGGTGCGGCGGTGATTTTATAACAGTTTTCAATATAAAAGATCGCGATGATCATCGACAGCTTAGAAATTGGTTCTCACAACGGCCTCTCCGAGCAGGTTGAGTTTTACAGAACAGATGCCAATAGGCATCTTTCTGTGGAAACGCGCTCTGCTTTCGGCCAATTCATGACGCCGGCGCCGGTCGCAACATTCATGGCGTCGCTATTTTTTAAACCAGCATCTAAAACAGTTCGCTTGCTTGATCCCGGAGCAGGGGTGGGTTCACTTACAGCCGCAGTTGTTGAAAAAACAAATCAAGCTGCAGATCATGTAAAAGAGCTTTCCTTAACTGCTTATGAGATCGATCCTTTGTTAATTAGCTACCTTCACTCAACCCTCAAAGATTGTCAACAAAAATGCGAAGATGCCGGAATCGAGTTTGACTATGAAATTGCAGAAAAAGATTTTATTTGTGCAGCGACCGAAATGCTTAGAGATGATTTATTCTTTGATCCCCAACAAAGACTAAGTTTTACTCACGCCATACTTAATCCTCCCTATAAAAAAATAAATAATGATTCACAGCATCGCTTATTGCTTCGTTCAGTTGGTATAGAGACAAGCAATTTATATGCGGCATTTCTGGCCCTTGCAATTAAATTGCTCCAAAAAAACGGCGAGCTGGTTGCCATCGTGCCAAGAAGTTTTTGCAATGGACCATACTTTAAACCGTTTCGAAAGTTTTTGCTGAAGAACATGGAATTGCAGCGGATTCATGTCTTCGCGAGCCGCGATCAAGCATTTAAAGATGATGAAGTCCTTCAGGAGAATTTAATTTTTCATGCCATAAAAGGCAGAAAATCTCAAAAAATAATTGTTTCATCGAGTGTTGGAACGGAATTCGATGACATGACCATTCTTGAAGTTCCTCATGATCGGATTGTTGACATGCATGATCCGGATTTGATTATGCATATTATCACCAGCCGAATGGATCAATACGTCATTGACCGGATGCAAGTGTTTCAACAAAGCTTGCGCGATTTAGAAGTCGAAGTTTCCACCGGCCCGGTTGTTGATTTCAGATTAAGCGAGCATATTTCCCAAGAACCCAATAATCAGAGCGTGCCTTTAATGAGGCTTCCGTAAATAGTCGGTGTTTTTGAAAAATTTTTCAATCTCATACAATATGTTGTTATCTTGATCTGATTCGATCTCAATATATTGTATGACATTTTGAATTTCGGACTTTTTACGAATTGCACTTTAATTTATCCGGCACATTTTGAGCAGCATCACATAAAATGGCCTAAACTTAACGGGCGCAAGCCGAATGCGATTGCCGATACAAAAGATGTTCAACAATGGCTTCTTCCAAATGGTCATTATGCGCTGGTACGCAGGTTTTCTTCTAAAGAAGAGCGTAGACGCATTGTGGCTGCAATACATAATCCTTGTGGTATACCTGCGGAGAAAATTGGATTTGAAAATCATTTGAACATCTTTCATTCAAATCATCATGGATTGAATTCCGAAACAGCCAAAGGACTGGCGGTTTATCTTAATTCAACATTAGTTGATATCTATTTTCGGCAGTTTAATGGCCATACTCAAGTTAATGCCGCTGATTTGAGGATGCTTCGTTATCCCGACATTCAACTTCTCAAAGATTTGGGAACGCAAGTGGATGAAGGCAAGTTCCCCAATCAGGAAAAAATCGATTTTGAATTAGAAAGGAAAATCCAAACGATGTCGAAAATTTCTTCGCCCGATCCGGCCAAAATTAAAAAGCGTATAGATGAAGCGATTGAAATTCTCAAACAATTGGATTTGCCTAAAGCTCAACAAAACGAACGTTCGGCATTGACGTTATTGGCAATCACGAATATTAAACCAGCAAACACATGGAAAAAAGCGCAAGCTCCTTTAATGGGAATTACGCCAATTATGGATTTCAGTCGGGATTATTATGGAAAAGAATATGCTCCCAATACCCGAGAGACTTTTCGTCGTTTTAGGATGCATCAATTTGTTGAAGCGGGCATAGCTGTCCAAAATCCCAATCAACCTGATCGTCCTATTAATAGCCCGAATTGGTGCTATCAAATAGAACCGGCCGCATTGGCGTTAATAAAAACTTATAGCAGCACGAAATGGAAAAAAGCGCTTACTTCTTATTTAAAAAATCGACAACCATTAAAACAAAAATATGCTAGAGAGCGTAAAATGCTTCTCATCCCGATAGTAATTGGGAAAGATCAGGAAATTAAACTCACGCCCGGTAAACATAATGAACTCATAAAACAAATCATTGAAAATTTTTGCGCAAGATTTATACCCGGAGGACAAATTCTTTATGTCGGAGATACCGGTTCTAAGTGGGGATATTTTAATAAAACCGAATTAGAGAAAATGGGAGTTAATGTAGATACCCACGGTAAAATGCCTGATGCAATAATTCATTATCCCAGTAAAAATTGGTTATTTCTCGTAGAAGCTGTAACAAGCCATGGTCCAGTAGACAGCAAACGTCGTATTGAATTAGAAAAGCTGTTTAAAAAAGTAAAGGCACATTTGGTTTTTGTGACGGCATTTCAGACTCGTTCAGAAATGGCTCGTTATTTACCCGACATCTCGTGGGAAACTGAAGTTTGGGTGGCTGAAGCGCCGTCTCACCTCATTCATTTCGATGGAACTCGATTCCTTGGTCCGTATGATATGTGAGTTAAATTTTAATTACATTTTCGTACTCACCCGATCCGACTGTTTCATCTCAAAACATTATCAGGAAAGCGATTCGCGCTCAGAAAATTTACAAAACCGAAATAAAATTTTAACCGTCTTCTTCGTTTAAAAAAACGGCAAAAACATTTTCGAGTATCTCTAATAATTCCAAACGCTCGCGCTTACGCAAACGCCATGAATATGGGCTATTGAAAAGATAACGACGATACGTCGTGGCCCCGACCTGCTGTGTGGAATGAAATAATCAACAGGCACAAACTTTGCCATTAACTCTTCAGTCCGGGAAAAATGCTACAAACTTTTTCTCTGTACAATTACGCGCTCGTTGATCGCGTCGAGTTGACGCTCGGATCAGGATTGAATGTGTTCACGGGCGAGACCGGCGCCGGCAAGTCGATTCTTATCGGCGCCATGGCGGCTTTACTCGGAGAGAAAGCCGCGTTTCATTATCCCCGCGACCCCGAGAAAAAAGCGATCATCGAAGGGCTCTTTGTCAACTGTTCCTCTCCCCGGCTGAAGCAATTCTTGCGTGAAAACGCGCTGGAGATGGGTGAAGACGACGGCTTTCTGCTGCGCCGCGAATTTATGCCGAACGGACGCAGCCGCGCCTTCATTAATGATTCACCGATCTCGACGGCGATTCTTGATGCTTTGAGTGAGCTGCTGGCAGACATGCACGGCCAGCACGAGCATCAATCGCTGCTGCAGGCTCGCACGCATTTGCGTTATCTCGATGCGTATGGCGGGCACGAAGAGCTTGCGGCGCAGGTCGCCGAGGCGTTTGCCAGAGTGCGCGCCGCGCAAGACGGCTATACGGAATGGCTGTCTCGGCAGAAAGATTTGCAGGAAAAACGCGAGTTCAATCTTTTCCAGTTGCAGGAAATCAAGAGCGTCGATCCACAGCCGGGGGAAGAGGAGAATTTGGTTCAGGAAGAACGATTGTTGAGCAGCGCGGAGCGCCGCGTTCAGCTCAGCTCGCAAATTTATCAGTTATTATATGAAGCTGAAGGGGCGGTGCAGAGCCGGCTCAAATCCGCTTTGTCCTCGTTGGAAGAATTAAGCGATATCGATCACGCCTTGCAGACTTTGCATACGGATTGCAAAGCCGCGAGCTTGACGCTGCAAGAAACCGCGCAAGAGATTCAGCGTTACAGCAGTCATATCGAATTTAATCCGGCGCGCCTCGAGCAGGCCCGGCAACGATTGGCGAATTTCAACAAGCTCAAGCGCAAATACGGCGGCGCCATGGAGGGAGTTTTTGAGCGTCGCGCCGCCCTCGAAGCTTCGTTAGCCGATTTAGAAAATCACGAAGAAAAAGTCGCCACATTGAAAAAACAGCTTGATGCAGCGCGCCAGCGTTACGCCGAGTTGTGCTTAAAATTATCTTCACAGCGCCGTCAGGCCGCCGGTGATTTGCAAGAAGCCGTGCCGGAAGTTTTGACGGAATTAGGAATGGCGGGCGCGAAGTTTGAAGTGCAGGTCAAAACCCAGCCGGATGACAAAACGTTTGTGAAAATCGACGGCAAGCCGGTGCGGGTGAGCGCGACGGGAATCGATCATGTCGAATTTTTTATTTCCGCCAATCCGGGGCAGGCGCCGGCGCCGTTATCGAAAGTCGCGTCCGGCGGCGAAATTTCCCGCATCATGCTGGCGCTGAAATCGATTCTTGCCGAGCGCGATGACATTCCGGTTTTAATTTTTGATGAGATTGATGCCGGCATTTCGGGGCGAGTGGCGCACGCCGTCGGCAAGAAATTGCAGCAGTTGTCGCAATCGCATCAGATTGTTTGCATCACGCATCTGCCGCAAATTGCCAGCGCCGGCTTGCAGCATTTTTTAGTCGAAAAAAATCTTCTCAACGGCAAATCCGTCACCGCCGTGCGGCAACTGCAAAATCGGGAACGTCCGGAAGCGATTGCGCGGCTGCTGGTCGGCGAAACGATTTCGGAAACGCATATCAGCAGCGCCCGCGAATTGCTTGCCGAGAGCGGGCAAACAACTGTTTGAATTGTAGAATTTAATTTTTGTAAATCAAATGTTGATTGGTTAGCCGGTTAACCGGTTTGCCTGTTAAACCGGCAAACGGGCTAACACTAAACAACCTGGAGCTCGCATCATGACCCCATTGAAAAAAATTATCGGCACTTCGATTTTTTCGCTGCTGCTCGTCGTTGTTGGATTGTTCGTGGTCTGCAGCGGCAGCCGACAGCAGGCGCAAATTGAAGACGATCCTCTCGCCGAGGAAAACAGCGACGAAGCTTATAAAGACGATCTGTTGAAACGGCTAGAATTGCTCGAAGGCGAAAATCAAACCGCGGAAACAGAAACCGCGGAAACTTTTGACACGAATGGCGCAACCTTGACGAGCGAGAATAGCGAAGCCGCGCCGGCCAGCGACGCCGAAAACTCATTTTTGACGCCGGAACTTTTTCAAGGCATGAATGCGGAAGTCCAGCAGCTTGAAATGTTGGCGTCAAACAAAGAGCGCACGATTGACAGCCTGCGCGCCGAGATGGAAGAAAAAAATTATCAGTCCGCCGCCATCCAAACCGCGGCCAGCACCCGGCAAATGAACAGCAAGCCGCTGCCGCGCGGCGTCGACAACTCCGCTATATTGAGTTCGGAATTTGGCCTCGCTTATCAAGATGCGCTGGATGATTTTTATGTGCGCCGGTATGACAGCGCCATTCGCAAATTCCGTGAATTGATTGGAAACAATGACAATCATCCTCTTGCGGACAACTGCCAGTACTGGATTGGCGAGGGTTACTTTGCGATGGGAAGATATTATGACGCCGTCGCCGAATTTCAGAAGGTTTATGCATTTGAGCAAAGCAACAAGACCAACGACGCGCAGTTGATGATCGGCCTCGCCTTTATGAAGAGCGGCGAAAAAGAAATGGCGCGCGCCGAATTGAACATGTTGACGAGCTTCAACCCGCAAAGCGAATCAGCCAGAAAAGCGCAGAAATATTTGCGCCTGTTGGAAAACGCCTAGCGCCGGCGGCAGTTGCAATTGTTTGAAAATCCCTCTCATTTTTTATCTTTTCAAAATAAATTAGCGCCTGGACTGCTGTCTCATCGCGGCTGTCCAGGCGCTAATTATTTCACGGCGGTGGCCTTATCGCTGCAAAACCATCCGGCGCGCCAGTTGTTGCCGGCCAACCTGTAATTGGTAAAGATAAATGCCGGTGCTGACCTGTTGGCCATATTCGTTGCGCCCGTCCCAAGTGACCCGCTTATGCCCAGCCACCTGCACTTCATTAACAAGCGTGCGAACTTTGCGACCGAGCATGTCATAGATGACCAACCGCACCGGCGTTGCTTCCGGCAAATCGTAGGCGATGGTGGTTTGCGGGTTGAACGGATTGGGATGATTCTGTTTTAAAGCGTAATCCGTAATGCGCAAATCTTCAGCGAGGCTTTCTTCTCCATCAGAAGACTTCGGCAAATTCCCCGGCCCCGGCAATGCGCCCGGCGAATCGTGATGCAGGAACAAGCAATCGCGCTCCACTAAAATTTCGTTGGCGCAAATCGCCCCGCGCAACTGGCTGTTCTTTTTCAACACCACTTTGGCGTTCGGCGCATTCAAGGCGCCTAAAAAGTACGCTTCTTTTCCGACCTCCACCTGGCTGCTCTGCATGGTGTGGAAGCTCACCAGCTTGCTGTCGGCTTCGCCATTCGGCAATAAACGAATCTCGACTTCTTTGCCCAATTGCAGTTTGTTGACGATGTTGATCGTCACTGGATTGCCGCTGGTGAGATCGATCTCGATCACCGCTTCCGAGCCAGGATAACGCAACTCATTCATGTAGTAATTGCCGCTGGTGAGCTTGAGCGTGCCGCCGCTGTTGAGCGTGACGAGGTTGTAGGAGTTTGGCGCTAGTGAGAGCATGCCGCCGCTCGGCACGGTGGCATTTGGCCCGCCGGCGATGTAGCTCTTGCCCGGCAAAGGCTCCGGATTAATCAGCCCCACCGCAGCGTTGCCGTTGATCGTGCCCTGGTTGTCAATCGCTGTGTTTGAAGTCACATTGCCGTTGATGGTGTTGTCTTTGAGAATGGTGATTTTGCCGACCGCCGTGAGGGTGGAATTGTAGGTGCTGGGGTCGCCTTTTTCCACCGTGAGCGTGCCGTTGGAATGCATATTCCCAGCGGGCAGGTTTTGCTTGGTGCGCTTGAGCGTCACCTTGTTGGCGAGAAAAACAAAGGCTTTGACCGAGCCCGTA
>Ga0247727_10010137_pt1 | contig 16780 bp, 16 predicted proteins | sample WisWelCaveWW1625_FD_202498 | JGI IMG/M metagenome (GOLD analysis project Ga0247727, IMG submission 202498) | Biofilm microbial communities from Wishing Well Cave, Virginia, United States - WW16-25 | ecosystem: Environmental > Aquatic > Deep subsurface > Groundwater > Cave microbial mat | place...
GGGCGACGCCGTGCGCGTCCGCCCCGTAACAGACCGACCGACGACCCGAACGGAAGGAGCCGGAAACGACAGCCATTAAGAAACAGAAGAACACGCTTGCAACCGGTGGCCTCATAGAAGGGCGCGAAGCCCCCGCCCGTGTCGTTTCGGGCTGGGGTTTCGCGACGCGGCGTGGACGGCAGTCCTGTCCGCCGGCTTCTCGTACTCGACATACAACTCGCCGAGCCGCACGTCGGCGGGAGTCGCGGGAATCAATTCTTCCACCTGGATCACATGGGTGCGCCGCTCAATGATGATCTTTTCCAGCGCACGAAGCAAGTCCACAATGCCGCCGCTGCGAATCCGGGCTTGATTCGTTGCGGCGATGGCGGGAGACTGCGGCGGCTGGGCAACGCAAAGGAGGCACGATGAGTTGGTACTACGCGCACGAGAACAAGCCGGTGGGACCGGTCGAGGACGAGGCGTTTGAGCGATTGGTCAGCGCCGGGGCGATTCAGCCCGAGACGCTGGTGTGGCAGGAGGGGATGCCGAACTGGCAACCGCTCTCAGCCGTCCGGCCCACCGCGACCCGCAAGATCGGGTTGCGCCAGCCGGGGGAGTCGCTGGCGCCGACGGGGCCGGTGACCTGTTCGCAGTGCGGCAAGACGTTCCCGCCCGATGAGGTCATTCGGATCGAGAACCACTGGGTCTGCGCCGGGTGCAAACCGATCTTCGTCCAGCGGTTCAAGGAAGGCGTGGGCGTGTCGGGCGCGCCGGCCGATCCGCAGGCGCTGGTGCAGGCGGTGTTGGCGAGCGGGCGGCGGATCGAGATCGGCCGCTGCATCAGCCGCGCGTGGGAATTGTTGAAGTCGAATTTCTGGCCGATGGTGGGGACGACGTTGCTGGTGTATCTGGCGATGATGGCCTGCGGGGTCGTGCCCTTTCTGGGCGGGATCATTCAACTCATCCTGCAAGGTCCGTTGATGGCGGGGTTGTACTGGTATCACCTCAAGCTCGTCCGCGGCGAGGAGGCGACCGTGAAGGATGGATTTGCCGGGTTTGGGCCGCGGTTTGTGCCGACGATGCTGACGCAGATTGTCTCGGGCATTCTCGTGGGCGTGTGCCTCATTCCGTTGATTGTGGTGGTGGTGATTTTGGTTCTTGGTCTGGGCGGCGTGCACAGCGGCGCGGATTTTCGACAGATGCTCACGACGCGGATGCCGATGGTGATCGGGGCGGCGGCGTTGCTGGTGGTGTCGATGGCGGCGATGATGTATCTGACGGTGTGCTGGATGTTCGCGTTGATCCTGGCGATGGACCGGGGCCTGAATTTCTGGCCGGCGATGACGGTGAGCCGCAAAGTGGTGAGCCGGCAATGGTGGCGGATGTTCGGTTTGGTGATGGTGGCCGGGCTGGTGGGCGCCTCCGGCGTCATTCTGTGCGGCATTGGCGCGCTGGCGACGTTCCCGATGGTCTTCTCCGCCGTCATGGTGGCGTACGACGATTTGTTTGGCGAGGCCGGCGGCGCGTGATCCCATGGCAACGGCGGAGACGAGCAATCTTCCCGGCATTGTGTGCGTGGAGTGCCGGCAGCCGTTGCCGGCGGAATGGTTCGGCGCGGCAGAGATGAGACAGTGCCCGGCCTGCGCGACGGCGCAGGAGGTGCACGCGTTTCCCGCTCTCGTCCGTCAGCTCGCCACCGGCGCGTCCGCGGAGGCGGTGATGACCGACGGGGAAGCCGGCTGTTTCTATCATCCCGGCAAGCGGGCCGCGGTGCCGTGCGGGGTCTGTGGCCGGTTTCTGTGCGCGCTGTGCGATGTGGAGTTGAGCGGCGCGCATTATTGTCCGGTGTGCCTGGAAACCGGTCGGAAGAAAACCAGGCAACCGACGTTGGAGAACCAGCGGACGCGCTACGACCGATTGGCGCTGGTCTTGGCCACGGTGCCGATGCTGTTGTTCTGGCCGTCGCTGCTCGCCGCGCCGGCGGCGGTGTATGTGGCGTGCCGCTACTGGAAATCGCCGCCGGGACTGGTGGTGCGCTGGCGCCGGCTGTCGTTCGTGTTGGCGCTGGTGTTGGGCGTGGCGCAGATGATCGGGTGGGGGTTCTTCTTCTACATGTTGGCGACGGGGGATTGATGGCGGCGAGAGTCAACGGCTACCGACGGTTGCCCGGACGGGATGCGAGCCTCATCCATCGCTCGGAATTGTGGCTGGGTGCCGATCATCTGTTGCGGGTGGATATGCAGGGGGTCACGGAAACCTACCGGCGATTCTACTTCGGCGACATCCAGGCGATCATCGTCCGCACCACCCGTCAATGGATCGGCGAAGTGATTGCGACCAGCGTGGTGCCGGTGCCGCTGCTGGCGCTCGCGCTGTTCAGTGTCGGAGAACTGGCCTGGCTCTGGTACGTGCCCTTCGGGCTGGCGGTGTTGGGACTGCTCGTGGTGTTGGCGCGCGGGAAGTCGTGCGAATGTTACCTGAAGACGGCGGTGCAGATGGACCGGCTGAGCTCGCTCAAACGGCTGCGCACCGCCCGGCAGTTCATCGCCCTTGTGAAACCATTGATTGAGCAGGCCCAGGGAACGTTGGCGGCGGCCGATTATCAGCAACGCCTGCAAACGCTCGGCGCGCCGACGACGGCCGCGCCCCCGGTCATCGCGTCGGCCCGGCGACCGGTGCCGGCCAGGATCCTCCGGCATTCGCGGGGCCGGCTGCACTTGGCGGTCTGTCTGCTGCTGTTGGGCGACGCGGTGCATTCGGCGGTGGAACTGGTTGCCGAAACCGAGACGCTGGACACGATCGGCCTGATCCTGTTTTTCGCCATGCTCGGACTGTGCGTCGTGACGGTGGTGCGCCAGGCGAACACCGATCTGCCCGGCAGTTTGAAGCGACTGGCGTGGATCGTGATGGTGTATTTCATTGTCATCGTGTTGGTGGGGATCGGGTACGCCATCACCTGGATGATGACCCACCCGGGCGGGAGCATCTCGCAGATGAGCGAAGAAAATGATCTGGTGATGTTCGCGCTGACGGCGGTCTCCTTGTTGTGCTCGACGGCGCTGGTCGCGAGCGGGCTGTTGATGCTGCGGCGCTGGTGGCAATTGGGCCGGCCCGCGCCACCCACCCTGCCGGCCACGGAAGCGGGAGCGTGACGGCATGGCGTCGCTCGTCCACCAACGTTGTTTTCATCACGCGCGGCGCGAGGCCGTGGCCCGGTGCCCGGAGTGTCACCGGTTTTTCTGCCGCGAGTGCATCACCGAGCACGAGGCACGGGTCATCTGCGCGTCCTGCCTGACAAAGCGGGTGACGCGCGCCGCGAGCGGTCGCGGTCGGTGGGGTGAACTGCTCAGCGTAGCCGGTTGCGGCCTGGCCGTCTTTGTGTTGTGGATTTTCTTTTATCAATGGGGTCAGATGCTGTTGTCGTTGCCGAGTTCATTCCACGAGGGCACCGTGTGGCGCGAAGCGGTGGAAGGAATCGAATGAGGCGCGCGAATTCTGAACAACGCGCGGGCGCGATGCCGGCCCTCGACCTGGTGGAGGAAGCCACCCAATTGCTGCGGCGCGCGCCGATTCGGGTCCTGGTCTGGTACGTTCTCGGCAGCGTGCCGTTTGTGATCGGGTTGCTGTATTTCTGGGCGGACATGAGCCGCAGCGCGTTTGCGGCGAGCCATTGCGCGGCGGCGGCGTTGGGGCTGGCGTTGTTGTACGCCTGGATGAAAACGCTGCAGGCGATGTTCGCCCGCGAATTGCGCGCGTGGTTGGCGGGTGAATCCGTCCCGCAATGGAGTGCGCGCCGGCTGGCGCGGTTGGCCGCAACGCAAACGATGATCCATTGCGCCGCGCCGTGGATGGTATTGTTGGCCTCGGTGATCCTGTTTCCGTACGGCTGGGTGTGCGCGTTTTATCACAACGCCTCGGTGATGGACGACGATGCCGGCGGCGTGCGCGCGGTGGCCCGGCCCGCGGCGGCGCAGGCGCGGCTCTGGCCGCAACAGAATCATGCGTTGCTGAGCGTGCTGTATTTCTTCGGCTTGATCGTCTGGCTGAATGTGGCCGTGCTGCTGGCGTTGCTGCCGCATTTGCTGAAGATGTTGTTGGGCGTCGAGACGGTGTACACCTTGAGCGGGCCGTATCTGGTGGGGAACACGACCTTTCTCGCCATCACGTGCGGCCTGACGTATCTGGCGCTGAATCCGTTGGTGAAAGCCGCGTACGTGCTGCGTTGTTTCTACGGCGAATCGCGTGCCACGGGCGCCGATCTTCGTCTGGAACTGCGAATGGCCGCGCGTGTCGGCGCCATGGCGTTGTGGATGATCGCGGGTTTTGGAGGGCCAAGCTCCTGCGAGGCCGCCGACCCACGGACTCGCGGAGCTCGTCCCTCCACACCTACTGCGGAACGCGTCAACGCCGAAGAACTCGATCGCGCCGCGAACGATGTCCTGCAGCGGCGCGAATACAGTTGGCGCGCGCCGCGTCCGAAAGCCCCGGAAAAGACGGGCTGGCTGGACAAACTCCTGAACGAGATTCGGGAATGGGTGAACTCGTGGCGGCGAGAGATGGACGCCGTGCTCAGGAAATTCTTTCGCTGGCTGCGCGATTTGTTCGGCAACGACCGGCCGCGCGATGTCTCGCTCGGGTCGCGCGACGGGTGGATGACGGCCACGCAAGCGTTGATGTTCGTGCTGTTGGCGACCGTGGTCTGTGTGATCGTCTTGTTCGCCTGGCGGGTCTGGCAACGACACCGGCGCGCTCCGCCCCCGCAGCAGGCCAAACCGGTGGCGTCGACTCCCGATCTTGAGGACGAAAATGTAATGGCCGATGAGTTGCCGGTCGACGGCTGGCTGGCGCAGGCGCGCGAGTTGATGGCGCAGGGAAACTTCCGGCTCGCCTTGCGCGCGTTGTACCTGGCCAGTCTCGCGCAACTGGCCCGGCAAGAATTGTTGGTGCTCGCCAAGTTCAAATCCAACCGCGAATACGCCCGGGAATTGCAACGTCGCGCGCACGCTCACCCGGCCGTGTTCACGGCGTTTACGGAAAACCTGTCGGTGTTCGAAGCCGCATGGTACGGCGTCCACGAGGTAACAGCGGAGGCCGTGCAACAGTTTGAGACGAGCCTGCGGATTTTTGGTGGGAGCGACATTCTTGTCGCGACCGGCTTGTCCGACGAAGCTTTAGCGAAGGCGGATCGCGGCAGGAATGCCGCTCCCACCAGTCAGACTCCGGATGAATCGCACCCCTAAAATCTGGATCATCCTCCTGCTCGTGGCCGTGGTCGCTGGCGCGTGGGCGGTGCAGCGGTTGTTTGTGCTGCGGTTCGCGGCGGGCGACGTGTATCCGCCGTACTCGTCGTTGCGGGCCGATCCGCTGGGCACGAAAGCGTTGCACGACAGCCTCGGCCTGCTGCCGGCGGTGAAGGTGCGCCGGCATTTCGAGCCGCTCACGAAATTGCGCGATCCGCGGCAGACGACGTTGCTCGTGTTCGGCGTCGAACCGATGGAGTTGTCGTTTCTCGATCCCGTGGAGGTGAAAGAACTCGAAGCCGTCCCGGCGGGCGGCGGGCGGATGGTGATCGGTTTGGCGCCGGCCAGTCGCGAGCCGCGACGTTCGTGGCTCGCGGACGAGGAAGAGGAAACGAGTGAGGACCAGTCCGACAAGGACCACAAGAAAAAGCGGAAGGACCAGGAGGACGAACGACTCCGCCTCACCTCGTTGGGTGAAGAGTGGGGGTTCGCCGTGGCGTACGCGGACGCGCCGGCGGGGAGTTTGAAGGGGTTGGCCCGACGAGCCGACGACGACGTCGAGGCGGATGGGTTGCCGGTCACGGTGACGTGGCATTCGGTGACGTGGTTCGATAAGCTCCACGACAAATGGCAGGTGGTGTACGCCGTGGATGAGCGCCCGGTCATCATCGAACGATCAATGGGCGGCGGCACGGTGGTGTTGTGCGCGGATTCGTACCTGGTCAGCAACGAAGCGCTGCTGAAGGAACGCGAGCCGGGATTGTTGGCGTGGTTGATCGGGCGATCGCCCGACGTGGTGTTCGAGGAAGCCCACTTCGGCATCGCGCGACAGGCAGGGGTGATGACGCTGGCCCGCCGCTACCGGCTGCACGGATTGCTGGCCGGGCTCGTGGCGCTGGCCGGTCTGTTCGTCTGGCGCAACGCTGCGCGCTTCGTGCCGCCGACGCCGGTCGAACCGGTCGCGGTCGCGCCCCCGACCGAAGGCCGCGACGCTGCCGCGGCGCTGATCAATCTCTTGCGCCGCAGCGTGGCGCGCGACCGGTTGCTGGCCGTCTGCGTCCGCGAGTGGAAACGGTCGCTCGCTCACGGCCGGGCCGATGTGACGGAGAAGCTCGGCGCGGTGGAATCGCTCGCCACCCGCGCGTTGACCTCGAAGGAGATCGTGACCGCGTATCACGAGCTGCGGCGAATGTTGGCAAAGAAAACGATTGGAACACCGCCGTCCCCGGCGGTCGTTGCGGCCAGCCAAACCGCCGGGGACGGCGGCGTTCCGCACCACGCGAACAGCCAGACATAGGAATTCAATATGAATACGAACACGGAACAACTGCTCGCCGTCCTGGCGCGCGCCCGGCAAGAGACGGGCAAAGTCATCATCGGACAAGCCGGGGTCATCGACCACGCGCTGATCGTCATCTTCACGGGCCATCACGCGCTGATCGAAGGAGTGCCCGGCGTGGCGAAGACGCTGCTCGTGCGGACGCTGGCGCATGTGCTCGGCGGCGAGTTCAACCGCATCCAGTTCACGCCCGACCTGATGCCGGCGGACATCACGGGCACAAACATGTTCAACCTTCAGCGCAGCGAGTTCATGCTGATCAAAGGTCCGATCTTCACGACGTTCCTGCTCGCTGACGAAATCAACCGCGCCCCCGCCAAGACGCAATCGGCCCTGCTGCAAGCGATGCAGGAACGCGCCGTGACGATCGACCGGGTGACGCATGCGCTCTCGCCGCAGTTCACCGTGTTCGCGACGCAGAACCCGATCGAGTACGAAGGCACGTACCCGTTGCCGGAAGCGCAGAAGGACCGGTTCATGTTGAAGATCGTCATGACCGCCCCGGCGCGCGACGAAGAACTGGAACTGGCCCGGCGGATGTTGGGGAACGATTCCCCCGAAGCCGTCCTCGCCAGCGGCGCCGTGCAAGCGGTCCTCGGCCCGAACGAGCTGGCGCAGATGCGGAGTCTGCTGGAAAGTATCACGGTTCGGGAAGAACTCATCGCCTACGTGGTGGACATCGTCGGGCGCACCCGGTCGCACGAGACAGTCTTGGTGGGCGCCGGCCCGCGCGCGACGCAGGCGTTACTCCTCGCCAGCCGCGCCGCCGCCGCGATTGCCGGTCGCGACTACGTCACCCCTGACGATGTGAAGATGCTCGCTACACCCGTGCTCGAGCACCGTCTGATTCTGCGTCCTGAATTCGAAATCGAAGGACTGACCGTGCGCGAGGTGATTCAGAAAGTGCTGCAAGAGGTGGCGGTGCCGAGGTGATCGTGCTACGGAGCTACTCTGCCGGAGGTGAACAGCTCATCGGGAGACGGCGCGGCGCACACGCTTCAACGCCTCCGGCCCCGGAACCGTTCGAACGCGGCCCGACCGCACTTCATCCCGTCGTCGCTTCGCCTCGGCCACCCACAGTTGATCGATCTGGGTCAACTCTCCTGAATCAAGACTCTCCACCAATTTATCGGCCAACATCGCCCGCGACTCGCCGGACAGCGCGAGCGCCCCTTTCGTGAGCTGCTCCAGAGTCATTGCCATGGGGGCAAGATAAGACAACCGTCCGCCACGCTCAACCCTGAAAAGAGTGCGACAAATTGTGGCCGGCATTGTAGGGCGGGCACGTCCAACCCCGAAAGCGTTCGGGGTTGGTCTGCCCGCCGCCGGGAGCGATGCCACCGCCGCGGCGGGCAGACCGCACCGAAACGACACGGTGCGGACATGCCCGCCCTACAAATCGAACTGACCGCCGCTTTTAATCACACCCTCGGTTGCCAGCCGCGGCGGCGGGAAGAAGTTGAACAGTCAGGGCGGTCATCATACTCTCAGCGTCGATGATCGTGCCGCAGGCGAGATTGTTGTGGTGGGTTGGGTTGGTAGCGGTGCCGTGCGCGGGGGCGGCGGCGGCGGTGGGCGGGCCGACGCGAGTTATGGCGTTGATCGTGATCGGCACGCTCGTTGTCGCCGCGCTGCTGGATGCCGTGTGGGGGTACGGGAGTTTGGACGGGATCGGCGTCGAGTTGCCGGCCGTGGTGCGGTTCGCGAAAGATCGCGAGGGCGAACTGGATGTGCGCGTTCATAATCCCGGGCATCAGCGGCGCGTGGTGCGGTTGGGGTTGCCATTTCCGCCCCCGATCGAGATGACGAGCGAGGATTTGGTGGCGGAGTTGCCGGCGGAGACGGAGCATTCACTGTTGAAGTGGCGGTGTACGCCGCGCAAACGGGGGCGCTACAGGCTGGAGACCTGTTACCTCGAAGGCGCGTCGCCGTTTGGGTTTTGGGGCGTGCGGACGAAGGTCCCGGTCGCGGCGGAGCTACGGGTGTATCCAAATCTGGCGGGGGAGCGACGCAATCTCGCCGGGCTGTTCCTGCATCGGACGACGCACGGGTTGCACGCGCAACGTCAGGTGGGCAAGGGCCGTGATTTCGAGAAGCTGCGCGAATACATTCCCGGCGACAGTTTCGAGGACATCCACTGGAAGGCCACCGCCAAACGCGGCCATCCGATCACCAAGGTGTATCAGGTCGAGCGTACGCAGGAGGTTTACGTGATCATCGACGCGTCGCGGTTGAGCGCGCGAGAAGTGGCGAACAACACGGGCGACGGCACGGTCACGACGCTGGATCGTTTCATGACGGCGGCATTGGTGATGGGGTTGGTGGCGGAGCAGCAGGGGGATTTGTTCGGGGTGGTGACGTTCAGCAATCGGGTGCAGCGGTTTCTGCGCGCGCGCAACGGCTCGGCGCACTACGGCGCATGTCGGGACGCGCTCTACACGCTCGAACCGCAACTGGTGAACCCGGACTTCGATGAATTGTGCACGACACTGCGGCTGCGGTTGCGGCACCGGGCGCTGCTGGTGTTCTTGACGAGCCTGGACGATCCGGTGGTGACGGAAAGTTTCCTGCGCAACGTGGAACTGATCCGCCGGCAGCATCTGGTGCTGGTCAACGTGCTGCGGACGCCGGGCGCGCAGCCGGTGTTTGCTGACGACACGGTGGCGAGCGTGGACGACGTCTACCGGCAACTGGGCGGGCATCTCTTGTGGCATGACCGGCGCGAGTTGGAGCGGCAACTGTATCATCGCGGGGTGCAGATGGCGCAACTCGAGAACGAAAAACTCTGCGTGCAGATGGTGGCGGATTATCTGCGCGTGAAACAACGGCAATTGCTGTGATCATCGACCTCGCGAAATTCATCGCCGACGAACGTCCGTTCTGGAACGAGTTGGAGCACGCCCTCGACGCCCTCGAGAACCGGCCCGACCAACGCTTCGAGATCGGGGACGCGCGGCGGTTTCATTACCTCTACCAGCGCGCGTCCGCCGATCTGGCGCGGTTGACGACGTTTGCCACCGAGCCGCAGTTGCGCCGGTATCTCGAGTCGCTCGTCGCCCGCGCGTACGGCGAGGTGCATGAAACGCGGCGGCGCGCGACGGTGACGGGCTGGTGGCGGTGGTTCACGGCCACGTTTCCGCAGACGTTCCGCCGGCACCGGGCGGCATTCGGGGTGACGCTGGCGATCACGCTGTTGGGCTGCGCGTTTGGCGGACTGGCGGTCGGTCTGGACCCCGACGCCAAGGAAACGCTGCTGCCCTTCGCGCACTTGCAGGGTGATCCCGCCGAGCGCGTCCGGCAAGAGGAGGAGATGCAGGGCCAACATCTGGATGAGGCGAAGACCTTGTTTTCATCCTTCTTGATGACCCACAACACCCGCGTGGCGATCACCACCTTGGCGCTCGGCATGACCTGGGGGATCGGCACGCTGATCACGCTGTTCTACAACGGGGTGATTCTCGGCGCGGTGGCCGGCGATTACATCCTCGCCGGTCAGACCGCGTTTCTGTTGGGTTGGTTGATGCCACACGGTGTGGTGGAGATTCCCGCGATCCTGATTGCCGGCCAAGCGGGGCTGGTGCTCGGCCGGACGTTGATCGGCTGGGGCGACCGCGCCCCGCTCGGCGCGCGGCTGCGCGCGGTGGGCCGCGACCTCGTCACCCTGATCGGCGGCGTGGCGATCCTGTTGGTCTGGGCCGGGATCATCGAGGCGTTTCTTTCGCAGTATCACGAGCCGGTGATTCCGTACTGGGTCAAGATCACGTTCGGCGCGGTCGAACTCGTCCTGTTGATCTTGTTTCTCACGCTCGCCGGGCGGCGAGATGCGGCCCCACAATGAGAGCGAACACCCTGATCATCCGCACTCCGGAGCGGATCGAGTTTTCGCTCGCGTTGGCGGGGCCGGTGACGCGGTTTCTGGCGTGGCTGATTGACCTGATGTGCCTGACGGCGGGCCTGGTGCTGATCTGGTTGTTCGCGTTGATTGTCGGCTGGGCGGCGCCGGACTTCGTGTTCGCCATCGCCACACTCGTTCATTTCGCCGTGCAGATCGGCTACGGCATCGCGACGGAATGGCTCTGGCGCGGGCAGACGTTTGGCAAACGGGTGATGCGGCTGCGCGTGATGGACGCGTCGGGCTTGCGGCTGCGGTTCAGCCAGATCGCGATTCGTAATCTGTTGCGGTTTGTCGATAGCCTGCCGGGTTTGTATTTGGTGGGCGGCAGCGCGTGTCTGTTGACCCGCCGGTCGCAACGGCTGGGCGATCTCGCCGCCAGCACGATCGTGGTTCGCCAACCGCGGTTCTCCGAGCCGGACCTGCGCCAGGTGTTGCCCGGCAAGTACAACTCGTTCCGCGATCACCCGCACCTCGCCGCGCGCTTGCGTCAACGCGCCACGCCGCAGGATGCCGCGGTCGCGCTTCAGGCGTTGCTGCGGCGGGATGATTTCGATCCGGCGGCGCGGGTGGCGCTGTTTGCCGACCTGGTACGGCATTTCCGGGAGTTGACTCCATTCCCGCAGGAAGCCACCGATGGTCTGGCCGACGAACAGTACATCCGCAACGTCGTGGACGTGCTCTACCGTCCTCAGGTCAGCCCGCGCGAACTCGAGCCCGTCGCCCCCGCCTAGCGTCGCGAAGCCCCTCCGTTCGAAAGTGCAAAACCGACACGTCACGTGACGTGTCCGTTTTGTACTTTTAGGATGGGCGACAAGGACGGGACGGGATGCGCCTTACACCAGCACTTCGGCGGCGCGGTGCATGTGTTGGGCGATGTCGATGTGGTGCGGGCAGAGCCGGGCGGCCTCGGTGAAGTCCACGCCTTCGAGGCGGCGGGCGTCGGCCGGCAGTTTCGCGTACAGGTCGCGGGCTTTGGCGGCGTCGCCGTACGTGTCGTGGTACATCAGGTAGCGGAGCGTGGTGGCGACCTCGACTCCTGCCGGCAGGGCGCGGCCGCAGATGTGTTGGCAGCCGGCACAGTAGAGATGCCGGGTCTTCTGGTCGTAGCGGGCAAGCGCTTCGTGGTCGGCGGCGGAAAGCTTGTCCTTGTCGAGCGCAGCGGCGATGTTCTCCTTGAGCTTCTCCAGCGTGTCCATGTGCGAGACGGCAGCGGTGAGGCGTTCGTCTTCCCAGACGGCTTTGAGGACAGCCTGGTGCTTCGTGAACTTGCCGCCTTCGAACTTCTTGACGCGGTCGTCGAACGACACCGCCGAACCCTGGGTTTTCATGGCGATGAGGCCGATGTTGGCTTTGTGACAGGCGTCGATGGCGTCGTTGAGTTCTTTGTTGCCGTACTCGCGGAAGTTGTACTTGAACATGATGGCGTCGATCCACGGCAGGCCGGCGGCTTTGTTGAGCAACTCCGCCACGGTGCCGTCGTGACAGGAAAAACCGAAGAAGCGGATTTTGCCGGCGGCCTTGAGTTTGTCCGCCGCGGCACCCATCTCGGGGTTGAGATGCCGCGGGTCCTTCAGGCCGTGGAGGAAATACAGATCGACGTGGTCGGTCTTGAGGCGTCCGAGGCTGGTGTCGATGATTTTGGTCGCGCCGTCAGGGTCGTGGGCATCGGACTTGGTGGTGATCCAGAGGTCCTGGCGCTTGCCGGATTTCTCGATGAAGCTGCCCAACCCGGTTTCGCTCCCGCCCCCGGCATAACAATCGGCGGCGTCAAAATAGTTCACGCCGAATCGCATGCACTCGGCAATGCGCGGGTCGAATCGCTGGTCGAACCCCTGCGCGCCGCCCATGAGGAGGATCGGGATGTCGGCTTTGGTTTTGCCGAGGACGCGCCGCGGCACCTGGGGCAAGGCCGGCGCAGCGACGGGTTCGTCGGCCGCGCCCACCGTGCGCGGCCACATCACACTGGCCAGGCCGGCCAGGCCGGTCAGTTTCAACATTTCGCGGCGGGTGATTTTCTTGTCGGGCATTTTCATGGAGTGGTCCTTTCGGTTCTATGTCTGGCGTGAGCGCAACAACAATGACCGGTCCTTCGACCGCGTTTCGCCGACGGCGGTCACATACACCGCGCGGTCGTCGGCCACGGGGCATTCATGTTCGCAGATGCCGCAGCCGATGCACAGCTCGGGGCGCATGTACGGCTTGTTTAACAACACGATCGTCCCGTCCCAACGTTTGAGTTGCTCGTCGTACGTGCCAATCGCCTTCGGCGAAACCGGGCAAACCTCTTCGCAGACGACGCAGGGCGTTTCCATCGCCCACGGCAGACAACGCCCCTGGTTGAAGAACGCCGTGCCGACGGAGATCGGGCCGTCGGCGGTGTGCTGGCCGAGGCCGAGCTTCTTCTCGATGGAGATTTTCTGGATCGCGCCCGTCGGGCAGACCTCGCTGCAAAGCACGCAGTTGAGCTGGCAGAACCCGATTCGCATATCCATCACCGGCGTCCACAATCCTTCCAGCCCGCCCTGCGTGAGCGTGGCGGGCTGGAGCACGTTGGTCGGGCAGACATTGATGCACTGGTCGCACTTGATGCAGCGTTCGAGGAATTCGTTCTCGGCGACCGTGCCCGGCGGGCGAATCGCTTTTCGGCTGAACGCCTTGGAATTGACCGCCGCCGACAATCGCAGGAACGGATACGCCAGGACGCCGAGCACACCCGTCAACAACAGCCGTCGCCGGCTCAAGGCCGGCCACGGCGCTTCGGTTTCGAGGATCTGGGTGATGACCGGCCGGCCGTGCAGTTGGCCCTCGACCGGCTGCGGCTTTTTGACCGGCATGAATCGAAACGACAGCGCGTCTTCCGGGCAGTCGTCGATGCAATTGAAACACACGAAGCACTCGCTCTTGCGCAGCGCCGTGTGCGGGTCGGACGCGCCCTCGCAATGACTGACGCAGAGGTTGCAGTCGGTGCACCGCGTCACATCGCGGTCGATCCGCCACAGCGCGAACCGCGACAAGACCCCCAGGAGCGCCCCCAGTGCACAGAGCACCCGGCAGAAAAACCGCGGGATGACGAGGTTCATCCCCACCAGAAATAGGATCACCAAGCCGACGAACCACGCCCCGTAAAAAATCCGCTGATGCGGCGAGCCGGGCTTGAAGAGCCACGCGGCCGACCCGCCGGCCTGTTCCACGGCCAGATCGCTGGCGGGCGCGATGGCGGTCGTGAACGTCCGGTACATGATGCAGATTGGGTCGAGCAACCCAATCTGCAACGAGCCAAACGCGGCGAGCACGATGAAGACGATCAGGATGATGTACTTGAGCTGGAAGATCGAGCGGTAGCGGTTGATGGCGACTTTGTCGAGATTGCGCCGCGTGTTGAACAGCCAACCGAAGAACTGATGCAAGGTGCTGTACGGACACATCCAGTTGCAGAACCAGCGCCCGAGCACGAGCGTCGGGATGATCAACCACAGACTCCACACGAGATGCCGGTAAACCGTGTGCGTCGAGATGGCCGTCGCCAGGCCCACCAGCGGATCGACTTCGAGGAACGCAGAGACCGGGTTGCCTTTCAACCGGCTGAACCACGTCGTGAAAATGAAAAACAAGAACGCCGCGAAGAAAAACGCCTGCGAGATCACCCGCCACCGCGTGATCCGCAGCCCGCGCAGCCAGCCCGGCGCTTTCACGCCGTGCGCCCCCTTCGGCTCTTTCGCGAAATAGATCGTCGGCGGGCCGGAGGATGGTGTCGCCACCGTGCCGGCTTCGGACTTGAGCCGGTTGAGCAGATCAAACGCGGCATCGGCGCTGCCGGTCGCCGCCGCCGGCTTTTTCCCGTTGCCACACCCGCAATTGCCGCCGCAACTCATCCCACCTGCTCCTCTTGCATCGCCACGTTCCGCCAATCCGGCTCGCCCAAACCGCGCGCGTGCGCGTTGTGCAGGTATTGCGGCAAATCACCCTTGCGCCCGAGCAACTGCGAGTAGCCAAACGCGTCGGCCGCCACCTGATCGGTCGCCGCGATCAACGTCCGCCCGTGCACCACGTCGGACAGATCGCCGCCGGTCGGTCCGTTCTTCATCAGGATGCGCGACCCGTCGAGGATGACGAACGTGGGCCGCATCATCAACGCGAGATCGGCGACGATGTTGTGGATGTCCTGATGGAACTGGTTGCGCCGGCCACCGAGCAGGCCGTACCAGTTGTTCGTACACATGCTGGCAGAACACAGATTGTGGTCTTTGATTGGCGCGATGCCGATCACCTTGGTCACGCCCCGGAATGGCCGGTAGAAAAACGGCCAGCGGGCGATCAGCTTCGCCCCCGGCACCTCCAACATCTCGAAACTGGTCGGCGACGGCAGGAACACCTGCGCGCCGTTCGCGCGCGCCGCCGCGGCAATGCCGCTCTTGGCAAAACAAGTTTCGGGCGACTCGATCGGGTTGTCGGCCGCGCGCACCTCCGCCGCGCCGGCCGCGCGCACCAGCCGGATCAACGCCCCGAGCATGTCGGGGCTGGTGGTCGCCCCCAGCTTGGGCGCGCGATCAAACGCGACGTTCGGTTTGATCAACACCACGTCGCCGGGCCGGATGAAGTGTGACAAACCACCAATCGCGCCGATCGCCATCCGCAACATCGCTTCATGCTGCTCGCCGCGCGCGATGCCGAGCGTCTTCGCCCCGGCCGGCGGTGCGACCCGAAAATCGTTCAGCCGAAACGTCGGCTGCTGCGGTTTGCCGCGTTCGCCGTCCGGGTCGCGCAGCGCCCGCCATAATGCTCCGGCCCCGCCGGTCAGCAGCGCCGCCGTCGCCGACCCGCTGGCCGTACGCGGCAAATCCCTCGGCGAGTTTGTCGGCCAACTCGCGCGCGGCAGCATCGCTGGCGCGGCGCGACACAAACAGCTCGGCGTCACCGCCCGGCAGGCCCGCCGCATAGAAATCGTTCGCGAACCCGTGCGAGAACGCGTTCTCGGCGAAATACTGGATGCGCGACGGACTGAGTCGCAGCCGGCCGACGAACAATTCATACGCCCACGGCAATGACTCGCCCGGCAACGACGCGAGCAACGCGTCGCGCAGCCCGGCAATCTTCTGGCGGACCGTCTCGTGGTCGTCCGACCCCAGCAGCCGCGCGTAGTAGCGGCCCTGGGCGAGAAACCCGCCGTTGCGGGTCACATACCACAGACTCTGGCCGGACAGAGTGACGACGGTGGCGGGATCCGAAATCTCGGCGGACAACGCTCCCAGCGCGTTTTGGACCGAGCCGAGATCGAACAACTCGAGGTCAATGCCCAGCCCGGCCGGCTCGGTCGTGGACAACGACAGGCAGTGCAGTTTCTTAAACCCATACGATTTGTAGAACGTTTCGCGGCCGTCGATCTTGCTGTAGAGATTCCCCTCGTCGAACATCTGCGGCGGCGCGCTGAGTCGCCAGCCGGGCGACACCACCGTGGCCGGAAACGGATCGAGTCGCGGCCCGGCGGACGACGCGGCACTGCCGGGTTCGACCCACGGGGCCACGGGGCGTTCATAGACGGTGATCGTCCCGCCCTTGCCGGACAGCAGTTGGTCATCCACCGCAAAGAGCGTCGGATCGGGATGCGCCCCGCGCCAGACCACCCAGCCCGCGGCGGCCACGAGCACCACCAGCGTCCCCAACCCGATCTGAAACTCGCGCAGCGAGAAGAAGGGACGCAACGGCTGACGCCGGAAAGTATTGAAGACCGGTTCCTCTGGCATAATCCGTTCAACCCTGCGACTGATGCCCAGCTTACCTTACCGGAGATGGAATGCAAGAAGTGGCCCGCTGCCAACTGTCGTTGAAAGTAGGATAGGCGTCCCGCCTGTCCATCAGGACACCAAAGAGCGCATCAACCTTCGAGCGGAGTGTGGCGTCAGTGAGCATCGGCTGGCTATTACCTAGTTTATTACCCAGTTCATGGGTTATTACCTAATTCCACTACTGTCCGACTAAAGAACGGTCCATGTTGATTCGAGGCCCGTCAAATAGGGCTAAATCACGCTAATGACTTTTTTCGATTTCAATTCCAAATGCCTTTTTTGGGGCGTATCCGGCTGCCTTCACACAGGAGGAAGCCCCCATGCACGAAGGCCGCACGGTGTTCGCCCAGTTGATGGATTGGTTGCCCAAGTACGAGTTCGACAAGTGCGTTCGTCGCCATCACGGAGATTTTCGGGCACCTCCGGTAACTCAGCAAAAAATGACGGAGAAGAACGAAACCAGGCGCCTGGGAAAAAGGTGCTGATAGAATTTGCCGCATGAAGACCTGTCAAGCCTCCCAAACTCCCGGTTTCTTTGACG
>Ga0247727_10010138_pt1 | contig 16780 bp, 15 predicted proteins | sample WisWelCaveWW1625_FD_202498 | JGI IMG/M metagenome (GOLD analysis project Ga0247727, IMG submission 202498) | Biofilm microbial communities from Wishing Well Cave, Virginia, United States - WW16-25 | ecosystem: Environmental > Aquatic > Deep subsurface > Groundwater > Cave microbial mat | place...
GAGTCACGGAGATGTTTGCGGACCCGCACTTGCTCCTGGTGCTTGCGCAATAACTGTCGCCGAATGACGTCGCGATCCTCGGCCACGATGCGCACCAATCGATCGACATCCTCCGCATGCTCGCGGACCAATTCGGACAACTTTGCCATTTGGCTTTCAAGATGTTCTACCCGCCGGAGCGCATCTTTACTGCGGTCCGCTGCCGGCTTTTGAACCGCCTTCTGTTTCACGAGCGACGTGACCAGTACATCCCGCTTCATGCTTTCTCCTTTGCTCGAATACTCACCGACATTCCTAGCAGGATGCTGAAACATTCCGCCAGCCAGCCTTGTTCATCTGGTCGGATTGGTCTGTCTGGTTGGTCTGGTCTATCTGGTTAGTTTCGTTCAACCAAACACACGAGACAGACCGAACAGACCAGATAGACCGAATGGACCAGACAGACCAGCTTTGGCCCACAGCCTGCTAGCCTGCCCAACGTAGTATCGTCTCAGATCTTCTCGATGTCAACGAGTCTGCTTTCTTTCTATTTCCTCAGGGTCCTGCTACAATTCGCCGCAATGCCGAACATGTTCACCATGGTGCTGGCGGGCGGGAAGGGCGAACGTCTCCAGCCCCTCACCGAACATCGGGCCAAGCCGGCGGTTCCCTTTGGCGGTAAATATCGTATTATCGATTTTACGCTCAGCAATTGCCTCAACTCCGGGCTTCGAAAAGTCGCAGTCCTCATCCAGTACAAATCCCACTCGCTCGACCGTCACATCCGCAGGGGCTGGGATATCTTCAACGCCGAACTCGGCGAATTCATCGCCTCGGTTCCACCCCAGCAGCGGATCAGCGAAGAATGGTATCAAGGCACCGCCGACGCGGTCTATCAAAACCTTTTTCTCCTCGACAGCGAACAACCGGACTATGTGCTCATCCTCGCCGGCGACCATATCTACAAGATGAACTATATGGAGATGTTCCATTGGCTGATCGCCAAAGGGGCCGATGCCGTGGTCGGCGCGATCGATATTCCGATCGAAGAGGCCCATCGATTCGGCGTGATGAGCGTGGATGAGGATTTCCGGATTACGAACTTTGAAGAAAAGCCGGCTCACCCGCCGTCGATCCCCAACGATCCGACCCATGCCTTTGCCTCGATGGGCATCTACCTGTTTCGCACCAACGTCCTCCGCGAGTACTTGATTGCCGACGCCCAGGAGGGTGGGAGTCACGACTTCGGGAAAAACATCATTCCAAAAATGTTTCGCGATCGACGTGTCTACGCCTACAAATTTATTGACGCGAACAATAAAGACGTGAAGTATTGGCGGGACATCGGAACATTGGATGCATACTGGGAAGCGAACCTGGACCTCGTCGCGGTAGATCCCCTCTTCAATCTCTACGACGAACACTGGCCGATTCGGACCTATCAAGGGCAATTTCCACCGGCGAAATTTGTCTTTGCGCAAGACTATCAGGGCGGCAGGATGGGCGTGGCCCTGGATTCCATCGTCTGCGGCGGCTGCATCTTCTCCGGTGGCCGGGTGCAAAACTCGGTTCTTTCGCCAAACGTCCGTGTGCAGGACAATGCGGACGTGCGTGAATCGATTGTCATGGAAAACGTCGTCATCGGCGCACAGAGCCGGATCAGACGGGCCATCATCGACAAGGATGTCATCATCCCGCCCAACTCGGAAATCGGGTATAACCGAGAGGCCGACGCCCAGCGATTTACCGTCACCGAATCCGGCTTGGTCGTGATTGCAAAGGGAATGAAACTGCATGCCTCCGTCGATTCATCCGGTTGATCTGATTATCGCTCTTCGCGACAAGCACTTGACCCCTGCCATCGTGTTTCTCACGTCGCGCCGTGCGTGCGATGAAGCGATGCAGGCCTTCGACCATAGCCGTATCCTCCTCCCGCCGCCTCGTCAGCAGGCCATCGCCACCGTGCTGGAAAAGGTGATCGCCCAATATCCCAGCATCGCCGAACACCCGCTCATTCCGACCGTCCAGCGCATCGGCGTGGCTGCGCATCACGCAGGCCATCTGCCCTCGTGGAAAATCGCAGTTGAGGAACTGATGCGTCATGGCTGCCTCGATGCCGTCTTTGCCACGACCACACTGGCCGCCGGAGTCGATTTCCCTGCGCGAACCGTCATCATCACGCAGTCCAGCATTCGCAAGTCACGCGACTTCATGGACTTGACGATCGGCGAAGTGCAGCAGATTGCCGGCCGCGCGGGACGCCGCGGAAAAGATCTCGTGGGCTTCGCCATCGTCACCCCCTCGCCCTACATCGATCTGAACGTGCTGACCAAAGGCTTCACCGGCCATCCGGAAGCGATCAACAGCCAATTCGTCATCAGCTATCCGATGGTCCTGAATCTCTTGAAAGCGCATGCGCTGGATCAAATCCAACCGATTCTCGCCAAAAGCTTTGCGCAATTTCAGCTCAACCAGCGTGCCGAGGTCCTGGAACGCAAGCTGGACGATCTGCGTGAACAGATGGAGCCGTTCGGGCCACGCGTTTGCACCGACTGGATCACAGAATGGCAGACCTTCGACCAGGTCCGCCGGCAGAAATCGCACCGTGCCCCCGTCAGAAGGCACGAGCCACCGGAAGTCGCCGCACGCTTTCACTTTCTCACCCCCGGTCGCGTGGTGGGCTTCGGCCGCAGCCGAGGTGTGGTCCTGCGGCAATATCGCAGCAAGGGACAGAAGAGCCCGATGATCACGGCACTGCGTCTAGGCGGAGGTATTACCGAATCTCCCGCCTCTACGGTGACCGAAGTCTCCGACCGTGTCCTCGACTGCGTGGATGCGCCGGTCTATCCCTGGTGCACGCCGGAGAGCGTGGAAGAATTACTCCATCACTTGGAAGAGTTGCCGGGCAGGCTGCCGGAGCTGCCCATCCTGATTCCGAAGGACGATGAACCGATTCCGGACGCCATCGTGCAAACCCTGGGCGACTTTGCCTGTCCGACCTGTCCTTCGCGTTCCGCCTGTCAAAGGGACTATCCCCTCGCCTCCAAACTTCGGCAGGAACAACATCGACACGTCAAATCGATCCAGGCCCTGAGGACGAGCCTCTGGCACCGTTTCCAGGAAAAGATCGACGTCCTGCAACAGTTCGGGTACCTCACGCCGACGGCCCGTCTGACCGATGATGGCGAATGGGCCAGGCTCATCCGCATCGACCACTCGCTGCTCATCACGGAATTGCTCCGGGCCGAGGCGTTCAACGGAGCCGATCCGGCCATGCTGGCTGCCGTCATGTCGAGCATCGCGCATGATGACGATCGCCCCGGCGCCTTCCCTCGCGTCAGTTCCGGGTTGGGTTCATTGCTCGGGCAGGTCCGGAAACTGGCTGTCTCGCTCTCGCCGCATGAAGATCCCCCGCTCTTGCGGGCCGACATTGCGGCGGTGACAGAACGGTGGATCGGCGATCCCGCGCTCACGTGGATTGGTCTCTGTAAAAGCACTACAATGGCTGAAGGGGATATTTATCGCCTCTTAGCACGAACCTTGGAATTCCTATCACAGTTGCATACGCTCAAGGCCACACACCCCGGATTGGCTGACACCGCGTCACGCGCGATCGCCGCCCTGCGCCGAGGCGTGCTGGAAGAATTGCCTTGATGCGTCGAAAGTCAAAACGTCCAAAGTCATCAAGTCTCGGAAAGACTTTCGACGTGATGACGTTCCGACTTGAAGGCCTCGCTCACGAACCATGACAACTGAAGAACTCGAACAACTCCTGGCACGACAACCGATCGCGCTCTTGCACCGCCTGGCGCGTGGGCGTGTTCAGCGACATTTCCGCGCAGGCAAACGCCGCTTGATTGAGGTCTTGCTGCGCCATTCCTCCGAGAACCGCGCAGGGTTTGAGTCCGACCTGATGACCTTGATCGGCGAGCGACAGGATCGCCCCGCTCCACCCACGCATCAAGTCCCTGCCGCGCGGAAACCACAGCCCTCGGCACCGCAGCGTCGTACTACGCACAGGCCGGTTGAGCCGGAATCCCATGAGCCGGCCATCACCCTCTCCAGCTGGTTGGAGGGACTGGGGGTGCCACCGCCGCAGACCTTCACCCCGGATGCGTGGCAAGAAGACGCCATCGCCAGGCTGAAAGAGAGCGACGTAGTCGTGAGCGTTCCGACTGGAAGCGGAAAGACCTATGTCGCGGTCGAAGCAGCCCGTCGCGCTATCGCGGAGAATCGGACCGTCATCTATACGTCGCCTCTCAAGGCGCTCTCGAATACCAAGTATACGGAGTTTTCAAGAATATTCGGTCCAGACCAGGTCGGCATTCTGACCGGCGATCGGCGAGACAACGGGCAGGCGCCCCTGCTGATTATGACGACGGAAATCTTGCGGAATCTGCTCTACGACGCAGGAGGCGGTGAAATCGACGTACGGTTGGATACGTTAGGTCTTGTCATTTTGGACGAGTCGCAATATATCGCAGATCCGGAGCGGGGTGTCGTCTGGGAAGAAACGATTATCTTCTGCCCGAGCCAAGCACGGCTGCTCTTGCTCTCCGCCTCGATCGGCAACCCACACGATATTGCCGAGTGGCTCACCTCGATCAGACCGACTCCCTGCCACTTGATCCGCCACAGCACGCGCACCGTGCCGCTTCGCGCCGGCTACTTGCATCCGAACGGCAGGTTGACACCGCTCTTCCGCACCGTCGGCATTCCCCACGGCCATCCAAGCCATCTCCATCCAGAAGCCAAACGGTTCTTTGCCCAATACGAAGACGAAACGCTGCCGTCAGGACGCCGCCGCTGACACCTGTGCGGTTCCGAGCACCCTCTCAAAATGTGTATCGCAGGCCTAACGGCATGCTGTGGCGGTAGGGTTGGAACCCATTGAGATTCATCGTAAGTGAGCACAATCCCAGCGAGCCACTCCGTTTCACAACGTCGGACGTTTATCGTCTCGCTCCCCCGCGTTGGATGATGACCGTATCGACACAGCGCTGAACCGTATCCGGCATGACTCGTTCGCAAGCCGCGCGGACATCTTCTTCGATGAACATCCGTTGGAGATAGGCTGAGAGCCACACCAGCCATGAGCCGAGCGCGACAACCAGCACCGCGCCCACGAGCCATTGCCACATAGGGAACGTTCCAGTCACCGCCGTATCGGGAGCTTCACCAAACTTTGGCTCTTTTGGAACTGATTGGAGATTAGCCACCGTCCCCTCCCACAGGAAACCGCGCTGACTATTTGCTTCACATCAGTGAAAAAGTCTACATGAGAACGATGAATCTGAATACTCTTTTGGAATTCTCATCGACATCGGTCCACTCCCTCCCTTGACCCATAAGCCCAGAGACCTGTATAACCGCTGCCTACTGCAAACAGCGAGTTATGAGTTCTGAGTTGTGAGTTATGAGTTTGCGAGCAACCCGGTTTCGGATGTTTTTCGCTCGTAATGCCCCCCTGATCTCCTCCTAACTCAACACTCAGAACTCTAAACTCATCACTGTCGTCAAGAGCGCGCCCGTAGCTCAATGGATAGAGCACCAGACTACGGATCTGGGGGTTGGGGGTTCAAGTCCCTCCGGGCGCACCAAATAATCAATATGTTAGATAGTCAACGCCACACTCCACCTTTTCACACGTAGAGGCCACGTAGATACACAAAGCCCTTAGAGAAACAGTGCCCCGGTAGCCTTAAGAGAGTTGCCTATGCCGACGCCCCCACCCGCCAAACTTCTGGTTCCGCGGAAAGAAGCAGAAGAGAAGATCAAGGGACAGATACAAAATGGATCTCAGATTTTGGGATCTCTTGGGACAGATCATGGGCTGCCCCACCAGTTACGCGTAAATGTTGAAAGGATCTTTGAGGAAGCAGAGGTGGAGCGGGAGAAATGGGCAAAGTTTACGGTCCATCTCCTGAAAACCTTATTTGATAACGACTCGGTCACCAGAGAATTTGGTGAGATGTGGATACACTACTCAGCATCTGAGGTTTTGACGACATCGAACAATTCGAAGACTGGATGAAGGGGAAAATTGTTCGACTGGAGTCCATTGTGGAACGGTTGCCCCTTTTCCCTTTAGCCGAGAAGCCAGTTCAAGCCGAGGCCGCCCCAGCTCCAGCCAATCAACAGAGCAAGGACGTTTTCATCGTTCATGGTCACGATAGCGCAGCGAAACACGAGGTCGCGAGATTCATCGACCAGCTCGGCCTACATCCGATCATCCTCCACGAGAAAGCGGACCGAGGCAGAACCATCATTGAGAAAGTTGAACACCACGCCGATGTTGGATTCGCCGTCGTCTTACTGACTCCCGATGATGTGGGCCATCCGAAAGACAAACCAGCTGAATCAAAACCGCGCCCTCGTCAGAACGTCGTACTTGAACTGGGGTACTTCATTGGGAAACTGGGGCGCTCCAGCGTGTGCGCCCTTCTGAATGGTGACATCGACATCGAGTTCCCGACCGATTTTGCAGGCGTCCTCTATACGCCTATGGACGACGCTGGTGCCTGGAAATTCAAGCTCGCCACAGAAATCAAAGCGGCCGGCATCGATGTTGACCTGAACAAGCTCACTTGACCAACAACAGGGGCCCGCTCCCTTACGAGGACTGGCCGGTCTGAACCGGGATGATCGGGCAGGGGTGACCGCTTCCCTACGGGGTGGACTGTTGAAAGGTGTTTGTTAAAGGTGTGGAAATGCGCGGACACCGATGAGGATACGTTTCACATTCAATCAACCAGCGGATCGCTCACCCTGTGAGCATCAGGACCTGACCCTGAAAGGGCGGTACCTGACATTGAAAGGGATCGCCCTCAAGCGTTCGAGGGAACGCTATACCTGCAATGCGTGCGGTAAACCGGTTGTCCGCATACTCAAAACATCCGTGTCCTACTGGCTGGCCCCCGATCACCACGCCACTAAAACTGATCCATCCTGACCGTTCTGTCCGTTCGCGACCCGCGTGCTGCCGAGGCCGCTTTCGAGTCTCCACTTCTTATGGGACATCCAGGTGCACTCGCTCATGTCTCTGGTGAGAGACTCTCGGCTGTCTCTTAAGAAGTGGAGACTCGAAGCGGGCTGGATTCTCTGTAAAAAGAACGGTTAACAATGTTCAACAAACTGGCCAGAAATTACGTGGGGCAGTACACTTGTGTTGAAGGCCAGGAGCGAAAGCTTTCACCTACCTGAGAGGAGAGGCCTCACATGGATAAACAGTTGAACGGTCTTCTGCGAAGAAGCTCGATTTTGAACACATGGTGGTTGCTGCACGCATGCATCGTATTGGCAGTCGGAGTGGGGCTCGTGTCGTGCACGAACAAGCTGAAAGGTCAGGGCATGACCCAGCCAGCGCCGGTCAGTCATTCACTGAGCCCCTGCCAGCCGGCAGGAGTGTCCTCCACCGGAACGCCGGAGTTTTGTGTGAATGTGACGGAGATACAGCTCTTCAGCCATGAGACAAAAGCGGATGTCCGTCTGTCGCTCGTGAACCGAACTGGGCACAGGCTCTTCATCACGTTGATCGGGTTCATTTCTCTGACGGACAGCAGCGGAAGAACGTGGAATACGGGGGATAGCAAAGGTCTTGGCGGCCTCAATAATCCAGTGCCATTAGAGCCAGACCGAGAAACGCAGGGAGCCATCTCGTTTTACCAAAATGGACAGGCTCCTACAGACCTGACCTTCTCGCTGCGTGGAGAAATTGGGATTATGAAGATGGACTCTCGCGGTCAAGCGGTCCCAGGTCAGATTGCACTAAAACGCGGGATCAACCTCTCGGGGATTCGTATCCAGCAACAGCCACCTCAGTCTACTGGTGCTACGGAACAGAACAAGGACACCAAGCTTGCCCATTTGGCTCCTCGGCGCGCTCACCCTGCGACGACCAAGTCATCGGCTTCGTCGAAGTTGTCCGCACCTGGGGCAGTCGTGGGGGCGTCAGGCAATGGGAAACCGAATAGCCAGAAGCCAGCATCGCCCAACGCAAGTCGTTCATCCGATCAAAGGTCGAATACAATCGATTCTCCGGCGGGCGATGCCACGACAAGCAAAAACAGATCGAAATCTGTCGGGAGCGGCGGGTCGGGCCCGGACGTGATCGGTTTGCGCATCGGTATGGCGCCTGATCAGGCCCGCGAGATGTTCAAGTCGCATGGTTTCGGATCATCGACCAAATCCCCGAATAGACCCTTTGACGGTTATGCTGAGGGCTCGAACACGCTGGCATTTAGTCTTCCCGGACAGGCTCCGCAGCCTGTGCCAAACACGAATTATGTAGCCCGGATGTCCGGTGCGATTAATGACATAAAATATCCTGCAACTGAGAGATCAGGTGCTTTGATTACAGTATTCTTTGGACCGGTTCCTGGACAGGAGGGAATCGTGTCGCTCAATCGAACCGAGTATATTGCGGCCAGCAAGAAGCCGACTGTTGACGCCTTCGTGAAGACACTAGTGGAGAAATACGGGACTCCCACCGAGTTGGTAGCGGATTCCCCCGGTACATATCGATGGCGCTACGACAGCAATGGAACACTGCGTAAACCCACCCCCGCAACGAACTTCGTCGGCTGCCCCAGACTGAGACCGGGCGTCGTCGAATTCCAGCCCCTAGGGTCCCCCTTGATGATTCAGGAGTATAAGCAGTCGGCGCCCAGGTGCGGTGCCATCTTCCTTGAGGTGGTCTTGGGGTTCGAGAATTTTAACTATGCTGGGCCCGGGACGCTGATCAAAGATTACACCACTCACATGACGGGACTTGATGCGACCATACGTGCGTTGGACGCTGCCAAAGGAATCGTCGATAAGGCTCAAGCAGAGGCGAACGGGGCTGCGATCAAGAAGGGACAGCAGCAAAAGGCGAGTCTTTAGGCTTTTGCTCTGTACGGAAAAAAAGGGGGTCAGGCGTGACCGGCCCCCCCGTGGCTGTACCACATCGAATGTCACTCACGCACAGCCCACCTCGTGATGAGCGGCTTCCAATCCAATCGGCAACAGAAATTGGTGAACCAGCCACACGACACTGAGTTCTGTAGGCTGAAATCTCACTGCGTTTTCCTCTTCCATTCCTGGCTCACCCCCTTTACGATACTGCCTATGCACTGAGGAGTCTCCTCACATGTCAGGTTTGCCGCTCGATCAACTCGAACAACTCGTTCAGGGTCACCACTGGGACCCCCTCGCGATTCTTGGTGCTCATCCGATGGCCCGGGGCAGTTCCCCTGCCGTTGCGATTCGGTGTTTCTTGCCGGAAGCCAACGACGTTGCCCTACTCCTCGGTAAGCGAGGTCGACGACCCATTCCCATGACGCGCCTCCATGAGGCCGGTCTCTTCGAAGCCACCGTCCCGGGGCCGCTCGGAACCAGCCCTTATCGTCTCCGCATCACCAACCATGCGGGACAGGTCTCGGAGCGGCACGATCCCTATGCATTCCCGCCTCTCCTCACCGATTTCGAGCTGCATCTCTTCGCCGAGGGAACCTTCTTCAAAGCCTATGAAACAATGGGTGCCCATCTCCGGACGGTGCAGCGTATCGCCGGAGTCCATTTTGTCGTCTGGGCGCCGAACGCTGCGCGAGTTAGTGTCGTGGGCGACTTCAATGAATGGGACGGCCGCCGCCATCCCATGACAAACCGCGGCGCAACCGGCCTCTGGGAACTCTTCATTCCCGAACTGACAGACGGCACGATCTACAAATATGAAATTCGCTCACGCCATCATGAGACACCGCTCTTGAAAGCCGATCCCTATGCGGTCGCATCGGAGCTGCGGCCCAAGACCGCCTCGATCATCCCCGCACGCTCTTCCTACCGCTGGAAGGATCAGTCCTGGATGACGGCGCGGGCACAGCAAGACCTGCTCGCCACGCCCCTCTCAATTTACGAGGTCCATCTGGGCTCCTGGATGCGTAGCCCTGAGGAAGGGAATCGCTGGCTGACCTATTCAGAGCTTGCCACAAAGCTCATCCCATACGTGAAGAATATGGGCTATACCCATGTCGAGCTGATGCCGATTACCGAACACCCGTTCGACGGATCCTGGGGCTATCAGACCACCGGCTATTTCGCCGTCACCAGCCGGCACGGATCTCCCGAAGACTTTATGGCCTTTGTCGATACGGCACATCAGGCTGGAATCGGTGTGCTGATGGACTGGACCCCCGCGCACTTTCCAGACGATCCACATGGGCTCGCCCAGTTTGACGGCACGCATCTCTACGACCATGCCGACCCACGGCTCGGCTACCACCCGGACTGGCACAGCCGCATCTTCAACTACGATCGCGTCGAGGTCCGGAACTTCCTCCTGAACAGCGGGCTCTTTTGGCTGGATCGCTACCATATCGACGGCTTGCGCGTGGATGCCGTCGCCTCGATGCTCTATCTCGACTACGGCCGGAAGGAGGGGGAATGGATTCCCAATCGGTTCGGCGGGCAGGAGAACATCGGAGCCGTCACGTTGCTGAAAGACTTGAATGTCCTAGTCCACCGTGACTTCCCTGGCGCGATGACCATCGCCGAGGAATCCACGTCCTGGTCGGGAGTCTCACGCCCCACCTATGCCGGAGGACTGGGCTTCACGTTCAAGTGGAACATGGGCTGGATGCACGACGTGCTGGAATACTTCGGCCACGATCCCGTCCACCGCCCCTTTCATCAGAATCAGATTACGTTTGGCCTCCTCTATGCCTTCAATGAAAACTTCATCCTGGTACTTTCGCACGATGAAGTGGTGCACGGAAAGCGGGCGCTACTCGACAAAATGCCAGGCGACGAGTGGCAACGCTTCGCCAACCTCCGTTCCCTCTATGGCTTCATGTATGGGCATCCCGGCAAGAAAATGTTGTTCATGGGCGGAGAGTTCGGACAGTGGTGTGAGTGGAACCATGACACCAGCCTGGAATGGCATCTCTGTGATTTCGATCCGCACGTGGGGCTCCAGCGGCTCGTACGAGATCTTAACCGGCTCTACCGCCAGGAGCTGGCGCTGTACGAACTCGATCATGACTGGACCGGTTTCCAATGGATCGACTTTTCCGATGCGACCCATTCCGTGATCGCCTTCCTCCGAAAAGCCAAGGACCAGGATAATCAGATATTGTGCTTGTGTAACTTCACCCCTGTTCCCCGCTACAACTATCGAGTCGGCGTGCCTGGCGAAGGCTACTATCGTGAACTGTTGAACAGCGATGCCTCGGCCTACGGGGGGAGCAACGTGGGAAATGTGGGAGGGCTCCAGACAAGCGCCCTACCCTCTCATGGCATGCCCCATTCGCTCGCAGTCACACTCCCACCTCTCTCGGTCTTATTCCTCAAGCGAATCTGATGCGCAGGACGCTGAAACAGTCCGCCAGCCTTCTGAAGGTTAAGGCTCAGGCCAAGGCTGAGAAAAAATAGAATCTGATCTTCCCTCAACCTTGACCTCAGCCTCGAGCTGGATGCGGAAAAACGATTTTGATACGCCGGAACTTCGATAGCCCGCACGTGTGCCTGCGACGAGCTCAGTCGAGCGGCACAACAGGAAAACTCTCTTGCAGGATGCTCAAAAAGGCCAGACTTCTCACCCGCCCAACCCTGGCGCGCCGAGACGCGCCTTGTCCCAAGCAAGGCCGCAGGCGAGTCAGAACCGGAGGCGTACCCTCAGGGGTACGTTGAGGATTGTGATGAGCCGAGAACGAAGCAGACGGACTTTTTCAGCATCCTGCGGGAAAGGGAGCTACCAGGTTCGGAAGGGACCGCAATCGAGATGGATGAACTGCGCGCGCGGATAATACCCGACCCCACCGTACTGCAACCTTAACGCGGCATAGCGAATCTCGCGAAGCTTGACACCGGGAACATAGAAATCGAGCGCCTGCCCCTGAATATGTAGGCTGTGCTGCGCGACTCGCCGGCTCCGCTTCACGAGCTGCGCGTTGTACTCAGGCGACCGATAGCCAGAAATCACGTGGATCTCGCCGGCGTCATCGACCGCTTTGTGCACGAGATTTACGTGCTCCAGCAATTGCACATCGATGGCGGCGACTTCTCCTGTGTGATGGCAACGCAGAATGTGATTCACCTCATCCAGCGCCGTAAGGTCATAGTTCCCTGCATTATCACGATAGCGGACTCGCAGTCGTTCGTTCGTGTGCACGTTGAAGAAGGTGAGTTTGCCGTCAGGGAGCTCGTTCGCGCACGCAACCGAGGGACGCATCAGCCTGCTGCCGAGCAACAGAAGCCCGACAAGAGACGTTTTCAAGAAAGATCGGCGACTCCAAGACCAGGAATTGGGATGCTGCAAGGAACCGCTCCGGAAGAAGGTGCACTGCAGTCTGTCGGGACAACGCGTGTGCTTGTATCAAAAGCGCCAGGGTCAGTCAACCCTTTCCTATAGGAGCCTGTCAAAATGTTTTTCCAGCATCATGCTAGACATGAGAACCCAACATAGGTAAGATCGCATATATTACGGGAATATCACACGCTATGGCCACGATCCTGATTATCGACGACGAAGAATCGATCCGGAACCTCCTGAAGGAAGTCCTTGAGAGGGCCAATCATCGTGTGCTCGAAGCCCGCGATGGTCAGGAGGGCTTAACGCTCTACCAGCAGAACAAAGTAGACCTCGTCCTCATGGACATTCTGATGCCGGGAACCGACGGCCTCGAAACCACGTTGCAACTGACGCGGGAATATCTCGACGCGAAAGTCATCGCCATGACCGGCGCGCAAGGGGAGAAGAACTTCCTCGACGTCGCGAAACTCTTCGGCGCCCGCCGCGTCTTCGAAAAACCCTTCGATCTCGACAAACTCATCCAAGCCATCAACGAAGAACTCGCCAAGTAGCGCCCTTGAGCCGTGATGAGTGATGAGACCTGTGGTCGGTCCCGATAAACTGATCACCCATCACTGATCACTCGTCACGTTTTCCGTATGGCGGCAGCGTCATCAATCTCCGATCCTCCACCGGTCCACCGATCGTGAAGTGATAAAGCGATTGGAGGCTTAGCCCCTTTACCGCTACAATCTCATGCACCGGGTCGTCGAAGAAACATCCGATTCCAGTGGCCCGCACCCCCGCAGCTTCCGCTTCCAGGTACAGCACCTGCCCCAGCAACCCAGACTCCCAAAATAGACGTGGATACCACCAGGATCTCCCTTCCAGCAAGCGCCCTTCGAACTCGGCCAGCATGCCAAACGAGAATGCGCCGTCGCCCGCAATCTCCTGATGACAACTGACTTGAATGGCCAGTTTCTTCGCATCGCCTTCAAGCAGCCAGTAGAGTGGTAGATCCTTCGGACAACCTGGCGCCGGAGTCCAGATCAGCTCTGGATTCATGGATTGCTGGATGAACGACAGCTTCTGCGGATCACGGACCAGAATATACAGCCCCGGCTTAAGGCCATCCACTCGATGTACAAACAGTATGAGATGAATCGCCGGATCATAAGGCCAGACATCCCACGGCATTGACCTCGCTAACTGTGGCTGATCCGCCCCAGGCATTACCAGCTGCATCATCCTGAAGAACGTCGCAGTGGAGATCGCGGTCTTGCCATCGAACGATACGGCACTCCGCCGCTGGCGGATGATCTGACCCGCAGACGGGCCAGCGTCGTTCGTCTCTCGTGAAGCGTGAAGCGTGTCAGATGCCGGGCCAGAACTCCTTGGGAACGAAATCATCAACTTGTTAACCTGCGTCTTCCATGAAGCTCCCGCCACCTCATCAATGATGTCCCAATGCACGCCATGCTCGCCGCTCAATTTATTAGCCTTGCCATGCCAGAGTCCACCAGCCAATTCTTTCACGACAACTGGATCGAGGAACAACGGCATTTCCGGATCATCGCGCTTCACGAACGACGCTTCACGCTTCACGTTCTCAGGAGGCCAAATCACCGCCAGACAGTCCGGATGTTCTGGTTCCACGTCACGAAAGTCTTCTGTGCGATGGGTACCCAACAGCATCGCAGTGGTATTTTGCGATAGGCCATCGAGCAGCGCCATGTTCCAGCCCAGCGCCGCAGCAGCGATCCTCGCTGTCCCGATCGCATGGCCAACGTCATGGTTGCAGTAACGGAATGCCCGCTCGCCATACTTCCAGGCCTCCCGCCAATGGACCGAAGTCAGGCCGAAAAGAAATGCACCGGGCGGAAACGGAATCAGCAGTCGAGCGATCTGTTTCGCGGAAAATTCAGCGCGCAGTTCCAGCCCATGTTCCTTTGGCGCATAATGATACAGACCTGGTTTGAGATTGAGCCCGTCGAATTGTGGCAAGACGAGATAGCCTTCTGTCGGATGCAGATTGCCGGACGACGGATTACTCCGCAGCGCCCACTCCGACTCCCCCGCCTTCTTCCAGGCCGACAATGCGAGGGCAAACTCGAAGAATCGGGAAAGCGATCGCACGTTGACAGGCTGGCAGGCAACCGTCCCAGGCCGGTAGATGGCGTCATAGGTGGGCGATACCGGGTCTTCATCCGGCGGCAACAGCGGCAGCGAAATGAGCAGTGCGCCCTCAAACCGACGAAACGGATCAGGCTGATTGGCCCAATCCAGATAACCAAGCGCACGAGCATAGCGGTTGAAATGATGCTTGGTCTGGACGTGATAGCGGATGACCCGATCGATCGGATCAGTCGTAGAAGACTTGTCCGGTATCGCAGGAGCTGGTTTCTCAGTACTCATCGGAATAGGGGCAGTCTACAGAGCCACAGGAAGGAAAGTAAACGCGATCGACAGCTCTGCTCCTCGCAAAGTCTACGTTGACTCATTGACCTCCTTTTCCTTATCCGAGTATCCTGCAATCCCCGTTGCGACACGAAGCAACGAAACAGCGTCAGACATTCCGCTAAGGGGATCGCATGAGTCAGGTTCAGAAAGGCATCCTTGCCCCTGTTCCGAAACAGGCCCGCTATCTGTCGTTCACCATCGCGCCAGAAAAGAATCCCGCCGGTTCTCTGCTCAATCTGTGCAAACTCGCCGACGGTGACAAGACAGTCGTGGGGTTGGGCCAATCACTCGTGCGTGCTCTCGGTCGTGAAATCCAAGGACTTGAAGTATTTCCCGGCTATACGGGGGCCGGCATCGACGTGCCTTCGACGTCGGCGGCATTATGGTGCTGGCTACGAGGAGATGATCGCGGCGAACTCGTTCATCGCGCTCGCACGATTGTCCAAAGCGTTGCCCCTGTCCTTCAATTGCAGCACACGATCGACGGCTTTCGGTACAAGTCTGGTTTCGACCTGTCCGGCTATGAGGACGGGACTGAGAATCCGAAGGGGGCCGCCGCAATTAAGGCTGCCGTGAGCGCCGGACAGGGTACCGGCCTTGATGGAGGGAGTTTCGTCGCCGTTCAGCAGTGGGTCCATAAGCTGGATACCTTCGAGGCCATGACAGCCCACAAGCAGGACCACACGATCGGCCGCCGGAAACGCGATAACAAAGAACTGGGCAACGCACCGGCTTCCGCTCATGTGAAGCGAACGGCGCAGGAGAGTTTCAATCCTGCCGCCTTCATCCTGAGACGGTCGATGCCGTGGGCCGAGGCGCAGCAAGCAGGTCTAGTATTCGTGGCGTTCGGCAACTCCTTCAACGCGTTCGACGCGCTCATGCGCAGGATGGTCGGCGCCGAAGACGGCATCGTGGATGCGTTGTTCACATTCACGCGCCCTATTTCCGGGAGCTATTTTTGGTGTCCACCGATGAAGAACGGGCGTCTCGATTTATGCGCACTCGGCTTATGACAAAAGCAAGAAGAGTAAAGCTTCCGTCATCGATCTGAGGTGGCTCATGCAATTCGATGCTGCGCTTGCTGCGCAAGAGACGTTCCGACGAGCCGAAGTAGAGCTTGGCTCCGAGTGGGATATAGCGGTAGAACTTCAAGAGACCTTTTCCTCCAATGCTGGACCGATGGCGCGCGAGGCTTATGAGGGTCTGCTGTCCCTGGCAGCCCGCTATCCGAAGGCCCACTCGTTTCACGCCTTCTGTATCTTCATCACCTGGCAGCAGGTGACGGAGGAGACCATTGCCCACCATTTTCAGACAGGCATGAGACTCTGTGAAGCGTATCTCGTCTCTCGTGAAGCGAAAAACCTGCGTGATATCGACTACGTCACCGAACTCTATGGATCATTTCGTGATGGATTGGGGCTCGACGAAGAGGATGAGATTCAAGTCGAGTTTCGACGCGACACGCCTAAGGGCGGAGACTAGCGGGAACGCGTATCTCGTGAAGCGTCGTTCGTATCTCGCTTGAGGGATATCTGTCTGATCCCGCGCTTCACGAATAACGCTTCACGAAGCCATGTCAGACGCCGACAAACATCGCGCACGAATTTTTCTGCACCGCGGCCAACTCACGCAGGCCAAAGCTGCGTATGAACAGGCAGTCGCGGATGATCGCCTGGCCAAGGATCACCGCGCCCTCTCCGATTCGCTCGGCAATCTGGGCAATGTCTGTGCCCTATCGGGCGACCTGGATCACGCGAAAGCCTGCTACAGGGAAGTACTCGCGATCCAGCGCTCGGAACGGAATCAGCACGCCATCGCCCACACGCTGGTGAATCTCGGCAATCTTCACATTGGCGCCGACCATCCGGAAAAAGCTCGCCCCTACTACCTTGAAGCGCTGGATCTCCTGCGCACACTGAAAGACGATCGCGGGCTGGGCATTCTCTACAACAATCTGGCGTTGCAAGAGGCTCGTGAGGGACAGTGGGAGCAGGCGGTGACATCGTTCAAGCTGGCGCTCGACTGTCATCGGATTGTCGGAAACGAAGAAGGGCTGGCGGTGACCTATAGCCA
>Ga0247727_10010139_pt1 | contig 16779 bp, 17 predicted proteins | sample WisWelCaveWW1625_FD_202498 | JGI IMG/M metagenome (GOLD analysis project Ga0247727, IMG submission 202498) | Biofilm microbial communities from Wishing Well Cave, Virginia, United States - WW16-25 | ecosystem: Environmental > Aquatic > Deep subsurface > Groundwater > Cave microbial mat | place...
TTTATAGTCCTTTTCCGTGGTTTTGTATGCATCTTTGGCGCCAGCCCTATGCACGTTCATGAAGTATTCCCTGATTTTATTGATATCAAGAACTGTTCCGCCGCCCCAGTAAGCGCAAAGCATTGCATAAACTTTGTCAAGGTCTCTTGTTGGAAGCTGGAACGCAGCATCTTCCGAGAAATTCATTACTCCGACTTTTGAGCCATTGCCGTGATAATTTCTCGCAAGCACGAAGCCTGCAAGAACTGCATTTGAAAATTTTGCAGGATGCTCCATTGAGCCTGAAGTGTCAAGGCAGATGAACAAGTCTGGAACTTTGAAAGTCAATTCCTTGTGCTGCATTGGCTTGTCTTTGCGCTTCGTGCTGATTCCAGGAAGCATAATTCCGCCTGCTGAAAACCTGTTCCACTTGTTTATTGGATCGCCGACTGCAAACTCGATATTTTCTTCAGGGAAAAAGTCGTCTTTTGCAACTATTAGAGGTTTCTTCACTATGTAGAGGCCGTAAGTTCTTGCCCTTCGCTCATAATAAGGAATTTGGTCGTCATTTCTTTCTATGTCAGCGTGGTCAAGCCCTGCAACTGCTATTTTTTCCTTTCTTTTATTTTCGAATTTTTTGTCCCTTGATTTTTCAACATACTTCTTGACTTCTTCAAAAAGGCCTTTGCTGATTTTTCTTGATAACTCGTCAAGAGCTTTTTCGATTTGTCCATTACTAAAATCGCCTAATTCAAATCCTCCCATTGCAGGCATCTTATTATCTGCAATAAGATCGCTTACGATTTCGCCAAAAGAATACAGACTCATCCATTCAGAATGCATTTGTCTCATTGAATAATCTACTTTCAGCAATGAATTGAGCTTTTCAGCCAATGCTTCCACGCCTTCAAATTTAAGAGGATTCTTTGGGTCAAATTTTCCTGCTTCGCTCATTTCTGTGCGTTTTGCAAGAAGCACTGCCTGCCCAAAATCTTCTTTAATGTGTCTTTGGTAGACTGCAGCCATGAGATTTTCTAATTTGCTTTCTTCAGCCAATTTTTCAACTAATTGGTAAGTCTGCCTAAGCTCTTTTCCAGCTTCAGCATAAGCCATCCTGTTTAGATTTACCTGAAGGTCTTCAAACAAGTTAACAATCATTCCGTGTTTTTTTCCAAAAGTCTTTTCTGCAAGATGGCTGAGGAACAACAGGGTCGCAAGGTCCCTCGGACGGTCCATATAATGCGCAACCTCGTGCGTAAGTATTCCTTTCAATGCTGTCTTGTAATCAAGCCCTGATTTTTTCAGAACTTCGAGAAAAGCCTTTGATATTCTTACTTTATTAGTCTTAAAATCAAAATGAGCTGTATCGCAAACAGGCAAATGCTCTGCTAATTCAGGACTATTGTGAAGCAAAGGATGGTTAAAATTCGCAAGAACTTCATTCCACGATTCAGAAAGGAGCTTTTCAAGCTCTGAATTTTTTGATGTCATGGGCAAGGCTCCTTATCAACGGGTTATCAAGTGAATGCGCATTTCCAACAAGTTTGCTTGCCTCTTCTTTCTGGCTTTTGCTTAATTGTTCAGGATGTTCATAAAAGGCCAAAAGCAAGTCTGAATGGGGCTTTACTGCTCTGACATAGTTTGCGTCAACACCTTCAACAAGCTTCATTGCTAAAAATAAGTTTTCACTAGGCGCATTATACCAAATATTTGTACACCTGTCATCTTCTTCATGCGCAGCCCTGAAGTCATCTGTAAAATTCAACCTGTGGCTAAGTATGTATGGAGCAACTGCAGCAATATGCCTTTTCTCGACTTGCTTTGCGCCAGTTAAATATGCAATAGCCTGAGCGTATGCTTCAATTGGCCCGAAAGCTCTTGGAGACACTGCGCTCTTGACTTTTGAAGAGGCAATTTCTCCCATATGATTGTCATTTTCTGGAATAGTCTCATTGCTTCTCTTAGGGCCTTTCTTGCCGTTGTAGTTAAGCTCTGCTTCCAAAGAATCGCAGAAAATTTTTGCTTCAGGAGACAACTGCACTGCTCTTATTTGTTCAGCTAAACTTTTAGTATCTGGAACAAAAAGGCCTTTTTTAGAGAGCTTTTCCCTAAACCCTTTGCTTTCCTCTAAAATCCATTTCTGGAACGCTTGAGCAGTATGCTTTTTTGAATTTAGCTCATTTAATGCTTGTTCCACAAGCTTCGGGTCGCAGAGATCCTCTAGTATTCTTCCTTGAGCATCGCCTATGTATTGCCTTCTTCCAGGACCTACATAGCTTGCTTCAATGCACGATGCAAACCTGTCTGCCATAGGCGGAATTATGATGTGGTTGCCGTCGTCAGGATGGTTTGCTGTTGCAAAAAAGGGAGTTTTACCCTGATAAATTGTATCGTTAAGATAGTTGAATCTTCCAGTAGCCATTGCATTCAAAAGAACTGACTGTTTTCCCTGAGGCAAACGGTTGAATTCGTCGATTATGATTGAAGGAAGCAAAACACCCAACTGCCAGATGACTTTTTCCTCGTCCTTGAGTTTTGCATAATCAGGCCTTGCGATAAGCTCTTCTTTTGTCTGTTCAGGATGCCCTTGCAATTGCGCTGTTTCATACAAATCAAAAGGAAGCCCTGTGCAAGCAGTGCTGACTATCTTAGCAGCAGTTGTCTTTCCAAAACCCGGCTCTCCCAGTATGAGAATGTTGTCCTTGAATAAGTAATTCAAAAGCAAAAGAGTTGTATTCCAAGCTTCTATTGGCTTGGCTCCATCAACCCTTAATTCTGACTGGTCAATGAAGTACTCAGTGCTTATTTTTTGAACTAAATCCTGTAATCTTTTTGGATCGCTCATGACGATCTTAATAGGAAGAGGTTTAAAAAGCTTCGTAATGTAATCATTGATTAGTGACGAATAATTAAGGCTTTTTCTCCAGAATATTGCCGTTGGCATCTAAAAGCTGAACGGTATTGCCTTTGGAAAAGTCAATTTGCTTGCAGAGTTGACGGTACGTATGCTGAAACGCTGTTTTGAATAAAGAATTACGAGCACCATCCCCACAAAAATCTCCTGTTTCTCGGATTTCAATTTCACAATAATTAGAACCACTCGCACAAGAGTCTCCTACTTTTTGAGCCTTCAAGGTAATATGTTCTGAAAACCATACACAATTATTTCCTGCAGCGCCATCTAATGTTAAATTTACTTTATTATTTGTTTTGCCTTTAACCTCACGACATAATCCGTAAAAATGAGTTATATTTCTTAAGTCTAAAAAGAAATCATTATGTCCAGCATCATAACTTGACTGAATCAACCAAGAAATAAATCTAAGTCTGCCGTAGTTATCATTAGGTTTTATTGCCTGAAGTGTTTGATTAATCTGTTTAGGCGTTAATATTGTTTCTGAAGCAATGTCCTTGATTTTTGAGAGCATGGTATCGAATGGGTGAATATAATATTTGTGATTATTATCAAACGTATGCACTTCTTCATACTTTTCTAACATTTCTTCAACCGTTTTATCAGGCACAACATCTGACTGTCTAACTTCATCCGGTTTTCTTGTTCCTTTGTATCTGTCCAAGGGATTCAATGCCATTTCAAGAGTTGTCATAATATTCTTTCCTCGATAATTCTGTTTGTTCCTCTTTCCAATAACACTATTGTATTTCCGTGCTTCTTTTCTACGTGGCGTTGAAGAGTGTCATAGCTTTCTTGAGAATATGCAGTGAAAGTTGCTTTTGCTGCACTCATTCCAATGCTTCTTTTGATTTCTCCGTGTATGGTGAAAGTTGATTCAACTGAATTATCCCCGCATTTTCTTCCAACCCCTTTTAAAATGGTGAATTCAGACTTTCTTGACCCTGTGCCGCACTCATACGCAACACCTCCTTTGATGTCGAATTTGGACTCGGTAGAATCATGACCGCACTCAACGCCAGCGCTTTTTCCAATCAAGAATACTGAATATCTGGAACTATTGCCACAGTCATTGCCTGCCCTTTTTCCAATATTAAAACCGCAAAATGTTGCGTCTCTGCCACAAAATTCTTCTACATTTCCTGTTATGGTAAATCTTGAACTTACGGCCTCCTCTCCGCAAAAAGCTCCTGCATTTACAGCAAATAAGTTTAATTCTCTTGCTTCCTCTCCGCAGCCACATCCAACATCCCCATTGATTGTTAAATTAATCCTATCCTGCTTTTTTCCTTTTAGTTTGTATCCTATTCCTTGAAGGACATAAGTTAACGCTTTTGAATCCAAGAAGAAATTGTTATGATTATTATTGTAGCTGTTTTGAATTAACAGAGTAACAAAAACGCCATTATACATATTTGAAGAGTCGTGCTTTATCGTATATTGCAGGAATTTATTAATCTGCGAAGGAGTTAAAACTTCAGTTACAATCGGCCTCAGTAAAGAAAAATAGTTTTCCGCATCACCGTATTTGCGAAGTGTCCTATCATGAATATTCTGTTCATATTTTCTAATCAACAATTCTAAGTCAGGGATATCACTTGCCGGAGCAACATCTGATTTCCTGACTTCGTCAGGCTTTCTTGTTCCTTTGTATCTATCAAGAGGATTCAATGCCATTTCTAACTGTTTCATGAATTAAAAAGAAGAGAATATTGCTTATAAAGCAGTGTAAACTAAATTAATTATTTTGCCATCTCCCCCAAAATCTTTGCTCCTAATTTAGAAGTCATTTCCTGAACATCTTTTGCAGGATTGATTTCCACCAAATCCATTGCCTTGACATTCTTTAGCAAAAGAATTCTTTGAATAAAATACAGCAATTCCCTTGATGTTAATCCAGCAGGCTCTGCATATCCCGTGCCGGGAGCAAATGCAGGATCCAACACATCAATGTCGATGCTCAAATACAGTGCAGGCCAGTCTTTTGCAACTTCCATTATGCCGTCGCAGACAGACTCCTTGCCTTCTAAAGCAATGATTTTCATAGGATAAAGCTTAACGTCATTTTGCCTTGCAAAATTCATCTCCTCAATGTCTGCATTTCTCACGCCGACAACAATCACTTTGTCAGCAGGGACAATTCCGTCTTCAATCAAAGTTCTCAAGAAGTTTTCATGCGTAGGCATTGAAAAAGGCTGCATCATATCAGGATGAGCATCGAAAGAAATGATTCCAATTCCAGGATATTTCTTTGCCATAGCCTTCAGAATTGGATGAGTAATGGAATGGTCTCCGCCGAGAGCAATAAACTTCCCCTGCTCTTTTGAAATTGCATCAGCAATATTATTGAAACTTTCTTCTATGTTGCTTGGATTAATTGCTACTTTTTTAACATCAAATTTCGGAGCAACGCCTGACTCATTCAAGTAATTCTCTTTCAAATGCTTAACAACTGCTTCAGGAGCCAATTCAGCGCCCTTTGCTTTTGCAAGGCCGCCGACTGAGCAGGGGATTAATAGTATATTCATGCTGTTTTGATACAGAAAGGAGTTTTTAAAGATGGGGGTTGAACTCTTCTCATATTCTACTTTTTTCAAAAGTTATTATCTGATTATGGATGTTCTCAAAAACCTCTACAGAAGTTTCTGCTTCAGCTTGAAAAGCTCTTTCTTTATTTCTGCTTAAGACAACGCAATATGTGTGGCGTTTGCCGCTGATTGTGTAATGATTCATAGCTACTATCCCATAGCCTTTTTCCCAAATCTTTTTCTCAAATTCTTCAAAATTCATAATCATTGATTAATTCAGATAGTTAATAAACTTTTTCTTTATGTGAGCTGATGCTGAAGGCAAATTTTAGAGTTAAAGCAAACTCCGGGATGGCGGAACGCCAGAAGTTTTTATAATATTTCAGATTGTCGCCATCGTTTCGTTAAGTTGGTGGCTGTTTATTTTTTAAACCACTTTTTTGCATTTGGTCTGCGATGAGGGCAACCTGGCCAACAACAAGGTCGACGTTTCCCTTCAACAAGCTCAGTGCATGCGCGCTCGATATGAAGTTTTCTTGTTTCCGGCTTCTTAACGTAGGTAATCCAGCAGATCCATTCGTTACGCGCGAGTGTTGTAAGATGGTTCCATTTCGCAAGCACATCCTGATCGGAAGTTAGCGCTTTTCGTAAATCCGCAGGCACTTTATGTATTACATCGGTGACGATTTCTTTTTTGTTCATACATGTATTGTGCTTATTTCTTGTTGGTTAATGACTAATTTTTCACCTGTTCCTTATATTTCGGGTCAAAATCTACCATCCATTCAATACCGAATTTGTCTCTAAACATTCCGAAATATGAACCCCAAGGACTGTCACCCATAGGAAATTCAATATTTCCGCCTTTCGAAAGTCCATTAAATAATTTGTCGGCTTCTTTACGACTTTCTGCACTGATAGAAATTTTTGACCTGTTTTCATTTTCACTTACTCGTCCCATACTTTCTGGAACATCGTTCCCCATTAAAATGTTTTTACCAATAGGTAAAGCAATATGCATTATTTTATTCGCTTCAATATCTGCGACTGGAAATTCAGGGCTAGCTAGGTCTTTGAAACGAGTAATTTTTGCAAACTCGCCACCAAAAACTGATTTGTAAAAATTGAATGCTTCTTCGGCATTTCCATTAAAGTTAATGTGAGGATTGATGAGCGCCATAATTTTTTTAGTTAATTAATGAATGTTTATATATTTTTCTACGTTCAGCCCCCAACTTTTCTTTTTGGAAAACACAAAAAAACGCTTGCATTTTTTTATGGAATTTGGGTGAAGCGAAGCGTAATCGTTGTTATCTGTCTAGTTAGTGATTAATCTTTAGTGCGACTATCACATCTCTTCAGGCGATTCTATCCCTAAGAGATGCAGTCCTGTCTTAATCACGCTTCGCGTGCAATCTATGAGAAGCAGTCTTGCCATTTTCAATTCCTCGTTTTCTTCTTTCAAGCAAGGACAGCTATGATAGAATTCGTTAAAGTGCCTTGCAGTTGCAAGCAAATGCTGTGCAAGAATATGAGGCTTGTATTCATTCAAGGAATGTTTTACTTTTTCAGGGAATTCTGCAAGCAAGGAAACAACCTGCTGTTCTACTGGCTGTAAAAGCATTTCAAAATTAACTTTCACGCCAACTTTCAATTTCTGTTCTTTTGCTTTCCTGATTATGCTTGAAGCACGAGCATAAGTGTATTGCAAGTAAGGCCCTGTGTCGCCTTCCAAATCAAGTATCTTTTCCCAGTCGAAAGTAATGTCCCGAATCCTGTCGTTAACCAAATCTCCGAAGACAACTGCACCAACACCAATCTGCTGCGCAACTTTATCCTTGTTTTTCAATTCAGGATTCTTTTCATCAATTGTTTTCTTTGCAAGATCAATAACGTCTTCCAAAACCTCTTCCATGAAAATCAATTTTCCCTTTCTTGTTGACATCTTTTTTCCGTCGGTAGAAAGATACATTCCGAAATTAACATGATTCAAGTCTTCCTTTACTCCGAGTTTTCGTGCAACTGCAAACAACTGTTCGAAATGCAATTTTTGTTCAGAGCCTACAACATAAACAATTCCTTTTGATTTATATTCCTTAATCCTGTAAAGCAGAGCTGCCAAATCCCTTGCAAGATAAGTCGATGCTTTGTCTGACTTGCGGAGCATTGCAGGAACTGGAACATCTGCAAGAGGAACTATCAATGCACCGTCGTTAAGCTCTGTGATCCCTTTTTTCTCAGCCAATGAAATTGCAGACTCTATTTTGTCGTTGAAGAAAGCCTCTCCATTATTTGCATCAAAAGAAATTCCGAGCTTTTCATAAACTTTGTTGAAAGCGTGAATGCTCAGATGCCTGAACTCTGCCCACAATTTAGTTGCTTCCTTGTCGCCATCTTCTAACTTCTTGAACCATTCCCTTGCAACAGCCTGCAGTTTGTCGTCTTTCTCTTTTTTTGCATTAAACTTCGTGTAAAGATCATAAAGATGGTGTATCGGGTCTGCTTTCAGGTTTGTCCTGTCGCCCCAAGTCAAATATGAATAAATCAACGCTCCGAACTGTGTTCCCCAGTCGCCAAGATGATTTAATCTTACAATCTTATAACCAAGATGCTCGTGCATTAAAGAAAGGGAATTGCCTATAACAGTGCTTCTCAAATGTCCTATCCCAAAAGGCTTTGCGATGTTAGGAGAAGAAAAATCAAGCGATATTATTTTTTCCTTTCCTTCATCAGAAGAGCCATACTTTTCTTTTTTGTAATTGATGTCAATAAGAACATTCTCTGCCTGATTTCCCTTATTCACAAAGAAATTAACGTAAGGCCCTGTTGCAGTGATTTTCGCAATGTTCTTTGTTGGCTTTAGTTTTGATGCAATTTCTTTTGCAATCTGAACAGGATTCTTTTTCAGAGTTTTCGCAAGAGTAAAGCAAGGAAAAGCATAATCTCCGAGCTTTGTGTCCGGAGGGACTTCTAACGCAATTTCTTCCTTTACTTCTTTCTTAAGCAGTTTCTTGATTTCCTCTTCGAACATAAAGTAAACCGGGAAATCAGGGTTATTAAATGTTTCCCAAAATCAAGCGATTAATAAATAGTCAGAATACATATTGAATAATGAGCGAATTGAATACACGCAAAGATCTCCTGCAACGCATTATGGACTTTGCAAATGAGCATCCGAGAATTTATGCTGTTTACAAAAGAGTTGAGCCTGAAGAAGGAATCACTGTATATCGTTTTCTTTCGAATAATCCGAAGTTCGATTATGATTTGGAGACAGAACTTAGCTCAATTGATTTAAGGTTTGCAGCAGAAGAAAAAAGCATGTTGATATTGTGGCATGCGAATCCAAAGGATGCAAAAATATACGAATTTCTTCATAAGTGCGTTTGGCGCAAATAAGAGAAACTTTTTTAAACCAGTTCTCCAACCCTCCTCTTAACGAGGTGGTTATACTATGGTAGTAAATTATGCAGCGATCTTGGTCGCATCGGTTGTCTCAATGGCAATCGGAATGTATTGGTATTCAAGAAAAGGATTCGGAAAGCAGTGGTTGAAGCTTCAAGGCATCAGCATGAAGGATGCTGAAAAGATGCACAAGGGCAAAATGGCAAAGTGCATGGTCGGCGGCTTTATCGTGACAATTGTGACAGCATATGTTCTCTCGATGTTCAATGGAATGCTTAACGCAAACACTGCAATGGCAGGAGCAACAATTGCTTTCTGGGCATGGCTAGGATTTGCAGCGCCAGTTGAATTCGGCTCTGTTCTGTGGGAAAACAGGAAAGTTAAGCTCTTCTACATCAATGCAGCACACACGCTTGTATCGATGGTAGTAATGGGAGCAATTCTCGCAGTCTGGGGATAAATTCCCTATTTTTTCTTCTTTTTTCTCTTCTTATTAGATAAACATATAAATGCGCTTTTGAGTTGTCTGCAATCCAATGCATCCAATAGTCCTGAAAAACATAAGCAAGACTTTCTACACTAAGAACAAGGAAATTCATGCATTAAAAAACGTAAACCTTGAAGTTGAAGAAGGAGAAATGTTTGGCTTTCTGGGCCCAAACGGCGCAGGAAAAACAACCCTAATCAATATAATGCTGAATCTTCTCACCCCTGACACTGGAAGCGTGCAGATTCTGGGGAAAGCTCCTTCAGGAGACGTGCTAAAGCAAATCAATGTTGTTGCAGGGGGCAGTATGTTCCACTGGGCGCTGAGGCCTTCTGACATCTTGAAGTTTTACGCCCAAATATACCAAGTTAAAAATCCGCTCAACAGAATCCAAGAACTCGCATCCATGTTCAAGATGGAGCATATTCTTGAAAGAAAATTCGGCTACCTAAGCACAGGAGAAAAACTTCGCGTAGCTTTTGCAAAATCTCTATTGAACGAGCCAAAACTGCTTTTGATGGACGAACCGACATTGGGATTAGACCCCGATGTCGCAAGGCACGTCAGAAAAGAAGTTCAAAGACTGAACCAGCAGGGAACAACTATTTTGTTAACAAGCCATTATATGCACGAAGTCGAACAATTGTGCAACAGGATAGCATTCATCTACAAAGGGCAAATTATCGACGTGGGAAGAGTGAAGGACATTACAAGAAAACACTTCGGAACTTATGATGTTTTTATTCTGTTAGATAAGGCGCCGAGCAAGATGTTCCTCAATGCGCACAAGCTTGATTCCCGCGGAAAAACAATAAAAGCAACATACTCAGACGAAGACGAGCTAAGCAAGCTGTTGGTGTGCGTGCACAAGGCAGGATACTCTGTGATGGACATAACGGTCAAAAAGCCAAATCTTGAGGATTACTTCATAAAGATACTGGGGCAGCAATGAATTTCAACAACATCAGGGCAATAATAGCAAACGACATAACGACAGTAATAAGAGTAAAATGGAGATTTTTAGAGCTCACTTATTTTCCATTGTCAAGCATCTTGATATGGGGTCTTTTTGCAATTCAGAGCAGGGCTTACGCTGCTGAAGCAGGACTCATCGTGCTTGTCGTAAACTTATTCTGGAGCTTTTCACAGCTTGCACAACAGCAGGCAAATATCCTCGTCATGGAAGACCTCTGGAGTTTCAGCATAAAGCATATTCTCATCGCAGGAGTTTCAGAAACAGAATACATAATTGCGAAATTGATAACAAGCACTTCTGCAGCGATAATAATTACTTCATTTTTATTGCTGATTGCAAACGCATTTGGAGCTCCACTGCTGGCAAATCTCGGCACAGTGGCTGCTATTGCAGGAATTGCCTTATTGGGCTCTGTTTCGCTCGCAATACTTATTTCAGGAACAATAATCATGCTCGGCAAGGAATACGGATTCCTCAGCTGGAGCATGCTTCAAGTATTTGTCTTCCTATCTGCGCCGTTTTTCAGTCCTGACATATTTCCTGTACCAATAAGATGGATAACTGAGATAATGCCGTTTACATACGTATTCCAATCGGCGAGAGCAATTGCAACAAATGTTCCTGTGCAGAACTCTACACTTTTGCACGCATTGAGTGCAGTAATAGCATACTTCATTTTTGCATGGCCTTACTACTACTATTCATTCAGGCGCGCAAGAAAGACTGGAATGCTTGCAAAAATGTCAAGCTAATTTTTTTTCAAGCTCTTTCAGAGCCTTATCTACGGCAACAAAAACATTGCTTTCAGTCACTTTGGCAGAATGAGATGCTCCTTTTACCTCAAGGCCGCCTTGAACTTCTATGTTTCCCTCTGATGCGCTTACTGCAAGCTTCAGAAGGTCTATGCCGTTCATCTTGTCTGAGAACTTTCTTGCATAGCTTCCGATGATTTTTCTTAGAACAATTTGAGAGCCGTGGTCGAGGCTCGAGAATCCTGAAAGCTCAATATTGCCTCCCAGCTTCTGGGTGTCGTCCATCGGCATTGAGGTGCTTTTCTTGGATATAAGCGTATCGTAAACTTAATAGGGAGATGTAACTACTGGACAGTGATTTAATTACGAAGGTTTAAAAGCGCCCCCCTATTAAAATGCTCTGGTGACACTAATATGAAAGAATGCCAAAGATGCGGAAAACACGTTAGAAGTTTCAGCCCAATGAGAAAGTGGTGCGTAGACTGCAGGTATACGATTAGCCTTGAACAGGCAAGAATGCGAAAAAATGGAAAACGGTAGAAGCCAGACTCAAAGCAGGGAAACTGATCTTAACGAGATCAGACATTTGATTATTGGGGAGTATGCAAATCCGGAAGAAATGTTGAGGGACATAGGAATTCTCAAGCTAAGCAGAATTTATGAGCCTTATGCCAATGTTGGCGTTGATGAAATAAACAGGATTCCAATAGACGCCCTTCCAACTAATCCATTGAAAAAGTTTCACAAAGTGGTTAATCACGATATTCTGCTTGGTTTAGCCAAACAAGAAAAAAGATTGTCATGCTCAGGGTCGAGCCTTGGAAACGCACTCGAAGACGAGCTGAAACTCAGGAGAGGCTCAAAAGGGCTTCTCATTTCACAGTCGCAAACACAAGCAGACAGCATTGACAAGCTTATTGCAGAGCATTCTGTGCCACAAGAGGCAGGCTCGCTTTTCGGAAGATTAACACGAAAGAAAGTCGTTCCTCCAAGCACATTCGGAAATGCAGAAGATTACAAAAAACTGCTCGTGCATCCATGGCTTCAGTATACAAATATGCTCATGAAGATTTCATACTGGCAGTTCGCAGACACAGGAGACAGACTTAATCCAGACGAAGTGGAGAGCAAGCAACAGGCGGTAGCAAGATGCATAGAGCAAGGTATTGATGTATGCAGCCTTGGAAATATTTTTTACAGCGCTGTTCTTGAAAATCCTCATTACTTTACAGAATCAGGGATAGATGCCAGCGCACGACAGCCTTACTTGAGAAAATCAACTCCAGACCTTATGAGAGACATGATAAGATCACTTATTGATTTTGATGGAGAATCTTGGATTAGAGCTGCCGAAGTAGAGCCATATGCAAACGGAAAGCTCGCAGAAAGCGTACAAAGAAGAATGGCAAAGGAACCAGCTGGAATGAGCTCAGGATTAACTCCGACAAGCAAAGATGATAAACCATTTAGTTTTGAAGAGAAAAAACAGGATTTTATGGCGATAAGAAACAGGGCAATAAACAGGCTTGGATACGACCCTTCAGCGAGCCCTGTAATAGTTGATCCGGCAGCAAAGTCTTTAAAGCAGAAAGCTGCAGAGCTGTTGCATGGATTTGCTCGGTAAAAACATTCCTGAAGAAAGAATTGATGAAATAATCAATACTGTCAGGAAGAAAAAGGAATTATCAACTGTTTCAGAAAGCATAATTCTATCAGAACTTGAATTGATTCTTAAAAAAGACGGAAAAATACTGGCATCTGTCTCAGAAGGCAAAAGCTATCCCCTGGAATTCATCGTAAAAACAATTAGGGCAATACTGAGGGAGAGATTCGGCGTATTCCTTTCGCCGAAAGAGTTCAAGGAAAGAAAAGAAACATTTGAAAAATTAATAAAGGATATTTCTAACATAGATATTTACAAGAAACTCTTGGGTTTCCATGCCTCAACAAAGGAAAGACTGCCAATATATGAAAAGTTATATGAACGAATTTTCGCAATAACAGGAAAACCACATCATATCTCTGATCTTGGATGCGGAATGAATCCTTTTTCGCTGCCTTTCATGGATTTAGGCCACATTCACTATTTTGCGACAGATATCGACGGGCAAATGCTTGGAATGATTGAAAAGTTTTTCAGCACGGCGCACGTGCACGCTGTCGTAGGAATGCTGAATTTAAGAAATACTGAAGAATACAAGCTAATTCAGCCTTCGGATGTATGTTTCCTTTTCAAACTGCTTGATTCCATTGAAACAAAAGGGCACACCCTAGCAGAGAAATTAATTAAGGCAATACCATCGCAATGGATAGTCGCTTCTTTTTCAACAATTACCATGTCAGGCAAGAAAATGAACCATCCTGAAAGAGGATGGATAGAACAAATGCTGAAGAGATTGGGATACAAATACGAGAAATTGAGTTTCGAAAACGAAATATTCTATGTTATTAAAAAATCAAGCTCTGCTGCTCCTGCGCATTGTTCATGATTTCTTAGAGAAAAAGTCACGAAGACAAATCATAGTGTATTATTGCCTTCTTGACTTTTTCCAGCAAACATTCTGAGAAAGGCGCGCTTACGACAAAGCTTATCAGTAAGTCTTTTAAAGTGAATTTGAAACATTCTACATAAAAGAGGGACTATGGCTATAGGAGAAATATTCAAAGCATACGATATTAGAGGAATCTATCCAACTGAAATCTACCCAGAGCTTGTTTACAAGATAGGAAGGGCTTTTGTAAGCTGGCGAAAGAAGGAATTAGTTGTAGTCGGAAGGGACTGCAGAATAGGCTCTGAAGAGCTTCACAAGGCGCTTGTAAAGGGGTTGACTGACCAAGGGGCAAATGTCATCGACATAGGGCTTTGCTCGACGCCAATGCTGTATTACGCTTCCAAGATGGGAGATGCGATAATGGTGACAGCTTCCCACAATCCAAAGCAGTTCAATGGATTGAAAATGTGCAAGAAAGGAGCTGTTGCAGTTTCAGGAGCAAACGGATTAAACAAGATTCAAGCAATATTGGATGATGGAAAGTTTGAGAAGGCGAAGAAAGGAAAAGCAAGAAAGAAAACAATCATTGCAGGGTATGTCAAGGAAGTAAAAAAGTTTGCAAAGAAAATAAAAAAATTCAAGGCGGTAATAGACATTGGAAACGGAATGTCTTCAATAACTGCGCAGAAGATATTTGGAAGGATATTGAAAGCAAGTTACTTGTTTCCAAAAATGGACGGCAATTTTCCGAACCACGAACCTAACCCGATGAAGCCTGAATCATTGGTGGCGCTGAAGAAAGAAGTCGTAAAACAAAAAGCAAACATAGGAATAATATTCGACGGAGACGTAGACAGGGTGGTATTTGTCGACGAAAAAGGAAACGATGTAAGGGCTGATTTCATAACAATACTCGTTGCGAGAGAATTACTGAAAAAATATCCCAACCACAAAATCTTGTATGATGTTCGTTCAAGCTGGGCTGTGCGCGAAGAGATAACAAAAGACGGCGGAATACCAATAATGACACGAATAGGCCATTCTTACATAAAGACAGTAATGCGCGAGGAAGAATCTATTTTTGCAGGCGAACTTTCCGGACACTATTATTACAAAGACTTTATGTTTGCAGACAATGCAGACATAACAGCACTGCTTGTATTGAGCTTGATGACATCTGAGAAGAAAACACTATCAAAACTTGTCGCGCCATTGAAGAAATACTACCAGTCCGGCGAACTTAATTTTTCAGTTGAAAACAAGGAAGCAGTAATCCAAAAGCTCGAAGACGCTTATGTGAAGAAAGCGCACAAACTGCACAAGATAGACGGACTCTCAATAGAATTCGAGAACTGGTGGTTCAATGCAAGGCCATCAGGCACTGAGAATGTTTTGCGGTTGAATATTGAAGCAAAAACGCAGAAACTACTGGAAGAGAAGAAGAGGGAGTTGGTGAGACAATTAACATGAAACCTGTCAAGATTCTTTACACTAACTACCGTGGTGAAACTTCTGTAAGAAACATTCTTCCTAAGAAATTGTATTTTGGATCTACTGAGTACCACAAGGATGAACAGTGGTTGTTATTGGCTGACGACTTGGACAAGAATGAAGAAAGAACCTTCGCGATGAAGGATGTAAATTCTTGGTTTTAGCTAGGGTCGTGAGGGTTGTTTCTTCTTAACTAAATAAAACCAATAAAAAGAAAATAAAAAATCAGCTTTCGTTATCATTCCCTTCGCTGCTGTTGCAGTTTCCACCATAATCAGAAGATCCTCCACCAGAATCTCCTCCTGAGTCACCGCCAGAATCACCGCCTGAATCTCCTCCTGAATCTCCGCCAGAATCACCGCCGTTACAGTCAGATTTTAGAGTCCATATTGCTGGAAGCTTTCCGTAAGTTCCTTCATACAGCTTTCGGAGATTCTCCAATCCGCCTTTAGTTAAGGGAGTCAAAGAAGTCTTAGGATTGTGGTGCATATACGACCCCAAGAATTCAGTGCAGAACTCATGGTACTGTTTTGTAAACAGTATGAATTGGTGCCAGACAGCATCAACTTTCTCGCTGGTCATTGCCAATGGCTTTCCGTACAATCCAACAAGTCCAACATATTTCTTGAACTCATCGAAAGCTTGCTTGTATTGTTCGTCGCTTTTGAAAACTCCTTCTGTCATAAGCTTTTCCTGTAAGTAAGGCGCTTCAAACTCTTGGAGCTTTTGCATTAAACCTTTGTCATCACATCGAACGTCAATTGCTTGGCTTCTATCGCTATCACAATAGCCACTTACACATAGAGAGCCCAAATCCTGAAGCCCATCGTACGAGCAAAGAAGCTGCTTTTTCGTCCTCATATTGCCTGCAATTCCATCAATTGTAGTAGTTTCCATTTTTGTTCCCTCCACATTTCCGATTATGCTCGGAATAACCCAATAAAGCATGCAATAAATATATACTTTTTGCAATTATAATTATTACTAATAATTATGTAATTACATAACGAAAAGTATTTATACTGAACAATACTTCTTTGTCCTAATGAAGCGAAAAATCAACATTGTAGGGACAGGAACATATACTGTGAGTTTGCCTATTGACTGGGTTAAGAAAATAGGTCTAAAAAAAGGAACTGAAATAGAACTTGAAGAAAAAGGAAATACTCTTGTAATTAATCCAAAAAAAGAACAAAGTGATTTTGATTCAATAACGATAGATTTGTCTAAGCCGGAATATTTTTTGAAAAGATTTTTTTCAACTTCATACATTAAGGGGCATAATGAAATAAGGTGCAGATATAATGACGACCATGTTTTTAATAAAATCAGAGAAATAATTCCCTTAATTCTCGGTTTTGAGATTGTTGAACAAGGCAAAGGATATTGCATTCTTAGGAACATTGCAAAAGGAATTGAAAATGAATTTGATCAAATGCTTAATAGGCTTTTTTTGATAGTTTCTTCATTCGGCAATGAATTATATGAGATTCTTGATAAAAAGAAATTTGAACATATTGAGAAGGCACTTCAATATGAGGCAGAAATTAACAAATTATCAATTTTTGGAAGAAGAATGATGAATAGCATAGGCTACAAAGATGATACTAAAACACGCGCATTATATCACATAATCTGCTTGCTTGAGATGACTGCAGATAATTTTCGCTTTATGGCTGAATATTTGCAAGATAATAGAATAAAAGTCCATAACGATACATTAAAGCAATTAAAAGTACTCTTGGAGATATTACA
>Ga0247727_10010140_pt1 | contig 16778 bp, 8 predicted proteins | sample WisWelCaveWW1625_FD_202498 | JGI IMG/M metagenome (GOLD analysis project Ga0247727, IMG submission 202498) | Biofilm microbial communities from Wishing Well Cave, Virginia, United States - WW16-25 | ecosystem: Environmental > Aquatic > Deep subsurface > Groundwater > Cave microbial mat | place...
TCGTTGGCACTTCGCGATGTTCGGGCGTGCTATTGATCCCGAAGCCAAAAACCGTTTGGCGCAGATATTCCGAGCCGAGTCGCCGCTCCGCGGAATCACTCCAACCGTCGCCGTCGTCATCCGGCGCGATTGCGGTTGCCCACCAACGAAACCCACAACGGTTCAACCCCGAGACAAAGGACAAACCACCCAGCGCCTGCTCCTTCGTGCCGTCGCCGTCGCCGTCGAAAAAAACACCGTCGATATCCAAAGTATGAGCGTGACCGGGATCGGGTGTGATGGTTACGGAAATACCGCGCGCTGAAAACTCCTCGTTGCTGATGGGCAAACCGGGATTCAAATCTAACGTGAAAGTATGGCGGCCAAAGGGAACATCCGTGCCGCACGACAGCGCGCTCGCGACGATTTTTATGACCGCGCCGCGGTCCGAAGAAAGCTCGATTGCGAAAGAATTAGGATTGCCGTTTTCATAACGGCCTGTGAAAGCGTGCGGCAAAGGTTGCGGCTGAGGCAGTGGCGGCGCGCAATCCGGCTCCGGATCAAAATCTCGCCCATCTGCTTCTGCTCCGTCCAAGCGGCCATCGCGATCCGAGAAATTATCATTGTAAACGTGTGGCGTCCGAACGGAACATCTTCTCCGCATGGAAGATTGGTCACGATGATTTGCCTCACAGTAGAGCCATCCGCTTCCAACTCGACGGGAAAAGAACTGGGATCGCCGGCGGAATGCCGTCCTGTGTAAACGAGCTGCGCCCAAGCGGCTTGCGCAATCATTCCGAGGATGAGAGCGCAACGGCAAAAGAATCGTTTCATATTCGTTTCTATTTTCCATTTCATGGCGAACCTCCGTTTTTCCTCATGCAAAAAAGAAAAAGCCTCACGCAAAGAAGCGAAGACGCAAAGAACCCGCAAAGTTTTTCTTTGCGGTGCCTTTGCGGCTCTGCGAAAACACGTTCGAGAAAATGGAATTATCATCTGGCGTGATTGCCCGGCTATTCATATTCTTTTCACAGCCGTGAAAAACTTTCGCCGCTGCACACTTTTTTATAGCCGACCGTTCATTCGTTTTTTTATCAAAAGGATGAAGGCGTATTTCGAAGCCGCACAGCTTTGCCGCGCCTCGCTTACCTATAAACGGAATGAATTTTCCATTTTCCCTCCTTCGAATCCATTAGGGCAGCGAAGTTGGGCCCAAGGCCATTGCGAGAAAAATGCAGCCGCAACGGTATTGCGGGCTTCACTCCAATAGTCGCACCTCAGCCGAGAAATGTGACGAGCAGGATTAGTTTATTCTTACGGGGGGCTGGGCTACGACGCTATCTGGAAGTAATTTTTAGATGCGTGTTCAAGCAAGCGCTCGGCGGGAAAGAAGAGGAAATCCCCCCACAAATACGATCACATATAGTGCAGCAGAGGTCTCTTCATAGAGAAATGAGTTGGATAAGAGCAGGGCAAGGCCGTCAAGTGCAGTGACGATTTGATGTCCTGCAGCTACTCGCGTTTTTGTATGAAAAGAAATTGCCCGTCATCGGCAGTGAGATCGCCGTAATGAGGATTTTGCCTGGTGTTGCGCAAAACGGCGTCCTGCGAAACTTTAACCGTTACAAATTTTCCGATCTCGCGGGCCGTGATGTAGGAATCTCCATTTTCGTCGGCAACGCCGCGAAGTCCCTCCAGAAATCTCCCGGTGAAGATGCTGTGATTCTCCAGGCCGCCGTCAAGAACTTGCTCATTCGGCCCGCCGGCGGCGAGCACGTTGCGCGCCCGTGTCGTGACGAGCGTATCGATGGCGTTGAAATTCACCCCGGCGCTGGCTCCGCCCGAATGCCCTCTTTTGATCAAAAGCAGGCCGCTGTAACACGCGTCAATGGCGAAGAAGAGGTGTTTTGCTTTGGTGAGGCGCGCCGCATCCCGAATCTCAGACTCGGTGATATTGTCGTTATAGGATTTCCATTTGCCGTCATAAGGCACCAAATATCCGAGCTCGCCCTCGCCGGTTTTCTCGGTCCCGCCGTGAGTGGCGATAAAAATGAACACGCCGTCTTCCTCGTGGGCGCTTTTCAACGAATCGAACAATGCCGCAACGATATTCTTCTTGGTCGCCTCTTCTTCATAGCGCGAGATGATATGGTCGAATTGAAAACGCTCCTTTAGCAATCTTTCCACGCCTTTGGCGTCGTGCACCGCGTATTGCAGGGGCATGATCTCGCGGTCGCGGTAGTTGTTGACGCCGACAAGGATGGCCCAAGTTCGGCGATAAATTTTCTTTGCCAGCAGCGGATTGTAAAAAACCTCCATATGAGTGCTGATGGTATGTCTCGTTCCATGGGCGATAATCTCAAAGTTGTTTTTGCCCTCATTCAAACTCAAGTCTTTTCGAAATACGAAGCTGTTCCGGCTTTTGGCTAAAACTTCGTTTTCCGTCAATGTAATGATATTGCTGCCTGACTTGAGCGTCACGTCTGCCAAATCATCAAGGTTTTTGATTTCCCATTCCAACCGCAATACGCCGTGTGGCGTTGCCATGCGGAGTGATTTGAGTTTCTCCGGTGCTCGAATGATGATTTGCGGCGGCGCAAGCACTACGCCTCGCGAGCGGCAAAAGATACTATCGGCTATCCCCCGGCCCTCTCTTTTGTCATTGGCTGCAATGACTTCGATGGAATTTCTCCCTTCCAACAAATCTAACGAATCACTCAACTCATAAGAAAAGGCCGTGTCATCAAAAGTAATTCGCTTGCGTTCTTCGCCATTCACCAGCACCCGCACACTTTGCAGCCCCCTCGGATCATCAATGCTGACGTGCAAGTGATACCAAGTGGTGTCAAGCTCGATCACGATGGAGGAATGGAAAGTAATCTTGGGCGGCAAAATCACCGGGGCGAACCTCGCGTGAATTTTTTTGGAAGACCGGCGCTCGCCGGCATGGGCCACGACCACGATCTCATTGTTGCCTTCTTCCAAACCCAGTGACAGCCAAAACGGCACTTTTTGCAACGCTGGATCAACGCCCTGCGCATGCACGATTTTGCCGTTCTTGAGATATTCGATCCGGGTGATGCCCGCCTCACTGCGCGCTTCGCCGGAAATGATAAGTGGTTCCGTTTTGACCGTAGTCGAATTAGGATTGTCCACCGTGATGGTGGGCGTGCCCAGCAACTTGGAAGAGCCGGGTTTAGTGAAGTGCAACGTCAAAAAATGCGAGCCGCTGCTCGCTTGACCAAGCTCGCTCAATTCATGCCTAATATTGTAACTCACGCCCCAAGCGCCCGGCATGAAGCCGATCGCAAAGAGAAGCGCGCGGCCTTCAGAACCGGCAACATGATAGCCGGCGAAAAGATCGATCTTCTTATCCAAAAAACTCCGATGCGCTCCGGCCTGAAACGAAACCTCGCGGCCATCCATTTGCAAATCAAGCTGCGGCGAGAGCGACGGATGCAGATAGACCGCGCCCAGTTTATACATCGCCTCTTTTTTGAACTTTGCCTCGCCGAGCGCGATATTCGGTTCATTGACGTCGTCGATACTGAAACCACAGGCAAGCACGTCCGATAACCGAAGCAGAAAACCGGCGCCGAACGAAAGCGCATTCTTCGCGGTTCCGTTCGCAATCACCGGATCATCGAAATCAAAACCCTCAAACTTATCTCTGTCATACGCCAAGTAGAGCACGTTGGCATTGAAGCCCAGGCTCAATCTCTCGTCAAAAAATCTATGACCGAGCAGCATTGAGAAAGTGCCCTGCTGCAAGATATTCGAATTGAAATGAACGGCGCGCAGACCGAGCGCCTCATTCTCACCGAGAGGGTAAATGAAATAGGCGATACTGTTGCGTAAGTTATCGCCGTCAAGGCCCGCGTGGAGCCACTGCACTCCCACCAGGCCTTGCAGCCCTTGATAAGCAATGCCGGACGGGTTGTGAATGACGATATAATGGTCAAAAACATTGCCGGCGTTCTGAGTCAGCGAACTCTGCGCCGCAACCTCAATGCGCCAGAAAATGGAAATGAGAATGAGAGTAGCCCAACTTTTCATTATCAACTCCTCCGCTGAAGAAATTGAAGTATTGGAGTGATGGAGCCTTGCGTTTACATTACTCCATCAATCCAATACTCCAACACTCCATTCTTGTTATCGCATCAACGTCAGCGTGCCATTCTTGATCGTGTTGCCATTTTCTTTGATGAGGTAGAGATAAACCCCGGGCCTGAGCTCGTGGCCGTCGTCGTCGCGACCGTCCCACCATTCTATCATTCTTCCGCTTGCCGCAGATAAGCGTTTGACTCGTTTGCCGGCAACGTTGAAGACTAGCACTTCCGGCTGAGTTACGATCTTTCCGAAGTTAAAATAAACCGTGTCGTTGATCGCGTCATGATTTGGAGTAAAGGGATTGGGAGAAACGGAGAACGCCAGAGGATCGCGACCAGCCACAATCGAATCTTGCATGACCGTGAACAAACCGTTTTTACAAATTGCAGGAAGCGAGTCCGTTGCTTCGTCAAACAAAACGAGATGTGCCCATGCGAGCGTCGTCGTGTCCCCCGGTTGCGCATTGGGCTGAACCGTGAAAAAGAGCTGCACCAAATCGCCGCTGCCGCTTGCAATTCCGGTTGCGCGCGCCAAGCCGAGCACGATTTTGCCGGGCTGTATTGTGTCAGCAATTGTGAAGCCTATCGTGAGCGCGGTGATTTCCACGCGATCGACGCGGAGAATCTTGTCATCAAAAGTAATCTTCATCTCCGCGCCCGCGATGCCGGCCGCGCTGCTCACGCGAATGGGAAGCATGATCCCCTCGCCGGGCCGCGCCGAATCATCGCGAATACTCACAAGGATCGAATCAAATGCGGCGTTTGCCTCGCTTTGAGATTGCAAGCGGCCGCGGGAAAGCCGTTGCGCTTCCGCCTGCGCAAGCAGCAAAGCCCAAACGAATAAAAGCAGGAATAAGCGCTTCGGCCTTTTAGCGCATGCAGAAGATCCAGGCATCACTTTAAATCTCCTTAGTTTTTTTCGGCGACTCTCGGTGACTTCGGTGAAATTCGGCGGAAAAGCTTCGTGGCCGCTAGCGCATGAGAATCATCTTTCTTGTGCTCGACCATTCGCCGCCATTCACTTGCAAGCGATAGAAATAAACGCCGCTGGGGACTTCGTTGCCATCGGCATCTCTGCCCTCCCAAACTCTCTGCCACGCTCCGGCTTTGAGCGCGCCCTCGAACAGCGTGCGCAGCAATTGTCCATGCACGTTGTAAATTTCCAAACGCACCTCGCTCTCTCTGGGCAGATCAAAGCCAATCGTGGTCTCAGGGTTAAAGGGATTGGGATAGTTTTGAAGCAATGCGAAGTTTTGCGGAGGCGAGGAAGGCTCTCCTTGAGTCAGCAAAACTTCGAGAGGCTGCGCGTGCGCATCGAACAACTCTGCTTGGGTGATGGAGAAAGGAATGTGCGCATTGCCGGTTTGAACAACTTTGAAGCGCAGCCGCAGCAATTCCTCTTGGCCATCGAGAAGTCCCTCGGCATTGAGTAGGGCCATGCGAATTTTGCCGCTCTCGTTCGTGTTGGCAATCCAAAGCGAGTTGTCGAGGCTCGGCGCAATCTCTTCCAAAGCCAAAGCCGTTGCATCATAAAGCAAGGTCAAGCTCGCGGCATGAATAGCCGCGCCACCTTGAACCGTGATGGGAATGATAAGCTCATCGGTTTGTGCTTTGTTCATCGACCAATTGAGCGCGACCGTATTGTGCGAGGCTTGCGCCGAAGCTTTGGGCAGAAGCCGACCAATGGCTTTGAGCAGAATGAGATAAGCATCGGCCATGTTCAGGTTGAGATCGCGATTCGCGTTTGCGGCCCAGCGTTCGTAGCGCGTGGGAATCGTATGTCCCGGCGACAAAGGCGGCAAGGGCAGGCCGACGATCATGCGCAGGCAAATGATCACATCGCGCACGTCGACGAGGAGATCGTTGTTAATATCGCAGCGCAATCGCACCGCGAGAGCAGTGGAGTCAAAGAGCGCACCTTGCCGCACATAGATGAAGCCCTCACCATATTTCTTCGCCGTGAAAGTCGTGGTGTCGCCCGCGAGAGGAGCAAGCTCGCCAATATCGCCGCTGAGACTCCAAGTCGGGTTTATCGTAATCGGATTGCCGCCGCCGTCGCGGCCCACGGCAGTGAAGACTTGCGCGCTATCTGACTCAACGATCACCGAATCGGGCGAGAGCGCCAAGCTCGCCAATTGCGGAACATTCGTCACGCGAAATACCCCGTCCACAGTGGTGACGGGAATCGCCTGCGTGTTCTCATCATAAAGCGCAACGTGAGTGAAAGCCAGCGTGGTAGAATCGTTCAGCGCAGCATTGGGATTCACCCGAAACACGAGATTGAGAAAGTCCCCGCTGCCGCTCGTGATACCGTTCGCACGCGCCATCACAATAACAATTTTGCCGGAAGAGATCGTGTCAACAAGCGTGAAGCCCGAAGTGAGTGCCGTTGTTGTCGCGTCGAGTGCGGTGAGAAGATTGGGATCGAAAGTGATTTTGAGTTCCGCGCCGGCGATGCTGCTCGCATCGGTCACTCGAATCGCAATCGCGAGCGTCTCGCCCGGCGCTGCCACGGCATCATTAATGGCCAACGCTCTTCCCGCTCCGTTGATCGTGAAGCTTTGCTCGGGCGCGAACGCAGAACCAGCGAACGCGTTGTCGATGGCCTGCACGCTCCAATAATAAGTGCCCGGCGCCAGGTCTTTGATGAACCAACTGTTGTTGAGATTGGTATTGCCCAGTTGCGGAAGCTTGCGAAAACCGGTGCTCGCGTTCGCCATTGGCGAAACGATTTGCGTGCCGCCGGGCGTGATGCCGATTCTCAAATTGTAGGTCAACCCGTTTGAGGGAGTTTCGGTGTCTGTGGATTTATCCCAATTCAACGTCACCGTATCGCCCGCAACAATCGAAGTGAGATTGGAGGGAGGCAAGGGAGAAATGTTTCGCACCGCAGAATCGTTGCGATAGAGTTTGGCAATTCTGTTTGACAGCGCATCCATGCCCGTCATTAAAATATCCAAATCGCCATCGTTGTCGTAATCGCCCCATGCCACGGCGCCGTCTCTGACTCCAATCAAGCCAGCCGAAGCCACCGTAAACCCAGTACCCGTGTTTCGATAGATTTTGCCAACTGGTCCAGGAGTTTCATAGCCGATTATTAAGATATCCAAGTCGCCGTCATTATCATAGTCGCCCCACGCGGCTGCACTTTGGGTTACGCCTTGAAGATCAGGAAAATATCTCTGGTTAAAGCGACTACCTTCATTCCTATAGACTATCGCTTGAGGACCAGAACCTCCACCAGGCCAGTAATTTCCTCCAGTCAACAAAATATCCAAATCTCCATCGCTATCATAATCGCCCCAAGCAACCGAGCTACTGCTGACGCTAGTCACGCTATTAGTGGAATCCTTGGAAAGAACTCCGGCTCGATTTCTATATAAGCTGGAGAAGCTCGCTCCGACAAGATGTGAAGTATCTCCGGTCAACAAGAAATCCAAATCGCCATCGTTATCATAATCGCCCCAAGCGATGGAGCTTTCGTAAACTCCGTACAAATTCGAGGTGAAGTCATAAACAAAAACGCCTTTGATATTGTGATAAAGTACGGAGTAGTCAGTAGCAGCGGGCGGATTGCCGACATAGCCGGTTAATGCTAAATCCAGCGTGCCATCGTTGTTGTAATCGCCCCAGGATGCCGAGCCGGCTTTGAGGCTGCTTAAACTCGCCCTTGTATCAACAAAACTTCCTCCAACATTTTCATACAACTTTGTGCCGTTGCTTCCTGCCAAAAATAAATCCAAATCTCCATCATTGTCGTAATCGCCCCACGCCGAGCTGAAAGATGCGCCAATCAGGCTGGTATCAGCGGCCACAAAGTTTCCAGAGTTATTGCGATAGATTCTCGTAATGCTTTTCGTAGAGCTTACGTACCCTGTTAGCAAGACGTCCAAATCGCCGTCATTATCATAATCGCTCCAAGCAGCAACACCGGTTGCCAAACCCGTAAACGGAGTTGAGACTTCCGTAAAGGTTTGACCGTTGACAGAAGTGGCCGCCAATGAAATAACGAACGCGATAGCCGCGGCGATTCCGGCAACACGACGTTGCGCAAGAGGGCGGTACGAATGCGTTTTTGCAGTGCATGTGAACATGGCTCGCTCCTTCTTGTAGAAGTAAATTTTTCGCGAAAAAAGCAAAAGCTTTTTGCCAACGAAATTCAAACTGCCGTTAAGATGAATAAAAAAACTTGCGCCAGTTCCGATGAAGTGAATGATGATTTGTGCTTTTTGATTCTGTCTCGACAAAACCCTTGACAGCACTCGGCTTTTTGTTTATTGTCTCTCGCGTACTCAAATCAGGAGCAAAACATGGAATCCGATCATGAGATGCAGCGCATTCTCGCGCTTGAAACCCGGTTGAGCACCATCGAGCAACAACAGCGCGCCGTTTCCAAACGTGACGCAATGCAATTCATCGTTTCGCTCATCGTGATTGCCGCCACTCTGTTTGGCGTTGCCGGCCTAGTAAGCTGGCAAAACGCTCAACTCATCGGCTCGCTTGAGAAACGCATTGATGCACTGGACAGACGCATCGAACAAAGCGAGCAGAACACCAACGCGCACATGACACAGCTTGAGCAGAATATGAACGCGCGCATGGAAGACCTCCGACGTGATTTGACGGCGCGCTTCGACGATTTAAAGCAAATCGTATTGTCGCAAAAGAAGTAGCCGAGAGCGCATGGGGTGCTGCACTTCATCTTCAAGCTTTGCTCTTCACGCCATGCGCTTTGCCCTCTGCCCTACGCCTCACTTCATCACCGTAAGCTTCCTCGCCCGCACAAATTCCCCGGCCTCCATCCGATACACATACACGCCGCTGGGCACGCGCTCGCCTCGATCATTCGCACCGTCCCATGAGATTTGCTTGAACCCGGCAGCCTCGCGGCCGTCAGCCAGCGTGCGAATTTTTGCGCCGAGCAAATCGTAGATCACGAGCTTGACGTGACCGGACTGCGGCAGAGCATAACGAATCGTCGTGCTCGGGTTGAAGGGGTTGGGATAGTTTTGCGACAATTCAAATAAAGCCGGAGGCTCATTATTCGATTGGCTCGCCACGGACGAAGTCCGATCCACTTTCAGCCACCAATAAGGGCCTTTCACCTCGCCGTTCGGCGTGTGCGCTCGCACTTGCCAATAATAAATCTGTAGATCTTCCACCGGCGGCAAAGCAACAACGGGAGCAGGCACGTTCGCGCCAATTTTTTGCAAAGGCTCCAGCACATTCACACCAAAATACAAATCGTATCCCGTTGCGCCGGGCACGGCCTCCCAACGCAAAGAGTCGAACGGTTGGACCATGATCTCGGATCGCGGCGAGGGGTTGTAAATCCCTGGCCGCTTCGCCTCGGGAATTTTCACCAGCGTGAGGTTGTAATCACCCTCGTCATCCAAATTATAATCGTGCACGATGACCGTATACAGCCCGGAGCGCAAAAGCTGATGATCCAATCTATCGCCAAAAGGAGCGGTGTTGGCTTCTTCCGGGCCGCCCTCCGGCGGATAAAGATAAAGCTCGGTATTCAGCGATCCCATTGTAGTCGAAGCCGTCACGACAATGCGGTCGCCGGCCTGGCCGTAGAATTGAAACGCGTCCATATCCGACGGGCCGATCTTTCCTTTTTCTGCGCCTCCCGGTGCGATATCGCCGCCGTCCAAATCGCGGAGCGTTGAAACCGGGCCCGGAATTTTGATCAAGGTGAAGTTGTAATTTCCGTTATCATCGAGATTGTAATCGTGTACGATGACGGTGTACACTCCGGTTTTTTCCAATTGATGATCGAGCTTGTCGCCGAAGGGACTTGTATCCGCCTCCAAGTCCCCGCCCTCTGGAGGATAAAGATAAAGCTCGGTGTTGAGAAAGCCGGAAGTGCGAGCTACGGTTGCGATGATTCGTTCTCCGGCTTGACCGAAGAACTGAAAGGCATCTAGATCCGAGGCCACCATGCTGCCACGCAAGGTTTCGCCGGAAGCGATCTTGCCGCCATCGGGATCGTTGGTAGAAGCGGCCTCGCCGGGAATTTTGATGAGCGTGAGGTTGTAAGCGCCGGCATCGTCCAGCAAATAATCCTGCACGATAACGGTATACAACCCGGCTTGCTGCAAGCGATGATCGAGCTTATCGCCGAACGGACTCGTATCCGCCTCCAACGGACCGCTGTTCGGCGGATAGAGATAAAGCTCGGTGTTGAGAAAACCGGAAGTCGTTGCCGCGGTGATGACGACGCGCTCTCCGGCTTGCCCGGTGAATTGAAATGCGTCCAAATCCGAAGCGACCATGCTCCCTCGTCTCGTTTCGCCGGAAGTAATCGGCCCGCCATCCGGATCGCCCACGGAAGTAGCAACTCCCGGGATTTTGATCAGTGACATGTTATAAGCGCCGGCGTCGTCCAGCAAATAATCTTGCACGATGACGGTATACGTCCCGGTTTGCTGCAGCAGATGATCGAGCTTGTCGCCGAAAGGACTCGTGCTTGCTTCCAACGGGCCGCTGTTCGGCGGGTAGAGATAAAGCTCGGTGTTGAGGAAACCGGAAGTCGTGGCCGCGGTGATGACAACGCGCTCTCCGGCTTGCCCGAGGAATTGAAACGCGTCCATATCCGAAGCGGCGGTATTCCCTCGTCTCGTCTCGCCCGAAGCAAGCGGCCCGCCATCCGGATCGCCCGTCGAAGTTGCATCGCCGGGAATTTTAATCAAACTGATATTATAATTGCCGGCGTCGTTGAGCAGATAGTCTTGCACGAGGATGGTGTACTCGCCGGATTGTTGCAGTTGGTGATCAAGCTTGTCGCCGAACGGGCTGGTATTCGCTTCGGCCGGTCCGCCGTTGGGAGGATACAGGTAAATTTCGGTATTCACAAAGCCGGAAGTCGTGACCGCAGTAACGACGACGCGCTCTCCCATTTGCCCTTGAAACGTCCACGTTTCCAAAAACGAGGGGCCGCTAATTGTGCCGGATTTCGTCTCACCGGAGCGAATGCTGGCGGCATGGATCGCCGCAGATTGAAACCATAAGCTTGCGGTTATGACGCAAGCGCTGCAAAGAAACTGTTTAAGCATCATGTTCTCCTTTCCAACGCGCAAGTAATATTTTTTGAACCAAGCAAACGAAAGAGACGAAACGAATCAAATCGTCAACAAGATCATCGCACCAGCACCAGCTTCTTCGTCTCCACAAAATTTCCCACTTGCAAACGATACACATAAACGCCGCTCGGCGCGCCCGCGGAATGCCATTGCACTTCATATTCCCCGGCGGACTTAGGCTCGCGCACCAAGCTCGCGATCTCATTGCCGAGCAGATCGTAAACTTTCAGCGTCACGAACCCGGACTTGGGCAGCGCGTAACGAATCGTGGTCGAGGGGTTGAAGGGGTTGGGATAGTTTTGAGAAAGGCTGATTCGCGCCGGCGTTGATGACCAACCCAACTCGTCAACGCGCGTTGTGGTTTGCGAGTAATAGGGATTGAGCCCCAACTGCGCGAACACATTCCAAGCCGTTGCGCCTACGTGCAGCCGGCGATATAGCACAAAGCCAAAGTCGGTTGAGACACCGTCATGACATGCTGCCGCGAGCCCGCGACCATCTCCGAAAGGCACAGTTTGCTGGGCGCGACGCAGCTCTTGCCGAATGTTATCCGCGTTATCAAACACGCGCGCGGCCGCATAAGCCGTTGCCATTTGCGCCGTGCCCTCGAACCAAACGCCGTCTCGGTCTTCGTTGAAATCATAGCCGGAGAAGCCGTCGTGGCTGGTGCGATGATTTTGCTCCGCGCATGCGAGCAACTGCGGGTGCAGCGCCAGCGCCTCCGGCAAAGCGAGCACGCTCCACGATTGCGTGTCCAGCGGCAATTGACCTGAGGACGTGTTTCGTTGATTGGGGTCATTCGTTCCCGTGAGATAACACCCTCTTGTGGAATCCCACATGGCTTCGACAAACGCACGAGCATGCAGCGCCTCTTCCTGCCATTGCGGCTCGCCGGTGATTTGGTGCATCACCGTGAATGCGGCGAAGATGTCGAGATTGTGTTCCGTGCTGGCCCAAGCTCGTCTTGTTGGCGAAACGCTTTCGGCGCTGTCGAAGCCGCCTTGAAAGCCCTGGTATAAACCGGCGTTATTGCGAAAAGTGCGGATGAAATCGCCGAGCCTGCGGGCCGTGTCCAAATAAGCCTGCTCCTGCGTGCGCTCATAAAGCGCGAGCAGAGCGATCATGGCCCAGGCGTTATTGCCCGCGCTGATGCCGGTTTGCTCGATCTCGAAGAAGCGTTGCAGCTTTTCATTGAAGAAACCCGGAACCGGAACCGTGCCCGTGCGGCCATTCGGCGTCCAGCCGGGCGGCAGAGCAATATCGCCGGCGGAATACGCGTCGCGCAGGCGGCCATCGTTGTAGAGGCGATCGTGTTGGGAAGCATACACGAAAGCATCGCCAATCAGTTTGGCGCGCCGAAGTCCGTCTGTCGTATGGCCGGCAAGAAAAGCGAGCAGGGCCAGCGTATTGTCGTAAACAAAGGCCGTGTTGCGCAAAACCAAATCGAAGTCATCTACTCTATTGGAGTCGTTGGGGTCGGGTTGAAGGGGCAAGGTCGTAAAGCTGCGCAGAAAGCGTGGCGCATTCAAACGTTGTTCGCGCTGCGCCGGGTTCAGCTCGTAGTAGATCTTGTCGAGATAAAACTCCGCACCATTGGGATTGTTCGGTGCATTCGCAACCCACGCAAAGCCGCCGAGCACATAGTTCAAGTTGAGTCCCGTGAGATCAATGGTAAATTCCTGCCAGGTTCGCGCGAGAGTAAAGATCGTGCTGATTCTGGGATGGCGCGGTGAGGAATCCGGGTAAGGTTCAAGCGCGGCTCCGGAGACGGGATTTCTTCCCACACCTCCGATAAAAAATTCGATTTTTTCTCCGCCGTTTTTTCCGCGCGCGGAAAATTTCAAAGCCACTGCTCCGGAGAGGTTGATGCCGGCATTGGGATACGTGCCCCAGTTGTGCAGCGGAGCTTTGGCGGTGTTCGGCAATACGCCGTTTTGAAAGTAAAACCCGCCGTAGTTGTTTCCACTTCTGCGGAACACACAGCGAATGACGGTTGCGCCTGCGCGCGAATTGCCCGTCGTATCCACGTATGAGCCGTTGATCTCAACCGCGCTGAGAATATCGGCAATCTTTGCCCACGCATGAAAGTGATTGCAGGGCGAGCTCACGTCTTCATAAACCCAAAAGCGCTCATGGCAATGATCCATGGCTTGCGCGAGGTATTTCAGGCTGGAGTCCGCGGATTGCCGGGCAAGCAATGAATCGACCGCTGCTTGCGAGAGATTGGGCTGCTTGCTCTTTGGCAAGAAGGTCAAGGCTCCGGCTTCGCGCCGGTTGATCATGCCCTCCAGCATCAAGATCGTGGCGCTCAACAGAATGAACATCGCCGGCAAGAATATTATCCGCTTCATCGTAAATCCTCCTTTTTGAGAGTCAAGACATTGCAAAAAGATCAACGAATTTCCACCGAGAGCCACTGAAGCCACCGAGTGTCGCCGAGCAAAACCTTTTTTCGGCGAGACTCGGTGGCTTCGGTGAAGTTCAGCGGATAAGCTTTTTCCTGTTTGGTTGCGGGTCGCCCGCGTTTTGGCGCTATCGCATGAGAATCATCTTCTTCGTGCTCGTCCATTGGCCGTGCTCGGCTTCCAGACGATAGAAATAAATGCCGCTGGGGACTTGATGGCCCTGATCGTTCCGGCCATCCCACGTTTCCGTCCATTCTCCCGCGCTCATCTTTTGGTTTACCAGCATGCGCACGAGCTGCCCGCTAATGTTATATAACGTCAGCTTCACGTGGCTTTCCCCCGGCAATTGAAAACGAATTTGCGTTTCCGGATTGAAGGGGTTGGGATGGTTTTGGAAGAGGGCAAATTCTTTGGGCAAAGTTTTTTCCTCGGCCACGTTCGTGGCGATTGCGCGGACTTTGATGGGTTGAGCGGAGGCGTCATAGAGCTTGGCGCGCTCGAGCGAAAGCGGACTCGTGCCGGCGAGTTCTTTTTCAACTCTGATCTTAATCTTCACAATTTCGTTTTGCGCATTGACGAGGCCGTCGGCATTGATGAGCGCCAGCTTGATCTTCTCGGGCTTGTCGAGATTCTCAGCCATGAGCGAGTTTGCTGCGCCTTGTTCGATACCCAGCACGGTCAACAGAGTTGAATCGTAGGTCAAATCGAAGCCTGCGGCATAAACATCGTTCCGGCCTTCGATGAAGATGGGCAAAGTTACGGTCTCGCCAACAGAACCCGTGAGCTGTGGAATGCGAATCACGGCCTCCTCGGCATTCGCAATCGAAGTAGTCTTGGGAAGCAAGCGCCCCAGGACTTTGAGGATGATGCAATAGGCATCGGCTTCGTCGATGCCGTCTTGTTTGTTGCAGTTGGCGGTCCAAAATTCGTAGGGCGATTGCGGCGTTCGCGGTCCAACGGCAAACTGCAAAGCAAGAATCACGTCGCGCACGTCGATGATGCGATCCTTGTTGATATCGCCGAGGAGGCCGACGGAGATGTAGGCCATATCTTTGCTCGTAGCATTTTGTTCGGCAATGAGAAGGCCGTCGCCGAGGTTCTCGGCTTTGAAGATTATCGTGGCTCCACGAGTCGGCTCCGGCTGGCCGATTCCACCTTCAACTCGCCAAATCGGATTTACCGGCACCGAATTGTTATTCGAATCTCGGCCAGAGGCCATGAATTGCTGCGTGCTATCGAACTCGACGAAAGCCGTGTCCGGCGTGACGGTGAGGAATGTGTCTTGAGGCGTCACACACACCACCTTGAACAAGCCAGGAACTCCACTTGTTGGAATGAGAATGCCATCTTTATCAGAGAGTTTGAGATGTTGAAAAACTATCGTAGTGATGGTTCTCGGAACGGCCGAAGAGGCGACCCGGAAATGCACATCAACAAAACTGCCGCTGCCGCTTACAATGCCGTTGGGGCGAGCGAGTAACATTACGATTTTACCGGGAGAGACGGTGTCACCCAAAGTGAAGCCCGAAGTGAGAGCAGTTGTTTGTGCGCTATCTGCCGTGAGGATATTGCTGTCATAGACAAGCGAGATTTCCGCACCGGCAATGCTCGCAGCATCGTTGATGCGCACGGGAATCGTGATCCGAACTCCGGGATCGGCGCAGGTATCGACAACCGCTAAGGCTCTTCCCGCGCTTTGCGTTTGACTGTACTTGATGGTCGTGAACATGCTCCAGCCTTAGCCTTTGCTCACGCCGGTGACGTAAACGTTGCCCAAAGCATCGAGGGCAACGTCTTTAGCTTCGTCATTGCCATTGGCAGAACCGTTGTACCGCGCAACCCATTGCTCAACGCCCAAAGCGTTGTATTTGATCGTGACAAAATCATAAACTATGCTCGAATTCGCGCTTTCACTTTTTCCTGTGATATAGACATTGCTAACGTCGTCAACAGCTAGGGCCGTGGCATCTTCATAGTGATATTGCCCCGGTCCATCATAGCGAGTGGCCCACTGTTGAGCTCCAGAGGAGTTGTATTTCACCGTCGCATAGTCATTTCCGCTTGTGCCAGTCACAAAAACATTTCCCACCCCATCCACAGCGAGGGCAGTGGCTCTATCAATTGAGGACGAAGACGCACCGGTGTAAAAAGCAACCCATTGTTGAACACCGGTTGAGTTGTATTTGATCGTGCCATAATCATCTAAAGAGTTTGAGCCACGCACTGAACCTGTGACGTATACATTACCAGTTGCGTCGATTGTCAACGCAGTTGCCAGATCAGCGCCAGAGCCCGGTCCATTGTAACGAGCCTCCCATTCTTGAGATCCGTTGGGATGGTATTTGAGCGTGGCATATTCGTCATATCCACTTGTTCCTCGGCTTATACCGGTGACGTAAACATATCCGGCGGCGTCAACGGCGATTGCAACTGCCTCATTGGTTCCATTCGCGGGACCATTGTAACGCGCAACCCACTGCGGCACGCCGGAGGAATTATATTTCAGCGTAGCGTAATCATTATTGCTCTTGCCTGTTACATACACATTTCCTGAAGCGTCAACTGCGACCGCATTGGCTTCGTCCGTGCTGCCGAAGTTATAAGGCGTGACCCACTGCTCGACTCCGGCGGAGTTATATTTGACGGTGATATAATCTCCGCTGCTAACGCCGGTCACGTAAATATTTCCCGCGCCGTCCACGGTTACGGCACTGGGCTCATCAACCGCAGTTCCGCCGCGATGGTAGCGGGCCGGAGCCCAAAGCTCACTTCCAGAGGAATTGTAACCCAGCGTGGCGTAATCAAAGCCGGTAGTCGAGCCTTGACTTTTTCCAACCACGAAAATATTGCCGGCGTTGTCAATGGCCAAAGTTGCGGCCTCGCTGTTGGCATTGCCCGGTCCTTCGTATGACGCGATCCATTGCTGCGTTCCTGCAGGGTTGTATTTAATCGTGGTGTAATCCGAGGCGGTTGTTGAACCAACGCTTGTGCCTGCGACAATGACGTTTCCGGAAACATCAACGGCAATTGCGATTGCGGCGTCGCTGCTCGTTCCGGCGTAGCGGGTAAGCCACTGTTGCACGCCGGCGGAGTTGTATTTAACCGTAGCGTAGTCATCAATCGAGCTATTATCTCCGCTCTCTCCCGTCACGTAAACATTTCCGGCATTGTCAACCGCAAGCGCGCGCGCCTCGTCA
>Ga0247727_10010141_pt1 | contig 16777 bp, 6 predicted proteins | sample WisWelCaveWW1625_FD_202498 | JGI IMG/M metagenome (GOLD analysis project Ga0247727, IMG submission 202498) | Biofilm microbial communities from Wishing Well Cave, Virginia, United States - WW16-25 | ecosystem: Environmental > Aquatic > Deep subsurface > Groundwater > Cave microbial mat | place...
ATCGTTGCCGTATCCGGCAGGTCATGGGGGAGTTTGCGATAAAGATTCTCATCGGCCTGCTGATTGTCCTGCTCGCGCCTTCTGCTTCTGCATCATTCATCGCGATGCAGATCAACACAGAAGTGCAGGATTCAGCCAGTATCATCAACGTCACAAATGTCGGTGATGAGCCTGCACACCAGGTGCAGCTTGTCTCAAAGATCCTTGACAAGGAATATGAAGGCAAAATCCAGGACAAGGTCTCGGTCAGAGGAGGGTTTTCAGAGAGATTCCCGATAAACTTCAGCGACAAGAGCCCAGGCAATTATCCATTGCTTACGACAGTGCACTACCAGGACGCGAACGGCTACCTGTTCTCAGCGCTTTCTGCCGCACCTGTGAAAAACAAGGAGGCGACCAGGAGCGATATTGTCGCGGCATTGGAGCACGCAGAGATAACAGGCAAGGTGCGGATACCTGTCGCGATGAAGAATTTCGGAGAGACCAGCAAGGACCTGCACGTATTCATGTTCATCTCTGGCGAATTCATTGTGGAAGACAACCGTCGCACAATCACAGTGGCGCCGAAAAGCGACGAGACCATAGTCTTCGAAATCGAGAATTTCGGAGCGAGGCCGAAAAGCACATATGTCTTTTTCGTAATCGCGGAGTATGATGAGGACGGCAGGCATCACAGCTCAATCAACATAGGCAACCTGAAGGTCATTGAGAAAAGCAGATTCATAAATCCGAAGATTGTGCTGGCAATAGTAGCAGCCCTGGTCCTGATAGTGATAATCCTGCAGCTGAGAAAACGGAAATGATGCAGAATCCTTTCCGGAAGCACGGCGACGACGCCGTAGTCATCATCATTTTTCTCGTGATACTCCTGTTCATCTTCTCATACGTCCCTCTTGACCTGGTGTTCACAAAAACAATCATCTCAGGTGGTGACACGCCTTCTCATTATTATGCCGCATCGTACTTCAAGGACTACCTTGCCCCACAGCTGAAGATCATCGGCTGGTCACAGGGCTGGTATGCCGGCTTCCCGATGTTCCAGTTCTACTTCCCGCTGCCTTTCATCCTGATAGCGTTGCTGGGACTGCTCCTCCCTTTGCAGATCGCATTCAAGCTCGTCACCCTGCTGGCGATAATCTCGCTTCCCTTTGCTGCGTACGCCCTGTTCAGGCTCTTGCGTTTCCCAAAACTGGTCGCGATCACAGGCGCGACATTCACATTGCCTTTCCTGTTCATGGAAGCGCAGTCCATGTGGGGCGGAAACATACTGTCGACATTTGCCGGCGAATTCTCATACGCATTAGGGATCGCATTGTCCCTGGTGTACCTCGGGCTCCTGCATGAAGGGATAAGTTCTGGCAGGCATCTGCTGAAGAATTCACTTTTGTTAGCCGTGATAGGCTTTACGCACGTGTACACCCTGCTCTGGGTCATCACCGCGTCATTGTTCTTGCTGATATCGTCTGACGTCAAGAAACGTCTTGCATACTGGTTTCAGGTCAACGCGATAGCATTCCTTTTGCTCGGCTTCTGGATGATTCCGCTCGTGTATTATCTGCAATACACCACTTCCCTTGCCATCGCGTGGAAATTCGGAAGCTGGCAGGATTTCTTCCCAAAACTCCTTTGGCCATTCGCTGTCCTGGCGCTCATCGGCATCGTTTATTGCGTCAGACAGAAGGAGAAGCGGATAATGTACTTGCTCTTTTCAGCTGCACTGTCAGTGATATTCTATTTTATCGCGTTCGATATAGGTGTTGTTGACATCCGCTTCATACCATTCATCCAATTGTTACTGCTATTTGTTGCTGCGTATCCATTAGTCTTGTTGTACCAGACAAAACTGCGTGGCACTCGCTTAATCCCAATCATTCTCCTGCTGCTGACCATCCTCTGGGCGCAGGCAAACGTCGTCAAGATCCCTGACTGGGCCCAATGGAATTACAAAGGGATGGAGAACAAGCGTTTGTGGGAGCAGTATTCTGGGGTGAACGAATTCCTCAAGGGCGATGAGAATGATCCGAGAGTGGTGTACGAGCATTCTACTGAGCATAATGCTGCCGGCAGCATCCGGGCGTTTGAGCTGCTGCCGCTGCTCTCAGGCAGGTCAACCCTGGAAGGGCTCTACCTGCAATCGTCGCCCACATCCCCATTCGTCTTCTACATCCAGTCAGAGATATCCAAAAGCTCTTCTTGCCCTTTTCCGTCAAGAAAATGCGCTCCCTTCAATATGACTGCAGGGACTGAGCACCTGAAATTGTTCAACGTGAAGCACTTCATAGCCGTAACAGAGCCTATCAAGAACGCGTTGAGAAAGCACGGCGAGTATAAACTGGTTTTCGAGAAGAAACCCTATGAGGTCTATGAGCTTACGACCAATGAGGATGCGTATGTAGTTGTACCAGAATACAAGCCGATTTTCTTCCCAAGAAAAAACTGGCAGATCAGTTCATACAACCTGTTCAGACAGAATTATGACGTCCCTATCGTCTTTGATGTCGGCGTGCGAGAGGAACCAAATATCACAAAGGTGCCGATGAATCAAAGCTGCAATATCAAGAGCGAAGTCAAGAAAGAAGAGATATACTTCACCACAGACTGCGTTGGACAGCCGCATTTGGTTAAAGTCTCTTATTTCCCGCGATGGAAGTCTGAGAACGGCGAGAAGATACACCTTGTCAGCCCGAGCTTCATGCTCATCTATCCTGAACAAGAACAGGTGCGGCTGTATTTCGGCAGGACCTGGATAGAGAACACCTCATTGCTATTGTCCCTGCTCGGCTGGATAGCTCTTATCGGGTACCGCCCGCTCAAAAAATATGCTTCGCGAGCGCAAAAGGGCATCCTGCAGAAGCTTCAGCCGTGGTTATTCTAACGAAAGCCTTTAAAAGCAACGACTTCACCTTCTGAATTATCGGGGATATGGGTTAACTTGGCTAGACTACGTGGTTTGGGACCATGTGATCCCGGTTCAAATCCGGGTATCCCCATCAGCAGATGGGGGACCCGGACTAGTCGACTTCAGTCGACCGCTATCCGGGTATCCCCATTGCTTCGCAATGGTGAGACCCTTCACTTCGGTTCAGGGTATCCCCCTGTTTTTCCATCCCTTGTTGGTGATGATGTTTTCATTTGATTTTATCGCTAATCTTTTATAGTCTGGCGGTAGAACCGCTGGAAACAGAGGGGTGGTATGTTGCAGCAACAGTCACTTGATTCGCTTGCAGAATTCCTGGCTGCCCGGCAAGAGCCTCCAAACATATCTGGAAGCCGCGGTCTTGGAATCGGTGATTATTTCGCAGAGAACCCTCACGAACTCGATCTCAATCAATACAACGAAATCTTCCGGCATGTCGTGGTCCCTGATCCTGGCGATGCAAGGGTTTATCTGGGCTGGTTCAATCTCGCCCAAGCCAAGCCAGACCCTCTTTTCGTGCATATCTGCAGGCGTAATCAGCTGAAGCAGAGGCGTACCGAAGCCATCAAAGCTGGCGAGCACATCCGAGAACGCTTTGGGCTCGCGCGCCCAACGCTCATCATCGTGACATACAATTTTCGCGAGGGCAGGGAGCAATACGGGCTCTGCATACGGGAATACATCTACAATCGGCCTTCAAGCAAATTCCTGCAAGTGGATACGCAGGTAAGGCGTCCAGTATCACAGCCAGAAGTGCCTGCGTATTCTTTCGCGTGACGCGTCCATCGCTTATTGTTGCGCTTTAGAAGCGAGCTGTCTGGGGACAAAGATCGAAGCAGGCCGCACACGAGCCGAACTCATCGTGATATAACCAGTCTCGTTCACGAAAAGTGTGCTGTTTTTCACATAAAACGCGTCCATGAAATCAAGCCACACCCCTGGAAGATCTGTGGGCGCATTATCAAAAATAATGGCGCTGAATTTCTGTTGCCTTATCGCATCAACAAGTTCTCTCTTCAGCTGCTTAGCCACCTGGTGGTCTTCTGCCCGGAAAATGTCCCATACCGCGACAATGTTCGCGTGAGTCTTCTTGCCAACAAGCGAAGGCAGGAAATTGTGCGTCGGCACAAAGACCTCGCCAGGGATGCTGGCAATCAGGGCAAGCGTCTGCTCTCCTATCGCCCGGTCATCTTCAGATGGAATGAGGTTTTTCGTGTCATAGAAGAGGTGAGCAAACTGCCAGAGCAAGAAAAGATAGACGCACATTATGATGAGCAGCTTTCCTTTCTGCTCAGGCATTATGCTTGCCGGAAGCCTGGCCGTCGCAAGTCCCACAAAAATCGCAAGCAGCGCATAAGCAGGAATGAAAGCATTCAAGTATCCTCCAGAGTGCAATCTCGAAACCACGCTCGCCGTGATCATTCCAAGCGCAACGAAAAGATAGAAGAATCCGGTATCCTTCCTTTGCTCACTGATTCTTTTGTACAGATAATAAACAAGCGCAATCCACGCGACAGGAAGAAAGGAAAACAGCAGATACAACGAAGGGAGATCGTGAGGCGGCTGTGCGAAAGGGTGCTTCGTGGCAAGCAAGAAATAATAAGCAAACCAGCCATCACTCGTGCTGTTCAGCAGCAGGAAGCTGACTGATGTCAGCGCAACAAGCGTGCCGATAAAGACGAATGACTTGCGCTTGTGAAGCGCAATGCTGGCCAGGATTAGCGGTACGAAAACCAGCAACGCGGTCTGCTTTGTCAGGAAAGAGAGCACGGCAAAGACGCCTGCAGCGACCTGCGAGCGCCACCCGATGCCGAAGCGCAACAAGTAAACAGAGACAAGCAGCAAGAACAGGAACAGCGAGTCAACCCTTCCGAAATCAAACCAGTCTGCGCTAATCCTGTACGTCGCCGCGAACAAGCCCATGGCAACAATGCCTGCGAATGCAGAGTTGGTCTCCTTTTTCACGAACAGGAAGATCATGCACAAGCAGCCAAACGATGCCAGGACCGACACCAGGTGCAGTGAGAAAAAGTTAAGGCCGAAGACCTTGGTCACGACGGCTACGACATAAAAGAATAACGGCGTGTAAAAGAATGGGACGTATTCAAGCGACGGCTTGGCGTACAATGCCTGGCCTTCAACTACCCTCCTGACCTGGTCCAGCATCGCTTCTTCCAGCCAGTCGAGCGCGAACGGATGGCGCAGGCGGACAAGGGCGATGATGATGTACAGCACAACATAGAACAGCGCGCTTGCTGTCAGCGCGAGTCTTAACATTGGGATGATGGCGGAGGCCTTCTTAAAGAGCACAACACGATACTCTGCAGCGTGCATGCGGTGCAGGCAACAAGACTCCTTATTAAAATCTCCTGTGCCCAAAGATGAGAAAGCTTTTTAAAACAATCAGTCTCTGGTAATATTATGCCAAAGAAAGAGGAAGAGTCGCAAGTCGGCATAACTGTGAAAAAATCAGCTGACTTCTCAGAATGGTTCACGCAGGTAGTCACAAAATCAGGGCTGGCAGACTACAGCATAGTCTCAGGATGCATGGTCATACGTCCTTTGGGCATGGCGCTCTGGGACAATATCAGGGCAGCATGCGAACCAAAACTAAAGGCGATGGGCGTGCAGCATTCATACTTCCCGCTGTTCATCCCAGAGTCATTGCTGACCAAGGAAGCAAAGCATGTCGAAGGATTTTCGCCAGAGTGCGCGTGGGTGACGCACGGAGGCCACACCAAGCTCGGGGAAAGGCTTGCTGTGCGACCGACATCAGAAGCGATAATGTATGATTCATATTCCAAATGGATACGCAGCTGGCGTGACCTGCCGATGAAACTAATGCAGTGGAACAATGTCGTGCGATGGGAATTCAAGCACCCGACACTATTGATGCGCACAAGGGAATTCCTCTGGGTAGAAGGACACACTGCATTCTCGACCAAAGAGGAAGCAGAGAAGGAAATAAAGGACATCATTGCTTTATGGAATGACGTGTGCGAAAACACGCTTGCGCTCCATCCGCTGCATGGCAGGAAAACAGAGAAAGAGAAGTTCGCGGGCGCAGAATATACTGAGTCGCTCGAATTTTTTGTGCCTAACGGCAGGATGGCGCAAGGTCCTGACGCCCACTCGGACGGGCCGAACTTCGCCAAGGCATATGACATCCAATTCCTTGACAAGGACGGCAAGAAACAATATGTCTGGCAGAACACCTGGGCGATCACGACAAGGATGATCGGCATACTTGTGGCAGTGCACGGCGATGACAAAGGGCTTGTGATTCCGCCGAAACTCGCGCCCAACAAGTGCGTCATCGTGCCGATAATGTTCGAAGACAGCAAGAACGACGTGCTGAAAGTGACGAGAAAACTCGCCAGCGAACTGCACGAGTTCGCGCCTATCCTGGACGACCGTGATGGGTACACGTCAGGCTGGAAGTTCAACGAATGGGAGCTCAAAGGCGTGCCTGTCAGGATTGAGTTCGGGCCAAAAGACATGAAAGCAGGACAGGCAGTCCTCGTCAGGCGGGACAATGGCGAAAAGAAGACAGTCAAGCTGGCAGATGTCAAGAAGACAGTCGCCACGATACTAAGCTCAATGCAGAAAGACATGCTCGCGAGATCAAGGAAGATGACAGATGCGGCGATAGCCGATGTCAAATCAATGAGCGAGCTGGCCAGGGCCATCAAGGACAAAAAGGTCGGCAGGGGACTGTTCTGCAACGTGCCTGAATGCGAAGACGCAATCAAGGACAAGACAGACGGAGCGAGCACAAGAGGCATACTCATCGGAAAGAAAGCAGAAGGCAAGTGCATCCACTGCGGCAAGCCGGCAAAAGTCGTGGTGCATTTTGCCAAGAGCTACTGATGAAAGAACGCTCTGTCCTGATGATTGTCGCGATTGTGGGATTAATCGGACTTATTGTGCTGATGCAAGATGCGGCTGCTTCCCGCAAGCTCGGCGGTGAAGTCGGCCAATGCTATTATGTCAACCAATGCAGGTATGAGAACCACGGGTTCGGCAACTTTGTCGGATACAATTATTATTTCTGCGGCGGCGCCTGGTCTGGCTACAGCAGATGGGTGGAAGATGACAGGTGCGTATATCCTGCAGAGACTGTGCGGGGATGAATCATCCAGTCAAGTTGGCATAAGCCGGGTCCTTGATTGTGCAGAGATTATTGCCTGCGCAAATGCCTTTCATGCATATCTGTTTGGTGCCAAAATAACTGCAGGCCTGGCACTGACTTCCGATCTCACAGCCCTGCACGACTGGCGCATCTGCCTTCTGCGCGTTCTCCAAGAAAGCGACAAGAGTGATGAGCACTGCCAGAATCAGCAATGCATTTGCGATTTTCCTTTGCGCCTGCCAATTCCATAACATGAGCAGTATGCCGATGAGCATTGCCAAAGAAACAATCGTGCCAAGGACAAACGAGGAAGGACGGTACACGAACGCGATATCGTGATCGCCAGGAGAAATCCTGGCTGCGATCAGGCCCCGATGCGCCTCGATCTTGTTATCGCCACGCACGATCCAGCCAGGCCCATAGTTCTGATTCAGGACCAGCCGGGTCGCGTTTGTGGCGCTGACGCGCGTCACCAACATGTTTGGTGACCAGCTCGCATAGGACGCAGTGCCATCTCCTTCCAAAAAGATTTCTCCACGATAATCCTTCCTGCCAGGCCAAAGCGCATAGACTGCGTGCGGAATCAGGTCATAGCCATTGATCGTGCCCTTGTTCTCACGGAGGTTATCATGCATGCTTGAGAATGCGTCGCTCCTGCGTGGGTCAAGGTCCAAAAACTGCCGGAATCCCTCATTTGGCGACACTGGTCGCGGCTCGTTAGGAAAAGCATTGAGCAATGGCTGTCTGCTGAAGGCGACAACATTGATGATAGCAATGAGCACGACCAGGAAGAGCAAAGCCTTTTTCAGGGGGTTTTTCGCAAACCTCTGCTCGAATGTCTGGCATGCGAATCCTGCGAGCAATGCTATTGTGAATACAGACAGGATGAAAAAACGCGAAGGTATGTGCATGGACCCAATGAAAGGGAGTTTGTGCAGGAAGTGCCAGACAGTGGGTATGCTCAGGCCGCCCATCGACACAAGAGTCGCGCACGCGCCTGCGACAGCGATAGACACAGCATCTCTCCTTCGCCTGATAAGCAGCCCTGCAATCGCCAGCGTCAAGGGCAGCACGCCAGTGTATGCGCCATACTCATACCACTGCCATCCCTGCCCTTGGAAATTGTGCGCTGACATCGACTGATTCTGCCCTGCAAACACCTGCAGGAGCGCAGAAGGCGGCGTAAAGTCAGTGGTGTTGGTCAATCGAGGATGGTCGTTCAGGTACTCAAGCATCGGAAACACCTTGAACGCCCCGATTCCCAACGACAGAAGAACCACGATAATCAAGCAGACAAACGGCCGTATTTTTCTCTCCCTTAGCGCCTCAACTCCGGCATACACGAGAAGATAAGCTGTGAGAGGAACGAACGTGTACACTGCGCCGCCACCTATCAGGATCAATGCCAGGAATATTGCGGCAAAGATAAGAGGTCGCATTGCCTTCTGCTCCAATGCTTTAACGAAAAACAAGAATACGTACGGCAACAAGAACCACGTGAAGAACATCACGTGCCCTGCTGCGATATGCAGCATGAAATAGCTTGAAAACGCGAACGTTGCCGCGCTCAGGGCTGCAGCTTTAGGCTTGAGGCGGTAATGACGTGCCAGCAGCCACATGCCCAAAAGGCCGACGAGCATCATCACGACAGCCTCTATCTTGAGTCCGACAACGCACCCGAACACGAGAGTGAAGATGAACGTCGGTCTAGTGAAACTCACTTGCGGATTCGCAAGCAAAGGCCTGCCGCCATGAGTGTAAGGATTCCAAAGCGGGAATTGACGGTATTCCAGAATGGTCTTTCGAGGCACTTCATCAAAAAAACAGAACTGGTCCCAATCTTCAGTCCCTGTGTTATCCATATCCGCAAGAAGCGATCCTGCGAGGAGTGCGGCGCCTGCTCCCAAGATGACCAAAGGTAAGCAATAATCCCAGAAACTCCAACGCAACACCATGCTTTCTGCCAGGAGTCGTTTGTACTTAATTATTTCGTTATTCCTGTACGTTATGCACGACAAACTACCGTAAAGTTTATATACCAGATTGTCGGTCGCATATATATAGTTTGGGGGAGCAAGAAAGATGCTTCCAGTATCCGTAAGATAGCGAACTGTGGTTGTGACCATTATAGCAATCGTGGGATAAAAAAGAGGGGATACCAACGGGCAGCGTTAGATACAGTACTTTATTTTTTGGAATCATCGTAGGATTACTGCTCGTCGCAGGACTCTTCCTGCCGGATTCTGGACAGACAATCACAGGATTTGCGCCGTATGATCTCACAGACAACACTGGTGTGGTCGTAGGACGCAAGATCATCGACGATCCTGCTTTTGATACCAGGATTATCGACATCATCCGCACAGAGACTGCGCTCAAGGTGCGTTTCTCGCACGACGCAGCAGAAGCCCTGCCTGTCTGGGTAGAGGGCAATGTTACTCATGTGTTCTCAGTCACCGACAGCGCAGCGCCGAATGATGTGGTCACACTCACAGCGCTCCTGGAAGAAGGCCGCGTGCCGCCATTCAGGCTGCACATCGGCCCTGAATCAGAGGTCTTTGAGTTTGGCGAAGCCAGCGGTCCTGCCTCTGGCATCGCTCCGGACAGCGGCGGGTTCAGTACGCCTTCATTTTCGATCCAGGACGTGATCACCGGCTGCGCAGACCCTGTCGTGATGAACACAAGCACAAGCCTTTCACAGAACCTTGTCGCGAACGGAACTTGCATCATAATCAACTCCAGCAACGTATTCCTCAACTGCTCAGGGTTCACGATATCCTACAACAGCAATGCTACACGCAACCAGAGCGGAGTCATAGCTTTCAACCAGACAAATGTCACAGTGCAGAATTGCGTGCTCCGCGGAACAAACGTGAACGCGAGTTCTGGCATAGGCATCAACTTCACCCAAGTCAACAGCAGCCTCATCGTCAACAACACAATCGAGACAAACGGCACTTCAGACAACTACGGCATCCGCATCGCGAACAATTCACATTTCAACCAGGTGATGAACAACACAATCACCACACGAAGCAACAACGGCTCGCGCAATTACGGCATATTGCTGCTGGACACAGTCCAGAACACAAACGTGACAGGCAATGCAATCAGCACAGCAGGCTCGTTTGATAATGACGGTATCAGGACTGAAGTATTCTCTCACAACAACAGGCTTACAGGGAATAACGTGTCCACAATAGGCGGCGGAAGCTATGCCATCAGGATCATCAGCTCAAACAACACAGTACTGCAGCACACAATCCTCACAAGCCCCAGGAACTGGATTTTCGCATCGCAGAACGCGATGTTCAGCAATTTCACAAACACAAGTTTCGTCCAGCCCCAGGGCCGAATACACTTCCCTGGATTCTTCCAAGTGAATGCCACACAGGATGTGCACAAGCGCGTGTTGAACATAACGCACAACAGGGCGTTCCTGAACAGCACCAACCTGACCTTCCTGAACATAAGCGGCCAGATCGTGCTCAACAACATCGTATTCAATGACCCTCGGCCAATTGTCGACTTCGAGGATGACGGCACGTTCGCCAACTGCCCGATAAGCGTCTGCACAGAAGACGGGCCTTTGAACTTCACCAATAACGTCTACGTCTATAACGTTACGCAATTCACAGCCTTCTCCTCTGCAGAGAACAACAGCATAGTCACGACTTGCAAGAGCATTACCACAAATGTCTCTCTCGGAGCTGCTCTCGTGGTGAACGGCACCTGCATAAATATCACGCACAGCAACCTGTTCTTCAACTGCTCAGGATTCAGCATTGGCGGCAATAGCGCCGGCAATGGCATCATCTCAACAAGCCAAAGCGGTCTCACGATAAGGGACTGCTTCATCGAGAACTTCACGCACAACATCTTCTTTGACAGTGTTTCCAGCAGCAATCTCATCAACATAACCTCGCGCAATGCCAGTTCTACAGGTCTTACGATGCGCGGAGGCCAGTTCATCAATTACACAAACAGCACATTCGCGGGCAACGTCATAGGCGGAGATCTCGAAGGCACGTCCAACAACACAGTCATCAACAGCACTTTCCGCAACAATGTCCAGGGACTGATCGTCAACACCACATCAAGATTCAACAACATACTCAACAGCACGTTCTATAACAACACAGACATCGGGGTGATACTGAGAGGGTTCACTGCAGGCACTGTTGTCCGCGGCAGCAGTGTCATAAACAACACAGTCGGCGTCCGCCTCGGCGGCAGCATAGAGAACAACACAGTCGTGAACAACACAATCTTCAACAACAGCATAGGCGTACTGCTCATCACCAACGCGCGGACAAACCAGGTTGAGAACAACACTTTCATCTCGAACAGGCAGGCAGGCATCCAGGTATCGCCTGACGCCCGCGACAACATCCTGAGGAACAACACGTTCACCAGCGATCGTTGGGGAATAATCTTCGCTGGAGGACATGGAAATCTTATCGTCAACAGCACAGTCAATGGCACGCGCGGATCACTGAATGTCTCAAACAGCGGGTTCAACAACAGCATCAATGATTCAGTGCTCATAGCAAACTCGTCATTCGAGCACCAGAACCGCACGCACGGTCCGTCATTCCTCGTGTACACCGCAAACCTTGCCTTTGCCAGCCGCGTGACATTCCAGCAGGTCATCAATGTCACTTTCAACCGCGTCTTTGTCAACTCCACTGCCGCGCCTGTCCTTAACGCCACTGGCGCGATAACTTTCTTCAACCTGTTCATCCTGCCCCAGGCGCTAGTGGACACGGAGGATGACGCCAGTTTCGTGAACTGCAGCGCATTCTGCACAATCCTGACAACAACCCCAGGATTCCTGCATTTCAATGTCACTAGGTTCACCACGTATTCATCAAACGAATCGCCTGCAGCACCAGTGGTCTGCGGCAATGGAAGCAACCTCACCCGCCACGAGGGCGATGTTATCGCTATCATAAACGGAACCATTGCGGTCACCAACAATGGAACAGTCAACACGACAGGGCCGAGTGGATTCGGATTCTCTGCAGCGAGCGGTGACTTCAACAACGACAGCGAGATGGACACGATATACTCAGCGCCATTCACCCCTGCCAATGACACAAATATGAGCGGCGGCACTGCCTATATCGTCTACGGCACAAATGCCAGTGAACTGAGCGGGAACATCACAGACCTTGCCAACATCACAGTCAGGGGCAACAGCAGCAACGAGAATCTGGGCTGGACAGTGGCTGCAGGAGACCTTACTGGCGACGGCATATCAGACATAATCCTCGGCTCGCCAGGCAACAGGTCAGTAAGCATCATCTTCGGCAGGAATAACGCAAGCAACTTCAACATAAGCCGCGTCAACGCGAATGTCACCATAAATGTCAGCAGCATAGATGACCTCTCGCTCGCGACAGGCGACCTGAACAACGACAACATCACTGACCTTGCCATCGGACAGGTAGACTTCCCAGGCGAATCCCAGACTTCCTCTGGCCGTGTCGATGTCGTCTTCGGCAGAACTGCATTCCCGCGCGTGCTGAACATGTCCCAGGACGCGAACGCCACGTTCAACGGCACAGATACTGGGCACTTCTTCGGCTACGCGCTCGCGACAGGCGACCTGAACAACAACAGCATACTTGACATTGTCATCGGCGCGCCTGGAAAGAACCTTTCAGGAGTGGTCAAGGTCGGTGAAGTCCACGTGTTCTTTGGAACTGCGGGCTTCACAAGCAGGAGCATCTCAGAGGCAAACGTGACATTCCTTGGCGAGCCTGTTATCAGCGGGCTCAACAACACGCTCGCGCTGACCGGCTTCTCGCTTTTCGCAAGGCTTGACGTGAACAATGATTCAGTGCCAGACCTGATAATCGGCGCTCCGCGCAGCATAGCACCGCCTGACAAGCGCGACGCAGGCACAGTCTATCTGGTCTTCGGCCGGTCTTCGCTCAACGGCACGATAAACCTCACTAACGCAAATGTCACGATGTACGGCACGTTCGGCAACATCTTCGGCGTGCCTCCAGGCGAACGCGCAGGATACGCGGTATTCGCAAATCAAATCAGCAATGACAGCATAGCTGATGTATTTGTGGGCGCTCCGCGCGCGCACGCTAACGCGATAAGGGACGCAGGAGTGGTGTACGAGGTCTATGGCAGGAATGTCTGGCCTCGCTTCATAAACCTCACGACCGCAAACCGTACTGTATGCGGCCAGATTTCAGGAGGTTTCTTCGGCGTCTCGTTCACAAACGGCACGACAGAAAAGGGCGGAACCACAACAACAACTGTCACACCCACGACCACGACGACAACGACAACCGAGGAGTCGACATCCACTTCAACCACGACCACATCAACCACCACAACAACCACCGAGACTGATGATACGACCACAAGCACAACGACAACCACCACAACAACCACGACAGGGACCACTGCCGGCATGTCTGAGCTGCAGATATCTGCAGAGGATTATGCCTACGCGGGAATTACAGGGGCTGTCGGAGCGGATCCCTTTGAAGACGCAGGGCTTCAGATAATGCAAGACGGTCCTAATCCTGCTGAAGCAGCAGTCGCAGAGGTTTTTGATAAAGCGATGGGCGGAGATATTGAACCAAGTCCTGCTGCATTTTCAGGCATGGAAGTAATTGATAAATCCGTCGATGAGACAACCACAACAACAACCACCACAACTACGACGACAACGACTACAACCACGACCACTACAACTACGACCACAACGACGACAACAACTACGACCACTACCACGACCACAACGACGACTACAACCACGACAACCACTGGCACAACAGAAGTCACAACAACCACTGAGGGCTCGTTTGCCGCAGGCACAAAGGTAATTACGCCCGAAGGAGCAGGAAACATAGAAGACGTCAAGATAGGCGATACGCTTGTCGGTTATGACCTTGAGAGCAACAGGACAATCCCTGTTACTGCGATGCGGATTTTCCAGCGCATCTCTGACCACTATTACGTGCTGAAGACAGAAGGCGGAATTGAAATAGTGACTACTGCAGAGCACCCATTCTACACTTCAGCAGGATACATCAAGGTGAAGGCCTTGGTTCCAGGGGATGTGATTTATGCCTTCAATAATGGCACGATAAAGCCAGACCCGCTCATTGCGTCGACTCGATACGAGTATAAGATCCCTGTTTACAACATCCACGTTTCTGACAGCCGGAACTATTTTGCAGAGAAACTGCTTGTCCACAACAAGGGAGATCACTCCTGCTTTGACGAGCTCACGTGCGCCAGCGACGACGCCGACTGCATCGCGCACGGCAATAACATGCCAGGTGTATGCAGGCACGTCGACCACATGTACCCAGGCGTTCACGAGTCATGCTCAGAACAGGACAAGGACCACCACACATTCTACAGCTGCGAAAAAGCACAGGGAATCGCCGAGAGCCCGAGCTGGTATTCAGAAGAGCTTGGGGGCGCGATAAACAGCCAGGAAGAATTCCAGGACAAAGTGGAAGAATGCTGCTATGAGACGACAACGACCACGACGACCACTTCTTCAACCACAACCACATACTGCGGCAACAGCATGATAGACCCTGGCGAAGAATGCGATCCGCCAGGGAGCGAGTGCAAGCCTGAGTCGACCAGTCCAGGCGAAAGCCAAGGAGAAGAGGAAAGTGGACCAGAAGGTCCAGGGCAGACAGTGACAGCAAACGCCATATTCGACATATTCCAAAAGAAAGGCAACCTGATCACAGGAGCAGCACCGCAAGGAGACGAGCCCAAGCCTCCGGCAGGCCAACAGCCCCCACCGGGCGGCCAGCCGCCAGGAGGACAACAACCAGGACAACCGCCGACAAGCCCGCTGACAGGTGCCACATTCACGCCAGAGGAAGAGGAAGCCAAGGCGGCGGTTGGATTCGCAGCGCCACAGAAGGGTCCCACAGGAGGGCCTGTGAAAGAAGGACCTTGCGACAGCACATGCCATTGCCCGAAAAAGACCTGCGGCTGCCCAGACATCTGCCCAGACCCAGAGCCATTGAAGCCGCTCAAGTGCCCAGAGCCAGAAGACCCGCCGCCAGATGCCGAGCGCGTCAAGTGCGGAGACGGAAAGATAACCCAGCCTCACGAGATGTACACGATACAGACAGAAGCCATGCACGAGATGTACCAGGCGCAGGCACAGCAGAAGATCCGCAGCGCCATCGACGAGTCTGTCGAACAGCTCAAGGCGCAAGGGTATTCTGTGAACGAGCTCGAGAGACTGATAGAAGAACGCTTCCCGCCAGCGCCTGTGACAGAAGCAGAAGCGATACGCATGGAAAGGGAAAGCAGGGCAACTGCAGCAGCAGGTGCAGCAACAGGACTCTTCGGCCTGGCCAGGCCAAGATATCCGACGCAGATCACTGGGGCTGCGGTGGCAGACAGCAAGGACGCAGATGCAGCCGGCACGACATTCCAGCAAGGCACGTTCACAAGGCCGCCGTCAACCTTCCAGGGCAACCCGTATCTTGTCACAAGCCAGTTTGATCCTGAAAAGACAGCCCAGGCAATCGGTGAAATCGGCCAGAAGGTCAATGATATCGCAAAGACCAACCCAGACCTTGCCCAGCGAATGGCAGCAAAGGTCGAGGAATGCGACATGGGCCACAAGGGGCCTCTCGAGATCGGAATCCCTGGCGGAATGCCTGACATAAGCACTCCGCAATCGCGCGCAAAGGCAGATTCTGAATGCAGGATGAGGTATGGCGAGCCCTCGATGTGCGACAAGGACACTTGCAAGTGCATCCCGCCATGCACGAACGAAGACATACCCATCCCGCACCTGTACATCACAGAGATCACCTATGACTTCATAGAGATATTCAACCCGACAGACGAGGAATATGACCTCGGCGAGGGCTTTGGCGTAGAAATCGAGCTTGAATCAACCGAAGTCCCGACAGAGCCAGCACCGACCTATGATGAATTCATGCAGATAATCGACACCTGGCCAAGGCCTGGCGCCACAGACGTTGCCACACAGACACAGGTGTTTGTGTCATACTCTGACAATGTCGATTCAGCAAGCGTGAACTCCAACACGCTGTCAGTCATTTGCGACGGGACAACCATACAGGGAACATATGAAGTGACAGACAACTTAGTGATGTTCACTCCAAATGAGCCGCTGCCTTCGCACCAGACCTGCACGATTGTGTCAAATGGCGTGCTCGGGCCAGATGGCAGGCCTTCAGCGCCTGGCGAATTCACGTTTGTCACAGGCGAGCCTGGGATAGGAACGCCGCCAGACTTCTGCAGCGTCATATTCCCGACACAAGACGGAGGCCAGCGCACGCACATGCCGATGACAGAAGATCTCATCACGCTGCTTCAACAACTGCAGAGCACTGATTCTGCGACAGCGGCACAGGCGCAGGCAGCGCTGCAACCATCCATATCGCTCTGCACAGACCCTGCCCTGACAAACATCGCGACAGACCCGAATGACCAGTATGACCCGCAGACACAGGAGCGCGCGATGCAGACGCTCGCGAACAGGGGAGCGCTCGAGCCAGAAGACCTTGAGGCGATCGCAGATGCTGTGCCTGAGCTCGCAGAGCCTGCGCTGGAATTGGCAAAGACAATACAGCCATCCCTCGCAAAGATACCTTACGGAACGATGAGCACAGAAAGCATGGCACGCTTCGATGACAGCTTTGTGCGCGCAGGCCTGCTGGGTATCACTGCCTGGGCTGCGCTTG
>Ga0247727_10010142_pt1 | contig 16777 bp, 5 predicted proteins | sample WisWelCaveWW1625_FD_202498 | JGI IMG/M metagenome (GOLD analysis project Ga0247727, IMG submission 202498) | Biofilm microbial communities from Wishing Well Cave, Virginia, United States - WW16-25 | ecosystem: Environmental > Aquatic > Deep subsurface > Groundwater > Cave microbial mat | place...
ATTTCGACGGCGACCTGCCCCGCAAATTCGTTTTCGCCGCCAACCGTCTGCTTCCCCATGACATCGCCGTGGAAAATGTCCGCGTTCCGGTCAGCAGCGAATTCAATGCGAGGTTTGATGCAGTTTCCCGGACATACGAATACAGCATTGCGCGAAAAAAAAATCCGCTGACTTCCGATTTGTCCTGGCTTTACCACAAGGATCTCGACGTGAAATCCATGGCAGAAGCTGTAAAAATTTTATTTGAATTTGACAGCTTTGAAAGTTTTTGCAAAAAAGGCGGGAACAATACCACGTGTTTTTGCCGCATTCTGGAATCATCGCTTCGTGAAGAAACTGATCTTCTGATTTACCGCGTTTCGGCAGACCGGTTTCTCCGCGGGATGGTCCGCGCAATTGTGGGAACCATACTTGAAGTTGGCAAAGGCCATTTGTCCGTTCCGGGATTCCGCGAAGTCATTGCAAAAAAAGACAGGAACGCCGCAGGAAATTCTGTTGCCGCGGAAGGCCTGGTTCTGATAAACGTTGCATACCGGGATGGGACTCTTTTCCCCTATGAGGGATGGATTGATCCGGTGCGTGGCACGCCGGGATTTGATACCGGGCCGTAAGTTGAAGACACCGAATGCACAAGTTTACCGGGAATGAAAAGGTGCCCGGAAGGATTTTCGTTTGCTTAAATTTACCCCGAAATGCAACCGCAAAAGGACATCCGCCGGAAGCAGCGTTTTCAGAATTTCGAAAAGGCTATCGGCAATCTGGAGGGTGCCGTATTGCGGGAGGACCTTTCAGAATTGGAAAGAGCGGGTGTGATTCTATACCATAATTTCAAGTCATGACCACCCCCACGAAAAATTCCGGAATGGGAAACGTTTTCGAATGGCCGCTGATCCGCCGGATGCTCTCTTACACCCGCCCATACCGCGGATGGTTTATCCTGTCGGTCGTCCTCACCATTGCCGGCGCAGCCCTCACCCCCGTCAAACCGATGCTCGTAGAATATGTCCTCGATGGACCGGTTGCCGACGGAGACAAACAGCAGGTTCTTGTGATGATCCTGATCATTCTTTCATTGCTCCTTTTCAGCGCTTTGCTTGAATTCCTGACAACGCTTCTGACAAATTGGCTCGGACAAAGTATCATCCGCGATATTCGTATTCAGGTATTTGCACATATCAAGAGTCTCAGGCTGGCATACTTTGACAAGACTCCCGTTGGAACCCTTCAGACACGAACCATCAGCGATGTCGAAACTCTCAATGACGTATTCAGCCAGGGAATCGTCAATATCATGGGCGAAATGCTTCAACTTGTCGCCATACTCGGCGTCATGTTCTGGACCAGTTGGAAGCTGACTTTGGTTGTCCTTACCACACTTCCCCTCCTTCTGGGTGCGACCTGGATTTTCAAAACAAAAGTAAAAGCTGCCTTCCAAACCGTAAGGAAATATGTCAGTCTAATGAATGCTTTCCTCCAGGAACACATCACCGGAATGGTAGTCACGCAATTGTTTTCCCGGGAGAAAAAAGAGTATGAGAAATTTCAGGACCTGAACAAGGCCTATACCCGGGCCAATCTCGATTCTGTACTTGCTTACAGCGTTTTTTTTCCGGTTGTTGAAGTCATCAGCGCCGTCGGAATCGCCATGCTGGTATGGTATGGTGCAGGATCTGTCCTGGCGGGTGAACTCACATTCGGAATCCTGGTGTCATTTATCATGTATATCAACCTGTTCTTCCGGCCGATCCGAATGCTTGCAGATCAGTTCAACACATTGCAAATGGGAATGGTAAGTGCAGAACGGATATTCAAAGTGCTTGATACCGATGAAAAAATTGAAGATGCAGGCGAATTGAATACACTCCCGGTGCCTGCCGCCGGAATTCCTGCAGTGGAATTCTCGAAGGTTTCTTTCTCCTACAACGATTCCAATTGGGTACTTCAGGATGTTTCCTTCGAAGTTCCTCATGGCAAAAAGGTGGCTATCGTCGGCGCTACCGGTGCCGGAAAGTCCACCATCATCAGCCTCCTGACCCGCTTTTACGAACTCAATCGCGGCAGCATCCGCCTTCATGGTACCGATATCGCCACCATCCGGACTTCGGCTCTCCGGACGGGCATTGGCACAGTGCTTCAGGATGTTTTCCTTTTTTCGGGAACGATTCTGGACAATATCACATTAAACAATCCTTCCATCAGCCGGGAGATTGCAATCGAAGCCGCGAAACATGTTGGCGCCGATTCGTTTATCTCCAATCTTCCCGGACAATACGATTACAATGTCATGGAACGCGGAGCCACGCTTTCATCCGGACAACGGCAATTGATCGCATTCGCGCGGGTATTGGTTTATGATCCGGAAATACTGGTGCTTGACGAAGCCACATCGAATATTGATTCCGAATCGGAAGAATTGATTCAGATTGCCATCGAAAAAGTCCTGTCAGGCAGAACATCCATCATCATCGCCCACCGCCTTTCCACCATCCAAAAGGCCGATCAGATCATTGTGCTCTCCAAAGGCAAAATCAGCGAGCAGGGAACCCACAATGAATTGATTCAATCGGGAGGATTGTATCACAAATTGTATCAATTGCAGTTTGTTGGGGTGTGAAGAAAATCGCACAATTGTCATTGAAACATATAAATCCGGTTACCATGAGAAAAACAGCATCATTGATTGTCCTTTCCTTCGCAGCATTCCTGTTTCTGGTAAAATGCGGCGGCGACGAGAAAAAATCTGCCGATTCCAAGGGTGCTACTCCAACAGATTCGGTTGCCAAAGAAACACCGAAACCTTCCATCGTCGGCAAGTGGACAGTCACAAACTTTCAAACCACGGATTCCGACATGAAAGATGATCCGGATGGCATGGCAGAAATTCTGAAAGATGCCTGGTGGCAATTTGATGAAGATGGAAAAGTAAGCAGCACAATCGCCGGCGAACCCTTCATTTCAGGCACCTGGACTTTGAGCGATGACGGCAAGAAACTAACTATCAATTCTGAAGATGAGGAAGGACCCGGCGTTGATGAATTGACAGTCAACACTCTGGACGAAAAGACTTTGAAAATGACTCTCCCCGATGAAGACGGCGGCGATATGGTTTGGGAGTGTACAAGGAATTGAGCCTTTTGCTCCTTTCCTATTCCACCACCACTTTCCGGGTCAACCGCGACTCTCCAGCCTGTATTTCCAGAAAGTAAACGCCGGAGGCGATTTCCGATACATCCAATTCGCCTGAATATTCACCTGACGCTCCTGCCTCGATTTCCATAGCGGTCACTCCCAATGCGTTTCGCAAGGTAATTCTCAAGGGCGTGCGTTCACTTAGACTCAAACGGATATGCAATTCATTTTGAGCCGGATTCGGATACACTTCCACCGCATCAAATGGATCTTCATCCACGCCAACGGCATGAATCTGCTGACATGTGGTGTCGTCCCCGCATTCATTCGTTGATATCAGGCAAACATTGAAATTACCCGAAAACGCATACGTGTGCGACGGATTCTGGGTCCCCGAAAATGTTCCGTCACCAAAATCCCAAGCCCAGGATAGCGGTAAATTCAAAGACTGATCGCTGAAATTGTATGTCAGATTCGAAAATGTAAAATTAAATCCTCCTGTCGGAAGCGGACAATTGGCGACGACCTGCTGACAACTTGTATTGGAGTTGCATCCGTTGTCAACCGAAAGGCATACCGTGTAAGTACCCGCAGCAGCGAATGTATGCACCGGATTGTTTTGCGGCGATGTATTTCCGTCACCGAAATTCCAGAACCAGGAAATCGGCGTTCCGGTGGATTGATCGGTAAACGAAATCGCCAGATTGGAAGCAGAAAATGTAAATATTGCCGCCAAAGCCGGACAAGTAACCGTCACCGAATTGCAGAATGAATTCTGACCGCAGGCATTCGTAACTGTCAGACAAACGGTATAATTCCCCGGTCCGGAATAAGTATGCACCGGGTTTGAAGATGTATCGGTTAGCCCGTCACCGAATGTCCAGAAGGATGAACTCGCATTCATCGAAACATTGGTGAATGTAACTACGTTGTTTGATACAATATGTGTAAACGAGGCGGATGGCTGCGGACAAATCACGTTGATCTGCTGGCAGAATGATTTCGTTCCGCAGGCGCTTCCTGCTGTCAGGCAAACCATAAACAAGCCCGTATTCAGATAGGTATGCGATGGATTCTGAAGGGACGAAACACCGCCGTCGCCAAATGTCCAGGACCAGGTCGTAGGATTGTTAGCTGTCTGATCCAGGAAACTCCAGGTCAGGCCCGATGTATTGGTCGGTTGGAACGTTGGATTCGGAAGCGGACAATTGATGGTGATGACCTGGCAGGATGAATCGTTGCCGCAAGCATTGACAATCGTCAGGCATGCCAGATATGTGCCGGAAGCTGCATAGTTATGTACCGGACTTTGCAAGACCGAATTTCCACCGTCGCCGAAATCCCATGACCAGCTTGTTGGTGAATTGGAACTGTTGTCAAGGAAAGTCTTGATAAATCCGGTTCCACTGGCCGTGAATGCTGCAACCGGCGTGCTGCATCCGGCGCTGACCGTCACATTCTTGCACAAGGTATCCTTGCTGCCGCAGCTTGTGGTGACAATCAGGCAGACATTGAAAGTTCCGCCTGCCGAATACGTTTTCACCGGATTCTGAAGCGCCGAAGTTGTTGCATCGCCGAAATTCCACGACCAGCTTGCCGCTCCTCCTGTGGACGCATCGGTGAAAGTAGCTGACAAGTTGTTGGTGACGAATGAAAATGCCGCAACCGGAGCAGGACAAGGATTGACAACTGTGATTGGCACACATCCCGTATCGCTTCCGCAGGAATTGATTGCAATCAAACAGACATTGTAAGTGCCGCTTGCCGAATAATTATGCGAAGGATTCTGCAGGGCCGAAGTGGAAGCATCTCCGAAGTTCCAGGCCCACGCAGTCGGTGAATTCGAGGATACATCCGTAAAATTAACTGTCAATCCGTTGACCACCGGAACGAATCCTGTCGCCGGCTTCGGACAAGGAGCGGTAACGGTAACCGGACTGCAGGCTGTATCACTGCCGCAGGAATTCGTTGCGATCAGGCAAACATTGTAAGTACCGCTTGCCGAATATGTTTTGGCCGGATTCTGAACAGCTGAAGTTGTCGCATCCCCGAAATTCCAGGACCAGGCCGTCGGATTGTTCGTTGTCACGTCGCTGAATGTCACAATGAGCTGATTGACGGATGAACCAAAATTCGCCACCGGCTTCGGACAGGGAGCGGTTACTGTAACCGGACTGCATGAAGTGTCACTTCCGCAGGAATTGGCAGCTATCAGGCAGACATTGAATGTGCCGCTTCCCGAATATGTTTTGGTTGGATTCTGCGCTGCGCTTGTCGAAGCGTCTCCGAAATTCCAGGACCAGGACGTCGGATTGTTAGTAGTACCATCGCTGAACGTTACAGTAAGCTGATTGATGGACGAACCAAAGTTTGCCACCGGCTTCGGACAAGGTGTAGTCACCGTCACATTGCTGCAAGAAGTGTCGCTGCCGCAGGAATTCGTTGCGATGAGGCAAACATTGTAAGTTCCGCCGGTTGAATAGGTCTTCACCGGATTCTTCAGCGCTGATGTTGTGGCATCGCCGAAATTCCAGGCCCATGCCGTCGGATTGTTGGTAGTCAGATCGGTAAATGTCACTACAAGCTGATTCACCGCAGAGTTGAAATTCACAACCGGTTTCGGACAAGGCAGGGAAACCGTCACGTTTTTGCAAATGTTGCTGTTTCCGCAACCATTGGTGGCTGTCAGGCAGACGTTGTAGGTGCCTGCGGCGGAGTAAGTTTTGGAGGGATTCTGCTGATTGGAAGTGGTCGCATCCCCGAAAGTCCAGGACCATGAAGCCGGCGAATTCGTAGTCTGATCAAGGAAACTGACAGCCAGGTTGTTGGCAAGGAAGGTGAAATTCGCAACCGGCGACGAGCAAGTTTGAGTCACCGTCACAGGAATACAGGTCGTGTCGCCACCGCATGAATTCGTCGCGATGAGGCAAACATTGTATGTACCTGAGGATGAATATGTTTTCACCGGATTCTGAAGGGCGGAAGTCGTAGCGTCCCCGAAATTCCAGGCCCAGGCTGTCGGCGTATTTGTGGAAATATCGGTGAATGTTGCAGTCAGGGCATTGACGGAGGTGGTAAAATTCGAAACCGGTTTCGGACAAGGAACTGTGACCGTCACGTTGCTGCATTTCGTATGATTTCCGCAGGCATTTGTCGCTGTCAGGCATACATTGTATGTGCCTGCTCCCGAATACGTCTTCGATGGATTCTGAAGCGCCGATGATGTCGCATCCCCGAAATTCCATGACCAACCCGTTGGCGAATTCGAAGATTGATCCAGGAAACTCACCGCCAGGTTGTTGGCAAGGAAAGTGAAATTGGCTACAGGGGTGGAACAATTCAGAGCTACCGTTACGGAAATACAGGTTGTGTCGCTTCCGCAGGAATTCACTGCTATCAGACACACATTGTAAGTTCCTGCAGTGGAGTAGGTTTTGGTTGGATTCTGCAGCGCTGATGTGGTCGCATCTCCGAAATTCCAGGACCATAAGGTCGGGCTGCCGCTGGAAATATCTGTGAAAGCGACGACCAGTCCGTTTTTCGAATTGCTGAAATTCGCAACCGGTTTCGGACAAGGAAGGGAAACGGGTACTGACTTGCAAAGCGTATCGTTTCCACAGGAATTGTTTACAATCAGGCAAACGTTATATGTTCCGCCTGCTGAATATGTCTTGACGGGATTCTGGGAGGCGGATGATGTAGCATCTCCGAAATTCCAGGACCAGGCTGCCGGTGAATTGGAAGACTGATCAACAAAATTGACTGTCAGGCCGGAAGGAATTGAATTGAAATTCGCAACCGGTGAATTGCATCCGGTGGAAACCGTGACCGGAACGCAAGTCGTATCTGATCCGCATGAATTTGTCGCAATCATGCAGACTGTATAGGTACCTGCAGAAGAATATGTGTGAGATGGTGACTGGCTCGCGGAAGTCTGGGCGTCTCCGAAATTCCAATTCCAGGAAGTCGGGCTGGCTGATGATAGATCGGTAAACGTCGCTGTGAGTCCGCTTGAAGAGGAGTTGAAATTTGCACCCGGTTTCGGGCATGGAGAAGTCACGGTCACATTGGAACATGAAGTGTCGTTTCCGCAAGCATTCCCCGAAATCAGGCATACGTTGTAAGTTCCGGCCGTCGAATAGGTATGAACGGGGTTTTGTTGAACGGAACTTGTTGCATCGCCGAATGTCCAGGACCAGGTCGCCGGCAAATTGGTGGATTGATCCACAAAATTTACAAGGAGGTTCACCGGAATGGAATTGAATGAAGTGACAGGCTTCGTGCATCCGGCAGAAACGGTAACGGAACTGCATCCGGTGTCACTGCCACAGGCATTGGTCGCGATCAGGCATACCGTATATGTTCCCCCGGTAGAATAGGTATGTGCCGGCGACTGTGTATTTGAAGTCTGGGCATCGCCGAAATTCCAGAACCATGCCGTGGGGGTATTCGAAGACAAATCGCTGAAAATCGCTGTCAGTGCGTTGACGGAATTGCTGAAGGCAGCAACCGGTTTTGGACAAGGAGAGGTGACGGTTACATTCTTGCAGGCCGAATCTGAACCACAGGAGTTGAAAGCGGTCAGGCAAACAAGAACTGTTCCTGCCGATTGATAAGTATGAACCGGATTCTGAAGGCTGGAACCATTGCCGTCGCCAAATATCCAGGACCAGGATGTAACCGTTCCGGTGCTTGTATTCGAAAAAGTTGTTGTGAGGTTGACAGATGACGAATTGAATGCGGCATTCGCCAGCGGACAAATAACGACAACTGTCTGGCAGGCAGTATCCGATCCGCAAACGCTGCCCGCGGTGAGGCATGCAGTATAGGTACCGGCAGACGGATAGACGTGAACGGGAGATTGCGATGCGGAAGTCAGGCCGTCGCCGAAAGTCCAGGCCCAGGTTGCCGGACTTCCAGTGGAGGTATTTGTAAATGTTACCGACAATCCGGAATTGGATTTCGTAAAGGCGGCAACGGGTGCAGCACAATTGACCGTAACGCTCTGACATTTCGATTGCGAGCCGCAATTGTCAGTCAGGTTCAGGCAAACTGTATATGTACCGGGCGCCGAATATGTATGGGATGGATTCTGTGTCGCTGAATTTCCGCCGTCACCGAAGGTCCAGGCATTGACCAGGGTACCTGTTCCGGACGAAGTATTGGTAAAGTTTGCGGTCAATCCTGACGTGGTGAATGTAAAATTTGCTTGTGGCGCCGGACAGCCGGCAACCGTTACGTTTTTACAAATCGTATCCACATCACAGGAATGTGAAGCAATCAAACAGACTGGAAAAGTACCTCCATTCTGAAACTGGTGGACAGGATTCTGATTGGTGGATTGAAATCCGTCGCCGAAATTCCAGTTCCAGGATGTGGGCGAATTCGTGGAAGTATCGGTAAATGCCACACCGAGGCCGTTGATAGTTGTGATGAATCCGGCAGAAATCAATACGCAGGCGGTGAAAGTCACCGGACCGACATTTGAGCTTTGCGGACCGCTGCAATTTTCCTTGACATATACGTCATACGTTGTTCCGCCGTTGAGACCTGTGAGATTTTTTGAATTTGAGCCAGCGACCGAGGTTCCCGTCGCTGTGGTTCCCGTTCCGGGTGTGAATCCTGCCGGCCCGTATTCGACGGTATAAGTTGCTCCCGCATTCGCGGAAGTCCAGTTGAATACCCCCGAATTCTGGGTAACACCGGTGACTGACAATCCTGATGGATCTGGGCAGGGAGAGGATGTAACCGTTATCAGTCCTGTATTTGTGCAATGGGTGATGACATTGAATGTATTGTCGGTGAATTCCATGGATGTCGGCGTATTCACGAAATCAACTGTGGTGCTTGCGCCTCCGGAACCAACGACGTCGTAAACGACTTGCCACACAACAGTCCCGTTGGCCAATGTAACTCCATTCAGCGTCGGATCATTCCATGAAAATGTGATCTTGCCTGTTCCTTGCTGCCCCAGCCCAAAATTCGCTACAGACATAGATGGAAGTCCGTAAGTATTGATGGTATCAAAGGTCACAACGGAAGTCGTCCAGGAAAAAGTTCCCTGCATTCCGATGATGTTGGTGAAATTTTTCACTTTGAATTTCACAGTGACTTTGGTTCCGTTGTTCCCGGAAACCGTATCGGCATAGATCGTGACTCCGGTACAACTTCCCGCCGGCGTTGTTGTGAATGCCTGCGGACCCACATTGCTGCTGTTGGTACCTCCGCAATTTTCTTTCACGTAGAATTGATAAGCGGTGCCGGCTGTGAGACCTGTGATGGCTTTGGAATTGGCGCCGGAAACCGATGTTCCGGTTGCAGCAGTCCCGGTTCCGGGGGTGAAGCCGGTTGGACCATATTCGACTGTGTAAGTCGCACCCGGATTGGAAGATGTCCAGTTGAGGGTGACGGTCGTCTGCGTGATGGCTGATGCCGACAAGGATGCCGGATTGTTACATGTGGCTGCGCCGCTCGCAGTGATTTGCCCCGGGCTTGTGCAATGGGTGATGACATTGAATGTATTGTCGGTGAATTCGAGGGAAGTCGGCGTATTCACAAAACTTACCGCCGTACTGGCGCCTCCCGATCCGACGACGTCGTAAACGACTTGCCAGACCACTGTTCCATTGGAGAGGGTGACTCCATTCAGCGTCGGATCATTCCAGGAAAAAGTGATTTTTCCTGTTCCTTGCTGCCCCAGGCCAAAATTCGCCACAGACATAGAAGGCAATCCGTAAGTATTGATTGTATCGAAGGTCGCCACAGAAGTGGTCCAGGAGAAAGTTCCCTGCATGCCGATGATGTTGGTGAAATTCTTCACCTTGAATTTCACAGTGACTTTGGTTCCGTTGTTTCCAGAAACGGTATCTGCATAGATCGTAACACCCGTGCATCCTCCCGCGGCGGATGTGGTGAATGCCTGCGGACCCACATTGCTGCTGTTGGTACCGCCGCAGTTTTCCTTGACGTAGAATTGATAAGCCGTGGCGGCTGTGAGTCCCGTGATGGCTTTGGAATTGGCGCCGGAAACTGAAGTTCCGGTTGCACTTGTACCCGTACCAGGGGTGAAGCCGGTTGGACCATATTCGACTGTGTACGTCGCACCCGGATTGGAAGATGTCCAGTTGAGGGTAGCGGTCGTTTGTGTGATGGCTGATGCCGACAAGGATGACGGATTGTTACATGTGACGGCACCTGTTGCCGTAATCTGTCCCGGATTGGTACAATGGGCAATCACATTAAAGGTATTGTCTGTGAACTCCAGGGAGGTGGGCGTGTTCACAAAACTTACAGCTGTGCTGGTGCCGCCGGATCCGACGACATCATAAACAACCTGCCAGACAATAGTGCCATTTGAGAGGGTGACGCCGTTCAGCGTCGGATCGTTCCAGGAAAAAGTGATTTTGCCGGTACCCTGCTGACCCAAGCCAAAATTCGCCACAGACATAGATGGAAGTCCGTAGGTATTGATGGTATCAAAGGTCGCTACAGAAGTCGTCCATGAAAATGTTCCCTGCATGCCGATGATATTGGTGAAATTTTTCACCTTGAATTTCACCGTGACTTTTGTCCCGTTGTTCCCGGAAACGGTATCGGCATAGATGGTTACATTGTTACAGGATGTTCCGGTGACATTGATTTTGCCGGGTTTGGTAGTATGTGCGATAACATTGAACGTGTTGTCGGTGAATTCCATTGCAGTTGGCGTATTGCCAAAAGTAATGGCGGTGGAAGAGCCCCCGCTTCCGGTCACATTGAATACGAGTTCGAAAACAATGGCATTGTTGGTTTTGGTAATACCATTCAGGGTTGGATCGTTCCAGGAGAAAGTGACTTTGCCGGTTCCAATTTGCGTCAAGCCAAAATTGGCAATTGTAAAGGATGGCAGTCCGTATGCCTGAATCGTATCAAAGGTGGCTATGGCAGGATTCCAACTGATCGTTCCCTGCATCCCGATGATGTTGGTAAAATTGGAAACGCGTATGGGCACGATCACCTGCGTGGATGTGGCGCCGCTTACGGTATCTGCCTTGATGGTCACATTTTGCGCCGCGGCAAAAATTCCGGTGAACAATATTGCAAGTCCGAATATGAGTTTTTTCATGGTTGCATTCTGGCCTTAATCCGGCCGCTGGTTAATTAATTTCAGGGAATATGTTTTCTGGTCGCAAATAATCGTAAGGAAGCAGATGCCCTCTCCAACTTCATTCGATTTGGCGAGGGGGGGATAAAAAGGCTCATAGCCTCCAATACCCCCTCTCCATGCGTAGCGATGGAGAGGGGGCAAGGAGGAGAGGTCATGATAGGACGCGGGCAAGGGGCTGAGGTCATGATGGAGGCCCACCGCCCTTCCCAGGTTATCCGTAGCAATAACCTGCATCTCACCGCATGGCCCGCAGTCAATAAAAAAATGATCCGTAAACGGATTCGGATAAACACGAAATGATACTTCGGAATAATCAGCAGGTTGAAAAACCGGAATGATCGTGTCGCTGACTGCCACAAATCCGGAAAAAGTATCAAAGGGTACAGTCACGAAATTTGAATCTGCAAATTCCAGGAAAACCGGAGAATCAGAAAAACGGACTGCGCCTGTATCTCCGGGTACGCCGGTGATGACAAACCAGATTCGAAAAATCATGGAATCGTCTGCAAGCGTTACCGGTTGCAATGCGGGATGGCTCCAGGAGAAGGTCAGAATCCCGTTGGCGGATTGTCCCGTTCCGAAATTTCCCGCCGACATCGAAGGCAATCCAAATCCGGATAAGGAATTGAAGCTCACAACAGAAGTGTCGAACCAAACGGAACCTTGTGCAGATAAAATTCCTTCGAAATTCCGTACCGTAACCGGCAGGGATACAGTGTCTCCCATTTCACTTGAAGTTGTGTCCATCCGAACTTCAAGTACCTGGGCTTCAATTTTTTGGACTGACGCCGAAACCATAGCTGCCATCAGGAGCATCCTCAGATTTTGCATTCAATGCTTGCCCCGCCTATCTCGAATAGATCATCCTGACGGTTCCGGCGAATTCTTTAGACCTCATCTGCAGGATATATACTCCGGAAGGAAGTGAAATTCCGTTCTCACCGCGACCGTCCCAATCGAGAGTATGCAGACCTGCTTCATAAGAACCGCTGATTCGGCGTATTTCGCTTCCGGCAATATCACGGATGACGAACCCGACCTGGGATTTCTCAGGAACCTCGAATCTGATTTCCGTCATTTCGCCAAACGGGTTCGGATAATTCTGGTGCAGAACGAATCCGCCCTGCTGGTTGCTTCCGCCGGCAGTTGGCATTTCGCCAATCGCAACCGAACCAGCTTCTGTACGGATACGGATGTAATCCAAATTGCCGGAAACTGCTTCCATCGGAATCATGTTTTCGCTGATGCTGACAGGACTGCTGCTTCCGCTTCCGCCAATCACCTTGAAACGCAAAGTAAAAACAACTGAACCATTTTGCAGGGTCAACCCATGTCCCCTTTCCTCTGTCCAGACAATCGCCAGCTTTCCTTCATTCAATCTATCCTGCCCGGCATGTATTTCCAGCATTCCATCTGAAATATTGGAAAGCTCCAGCATCGAAGGATCCCAATTCATGGAGAACTGGAAGCCGCTGAGATCATTGAAATCCCTGACTGTAACGGGAACCGTCACAAAATCTCCGGTTTCTGCCACAGCGACAGGAATATTGAAATATACATCTCTTGCATATTGAATTGTCTTCGCTGTGGAAGGACTGTAGGAATTGTTCACGTCTCCCAACTTGCATCCAATCCAGTCCACATTGCTTTGGTTTGCCAGGGACGGAATGGAAATGGAAGTGTCGAATGGCCAGGGTGAATACCAGGTCGTGAATGTTTCACTCTCCGGAACCATCACCCAAAGTCTTCCTTTCGGGAAACTCGTCACCTGTTGCAAAATCAAGCGCCTTGTCCAGATGATATCCAGCGTAGATACCGATCCGCCCTTGTCCACGTCCGCGGCAATGACTTTGTATGCTGTCGCGAGAGTGTCGGAAGTCAGGACATGACGTTGCATCAGAATAAGGTCGAAGGTGGTAACCCCATTGTTGGTGATGGTATCATTCTTCTTCGTGGCAATCATGGTATGGGGCTGTGCAGCAAGCCCTGTCAGGCTATATGTGCCGACTCCCGGCGCGGTGATGAAAGTATCGGTCGCAGCACCGCTGAGTGTAACGGTTACCGTGCGAATGGGCTGCAGAATTTCGGTTTTCACAAGGCCGGTAATCGTAGCGGTGCCACCACCCGCCGTGATCTGGACATTCGTATTGGAAACTACGCTTGTACATCCATTCACAATAGCCACAACAGAATACGTGCCCGAATGGAAATTCTGGGCATTGCCAATTGTCGGATTCTTGGTGGAGGATGTGAATGCATTCGGCCCGGTCCAATAGTAGGTTGCCCCTGCCACCGTGGATGCTGTCAGGTTGATGGAAGTTCCCTGCACAACGGGAGAGTTGCTGCCTGCAAGAGGAGCTGAAGGTTGTGCCTGTACATTCACCGTCGTTGCCGCGGAAGTATTCGTACACCCATTGCCATCAGTATAAGTGACGATGTACGAGGCGGCCGCTGACACGGAAATGTCTTTGGTAGTGGCGCCTGTCGGCGACCAGGAATTTCCGCTTGGCTTATTTGACGAAAGAATCGTACTGCTTCCGGCACAAATGGTGACCGTACCCGATGGGGTGATGACCGGCGCCGAAGGCAAAGCGTTGACAGTAATTGTTACCGGCTGCGAAGTCGAAACGCAAATACCGCTGGTAACGGTTACCGTATGGCTTCCTGAAGTTGTTACCACAATAGATTGCGATGTTGCTCCTGAAGGCGACCATACATTTCCGGTTGCTGAATTCGAAGTGAGGATTACCTGCTGACCGGCGCAAATTGTCGTCGGTCCATTGGGCGTGATCGTGGCCACCAGCGACTGCACGATCTTGAATGTCTGATTGCTGATGTCAGTCTTGGTAGGAGAAAGCGCATCGGTCACCCTGACGAGCGCCGTCTGTGTCATGATATTCGGCACTGTCCAGGTATAAGTATTACCTGCTGTACTCAGGCCGGCAACGATGCTGGTCCAGGTCGAGCCGCCGTCTGCCGAATAATCAATGTTGAAAGTATTCGAAGTCAAGGTATCTGTCCATGTTATCGTCTTCGTCTGACAACCATTCAGTGAATCTCCGCCATTGGGGGAAGTAACCGCGATGGATTGAGGCGCCGTTGTAATTGCAAAAGGCAGATTGCTGACGTCAGATTTGCACGCCGAATTGTAATCAGTTACCCGGATCAGGCAATTGGTTGAAGGAGCATTCGGCACCGTCCAGGCGTAAGTACTTCCCGTGGTGAAATAATTGAATGCAATGGAAATCCATGTGTTTCCGCCATTGGTCGAGTAATCAATGTTGTAGAAATTGGAAACCCCATCCTTGAACCAGTTGATGCTGACCACTGTACCGACAGTAACACTTCCGCCATATGACGGATAATTCACAGTAACCGTCGGCGAAATCGTAAAGACCGAATCGCTCTGATCCCAATACACGGGATTCTGGTAATCCGTGACTTTCACGAGGCTGGTCGGCGAAGGTGTATTGGGAATATTCCAGGTATAGGCAATGGTGGTACCGGTGTTGTTGTAGTTGGTAATCACCGGAGCCCAGGTCAAACCGCTGTCAATCGAAAGTTCGATGTTGAAATAATTCGGCGGACCGGCGGTAAAGTTGATGGTGGACTGTGTGCACGCACGCCAGAATCCAATCGGACCGTTTGGCGATGTCACCAGGATTTGCGGCGCAATGGTGAATACGGTATTGCTAACATCGTTGATGGATGTATTGGAAAAATCGCTGATCCTCACTTTGCAGTTTGGCAAGGGAAAGTCGGTAACCGGAATCGTCCAGGTATAAGACCCGGTATTGGAAGTCACATTGACAATTGTGTTCCATGTAGTTCCTGCATTCGTCGAAAATTCAATGACCACATTGGTACTGACAAATGCGCTGTTCCAGGTGATGGTTTTCACTTCACCCTCATACCAGGTTTCCCCGCCATTCGGCGAGAGGACGGTATAGAACGGACTTGCCGGACCAATCGTAAAAGTCTGGTCGCTGGTATCCATGATGGCAGTGTTGCCTGCATCCTGCAGACGGACGAGACAATTCGAAGAAGGCGTGTTGGGCACATTCCAGGGATAGTTCCCGGATGTTGTCGGATAGCCGGTAACGATCCGGTTCCAGGTCAGACCGGTATTGGTGGAATAATCAATGTTGTAAACATCTGAAGTTCCGATTTTCGTCCAGGTAATATTCTGGGTCGCAGTTCCGATACTACGGAAATATGCCTGCCACCCGGTACTTGTACCGGAAGAATTCGTGATCCACCTGAAAGTCAATGATCCGGTTGAATGTGTGGAAGTGATGGTAAACGTACTATAGGTTCCGGCATAGGTTCCAAGCAAAGTTGCGCTCGTATTCGGCCCGTCGTAAATCTGCAGATAATCATTGGCGTCATAAGTAACCAAGGAAGTAAAGGTGACGCGCAACTTGTTGGTTGGCACATCGGGCGTGAAGGTCTTGGTAAAATTCAGGTTTGCCCCATAGGTTCCTGTACCGCCATCATCATAGAAATCCCCGTAACCCATGGAAACAGGAATGTTGTTCATGTAATGGGGATTGATCTGCGCTCCGACGGTGGCATTCCAATTTTCGCCACCATTGGGTGCTGTCAGGGTCACTTCACTGAGAACTGTGAAAGTCGTATTGCTGATGTCATAATTGCAATTTGGCGCGACAAGGTCTTCCACACGAACGAGGAATTGTGTTGATGGAATGTTGGGGACGGTCCAGTTATATAATCCGCCTGATGTGCTGCTGCTGATCAGGTTCCAGGATGTTCCGTTGTTGTACGAATAATAAATCCTGACATTCGTCACGCCGCCAAACGTGGGGTACGTAATATTTTGCACCGATCCTGCGATCCAGACTTCTCCTCCATTGGGTGAGGTAACCTGAACATTTGTGGTTTGGTTGATGGTGAATGTTACATCGCTGGTATCTCCTTTCGCCAGGTCATTGGCATCGCGGACACGAACGAGCGCCTGGGAAGTCTGGATATTCGGGATGATGCTCCAGGTGTAGCTGGCGCTTGTGGATGCCGTATTGTAGCTGGCCACGACCGCGGTCCAGGTGGCGCCATTGTCAAGCGAATAATCCACATTGAAGAATTGTGAAGTACCCCCGGTCAGCCAGGAAATCGAGGTGGAGGCGCATCCGTTGAATGTATTGCCGCCATTCGGCGCGGTTACGGTTATATATTTCTTGATTATGAATGTAACATCACTCTGGTCATAGGTAGCCGGATTGACTGTCTCGCTGATTCTCACTTTGGCTTGTGCAGAAGGCGTGTTTGGAACAAGCCAGGCGTAGGTGCCGATGTTTGCATACGTGGAAACAATCGTATTCCATGACAAACCATTGTTGGTTGTATATTCGATTTTCACGTTGCTTGTCGGAAGGAATGCGCTCGTCCACGTGATGTTCACCGTCGTATTGGGGTAGATTGTAATTCCCGTGTTGGGATAATCCACTTTGATCCACGGAACCGTCGCATTTATGGTAAATACTG
>Ga0247727_10010143_pt1 | contig 16776 bp, 10 predicted proteins | sample WisWelCaveWW1625_FD_202498 | JGI IMG/M metagenome (GOLD analysis project Ga0247727, IMG submission 202498) | Biofilm microbial communities from Wishing Well Cave, Virginia, United States - WW16-25 | ecosystem: Environmental > Aquatic > Deep subsurface > Groundwater > Cave microbial mat | place...
CGACGAGCCGGGGTAAGATCCGCGCCAGGCGGACCGAGGACCGACGAAGCGTACTCGACGTACGGAGAGGAGGCCGCAGGGAGCATGGCGCGGAGATTGCCCCGGATCGTCGGCCGCAGTAGGCGGCGTTTCACACCAGCCGACTAGATGGGACTGCTCGACAAGCTCAAGGGCGCGGTCAACCTCGTCACCGGCGGGGCCGCGAAGGTGACGATCGGGTACCCGCCCCTCGTGTTCCCTGGCGAGACCGTGCGCGTGACGATCGTCGCGACCTCGACGGGGGCCGAGATCAGGAGCGCGGGGGCGTTCGTGGATCTCGTCGGAACCGAGGAGCCGCGAACCACGGGCGACACGGTCCCCGCCACGTCGAGCACGAACGTCGCGAAGCGGACGATCGAGACAGAGCTGCCGATCGCGTCGGCGTTCGTACTCGCGGCCGGAGAGACGAAGACATTCGAGGGGACCTTCGTCGTCCCGCGGGAGGCGCAGCCGACCTACGCCGGCGTCAACGCGCGCCACGGCTGGCAGATCCGCGGGCGCATCGAGGCGCCTGGAAACGACCCGGATTCGGGCTACCTGCCGATCCGGATCGGCCTGCGCGAGTAGCCGTGCGTGTGGCCTCCCTTCTGACCCTGCTGGGCTGCGGAGACGGCGGCTCGAACTCGCCGGCGGACGCAGACTCCGACTCGGATACGGACTCCGACACGGACACGTCCCCCGATCTGCCTCCCTGGGACCGCGGCCTGCCGGGGACCGAGCGGATCGACGTGGTCCGCGGGTGGGCGACTGCGCGCGGCATCATCCACTGCCACTCCGTGTATTCCCACGACGCCTGCGACGGGGACAACACGATCGGCGGCAAGCCCAACGAGCCGTGCCTCGCGCGTTTCCGCGACGCGATCTGCGACACGCGCCAGGACTTCGTGATGCTCACGGATCACGACGCCGAGATGGCGGACTTCCCGTTCGAGGACATGTTCCTGACACGCGAGGACGACGAGGCGGTGCTGGACGGCGGCGTCCAGGTCGCGTCGAGGATTCGCTGCGAGGACGGTCCGGGTACGCTGCTCTTCCCCGGCGCCGAGAACGCGATCATGCCGGTGATGCTCCGCGAGCACCCGGCCGGAAACGTCGACGCGCGCCACGAGGCGTACAACACCGAAGATCCCGTTGTCGCCCAGCAGTTCCGCGATCAGGGGGGGCTCGTCCTCGTGCCCCACACGGAGCACTGGTCGATCGACGCCCTGCGCGCGTTCGGACCGGACGGGATCGAGATCTACAACTTGCACGCGAACATCGATCCGGACATCCGCAGCGAGTGGCTGGGCCTCGACTCGTTCGGCGCGATCGGAGCGGCCGTGGAGTACAGCCTCGCCGACCCGGCGCCCGGCGCGGACCTCGTCTTTCTCGCGCTCTTCGAGGAGAGCCCTACCGACCTCGATCGCTGGGACGCCTTGCTCGAGGACGGCCCGATGCCGGGGATCCTCGGAACCGACGCGCACGAGAACTCGATCCCCGGCGAGCTGGGAGACGGAGAGCGCGGAGACAGCTACCGCCGGATGATGCGCTGGTTCGGAAACTACCTGCGGGTCGATTCGATCGATCCGGACGGAATCAAGGATGCACTCGAGAACGGCCGGATGTACGCGGCGTTCCATGCGTTCGGGGTCCCGGAGGGGTTCGACTTCCGTGTGGAGACTGCCGCGTCGACGGCTGAGATGGGCGAGACCAGCGTGTGGGAGGCGGGCGCCACGGCGCATCTGTCAGTCCCGACGGTGATGGATCTCGACCCGACATTGCCGGCCCCCGAGGTGCGGGCGACGATCCTCCGCGTCGCCGAGGGGGTTCGAGAGACCGTGGCCGGCGGCGACGAGGATCTGGCGATCGAGCTCGACGAGCCGGGCGTCTATCGCGCCGAGATCCGGATCGTCCCGCGCCACGTCGAACCGTACCTGCTCGGCTACGAGCCGGAGCTGATCCGCGAGGTGATCTGGGTCTACTCCGGCGCGATCCGGGTGGAATGACGCTTCTCGTCGCACTTTTCGCCTGCGGCACGCCGAACGATCCTGCCGGGGGTCCGCGGACCGCGCAGCGGTCGGGTGTGGTCCGCATGGATCCTCCCGCAGCAGAAGGCTCCATGGCGCCGAACCTGATGGTCGCCGGGGACGAGTTGATTGCGACGTGGATCGAGAAGGGCGGCAAGCTGCGCACGGCCTCGAATCGCCACGGACGCTGGGGCGCCTCGCAGACCATCGTCGACGATCCGCTCCTCGTCGCGAACTGGGCGGATGTCCCGGTCGCCACCTCCGGAGGGGACGGGATCTCGATCGCCTTCGCCGTGGCTCCGGACCCGACGAAGGATGGATACGATCTGCAGCTCGCGCGGGGTGTCGGGAGGCCCCGTCGATGGAGGAGCCTCGGCCGGGTTCACGGAGACGCAACGCCGACCGAGCACGGCTTCTCGTCCTTCGCCGACAGATACGCATTCTGGCTCGACGGTCGCGGCACGCTGTCCGGCGGGCCGACCACCCTGCGGACCCGGGTGATCGCCGGGGGGCCGGAGCGGATCCTCGACCCCCGCGTGTGCGACTGCTGCGGCACCTCGGCGGTCGCCACGCCGACCGGCGCGGCGATTGTCTACCGCGGCCGGACGGACGACGAGACCCGGGACATCCGCATCGCGCGGCTCGGTCCTGCCGGCTGGGCAGCGCCAGTGCCCGTCCACGACGACGGCTGGCGCGTCCCCGGCTGCCCCGTCAACGGTCCCGAGATCGACGCGCACGGCGAGGCACTCGTCGTCGCGTGGTTCTCCTACGCCGGCGAGAGGTCGCGCGTCCTCGCCGCGTTCGGATCGACCGCGCTCGGCGATCCCGTGGTCGTGGACGGTCCGTCCGGCCGCAGCGCGCCGATCGGGCGCGTGGACGTCGTTGCCCTTTCGGCGACGGAGGCCCTCGTGAGCTGGGTCCGGTCCGACCGGGAGAGCGCACAGATCGTCGTCCGCAGGGTCGGTTCCGACGGCCGCGTCGGCGAGCCGGTGAAGATCGCCGAGACTCGCGCGGGCCGCGAGAGCGGCTTCCCGAAGATGGTCCGGACGGGAGCCGACGTGGTCTTCGCGTGGACGCAGCCGGGCGAACCGACCCGGGTGCGCGCGGCGAGGCTCGCAGTCTCCGAAGTGCCCCCTGTGGCGGAGCGCGCCGCGGATTCTGCGGCGTCGGCGCCCCGGCTCGCCGCGCTCGGCTCCGCCGCACCCGACTACACGGCCAAGGCGCTCGACGGCGCGCCCGTGTCCCTCTCCGGCCTCCGCGGCAGGCCCGCGCTCGTGAACCTGTGGGCGACCTGGTGCGAGCCGTGCCGACACGAGATCCGAGACCTCGCGACGCTGCACGAGCGCTTCTCCGCGCGCGGCCTGTCGATCGTCGGCATCAGCGTCGATGCCCAGGCGACCGCCGACGACCTGCGCGCGTTCGCCCAGCGCCGCAGCATCCCCTACGCGGTGTGGCGCGACCCCGACGACCGCGCCTCGCGCGCCTTCGGCGTCGAGACCCTCCCGGCGAACTTCCTGCTCGACGGATCCGGCACCGTCGTCTGGCGCAAGTCCGGCGCCCTGCGCGCCGACGACCCGGACCTGGTCGCCGCAATCGAGCGCTTGGTCGCGGCCGACTGACCTGCGGACTACCGACAGGAGTACTCGTCCGCGTCCGGGGCGCCGAGTTCGGTGGCGTAGTCGACGCATTCGGGGTCGCCGTCGCAGCCGTCGGCCCAGCAGCGGCCGTCGTCGCAGGTCCAGCGGTTCCCGTAGGTGCCGCAGGAGATGGGCGAATCTGCGTCGCAGCAGTCGGACGCGTCGGTACACGGCGCCGGGTTCCCGCAGCCACGGAAGTCGCTGCAGCGCCATGGGAGGCAGTCCCAGGTAGCCGGGTCGGGCCACCCCGACGCCTCGGCGTACTCCTCGCACTGCGCGTCGCCGGTACACTCGCGCGCCCTGCACGACCCGGCGTCGCACCGCCAGAAAGCCGCCTGGACGTTGCACGGCGCGCCGCCCTCGACGCAGCAGTCTTCGTCCACGACGCAGGTGGGGAGGGCTGGCGCGCAGAAGCTCGTCCCGACCCCCTCGCAGGGGGGATCGTTGCACCAGTACTCCGCGGCACCGTCGAGGTTCATCGCGTCGGCGTAGGTCCGGCACTCCGCGTCGTCGTCGCAACCCTCGGGAACGCACTCGCCCGCGTCGCAAGCGTAGCGGTTCGCGTACACACCGCAGGGGATCGGCGATCCGTCGACGCAGCAGTCATCCGCGCTCGTGCAGGAAACGGCGGATGGCGGCCAGCAAGCGTGATACCCGATCTTCTCGACGCAAGCGCAGTCGAAGTCGATGTCGGCGTCGGTGTCCGCGTCTGCATCCGCGTCTGCATCGGCGTCTGCATCGGCATCGGTATCGGCGTCCGTGTCTGTGTCGGCGTCCGCGTCGGCATCGCCCGCTCCCCCGCCGCCTCCGCTGCTCGTGCCGCATCCGAGCGCAACGACCGCCGCCCCCCAGAGCATTCTCATCATCCCAGCCCCCTCTTCATTCCTCCCCCATGTACGGGTACTCAAAGCTCCGCGGCGGGGAGAATGTCTCCTTGACCGTGCGCGGCGACACCCACCGGATCAGGTTCCACAGGCTCCCCGCCTTGTCGTTCGTCCCCGACCCGCGCGCTCCCCCGAAGGGCTGCTGCCCCACGACGGCGCCGGTCGGCTTGTCGTTGACGTAGAAGTTGCCTGCCGCATTCACGAGCGCACGGTGCGCCTGCACGATCGCGGCGCGATCGTTGGCAAAGATCGCCCCGGTCAGGGCGTAGGGGGAGGTCTCGTCACAGAGCTGCAGGGTCTCGGCATACCGCGCTTCGGGGTAGGCGTGGACCGTCACGACCGGCCCGAAGATCTCCTCGCACATCAGGCGCGAGCGAGGGTCCCGCGACTCGACCACGGTCGGCCGGACGAACCACCCTTCGCGGTCGTCGCACTCTCCGCCCGTCACGACCGTCATGTCCGTGCTCGCCTTCGCGTGCTCGACGTAGCCCTTGATGTTCTGGAACGACGCCTTGTCGATCACCGCGCCCATGAAGTTGCGGAAGTTGGAGATGTCGCCCATCCGGATGCGCCCGACCTGCTCGACGACGCGCTCCTTGACGGCCGGCCAGATCGAGTCGGGCACGTACACCCGCGACGGTGCGGAGCACTTCTGTCCCTGGTACTCGAACCCGCCGCGGACGATCGCCGTCGCCAGGGCGTCCACGTCGGCCGAAGCGTGCGCGAAGATGAAGTCCTTCCCGCCCGTCTCACCGACGATGCGAGGATAGCGTCCGTACTTCGACAGATTTCGGCCGACCGTCTCCCACATCGAGTTGAACACGGCGGTCGAGCCCGTGAAGTGGATGCCGCCGAGGTCTGGATGCTCGACGGCGGGAGCGCCGACGGCGCCGCCCGACCCGGCCACGAGGTTGATGACGCCCGGCGGCAGTCCCGCCTCCTCGAGGAGCTTGTAGATGAACCACGCGGAATACACGGCAGAGGACGCCGGCTTCCACACGACGGTGCAGCCCATCAGGGCCGGCGCTGTGGGCAGGTTCCCGGCGATGGAGCTGAAGTTGAAGGGCGAGACGGCGAAGACGAAGCCCTCGATTGGCCGGTACTCGACGCGGTTCCACGTCCCCGGCGACGAGATCGGCTGGTCCTCGTAGATCTTCTGCGCGTGCGCGCAGTTGAACCGCCAGAAGTCGATCAGCTCACAGGCCGCGTCGATCTCCGCCTGGTGCGCCGTCTTCGATTGCCCGAGCATCGTCGCGGCGTTCGACAGCGCCCGCCAGCGGCCGGCGAGGAGATCCGCGGCCTTGAGGAAGATCGCAGCGCGCTCGGTCCAGGGCATCGCGGCCCAGTCCGCCCGCGCTGCCTTGGCGGCCGCGGCCGCCTGCGCGACCTCCTCGGCCCCGCCCTGGTGCCAGCGGGCGAGCACATGCCCGTGGCGGTGCGGCATCCGTGCCTCGGCAATCTTCCCCGTCCGGATCTGCTTGCCGCCAATCACGAGCGGGATCTCGACGACCTCCCCGCTCATTCGCGACAGCTCCGACTTGAGGGCTTTCTTCTCGACGCTGCCCGGTCCGTACGGGAGGACGGGCTCGTTGACGGCAGGAGGGACGCGGACGACGGCATTCATGACCCGCACCTCGTTCTGTGCTCGTGTCGAACCCTCGAGCGGGTCATAGGCCCGTAAGGTAGCGCGCTGGCCGCGCGCGCGTCCTTTTCCTCTCGCGCCTTCGGCGCACTCGGGTTCATGGGGCGGCATGCTAGCGCCGGCGAACGTCGTCCACCAGACTCGCACCCCAACTTGGGGCGCAGTGCGCCGTTTTCCGCTACCCTTTCGCGAGCTTGACCCGGACGCACATCACGCGGCGGAGCACGAAGAGGGACGCCCTGGACGGTGCCGGCGCGGGGGCAGGCGACGAGCTGGCCCTGCTTGCCGTAGTGGCGCACTACCACTCCCCGCTGAAGGCGCCTGGCGTCCTGCTCTGCCTCGACGACGATCAGTCGCTAGACGTCGGGCGCGGCGCGAAGACGGCCGTCTCGACGAAGCCCGACGGGACGCTGCGGCTCGACCTCGCGGACGAATGGGTGTCTCAGGCCCACGCGACGATCCAGCGGCGCCGCATCAAGGACCTCGGCAGCCGCAACGGGACGCGGGTCAACGGACTGCCCGCCGAAGGCGGACGCCTGGCGGACGGAGACCTGCTCGAGGTGGGCCACACGCTGCTGTGCTTCCGCAAGCTCCCCGCGGAGGCGGCGCGGGAGCTCGCGACGGTCGCGGAGAGCCTGCAAGGAACCGTGATGCTCACCCTCTCGCCGAAGCTCCTCGAGGAGCTGGAGCGCGCGCGGCGGGTCGCGAAGAGCCGGCTGCCGATCGTCGTCACGGGAGAGACGGGTGCGGGCAAGGAGGTCGTCGCCCGCGCGATCCACGAATGGAGCGGGCGCAGCGGGCCTTTCGTCGCGGTCAACTGCGCCGCGATCCCGACGGGGCTCGCAGAGAGCGAGCTCTTCGGCCACCGACGCGGCTCGTTCAGCGGCGCGCACGAAGATCGGCGTGGGCTCGCGGAAGCTGCGGAACGCGGAACCCTGTTCCTCGACGAGGTGGACGCGCTGCCGGCCGAGCTCCAGCCCAAGCTCTTGCGCTTCCTGCAGGACGGAGCGTTCCGCCGGATCGGGGAGAGCGACGAGCGCACGACGGACGCGCGCGTGCTGTCGGCTTCGAACCGGGACCTGAACGAGGCGGTGTCGAGCGGCGCCATGCGCGAAGACCTGCACGCACGGCTCTGCGGGCTCGTCGTCTGGATTCCCCCGCTGCGCGACCGGCGCGAGGACCTGGGCCTGCTCGTCGCGCGCCTGCTCGAACGCCACGCCGAATCGCGCGCGTCGCAGATGGAGATCCGGCCCGACGCGTGGCGGACGCTCGTGCGCCGACGCTGGCCCGCGAACGTCAGGGAGCTCGAGCGCTGCATCCAGGCGGCGATCCTGCTCGCGAAGGACGGAAAGGTGATCGGCCCCGATCACGTTCGGGAGAGGCAGGTCGACACCGCCGAGGAGGAGCCGGCCGTGGCCGCGAAGCCGAAGCGCGACATCGACCGCGTCCGGACCGAGCTGGAGGCCGGCCTGGTCAAGCACCAGGGGAACCTGGCTGCCGTCGCGCGGGAGATGGGGGTCTCGCGCATGCAGGTGTACCGGTGGACCCAGCGCTTCGGGCTGAATCCCGAGACGTATCGGACCCCGCCCCCCTAGGAGGCCGGTGTGAAACGCCGCCTACTGCGGCCGACGATCCGGGGCAATCTCCGCGCCATGCTCCCTGCGGCCTCCTCTCCGTACGTCGAGTACGGCTCGTCGGTCCTCGGTCCGCTCGGCGCGGATCTCACCCCGGCTCCTCGCCCTCGCTACGCCGCCGTTTCACACCGGCCTCCTAGCCGGGTTCGCGCACTGCGGCTATCATCCTCGGTGGCGCACGTGCACCGTACGTGCGCTACCCGTGCGGGGGTGAGTGCCGCGTGGGCGCTGCGGTTTTCGTTTGCCGCGGCGCGGCATCGAGGTTGCACCCGATCGGGGGATGGCGGTGCGCGAGGGAAGGCGGAGGATCGTGATGAACGGCACTTGGAGGTACGGAGCGCTGCTGGTTGCGATCTCGGGATGCGGAACGGAGCACCCTCCGGTCGCCACGGCGTCGGAGCTCGTCGCGACGCTCGCCGATGCAGAGGCCGGCGACACGATCCGCGTCGACTCGGGGCGTTTCGAGGGGGAGTTCGTGGTGCCCGCGGGCGTCGAGCTTCGCGGCAGCGGCCGCGGCTCGACGTTCCTGGTAGGCGTCGAAGGAGGCAAGGTCCTCACGATCGACGCCGGGGAAGGCGAGACCACGATCCGGGACCTGACGATCGAGACCGGCGTGCGCGCGACGGACGAGATCGGCGAGGACACGGACGACGACGGCCGCCTGGAGTTCGAGACGGAACAGGCGGAGGTCGGGGTGTACGCGGTCGCCTCCGCGGATCTCCTCGTCGAGCGCGTTGACCTCGAAGTCGCCACGGGCCAGGGGATCTGGGCAGAGGGTCTCACGTCGGTGCGCTTCTACGAGGTGAGCGTCAGCGGACGCGTCAACCGGGACAACGCGACCCGGTGGGGGTGGGACGAGTACCAGCTGGCACTCGAGAGCGCGCCGATGAACGGCGTGGTCGTCAGGGACGCGGCCGTCGCGCGGCTCGACCTCGTCGACGCCAGCGGTTTCGCACAGGCGGCGGTCGTGCTCGACGCGAACGCGGACACCCGATGGACGGGTGGACGCGTGTGCGACAACCTCGGGACGAGCGTCCTCGTCGCGGCCGGAACGACCGCCCTCGAGTCGATCCAGATCTGCAACATGCTGGAGGGCTTCGGCCTCGTGCCGCCGTACGGCCTCGCCGTCGTTGCGGAGGCCGAGGTCACGACGACCGGGCTCGTGATCGAGGGGAGCCTGGCCGGCGAGAGCATCGGGATGCTGCAGCACGCGTCGAGGTCCGTGCACACGGGCGTGACGATCGTGAACAACCGGGGGATCGGCGTGCTGGTGCAGGCCTCGCACGGTACGGCCGATGCCCCGTCCTTCGCGCTCCTGCCGGATCAGCCGAACGACCTGTCGCGCAACGCCTTCGTCGGGCTCGCGCTCTTCGAGGCGACGGGCGTCCGGATCGCGAACACGACGATCGACGCGACGGCGACCTTGCCGATGATCCAGGGCGACCTGGCGGGCGTGGAGGTCGGTGACGGTATCCAGATCCGCCGGTGCCTGAGCGGTGACTGCGCGAACGAGATGACCGACATCCGGCTCGACAGCGTGACCCTGCGCTCGAACGGCCGCGCAGCCCTGGTCATCGAGGCGCAGAACGCCGCTGCCGACGGCATCGTCTGCGGAACGGTCGACGTCGGCGACGTCGGCGAGTTCGGGGCCGTGGTGCAGAATCAGACGGTGGACCCGCAGAACTGGGATTCGATCGCCGAGCGGGGCGCTCCGCGCGACCTCGAGACGGTGCAGGGCGTGGATCCCGAGTTTCTCCCTGGCGTCGGCGGTTAGCCTTCCATCAACTGCCGGTGCCCCCCGGGGCCCCGGAGAAAGCGATCCCTCCAAACGGGGTCGCTGATCCTCGAAGCCAGCTCCTCCAGCCTCTCCCGGCCACGCCGAAGCACTGCTTTCGCCTCGTCCGCCCTGCCAGATCGCCGCAGCGCTTCGGCGTGAGCCACGAACACGGCTCCCTCGTTCTCTTCCAGGCCCCCGAGCTCGTCTCGCAGCGAGAGCGCGACCGTCGAGCGCGAAAGCGCTGCATCCGAGATCCCCAGTGCCAGGTGGGCAGTCGCCGAGACGGCGAGTGCTCGCGCCGCGTAGCCCTGGAGCCCTTGCGTGCGGGCCGAGGCTGCCGTGTCGTCGGCGAGGATCGCCGCATCGAGCGTATCGCCACGCCCGAGCAGCGCCATGGAGCGGTAGATTCCGATCATCGCGACGAGGCGCGCATCCCTCACTTCCGCCGCGACCCGACCGGCTTCGGAGAGTGTATCGAGCGCCTCCTCGTGCCGGGCCGTCTCGGACAGGCTGTGGGCGAGGTTTGCCAGCACGTAGCCTTCCGTCTTTCGGTTGCGAACTCGACGACAGGCCTCCAGAGCGGCACGGAGGGCGGCTTCGGCATCGGCGTGCAGGCCAATCCGGTTGTAGCAGTCCGCCAGATTCGCCTCTGCGGCAGCCATCCGGCGGACGTCCCCCGCCTCGCGGCAAAGCGCGAGCGTCTGCTGGTATGCGTCCCGACTCGCCCCGAGATCGCCCGCAAGCGCGGCGACCGTCGCGCGGGCCCAGGCCGCCGCGGCGCGATTCAGAACGGTGGCTCCTTTCTCGGCAGCGAGGGCGGCCTCCGCGACCGCTTCGCCGGCCTCCGTCATCCGGCCCGCCAGGACGAGGAGTACCGCCTGGCTCGATCGCGCCGCGGTCAGCGCGTCGGAGTCCGCGGCACTTCGTGCCGCCGCGACCGCGGCCCTCGCCGTGTCGAGCGCCGCATCCGTATTGCCCGCGCGCGAAAGGTCTTGCGCCTGCAAGGAAAGGGCCCGCGCCTTGTCAGCGTCCCCGCGCGCCGCATCGAGCGCTGCTGCGAGGTCCTGCGTGCGATCGTCGGAGCGCCCCAGTAGCCGGTACGCATCCGCCCGGGCCAGGTGTAGACCGAAGCGCGCGTCATCCGACGGCCCGAGCGCGAGCGCGCGCTCCGAGCACCGCAGCAGGGCGTCCGTTTCACCGCGCCCCGCAGCCGCGTGCGCCGCGCGCGTGTACCGCTCGGCCGCCTCCGCGTGCATCCCGGCGCGTTCCAGGTGCAGCGCGATCTCCTCGGGGCTCGCCTCGTCGCGGGCCTCGAGGAACGCGGCCGCCGCCTTGTGGAGCTCGGCGCGAACGTCGGTGGGCAGCATCCGGTAGCCGACCTCCGCGAGCACGGCGCTGCGGAACTGGTACTCGCGCAGGCCGCGGAACCGAGACCGAGCCCTGCTGGCGACGATCTCGCGCTTCTGGAGCGCCTGCAGCGGCCGCCGGGTCTCGGTGATGCCGACGATGGCCAGGGCCTCCTCCCAGAAGGTCCTGCCGTACACCGCCGAGCGCTTGCAGATCTCCTTCTCGTCCGGACGCAGGTGGTCGAGGCGGGACTGGACGGCGGCTTCGACCGTCAGAGGGAGCGGGACCTCCTCGATCCCGAGGTCCAGATCGCCGTGTTCGCGCAGGTCGAGCACGATCTGCTCGACGAAGAAAGGGTTGCCGGCGGTGCGCTCGAAGAGGGCGCGGCACAGGTCGTCGGGGAGCGAGCGTTTCGCGACGGCCTGCGCGAGCTTCGTCACGTCGGCGAGGCCGAGCCCACGTGGCTCCATCCGCACGACCTCGCGGCCCGCGAACAGGTTGGGGCGCTGATCGAACAGCTCCGGACGCGCGGTCGCGAAGACCACGAGCTTCTGGTCCGAGAGGCGGTCGAGCACCTCGTCGAGCAGATCAAGGGAGAGCGCGTCGATCCAGTGCAGGTCCTCGAGGACGAAGGCGACGGTCCCACGCTCGCAGATCCCGGCGACTAGCTCCGCAAAGGACATGCGCAGCCGGTCCGACATGAGCTGCGGGTCGGCGCGCGCCGCGGACATGCGGGGACTCTCCGGGAAGGGCGTTCCGATGGTCTCTCCGAGCGCCTCGGCGCACTCGAGCCCGCGCAGCGGATCTCCGACCATCTCCTCGCACAGCGCGAGAAGGGCGGCGCGTCGTTCCTCGATCGGCGCGCCACTGACCCACCCCCCGAGCCCGCTCACGGCAGCCTCGACGATGACGGAGGCGCCCGCGGCGTGCGGCTCCGCGCGTCCCACGAGGACCCGTACGGGCTCCGTCGCGCCCGCGAGCAGGACGGTCATCTCGCGCCGAAGGCGGCTCTTGCCGATCCCCGGAGGTCCGAGACACAGGATGCAGATCGCCCGGCCGTCGAGCGCGTTGGCGAGGGCTCCCCGCATCTGCGCGATCTCGGCGTCACGCCCGAGCGTCGGGGGCCCCTGGGCGAGGGCGCTCCCCGGATCGACCATGGTGTCGCGGGCCGGCATCGACTCGATCTCGTAGAGCCCCGCCGAGACGGACTGAAAGGAATATTCGGCCGTCGCGGACCGCCGCGTTCCCTCGTCGACGACGACCCCGGACCGGTCCTGCGCGCAGCCCGCCTCGGCGCGGCTGACCGCCTCGCCGACGACTCCGCCGCGAGACCGCGCGGCCCGCCCCGTCGCGACGGCGACACGCGCGGCCGACCCGCGCGCCGCGACCGCGGCACGCATGGCCCGTGCGGGTTCGTTCCCCTCCGATACCTCGCCGCCGAATATCCCGATCGCGTGGCCTCCGACGACGGGGAGCACCGTACCGCCGTGCGCGCGGACGACCTCGGCGATCCGGGCAGGGTCCGTCACGCCCTCGAGGAGCACGACCGATACGACACGGACCTCCGAGAGGCTCTCCGGCTCGAACTCCATCGTGGCGTCGAGCGTGTGGGCGGGAGCCCGCAGGTCGGCAGCCGCGAGCGCCTGGGCGAAGTCGGACGCCGTCTGCCAGCGTTCGTCCGGATCCTTCTCGAGGGCGCGCTCGACCACGGCGGCGAGTGCGCGTGGCACGCCGGGGCGGATGTGGGTGAGCTTGACCAGATCGTCGACGAGCACCGCGACGATCGTCGCGAGCGCGGTGTCCCGCTCGAACGGCGGCTTGCCCGCCAGCGCGTGGTAGAGAACTGCGCCGAGGCTCCAGACGTCGGACCGCGCGTCGACTGCGACCTCGCCCCGAGCCTGCTCGGGCGACAGGTAGGACGGCGTCCCGAGGATCGTCCCCATCCGCGTCACGCGCGTGTCCGTCGAGGACTGCAAGGCGATCCCGAAATCGAGGATCTTCGCGCACCCGTCGTTGCAGACGAAGACGTTTCCGGGCTTCACGTCGCGATGGACGATGCCGAGCCGGTGGACCGCGTCGAGCCCGGCGGCAATCTGGGATCCGATGGCGACGGCCTCGGCGGGCGGCAAGGGCCCGTGGTCGATCTTCGACTGCAGGTCTCCGCCCTCGAGCAGCTCGAGGGCGAGATAGAGGGTCCCGTCCGGCGTGGACCCACTCTCGAGGACGTGCACGACGTTCGGATGGTCGATCCGGGCGAGCGCCTCGCGCTCGAACCGGCGGATCATCTGGTCGCTGGCGAGGGGCGCCGCGAGGACCTTCACGGCTGCGATGCGCCCGTCTGGATCTTCACCCCGGTAGACGACGCCCATGCCGCCGCTGCCCAGAACCTCGATCAGCGTCCAGCGTCCGGCCGAAGAGATCTTCCCGAACGGGGCGACGTCCTCGCGCGTCCGGGGGGAGTCCGTCACGGCGGAAACCGTATCACTGGCTTCGACTCCCGTAATAGCCCGAGAGCAGCGCCCGGTAGAGGAGGTCCGCGAGCTTGACGCCCCCGCGCGGCGTGACGTGCGTGAAGTCGCCGCCGACGAGCCCCAGCCGGAACCAGCGGACGGAGGCGTCGTCGCCGCCCATCGCGGCCATCGCGTCCCAGAAAGCGCACCCCTCGGCCAAGGCCACCTCGCGCTGCGCGTCTCGCAAGCGCCGGATGATCGGCCGCGTGCGCATGCGGCCCATCGCGTCGCGCCCGGCGCGGTCCATGGGCCCGACGAAGAGACAGGACCGATCCGGCACGGCCGTCCGGACGCGCCGCGCGAGCGTGTGCAGGATCTCCTCGTACGGGCCCATGGGCAGGTGGTCCGCCTCGCTCTCGTTGATTCCGAAGTTGAAGATCACGAGATCCAGGTCGCGCGCCCGGAGAGACTCGGCCCAGTGCGCCGGATCGAAGCGAAGGAGGATCCGCGCACGTGCGCCGTTGATGTTGAGGGCGTCGTACACGATCCCTGGGCCGTCTCGCTCGAGGACGGCGCCGAACACGCGCACTTCGCCGGCCCCCCCGGCGCGCGCTTCGATCCGGACCGGTCCGTCGGGAGTCTGGATGGCGTGCACGCCGGGCACGGGGGCGTCGCTCTGCGTGTGCAGCAGGACGGGGACACCGGAAGGACCGACGACCTCGAGGTCTCCTCCGCCCGGCCGGCGCAGGAAGTGAATCTCGGCACGGCTCGCGGCCCTTCCCACCTCGCCCTGTGGGTCGGTCCCGAACCAGACCGTCGCTCCCTTCGCGGCGGATCGGAACGCCACGCCCCCGATCCCGTACATCCCGTCCGCGACCGGCGAGTTCGTGGAGCGGCTGACGGTCCAGTGCCCGCGGGTCCCGTGGCGCACGTCCCAGTGGCGGTATCCCGGCCAAGGTGTGCCGCCGAGGACGAACCCGTGGCCCGCGTCACCGAAACGCTTCTGGAGGCGGCGGCGCATGACGCCCGTGATGAGGTCCGCGTCGAGGATGGAGTCCCCGTAGTGAACGATCCGCGTCACGGCGCCGCCCTGCCGAGCGTCGGTCGCGGCGAGCGCGGCGTAGAACGAGCGCATGGCGCCCGCGGGGTCCTCGATCGCGTGGGCTCCTGCCGCCTCTTCGGGGCTTCCCGGCGGAGGGAGAGGTTCGTCTTCGTCGTCGTGCTCCTGCTCCGCGGCGCGCACCGGGACGCCAGGAGCGGCCGGCCGGTGGATCGGCTCCGCCTCGGAAACACCTCCGGGGAGATGCGCGGCGACGTCCACGGTCGCCCATCCGATGCCCGCTCGGCGCGCAAGGATTGCGCCCGCGAGGAGGAGCGCCGCCGACCAGGCAACCGTACGCGCGGGCTTCTCGCTCAGCACCCGACGCGATCTATCGCGGCGGCCTGGTTCCCGCCAGGTGCCGCCAGCCGTGTTACGCTTCGCGTGGAGGAGACGTCATGAAGATGGCCTGGATTCAGCTTGCCTTGATTGCGCTGCTTGCGAGCGGCTGCGGGGACGACTCCGGCGGTGGTGGCGACGCCGATACGGACATGGACGCCGACACGGACACCGACGGCGACACGGACATGGACACCGACGGCGACACGGACGCGGACAGCGACACCGATACGGACGCCGATACGGACACCGGCACGGGCACGGACACCGGCAGCGAGTGCGCCGCGGACGACGCCTGTCCCGCGGGAGGCGACTGCGGCGATGGGCTGCACTGCGAGCTCGACTGCCCCTGCCTCGAATGTCCGGAGATCGAGACCTGCAGCTACTGTGTGCCGCACATGCAAGGCTGCGAGGCCGCCGGTGGGTAGACTGGCTGCCGCGACGCTGTTTCTCTCCCTCGCCTCGTGCGGCGGGGAAGAGGATCCCGCCGGCGCCACCTGCGAGCACATCGTCGAGGGAGCGGCAGCACTGTGCCCTGACCTCGACGTCCCGGCGTGCGAGACCTTCTGCGAGAACGGCGACCATCCGGCGGAGCATCGCGACGGGGCCGAGGCGTGCATTCACGAGGCCACGGACTGCGACGCCGCCGTGCAGTGCCTGCGCGAAGACAGCATCTGCGACGCGTAAATCCGAGCCGTAGCAGTCCCAGAGCGAGGAGGATTGACAGAGCCGCGTGCGCGCCGGGGCCGCCTCCCGGGCACGCTCGGCATCCGCTTCCCCTCGGCAGGAAGGCACCGGGCACCGACGCCGACGCCACGTCGACGGCCACCTCCGCAGCCGCGATCTCCTCCGGCGGCGCGCGACCGGTCTCGTTCCAGATGTGGAAAAGGCGTTCGCCCGGGTCCTCGTCGTCGGGGTCGTCGGTGATGCCCTCGTCGCGCAGGAACTCCACGTAGTCGCGCGAGAGCACCTGGTGGCGGAGCCGGACGCGCAGGGTGACCTCGCCCGACAGCGTCTCGGGCAGGTCTTCGGGCAAGACGAGCGTCATCGCGACGTCGTCCCGGTTGCCCTCGAACGCCGCGCCGACGGGCTCGGTCCGCGCGGATGGGACATGCCCCTCGGGCGGGATCCGGTTGTCGAAGACGACCCGGTCCTGGCGCATGAGGTGGTCGGTCGGGCCGTCCGCGTCCCCGTGCTCGGCTCGCCAGACACGGCATGCTTCGTCCACGACGAGCTCGGCGGTCGTCTCGTCGTAGCGGCAGGTCAGGACCTCGTCGCCGAGCGCCACCTCGAGCCACATGCGTCGGCCGTCCGCGTAGCCCGTCGGGAGCTTGTGGCCGGCGAGGTTCGTGACCCGCACGACGAGATCGAACGGCTCGGATGCCCGGATCTGCGCCGGGAACGACGTCACCTCCACGGTCGCCGCGCTCCGCAGGAATTCCCGCGTCCGGTCCGCGTGTGCTTCGAAGGCGGCTTCGAGGCCCAGCGCCGGGTAAGCCGCGGAGACCGCCCGTCCCAGCCACGCGTTCGACCCGACGAAATAATGGCGCCGGAAGTCATGCGGTCGGAGCGGTCCGCTCTCGATGGCCGAGATGCGCACCCCGAACGCGAGCGGCATGTGGCATTCGGAGCAAGTCTGCTCGCGCTCGGCGAACGCGCTCTCGGCCCACTCGAGGTACGTGGTCTCGAAGGGGAACGGTTCGTCGAGCGCCTCGCCGGTCGGAGTCACGAAGTCCGTCGCGGGGTTCCCCACGTGGTGGCACGTCCCGCAGAGCTCGGCCGACGTCGTGAAAGGGTCGACGAAATTCTCGTGCCCCACGACGGGTGAGTCGTCGAACTTCCCGTGCTTGCGCCGCTCGGGGTCGATGAAGTACTGCGCGTTCGCGAGATACGGCGCCAGCGGGTCGCGGTCCGTTCCCGCC
>Ga0247727_10010144_pt1 | contig 16776 bp, 17 predicted proteins | sample WisWelCaveWW1625_FD_202498 | JGI IMG/M metagenome (GOLD analysis project Ga0247727, IMG submission 202498) | Biofilm microbial communities from Wishing Well Cave, Virginia, United States - WW16-25 | ecosystem: Environmental > Aquatic > Deep subsurface > Groundwater > Cave microbial mat | place...
TTCTAACATAAAATTCACACGCATCACGATCAATCCCAAGCAAATGGGTGGAGTGCCGTGTCTTCGCGCGCTGCAAGCAAGCCTCCCTTCATTTTGTTCCGGCGCAGCTTGGAACGACATCCCCTTCCGGCGCGCATTCGTTCGCTTCCCTTCAGCGGCGAGGACAAACCTTGAGTCTCAGTTGTCACTTGCTCCTCACACTCGGCAAGAGGAATCACCTTGAGCTCAACTAACGCTTCCTCCGAGCAATCATCTCAACCTCAAAACCCTCGCTTCGCGCAACGCCTCGGCCTCTTCGACGCCACTATGATCGTCATGGGCGGCATCATCGGCTCCGGCATCTTTATCAATCCTTACGTCGTTGCCACGCAAGTCCACACGCCCATGTTGATTCTCGGCGCGTGGTTATTGGGCGGACTCGTTGCGCTGGCCGGCGCATATATTTACGCCGAGCTTGCTGCGCGCATGCCTGAAGTCGGCGGGCAATATGCGTATCTGCGCGAAGCGTATCACCCGCTCGTGGCCTTTCTTTACGGTTGGGGGCTCTTGCTCGTGATTCAAAGCGGCGGCATGGCCGCGGTGGCCGTCACCTTTGGACGCTATTTCATCGAGCTGACGCACGTTCCTTTTTCAGATAAAACCATTGCAACCGCCACTCTTGTTTTGCTCGTGCTCGTCAACTGTCTCGGCGTGCGCGTCGGCGGCACCGTGCAAAGTGTTTTGATGGTTTTGAAAATCCTCGCGCTTGTGGTGCTGGTTGCTTGTGGCTGGTTGCTGGTCGATGATTCGCAATTTGTGTTCACGCCGATGATTGATCAACCCGTGAGCTTTGATTTGTTCATGGCCATCGGCGCGGCCATGATTCCCGTGCTCTTCGCCTACGGCGGTTGGCAGACTTCAAACTTCATCGCGGCGGAAATAAAAGAGCCGCGCAAAAATTTGCCGCGTGGATTGCTGCTCGGCGTGTTGGGTGTGATCGTGCTCTATCTCGCCGTGAATTTTGTGTGCGTGCATGCGCTCGGCGCAAAAGGCTTGGAGCAAACGAAGACGCCGGCCTCCGCGGTGATGCGCCTCGTGCTCGGTGAAAAAGGCGCGGCGTTCATCGCCCTCGGCATCACGATTTCCACGCTCGGCTTTTTGAGCCAGGGTATTCTCACTGCGCCGCGCGTTTATTTTGCCATGGCCGAAGACGGCGTGTTCTTCAAACGCGTCGCGTGGCTGCACCCCAAAACGCGCGTGCCCGTAATCGCCATCATCCTGCAAGGCGTTCTCGCCATCGTCATTGCGTATTGGGGACGTTACGATCAAATTCTCAACTACGTCGTCTCCATCGACTTCATCTTCTTTGGATTGACGGCGACGTGCATTTGGGTTTTTCGCCGTCGTGATAAACAATCTGTGCGAACGAACGCTCTCTCCACCGAAGAGACGAAGGTCCCCGGCCATCCCTTCACCACATTATTCTTCGTGGCAATCTGCTGGCTCGTCGTCATGAATTGCGTTTATAAATATCCCGAGAACACGTTGATCGGTCTCGCGATTTTGCTCGCCGGCGTGCCGGTTTATTTTTTATGGAAGAAGACAAAGATTGCGCGAGGGTATTCCCCCCTTGAGGGGGTGTTGTTGAGGACGGCGATGCACTTTTATTCGTTGACGATGCCAAGCAACACCCCCTGGCCCCCTCATGAGTTTTGATTTTCAAATTCGGTAACCGCCCCTCAAACTGTCATTCAGAAGGAACCCTTTTTAGCTCTGGGCACCAACTCCAGTGCTTAAAAAGTTTCCTCCTGAATGACATCGTAAGGGAACACCTCGCAGCATTACCGGTTTTGATCGCCAAATTTCATACGGGGAGAATTAACCAGCAACCAGCATCAAGCAACCAGGAACCCGAGACCACCATGCCCCAACGCGTGATGAGTTCCACATACATGGAATGGGCGAAACTCCATTCCGGCGGCAAATATAATTTGGCCGCGAGCGGCGTGCGTTGGTATGCTCTCCAAGATCTGCCGGTGACGCTTGCTGATCTCGAAATCAATGGCCCGAGCGCATACGGGCATCCGCCTTTGCAGGAAGCCATTGCCCGTCGATTCGGCGTGAGCACGGACATGGTCGTGGCCGCGGCCGGCGCTTCGCTGGCGAATCATCTCGCGATGGCCGTGGCGTTCGAGCCGGGCGATGAAGTTTTGATCGAGCGCCCGACGTATGAATTGCTGCTCTCCACCGCGCACTACTTGGGCGCGAAAGTCACGCGCTTCGCCCGCCGCTTCGAAGACGGCTTTCGCATTGACCTTCGTGAGCTTGAGGCCGCACTCACTTCACGCACGCGCTTGATCGTGCTCGCGAATCTGCAAAACCCCAGCGGCGCATTGGCGGATAACGCAACCCTCGCGCAAGTTGGCGCGTTGGCGCGCAGCGTGGGCGCGCGCGTGCTCGTCGATGAAGTTTATCTCGAAGCCCTGTTCGAGCAGCGCCCGAAATCCGCCATTCATCTTGGCAACGAGTTTATGGTGACGAGCAGCTTGACGAAAGCGTATGGCTTGAACGGCCTGCGCTGCGGCTGGGTTTTAGCCGCGCCCGAGCTGGCGCGCAAGATGTGGCGTTTGAATGATCTCTTCGGTGTGATCCCCGCGCATCCCGCGGAGTTGTTGAGCGTGATCGCCTTCAAACATCTCGATCATGTAGCTGCTTCGGCGAAAGCGCTGCTGCAAAACAACCTCGTGCTGCTGCATGAATTTTTAGAAGCGCATCCCGAACTGCAATGCCACAAACCGGCGTTCGGCACGGTTGCTTTCCCCAAACTGTTAGAGGGCGACGTCGATGAGCTCTGTGCGGTGCTGCGCGAGAACTACGAGACCACAGTCGTGCCCGGCAAATTTTTCGAAATGCCGCAGCACTTTCGCATTGCCGTGGGAGGTGAAACCCAAATGGTGAAGGAAGGTTTGGAGAGATTGGGGCAGTCTTTGGAGAAAGTGCTGCGTTAAACGTGACGTGCCGCTAGCGATTGTCATTCCGGAGGATTTTTTTACGCGCGGGAACAAAGCGAAGTGCTTGCTTCATGTCAAGTCGTTTTGTAGCTTCCCGCGCTTGAATTGATAAAATTAAACCCCGGGAGATCATTGCGATGAGTGTCAAACGTTAAAAAAGATTCTCGCGGAGGAATCATTTGCTTGGCCAGCTTAAAAACCGTGCTTATCATTATCCGCTTGCGCGCCTCGGCATAATCGGCGGCGGGCAGCTCGGCAAGATGCTCGCGCAGAAAGCCAAGCAGATGGGCTTGCACGTGACGATCCTCGATCCCGCGCCGCATTCGCCCGCGGGCCAAGTGGCGGATGAACAAATCCTCGGCGGTTTTGAGGACAATGAAAAGCTGCGCGCTTTGGTGGAGCGCTGCGAGGTGACGACATATGATCTCGAACACGTCGCTACCGCGGCGCTGAAAATTCTTGCTGAAGAGGGACACCGGCTTTTTCCCTCTCCCCATTTGCTCGAAATCATCCAAGACAAGCTTGCGCTGAAAGACGTATTAGCAACGCGCGGTCTTCCTCTTCCGCCTTATCAAAAAATAGAACGGCCGCGCGTGGAAGTATTCTCGCGTTTCGGTTTTCCGCTCGTGCAGAAAGCGCGCTTTGGCGGATACGACGGCCGCGGCGTGGTCGTCATGCGCAGCGCCGCGGATTTCGCGCACGCTTTGCCGGTGGCCTCCACGATTGAGCGCGCCGTTGCGTTGGAAAAAGAATTGGCCGTGATGGTGGCGCGCGATCAAGCCGGCAACATTGCCTGTTATCCCGTGGTGGAAATGGTGTTCGATCCGCGCGGCAATCTGCTCGATTTATTGCTCGTGCCCGCGCGCCTCGAGCCTAGCATTGCAGCGAGAGCGCGCGCGCTTGCGATTGCGGCCGTGCAAGCATTGAAAGGCGTGGGCGTATTCGGCGTCGAGCTGTTTTTGTCGCAAGCCGGAGAGTTGTTCGTCAACGAGATTGCGCCGCGGCCGCACAACTCCGGGCATTATACGATCGAAGCGTGCGTGACGAGCCAATACGAGCAACATGTGCGTGCGATCATCGGTTTGCCGTTGGGCGATGCCGGTTTGCTGCGTCCGGCGGCGATGCTCAACTTGTTGGGCGAGCCGGGTTTTGCGGGCAAGCCGGTCGTGCGCGGCTTGCACGAAGCGTTGGCAATATCCGGCCTGTCGTTTCATCTTTATGGCAAAGCGGAAACTAGACCGCTGCGCAAGATGGGCCACGTGACGATTCTCGGCGAGAGCATTGACGAGGTTTTAATTAAAGCGCAAAAGGCGAAAGCCTTGTTGCGCATGGAAGCGGAGGCGAGAGTATGACCACACCATTGGTCGGCATCATCATGGGCAGCGATTCGGATTTGCCCGTGATGCAAAATGCCGCGGACATGTTGCAAAAGCTCGGCGTGGCGTTTGAGCTGACGATTGTCTCGGCGCATCGCACGCCGCAGCGCATGTTTGAGTATGCGCGTGGGGCAGAGTCGCGCGGCCTCGAAGTGATCATTGCGGGCGCGGGCGGCGCGGCGCATTTGCCCGGCATGGTGGCCGCGCTCACGCCGTTGCCCGTCATCGGCGTGCCGGTAAAAACTTCGTCTTTGGAAGGATTAGATGCGCTGCTCGCGATTGTGCAAATGCCGGGCGGCGTGCCGGTGGCGACGGTGGCGATTAACAATGCGCAGAACGCCGGCATTCTCGCGGCGCAAATACTCGGCGTGAAATTTCCGGAAGTGCGCGCGCGGGTGAGAGCGTACAAGGCGCAATTGGAGCAAACGGTTTTGGAGAAAGCGGAGCAGCTTGCCGGCGCGACAATGTTGTAATGCGGTCCGCACGCGCTTCCGCACGCGCGGCGATGTGATCTATACTCGTTATGGGCGAGAGGGATACGGATAAAAACCTCCGTTGGTCCTAATCTAGCGGTTGGCGATTTTTTTTTGTTTTTTCCGCTAGCGCTTCATAAACCTCTTCCGCTTCTTATTCTTTCAACCAGCAAGGAGCACGCATGAGTGCGTACATCTTTTTGGCCGGCAGAATTTTGTATGCTCTGCCTTTGATCATTATGGGAGCGAGCCATTTCTTGCAGATGGCGGGCATGACGGCATATGCGGAGTCGAAAGGCATCCCCCTGCCGCAAGTCGTGGTGATCATCGCGGGCTTGGTGATCATCGTCGGAGCAATTTTTATTTTAATGGGCTATCGCGGCCGCATCGGGGCCGGGCTGGTGGCGGCGTTTTTGGTCACAACGGCGTTTCTGATGCACGGCTTTTGGGGCGTGGATGCAGCGAGCGCACAAATGGAGATGATCAATTTCTTCAAAAATATCATCATGGCCGGCGCCGCGCTGATGATGACCAAAACCGGAACCGGGCCGTATAGCGTCGACAATTTGAGAAAGCAATAACGCGGGTCGTCTTTCCGCAAAAAAAGTAGCGCAGGCTTCGAGCCTGCAAAGGCAGAGCTTGTAGAGCAGAAGCCTGCGCTAACGTTTCATGACGCGGCTCAACCGCACGGGGTGAGGGTGCTGACTGCTTCCACGCCTGTAGGCGCGACTACGAACGTATTTTCCTCACAATCTCCTCCGCCATTTCTTTGGTTCCGCACGAGGATTCTTTCTTCAAATCCGGCGTGACAAATTCCCCTTCGCGAATCACGTCTTTCACCGCGACCTCGACCTTGCGCGCGGCTTCGAACTCGCCGAGGTGTTCGAGCAGCATCACGCCGGCCAGGATCACGGCCGTGGGGTTTGCGATATTTTTGCCGGCAATGTCGGGCGCGCTGCCATGCACGGCTTCGAAGATCGCGGCATGCTTGCCGATGTTCGCGCCCGCGGTCAAACCCAACCCTCCCACCAAGCCCGCCGCGAGGTCGGAGAGAATATCGCCGAAGAGATTCGTGGTGACGATAACGTCGTAAGCGGCCGGATTCATCACCATCTCCATCGCGCACGCGTCGATGATGCGATCTTTAAATTCGATTTCGGGATAGCCGCGCGCGATCTCTTTGCCGATCTCCAAAAACATGCCGGTGGTGCACTTTAGAATATTTGCTTTGTGTACGAGCGTGACGCGCTTGCGGCGATGATGCTTGGCAAACTCGAACGCGTAGCGAATGATTTTTTCGGACCCGCTGCGCGTGACCACGGCTACGCTTTCCGCGGCGATGTTGACGCCGTCGGCTTTGATGAAATGCTCGACGCCGGAATACAACCCCTCCGTATTTTCGCGAATCATCACGAGATTGACGTTGCTATAAACCGACTTCACGCCTTCGAACGAGAGCGCGGGCCTGACGTTCGCATAGAGCTCGAACTCTTGCCGCAACGCCACGTTCACACTGCGAAAGCCGCCGCCGACCGGAGTGGTGAGCGGCCCTTTGAGCGCGAGGCGCGTGTTGCGAATCGAAACCAGGGTTTCGGGTGGAATGGGATTGCCGCACGCCTCGACCGCGGCCACGCCGCCGAGTTGGCGATCCCACGCAATGGCAACACCGGCGGCTGCAATGGCTTTGACGGTTGCCTCTATGATAGAGGGGCCAATGCCATCGCCCGGAATGAGCGTAACCTTGTGCATCATTTTTCCTTTCCTTGGAATTTGATCGGCGAATGAGCTCGCGCTTGCTAAACGCGCAAAGATACGATTGGTGCAAGACGGGGCGCAAGCATTTTCTCGGCGAAGAAGCTTGGCGGAGTGGGGGTATTTTTTTATTCCAAATAAGAAGCGCGGCGGCAATAAAGCGCGACGTGTACAAAGGCGAGGCCCACGCACAAGAGATTTACGGCAACCGCTGCGATCGGAGTTTGAAAGGCGAGTTCATGCCAAAAAGCATAGGTTGCCGGGCTTAGTTCTGCAATGAGCCGTGATCCGATTGGAATGGCGCACGCCATGACGAGCACGACGTTCGCCATGGCGGAATACCCTTTCCCGGCTTGTTGGCGCAAATCAAAATTGATTGCGAGCAAAAGGAAAATGCCGAGCGTGACGCCGCTCAAAGCTAACAGCCCCGGCAAGGTGATAAATTCGTTCGCCAGGCGGGTGCGCGCCACGAGGTGCTGCACCGGCCACAGCGAGAGCATGGCCGCGTAAAATAAAGCCGCGAATAACGCCAAGCCCGCGTAGCTGCGTTGCTTGATCGGAATCGGCAGGAGCACGAGCAGTCTCTCGTGCTTTTCCTTGATGCTGCGCGAAAACAATGCGATCATCAGAAACAGCGCCGGAATGCCGAACAGCATGATCGTGCCGGCCGGATCGAACAGATACATCACCCAGATTCCGGCCGCAGCCCCATAGCTCAAAATCAGGCCGGTACGATTATAGGCGAGACTCGTTTTTATGAGAGGCCACATGTGTCGCTCCTGGTTAAACGAGATAAGACTTTCTCCGCGCGAATAACACGATGCTCAAGGCGGCTAGCCCCAGCCAGATGACGATCATCAGCGCCGTGCCCCAAAGTGATTTGAACCATGGCGCAAGCAAACGCATCGCTGGCGAAAAGTATCCGGCATAGTGCAGCAGGCCCAATACGGCGCCGCTAGTGATGAAGACCGCGAACGTGATCCATTGGTAATTTTTCCGCCCGACGAAGCGCAGATGAACGTTGATCATGAACACCGCAATGGCGCTTTGCATGGTAGCGAACCCGAAGAACACGTTCGGCAGGGTCGGCGCCTCGAGTCGGCCCGTTTGCAGCAAGGGAAACGCGATCCAAAGCACGCACATGCCGAAGTGGAAGAGTGCGACGAAGAGCACGTCAACCATTCCAAGCTCGACCGGGCGCACCGGTAGAATGGAATGAAAGCGCATTCTTTTTTCATTTTCATGCGTAGCGCCCACAATGATGCAAGCGAAAGCATACGTGATCGTAGTAAATGATATCAAAGCGCCGGCCCCCGTATTCAGCCAGAGCAATGCGAAGACGAGAAAGAGCAGCGCAAGCCCGTAGGCGAGCAGCAACACGGTTTTATAGTATTCAAATTCCGCTTTAAGAATTTGCCACATGCTGCGCTCCCTTGAGAATTTGCACCGCGATCTCGTCGATGGTCATGCGGTGCGCTTGCACGTCTTCCGCGCCGAGCTGCTGCAAGTGTTGCAACGTTGCTTCGAAATCCGAGCTGATGATTTGATGCTCTCTGCCTTCGTGGCGTTGTTGCACCACGGCCGTGAGTTGATGAAAGTCATTGCCGGCAAGGCGAAAGGAGATTTTGCGCCAGCGCTCGGTGAGATCGTCTTTCGCAGTGCGCTGTAAAATTTTACCGTTGTCCAGAAAGGCCAGTTCATCGGCGAGGCGATTGATGTCCGACAATATATGCGTGGAATAAAAGATCGCGCGCTCGCCGCTTTCCACGATCTCAAAGAGCACGTCCAATACTTCCGCGCGCACCACCGGATCGAGTCCGGAGGTGGGCTCGTCGAGCAACAGCAGCTTGGGCGAGTGCGCGAGCGCGGCAATGAGCGCGAGCTTCACGCGATTGCCGCCGGAAAGCTCCTTGGCTTTTTTATTCAGTGGAATGTTGAAGCGCTTCGCCAAATCCGCCGCGAGCCGATCCGACCAATTCGGATAGAACTGTGAAATGAATTTGAGATTCTTTTCCGCGGACCAGCTTTCGTAGAAGGCGTGCACGTCGCCGACGTAGCCGATATCTAACTTCCACTCGGGATGGTGCGGATCGTTGCGCCGGCCGAAGACTTCCATCCCCCCGCTATCCGCCTTCAACAATCCCACCAAGCAATGCATCGTCGTGGTTTTGCCCGAGCCGTTGGGGCCGATGTAGCCGAGCACGGTACCCGGCTCCAATTCCAAGCTCAACGGCCCGAGCTGAAAATCGTCGAAAGTTTTGACCACGTTTTTAATGGCAAATGCGTTGGGCATGATGTGCTCCTTGTGGCTGGATGCTGGTTGTTGGTTGCAGAAAAGGTTTGGGTACGAGCAACAAGCGACGAGCAACCAGAAACTAACTTTTTCCATTTTGCTTCAATACAGTATTGAGCGCGGATTTAATGTCGCGTGTTGACAAACCTTCCGCGAGCGCGGCGGTAATGATCGGCGCGAGTTTTTCCACGAGCCGTTGCTCGGCCATGTCGTACTTATCGTCGTCCTGAATGTCGGACACGAAGAAGCCTTTGCCGCGGCGCGAATGAATCAAGCCGTCGCGCAGCAAAGTCTCGTAAGCGCGCTGCACGGTGATGACGCTCACATGCTGGTCGCGCGCAAGATTGCGAATCGAAGGCAAGTCCGTATCCGCGGCCAATTCGCCCGCCAAAATCTTCGCGCGAATTTGCCGCACGATTTGGCTCTGCAGAGACTCGGAAGAAAGATCGGTCAGATTGAGTAGCATACGTGGCTCACACTACAGCATTATTTTTTGAGAGAGCAGATCCCGAAGTGTCATTCAGAAGGAACCTTTTTACGCACTTGGCACAAAGCCCGGTTTCGGGTTGATCCCAGTAATTAAAAAGGTTCAGAATGACATGACGAGGAGGCTGCGCCGGCTTAACGTTGTAGCACTAGAGCATCTTGAAAGCCATCAGCGTTTTGTCGTCGGGAAAGGCTTCTGGCGCCTCAAACTCGCGCAGCTCTGCCATGAGCTGTTGCACGATTTGTTGCGCGGGATGCTCGCGCCGCTGAAAGAGGCCGGCCAGCAAACGATGCTCGCCAAATTCCTCCCGCGCGGCATTCATGGTTTCCGTGACGCCGTCGGTATAAAACAGCGTGCAATCTCCGCTCGCGGTGGCAATGCTCTTCGGCTGATGCTCCGTTTCAGCGAGCACGCCGAGCGCCGGGCCGGTGGTGCCGAGCAATTCGATTTTCCCGGCGGCGCGCACCAGCAAGGGCGGATGATGCCCGGCATTGGCGAATTTCAAAATGCCGGTGTGTTGATCAAAAATGCCGTAGAACAGCGTCACAAAATTCCTCGCGGAATAAGCGTGAACGTGATGGTTGAGGCTCTTCATGATTTGGCCGATGGCGAAACCCTGCTCCACCGCATTCTTTAGAATCGCCTGAATCTGAGAGATCAAGAGCGCCGCGGCTAGGCCCTTGCCGCAGGCGTCGGCAATGACGAGCGCGAAACGATGCGCATCGAGCGGGATGCAATCATAAAAATCTCCGCCAATGAAGTGCGCCGGCGACGTGTGCGCCGCCACTTGCACGGCCGCATTGTCCGGCAGCGTTTTCGGCAGCAAGCCGTTTTGAAGCTGCTGTGCGCGGTGCAATTCTTCCTCAAAGTGATTTTGAACGGCAGCCGCAGACTGAGGGGCAAGCGCCTGGGCGCTTTGGCGCGCATCGCGGCGCAACAAGCGCCGGTGCAGCAACTCTTGCTTTTGTTCCGGGCTGAGCGCCACGACAACGAAGGCTGTGCCGTCTTTGGAGGCGACGAGCCCCTCGCGCGCCAGTTCCCAATAAGCCTTCTCCACCGCATTCGCATTGACGTGGTGCTGCCGCGCGAGCGGCCGCGCCGGCGCCAGCTCGGTTCCAGCAGGAAGATCTTCCGCGAGAACTTTATCGTAGATTTGCGCAAAGATTTACCGGTGCAGCGGCTCGGCGGACAAATCCGTCAAGTGCAGGAGCATGGGTTCACTGGCCTCTTTTTAAAGTTACTCTTAGTGTCTTGACTGTGTATATGCAATATGTGCAGTAAAGTTTCCAAAGGCAAGAAAAATTTTTTTTTGGGGGGGGGAAAGTTGTAGCGCGGGCATCCTGCCTGCTCGTTTCGCAGATTGGAAGTCCGCGCTACGAAACAACGCGATTGCTCTTGTCGCTCGCGCGCCGCGTTTTGGCCTTGGAAGTGATCTGCGCGCCGATCTCGGGGTGATCCCTGAGCACGTGCTCGAATACTTCCTTGTCGAGACGGTATAAATCGCAAAAGGTCACGGCGCGCACGCTGGCCGTGCGCGGCTCGTTCAACACCAGCGCAATCTCGCCGAAGAAATCGCCGTCGGTGAGCGTGGCGAAAACTTGCGCGTCGTCTTTCGAAACGACTTCAAGCGTGCCTTTGCTGATGAAATACATATCGCGTCCCTGCTCGCCGGCGTGATAAACGTAATCCCCCGGCATGAACACCAGCGGCTTCATTTGCAGCGCGATCTCCTTGATGAACTCGTCGCTCGCGCCTTGAAACAGCGGCACCTTCGCGATGATGTCGCGCTTGAGAAAGAGCGAGACTTGGGTTTTCAAGCTCGGCGGCAATTCCGAAATCACCGTGGACTCGTCGTAGCTCAAGCGCTTCTCCCAGAGATAATCGTAATAATCGCGAATGCGCTTTTGAATCTCCGGCGGAATGCTGCGATAATTCATGAACGCCGTGAGCTTTTCGAGATTTTGGAGATGGTGCACTTTGGCCGGATCGATATTGGCGAGCAGGCTCGCGACGTTGCCGATCAAATAGCCGTACACGCCCACGCCGATGAGCATGACCACGAGCGCGTAGAGCGTTTGCGCGTCGTTCGCGGCCGTGATGTCGCCATAGCCCACGGTGGAAAAAGTTTGAACGGCCCAATACAACGCGCGCAGATAATTGCTCGTTTCTTCGCCGGCAGTCACGCCGCGCAACGCCAGCCAGCCGCACGCAATCCAGTGCACCGAAAGCAGCAACCAATAAAGAAAGAAAGCGAGTTGGAGCACGTTTGAGCTTTTCACCGCACGCTTGCGCCACTGCCGCATGAATTGCCCCACGCGCGCGAGCTTGAGCAAGCGAAAGATTTCCCACCAGGCATGATTAAACACGAGGCCCAACGGCAGCGCGGCGAGCACGTCGAGCGTGAGCCATACGAACGGATAGAGCTCCGGTTTGGGGGGCGCGCCGTCTTCTTTCTTGGCAGGCTGCGCTTGGCGTCGTTGCAACCATCGCAACACGATATCCAAACCGAAGATCAGAGTGAGCAGTTCGTCCATGTAAAGCACAAAGCCGCGCGGCTGGAGATTCATGACCAGCCGCAGGGGCGTCGTCAATGCAGCGGCGGAAACGCTCAGAGTTAGAATCACGTCCCAAATTCGGAGAAAGAACGCGCGTTCGAAACGCATAGGTGCTCCAATTTAAAGTTGATCATCATAAGCGGCCACTCCACGCTCTGCTTCGGCTGGGCCGTGGCGTGTTCTCGTGAAGCCACGGTCAAACCGTGGCTGAACATGAGCGCGCGTGTTCGTCAAAAATAATCACTTGGAAAATCTTGAGAAGAGATAGTATCTTGCGCGCGAAAATAAAAAGAATCTTTCAAATCGCCAAACTAGCCCGCGAGGAACGACGTGGATAAAGAATCTTTGCCGCTACGTTTTATTGAGGCCCGCGCGCCGATGCACGTGACTCCGATTATGCTCACCGGCCAGCACGTTTGCATGACGCCGTTGTCGCTTGCACACCTCGAACCGTTGTGCGCCATCGGTTTGGATGAAGAGCTTTGGCGCTGGACCACAGTGAATATTCAAACGCGAGAACAGATGCGCGCGTATGCCGAAACCGCTTTGCGCGAACAGGCCGAGGGCAAGTCGTTGCCGTTTGCCACCGTCGAAAAGAATACGAACCGTGTCGCGGGCTGCACACGTTTCGGCAATATCGACACGGCCAATCGCCGCGTTGAAATCGGCTGGACGTGGGTGGGCAGAGCGTGGCAGCGCACCGCGGTGAATACCGAAGCGAAGCTCCTCATGCTGCAACACGCGTTTGAAACCTGGGGCTGCTTGCGCGTCGAGTTCAAAACGGATGCGCTCAACCCGCGCTCGCGCGCAGCGCTTTTGCGCCTCGGCGCAAAGGAAGAAGGAACCTTTCGCAATCATATGATTACCGACACGGGCCGGGTGCGGCACTCGGTCTATTTTAGCTTGATCGATTCCGAGTGGCCGGAGGTTAAAGCGCGTTTGCAACAAAAGCTCGAAGCGGCTTATTTAAAATCGTAGCGCAGACTTTCCGTCGGCAAAATAAAGCGCGTCTCATCGCCTCGAGTATTCTCAAATTTTCGCCGCGAAGACGCCAAGCCCGCAAAGAACAAAACGATGCGATAAAATTTTTCAGAGAGCTTATGGCGCGCAAGAAATTGCAACGCTACGCCGAATTGCCGCATCTGCCCAATGTGTTTCATCACCCGAAACGCATGAAAGGCAACTGGCGCAGCGGCTATTTTAAGAATGACAATCCGATCACGCTTGAGCTCGCGTGCGGGCGCGGCGCGTATACCATCGGCCTCGCCGAAAGATTTCCACAACACAATCTCCTCGGTGTGGATGCCAAAGGCGACCGCATTTGGAAAGGCGCGAAAGCCGCGCTTGCCATGCAACTCCCCAATGTCGCATTCCTGCGCGGCCACATCGAATGGCTCGGCGATTATTTTGACGCCGGCGAGGTCGAAGAAATTTGGATCACGTTCCCGGAGCCGCATCCCAAGCGCAGCAAAGCGAAGAGCCGGCTCACCTCGCCGCGTTTCTTGAACGTCTATCGCCAGCTTCTGCGCAGCAACGGCCGCATTCATTTGAAGACCGACGATCAAACTTTGTTCGAATATACGCTGGAAACCTTGCAAGCCGAGCATTGCCCGATTCATCAAGTCATCACCGACGTGCACCACACCGAAGCCGAGGACGAAGTGTTAAAGATTCAAACGACGTACGAAGCGCGGTTCCTCGCGGAAGGCCGGACGATCAAGTATATTTGCTTTGGGATTTGAATATGGCAATCAATCTTTTTGAATCGCGCCGGCGTTTTGTTGTTTTCCAAGAATCCCTATCGCTGGTTCCCGCGCGCGGATTTGCGTTTCTTGCGCTATGAAGGCACTGTGGCCGAGACCGGGCCGCGCATGAATTTGATCAAAGATATTCGCATTGATCTGCCGCTACCCAAGTTGCTCGACGAAGCCTTTCGCGTGGTGGGCGGACAATTGCGCGACTACACGAGATTGGGAAATGGCGGGAAGTTCGAAACCACACCGGAGTATCCGAAATTTGCCCGGCAAGAAGCTTTGGCCAATGCCGTCATCCATCGTGCCTATAACATTTATGGCACCGATATTCAAATGAAAATGTTTGATGACCGTTTGGAAGTGGAAAGTCCCGGCAAACTTCCAGGTTTGGTGCGGCTCGATAACATGCGGCACATTCATTTCTCGCGCAATCCGCTGCGCGCGCGCGTGATGACCGAGATGAAATACATGCGCGATTTTGGCGAAGGCGTCGATCGCATGTTTCGGGAAATGGAAGCCCGGGGCCTGCAAACTCCGGTGTATGAAGAATACGCTTTCAGGCTGCGGGTTACGCTGCACAATAATTTGGAGACGAGGCAACTGCGGCAAATTCCTATGTCACAAAAAAAGGAAATGAGCGAGATTAAATTAACCGAAAGGCAAAGCCGTGCCTTCGCATATCTGCAACAATATGGACAAATAACACTTTCAGAGTATCTAACCTTGAATCCGGGAGTCACGGATCGAACAGCGCGGCGTGATTTAAATGCGATGGCAAAGCTATCATTAGTTAAGATCCTTGGCGCTACTAAAGATCGGCAGTATATATGGATTGGATCGTAATGTCCGAATCATGTCCGAAAAATTGCGAAAAAGCAAACGGCTCTTCTCTCTAAAACTGTGAGGAAACATGAACTGCTGCACCACCAACGGCACCGGCAAATTCTTCAACAAACAAGCGAGGGGCTTGGAAAAGCTGTTTCGCAAAAAAGGCCTGCGCAAAGAGCAAAAGTATCTTGCTGAGGGTATTCGCGCGTGCGGCTTGACGAATGCAGATTTGCTCGAAATCGGCTGCGGCGTGGGCGGATTGCACTTGAGCTTGCTCAAAGAAGGCGCAGGCCGGGCGACGGGCTTCGATATTTCCGAGCGCATGCTTGCCGGCGCGCACCGGCTCTCCGCTGAAATGGGAGTGCAGGAGCGCACGCAATATCGGCAGGGCGATTTTGTCGAGTTGCACGAAACCGCGCCCAAAGCCGAGATCACGATTCTCGACAAGGTGCTTTGTTGCTACAAAAACGTCCGCGAGCTGATAACGCGCTCGACGGCTAAAACGCAGCGCGTCTATGCCGTGAGCTATCCGCGCGATCACGTCTTCGCGCGCAGCTTTTTTAAATTCGCCGTCTTCCTCTTCACATTGTTTCGCGCGTCCTTTCGTCCGTATTATCACTCTCCCCGGCAAATCGTGCAATGGATCACGGCGGAAGGTCTGGAGAAAACCTATGAGCGCAATACGCGGCTTTGGGTCGTGCAAGTGTTCAAACGAAAGTGAGAAAGAAAAATGAAAGCGATTCGAGTCCATCAAAACGGCGGCCCGGAAGTGCTCAAGTTTGAAGACACGCCCGCGCCGACGCCCGGCCCGAAAGAAGCGCTCGTGCGCGTTGCCGCCATCGGCGTGAATTTCGTCGAGGTGTATCATCGCATCGGTCTGTATAAAGTGCCGCTGCCCTTCACGCCCGGCACGGAGGCCTCGGGCGTGGTCGAAAGTGTTGGCGCGGAAGTGACCGAGGTGCAGCCCGGAGATCGCGTGGCCTACGCGCTTGCGCTCGGCGCCTATGCGGAGTATGTGCTCGTGCCCGCGTTCAAACTGGTGAAATTGCCGAGCACGCTTTCGTTTGAAGACGGCGCCGCGGCGATGGTGCAAGGCATGACGGCGCACTATCTCGCGCACTCAACCTATGCGCTCAAAGCCGGCGAGACTTGTCTCGTGCACGCCGCAGCCGGCGGCGTGGGGCTGCTGCTCGTGCAAATGGCGAAACGTTTAGGCGCGCGCGTGTTCGGCACGGTCTCAACGGAAGAGAAAGCGCAGCTTGCGCGCAATGCCGGCGCGGATGAAATCATCTTTTACACGAAGCAGGATTTTGAAGTCGAAGTGAAAAAATTCACGAGCGGTCGCGGCGTGGAGGTCGTGTATGATTCGGTGGGCAAGACCACGTATGAAAAAAGCTTGAATTGTCTCGCGCCGCGCGGCTACCTCGCGCTCTTCGGACAATCGAGCGGCGCCGTGCCGCCCATCGATCCGCTCGTGCTCAGCGCCAAAGGCTCGGTCTATCTCACCCGCGCCGCGTTGGCCAATTACACGGCCACGCGCGAGGAATTGCTCTGGCGTGCGAACGACGTGTTGGGTTGGATCGCGAACGGCGAGCTGAAGCTGCGCATCCATCGCGTGCTCGCTTTGGCTGAAGCCGCGGAAGCGCACCGGTTGTTGGAGAGCCGCGCGACCTCGGGAAAGTTGTTGTTGAAGCCCTGAGCTCTCTGTTCGTAGTAGCGCCTTCAGGCGCAATCATGTACGCAGCCGGTTAACCTCAAAAACTTCGACAAAATTTGAATTCCGTTTTTGAGGAGAAAACATATGCCCGACGCCAAGAAAAGCAAAGACCTACTCGTCTTCATCACGCGACGCGAGGGACATTGCGCCGAATGCAACGAAGAGCTTTTGCACGGCCGCTGGATTACGCTCGAAGAAAAGGGCGCACTGTGTTTGGCGTGCGCCGACTTGGATCATCTGTTATACTTGCCTTCCGGCGACGCGGCGTTGACCCGGCGTGCCGCGAAATACTCCGGCCTTCACGCCAAAGTTTTGGAATGGAGCCGCACACGCAAACAATACGAGCGTCAAGGCATTTTGGTCGAAGCCGAAGCGCTCGAAAAAGCCGAAGCCGAATGCCTGGCCGATGAAGACCTTCGGCAAAGACGGCGCGAGCGCGAAGCCGTGCGCCGCGAAGAGCGCGACGAAGAATTTGTTTATGCTTTTGGCGAACATATTCTTCGGCTCTTTCCCAAATGTCCGGTCGCCGTTGCGGATCAAATCGCCGAACA
>Ga0247727_10010145_pt1 | contig 16776 bp, 17 predicted proteins | sample WisWelCaveWW1625_FD_202498 | JGI IMG/M metagenome (GOLD analysis project Ga0247727, IMG submission 202498) | Biofilm microbial communities from Wishing Well Cave, Virginia, United States - WW16-25 | ecosystem: Environmental > Aquatic > Deep subsurface > Groundwater > Cave microbial mat | place...
GACCAAGCCGCTTTAGTCCAGCAGGAGAAATCCTGATCCGATCCATTGATTGGATCAGCCAGAACCCCTTGGCCAATGAGTATTTCTAATTGTCGCCATGGGTATTTCTAGTTGTCGTTGACAGCCCGCGGCCTGCCCGGAGTTGGCGAGCATGGCCCATTGCAGCCCCACATCGTTCATGATCGCCTTGACCTTGCGCGGGTTCACATCTGCGCCTGGAATCAGGAGCTTCCAGCTTTCGCCCCATTCTTCGGTTATGAGTTTGGCGTCCCCCACTTTCATCTCGCTGAGGAAGCTTTCCATGGTGGTGATTTCAATCGGCGGGAGCGGGAAACGCAGTTGGATGATCTTGTCGAGGTAATCGCTGGCGGTCTCGCCGATCACGCCCGTCTCTGCGTAATGGGCGGTGACAGCGCGCTCGATCTGCTCAATGTCCGCGCCCAGCACGAAGACACAGCCTGGCTTGTCGAGGAAAAGTTTGACCGCTTCCAATACCTGTACGGTTTTGGCGGGCAGGCAGCGGTCGAGGTCGTCAATGAAGATGACCAACGCGCCTTCTTCTGGTCGCAGTTCCCCCTTGCCGGGCAGGATTTTATGCCGCACCCAGGCGCACATCAACTTGTCAAAGACCTCATCAAACAGGTCCAACAGGGGGGATTTCTGTGCAAATGGGGTTTCTTTAGGTTCGCCCGTGTTCAGTTCCACACCCGTGTCGCCCACCTTGATCGAAAACCACGACAGAACAGTGTCAATCACATTCCGGCGATCCGTAAATGGCTCCATCAGCGCCGCCGCGCTTTTGGAAACAAAATCGTCCGCAAACATTTCCCGGACGATGACGCGCATCAGCGCAATCAGCAGCGCATCTTCCCCCGCATACTTCCACGCATTGAACCAGACCGTCCGGCATGGGCGGAACAGTTTCGCGGGCTCCTCATCAGCATACACAAAACCCATTAATTCAGGCTTCGTCGGGTCATAAAAGATTTCCGATTGGTCAAGCAGTTTCCTCAGGCGATGGAGCAGCGTCGTCTTCCCCGACCCCCATGTGCCGCTCACGCCAATCGCCAGCGGGGTGCGCGTGGCTTTGCTGGCAATCAGCCGCGCCAGTGTGACGGCGAACTCATCGAAGTGGAAGTACACGGTGTCATCATCGCGCAATGGGAGGTCGTGCAGGATGGCGGGGGTTTCAAATTTTGAGTCAGGCATGGACAAATCCCCTTATGGAGCCAGCAAATAGACTTCGGTTAATCTGTCATTCCGAACACTTCGGCTCCGCTCAGTGCAGGCTCTGTGAGGAATCCCTGCATTGATCCGTTGAAAATCATCTGTGCAGGGATGCTTCACAAAGTTTACACTGAGCAAAGCGAATGTGTTCAGCATGACAACGAGCGTTAGGCTTCAAGTCCCTGCCAAATCCGCCAGGTAAAGCGGGTCGGTTGAAGCGTCCCTGATTTGCGCAAGTTTGTCATCCAGGGAATTAACAACTTCCTGTTCGTCGAGATATTTTTCAACCCGCACAAATTCATCCCACGGCAAAATGACGCCCACCGGCTGGCCGGTTGAGTCCGTAATCAATTGTCTTTTCAGAATCGTCATCGCCATCAAGCGCCTCGCAATACAAATTGCGTACTTTGGGAAGGATGGCTGAATTATAAGGCAATCATCCATACAGGAACGGCGTTCCTTGCTTGAATAAACGCTGCAAAGTGGATCTGCAGGAACGCCGTTCCTACACGCGTTGGCGTATCAACGCCCTCACGTTCAAACGCTCCATAACCCGCCGCGCTTGGCTTTACCAGGGTGCAATTTATGCCCGTTTTCAGGTAACTGCTCAACTATCCGCCTCCGCCAGGGGTTGAAACCCCCGGCTGGCGTTATCAAGCCGTCTGAAGACGGCTCATCACCGGGCAGCCCGCTTCAGCGGGCTTCACGGCCTCAGCGGGTGGATTTATCCACCACCGATGGAGTACAAAGCATCCTGGCTGAGCAGTTACCATTTTCAGTATATAATCCGGCCAGAGGTGTCCCATGACCACTTTCTCGTTGGAAGATAACCACACAAAAGACATCATCAAACAGGCGTTGCTGGAATTATTCCAGGAACGCCGCGACTTGTTTGCCGACCTGTTTGAAGATGTGATCGAAGACATCGGGCTGGCAAACGCCATGCGCGTGGCGGAAAACAGCGGCAACGTCACCGAACAGGAAGTGCTGGCCGTTTTGCGGGGATAAATGGAACTCGAATTTCGCCGCGCCTTCCTCAAAGACATCAAGCAGATCATTCTCTACCGTACAGATGTCATTGCGAGCCGGTTGCGAGCCGGTTTTTGGCGAAGCAATCTCCCTTGCTGTGCAAGAGATCAACACTGGGGAAGATTGCCACGCCGCCGAAAGGCAAAACCGGCGGCTCGCAATGACACCCAGATGCAACATATAGAGTAGAGAATCGGGGAATATCGGATCGGCGTCAAATGGCAGGATCAGACTCTCACCTTCATGCGCTGCCTGCATCGTAAGGATATTTACCGGTATTTCCCCTGAGCCCCCATGCCTGCCCCGCTCCACCGCATCGAAATCACCTCCACCCTCCCCATGCGGGCGGACGCCATCCTCAGCCAGCTCCCCAGCCTCGGCCTCCACCAGCCCCTCACCCTCCAAATCACCGACCTCTACTTCCTGGAAGGCGCGCTCACCCCAGCCGGCCTCCAGCGCATCGCCGCCACCCTCCTCAGCGACCCTGTCACCGACCAATGGCGCATCATCTCCGGTAACAGGGTCGTTTCCTTAAACCCCCCCTCTCCGCCCGCGGAGAGGGGGCCGGGGGGTGAGGTGGAAGTCACCTACCGCCCCGGCGTCACCGACCCCGTCGCCAATGAACTCACCCGCGCCATCGCACGCCTCGGCATCACCGGGCTGACCGGCGCAGCCACCGGGATTCGCTATGAGTTCACGGGGACAGCGACCCTCACAGGGTCGCCGACCCCTGAGGATTTGCGCCGCCTCGCAGGGGGCCTGCTCGTCAACGACACCATCCAACGCTACACCCTCGGCGAGATCCTCCCCGAATTCATCCACCCGACCCCGGAGATTCACCTCCCCGAACCCATAGACCTGCGCCCCCTCAACGATGCCGCCCTGCTCGCCCTCTCCACCGCGCGCCGCCTCGCCCTCGACCTCAACGAAATGCGCGCCGTCCGCGACTACTTCACCGCCCAAAATCGCCCCGCCACCGACGCCGAACTGGAAACCATTGCCCAGACGTGGAGCGAGCATTGTGTGCACAAAACTTTCAAGGCGAAGATAGCCGTCAGCCGTCAGCCGTCAGCCGTCAGCGAAGAAACGATCTATTCCATCATCAAGACCTATTTGCAGGAAGCGACGCGCAAAATCGCCGCGCCCTGGGTGCGTTCGGCGTTTGTGGATAATGCCGGGGTGATCGAGTTCGACGACGAGTATGATCTCTCTTTCAAAGTGGAGACGCACAACCATCCCTCCGCCATCGAGCCGTTTGGCGGGGCGAATACGGGCGTGGGCGGCGTGGTGAGGGATGTGCTCGGTGTATCGCACCGCCCGATTGCCGTGACCGACGTGTTGTGTTTTGGGTACGGCGATACCCCGCGGGAGGCGATCCCCTCCGGGGCGCTCCACCCCGCGCGGGTCCGGGCAGGGGTCGTGGCTGGGGTGCAGGATTATGGCAATAAATTGGGCCTGCCCACGGTCAACGGGGCGGTTGTCTATCACGCGGGATACACGGCCAACCCGCTGGTCTATTGCGGCTGTGTCGGTCTGGGTCCGCGGGGACTTCATCCGCGGGAAGCCCAGCCCGGCGACCGGATCATCGTCATCGGCGGGCGGACGGGGCGCGACGGCTTGCGCGGCGCGACGTTCTCATCGCTCACAATGGATGCGCAGACCGGCCAGGTGGCGGGGGCGTCGGTGCAGATCGGCGACCCGGTGACGGAGAAGGGCGTGATTGAGGTGGTGACGCGGGCGCGGGATGCCCGGCTCTACCATGCCATCACCGATTGCGGCGCGGGCGGGCTGTCCAGCGCGGTGGGCGAGATGGGCGAGCACGTCGGGGCGCGGGTGGATTTGGCACAGGTGCCGCTCAAATATGCCGGGCTGGAACCCTGGGAAATCTGGCTCTCCGAGGCGCAGGAGCGCATGGCGCTGGCGGTGCCGCCGGGGAACGTGGCGGCGTTGCGGGAAATTTGCGATACATATTGGGTGGAGCTGAGCGATATTGGGGAGTTTGGGGGAGCGCGGCTGGAAGTGGTGCATGGGGAATTCCCCGTCGTGGATTTGGAGATGGCGTTTTTGCATGCGTGTCCGAGGATGGAGCTAAAAGCAGAGATTGGAAAACAGAGATTAGAGATTGGAGATTGGAGATTCGAGATTAAATCTCCAATCTCCAATCCCCAATCTCGATTTATCAATGACAAATTCCCAATACCTAATTACCCTTCTCTCCCACCCCAACATCGCCAGCAAAGAATCCATCCTCCGCCTGTACGACCACGAAGTGCGCGGCATGACCGTGGTCAAACCGCTGGCGGGCGTAAATGCCGATGCCCCCTCGGATGCAGCCGTGATGAAGCCGCTGGAGACGCAGGGCTGGCGCGGGTTTGTCCTGTCCAACGGGATTAATCCCGCCCTCGGGGAATCTGACCCCTATGGGATGGCGGTCTCCGTGGTGGATGAAGCCATCCGCAACGCGGTTGCAGTCGGCGCGGACCCGGAGCGCATCGCCATCCTCGATAATTTCTGCTGGGGCGACCCGCGCAACCCGGAGACGCTTGGCACGCTGGTGGAGGCGGCGCGGGGGTGTCACGATGCCGCCCTGCACTACGGCTCGCCGTTTATCTCCGGGAAGGACTCGCTCAATAACGAGTATCTCGGCTCGGACGGGAAGCGCCACGCCATCCCCGGCACGCTCCTGATCTCGGCGATTGGCATCCACCCCGACGTGCGGAATGCGGTGACGATGGATTTGAAGGCGGCGGGGAATAAGGTGTATTTGGTGGGGGAATGGGAGCCGTTTGGGCAGGAAGCAGGAAGCAGGGAGCAGGAAGCGGGCGGTCAGCCATCAGCCGTCAGCGGTCACTTGCCAGAGTTCGCCCCGAAAATTTATAGAACGCTGCACACCGCCATCCACGCCGGGCTGGTGCGTGCGGCGCATGACCTGAGCGAGGGCGGGCTGGCCGTAGCCGCGGCGGAGATGTGCATCGGCGGGCGGCTGGGCGTCACTTTGGAGATTGCCGATTTGCATAAAGACCACACATTGGCGCTCTTTGGCGAGACGAACGGGTGCCTGCTGGTGGAGGTTGCGCCGGCGAACGCGTTGAAGTTTGAGATGCAGTTTGAGGGGCTGCCGCTAACATTTTTGGGGTCAGTGACCCTGGCGGCTGGGATCGTGTTCAATCGGAATGGAATGCCTGTACTGCAAATCCCCGTGGAAGATGCGGTACGCGCCTTCCGCACCCACCTGTAACCTGAAACCTGACACCGATACACATGCCCCCTCCCCCCGTCCTCATCCTCCACGCCCCCGGCTCCAACCGCGACGGCGACCTCGCCCACGCCATCCGCGCCGCGGGGGGCGAGCCGCACATCGTCCCACTCAGCGCGCTGGCGCAGGCGGACTGGCGCGGCTATGCCATGCTCGCCCTGCCCGGCGGCTTTGCCCACGGCGACGCCCTCGGCGCGGGACGGCTCTTTGCGCTGGAATTACGTTTTACGTTTTACGAATTACTCGATCACTTTATCACGAGCGGCAAACCTGTCATCGGCATTTGCAACGGCTTCCAGGCGCTGGTCAAGGCGGGTGTGCTGCCGGGCGACCCCACCCCCAGCCCCTCCCCGCAAGCGGAGAGGGGAGTCGCCACGCTCACATTCAACGCCTCCGGGCATTTCGAGTGCCGCTGGGTGACGCTGGCTCCCAACCCGGCGAACCCGTCCCCGTGGCTGATTGACCTGCCGCCGATCCATTGCCCGGTGGCGCATGGGGAGGGGCGTTTATTGCTCCCGGAGGGACGGACGCTCCCCGAGGGTCAGGTCGCCCTTGTCTATGCAGACGGGAACGGGAACCCCACAGGGGACGCGTACCCGTTAAATCCAAACGGTTCCCCCGGAGGGGTCGCGGGCATCACCAACGGGGCGGGCAACGTCCTCGGGTTGATGCCGCACCCGGAGGATCATATTCATCCCCACCAGCATCCCAACTGGACGCGCGGCCATACCGGCGGGCTGGGGATCAAGTTGTTCGAGAACGGGCTGCGGAATTTCTGATGGAACGGACGAAAATTTCAACCGACAACACGCCGAAAAATATCGCCACGGCGCTCGCCTTGCTCGAAAGCGCCGTGCCGCGGCTGGAAGCGGCGACCGCGGGCATGAGCGTGGCACAATTGGACACGCCGCTGGTGGACGAATGGTCGCTGCGGCAAATTCTCGTCCATCTGCTGACGTGCGAGCTGGTGGTGACGCAGCGTATTTATTGGATGCTGGCATACCTGCACCCGCACGATTTTCGCAAAGTGATGAATTTGGAGCGGCACCCGTTTGCGCGGGTGTTCCAGGATTTCAGGTGGCGGCGGGAGGATCTCCTGCATGTGCTGACCGGTCTAAAACCGGACGGCTGGGCGCGGGGCGGGACGCTCAAAGGGAAGCCACACAGCGTGTACCTGGCGGCGCGCAATATTGCCCTGCATAATGAGGAGCATTGCATCCAGGTTGAGGAGATTACGGGCCTGGGACGAGGGTGAATCCGGCAGTGGTGAAATGATGATCAAACGCAAAGGCTTGCGAAATCCCCCGTTCACGCATCAAGACGAAACTGACGGCATCAATGTAGCTAAAATCTTGATCGTCATATCGAAACAGGATCGCTTCTGCCAGTTTTTCCAACTGCGGGTTGGAATTAACCTTTTCAAGACGAGTTGAGGAGTTGAGGAGTTGATGTTATCCAAATACGCGATCGCTGCACGATGTCCCAGGCGACTTCTGATTAGGGCATATGACTCCGATACAACTAAATTTGTTGTTACTCGCATCGTCCAATCATGGATAATTTTGGGGTAACTACTTTTTGCAACGTCATGGAACTTATCCCGCTTATCCGCCAACGCCAGCCACGCGCCTGCATCCACAAAGATTTCCCCGCTCATTTGTCTTTTGGCTCGTGGTTATCCAGGTAGATTTCGTAGAGATATTTGTCGTGGTTCTCTGCCAGATCGCCCAAACCAGAATCGCCCAGCCCCACAATATTCCACAGCGGGTCTTCCTCCAACGGCACTTCATTCAATACCCTGTCCACCCCCTCGCGCACGAGTTCATCCAGTGAAATCTGGCGCGTTTGAGCCAGCGCTTTGAGGGCGTCCAGTTGTTTCTCTTCCAGATAGACGGCAATCGGTTCCTTGATTAACATGGCAAGCCTGCTTGCTTATAAAACCTGAACGACAAGGCGATTATACATGAAATACCCCTACATCCTCCCCGCCCTGCCCCACCCCTTCACCGCCACCGACCTGCCCCTGCCCGGAAAAATGGCAGGCAAGGTGCGCGAGATATATCAGCCCAACGCTGGCGAACTGCTCCTCATCACCACCGACCGCCTCTCGGCGTTTGACCGGATTTTGGGCGCGGCGCCCTTCAAGGGGCAGGTACTCAACCAGCTTGCCGCGTGGTGGTTCGGGCAGACCGGGCACATCATCCCCAACCACATGCTGTCCCTGCCAGACCCGAACGCCCTGCGCGCCGTCAAAGTGGAGCCGTTCCCGGTGGAAGTGATCGTGCGCGGCTATATCTCCGGGGTGACGAAGACGGCGCTGTGGTATCGTTACGCCCTCGGGGAGCGGGAGATTTACGGGCACACCTTCCCCGATGGGCTGGTGAAGAACCAGCAGCTCCCGGAGAACATCATCACCCCGACAACGAAGGGCGGCCCCGGCGCTCACGATGAACGCCTGACCTGCGCCGAAGTGGTCGAAAAAGGTTATCTCGACGAGGAGACCTGGGCGACCCTCCAGGACGCCGCCCTCCGGATTTTTGCCCTCGGGCAGGAGGTGGCCCTGAAGGCTGGGCTGATCCTCGTGGACACGAAATACGAGTTCGGGCGCGCCCCGGACGGGACGATTATGATCATTGACGAAGTCCACACCCCGGACTCGTCCCGCTACTGGAAGGCGGATTCCTATGAAGCGCGTATCGCCGCCGGGGAGGAGCCGGAGAATTTCGACAAGGAGTTCGTCCGGCTGGAATATGCCGCCAAAGGGTACCGCGGCGACGGTGAGCCGCCCGACATGCCCGCCGACCTGTGGGTGCGCGTGGCGGAGCGGTATATCGCGCTCTATGAGATGCTGACCGGGCTGGAATTTGTGCCCGGCGCGTATCCGGTGGGGCCGCGGTTGGCGGCAAACAAAAAAGATTGAATCGCAAAGAACGCAAAGGAATTACTCCGCAATTGGCGCAAAGGATTCAAAGGTTAATTAGACCTCTTGCAAAAGTACTTTGTCATTCCGAGCGAAGCGAGGAATCCCCGCGATGATTCGTTGATACTCATCAATGCGGGGATGTTTCGCTCCGCTCAACATGACATCATTACCTTGCAACCAGTCGCCCAAGGGGATACTGAGACATATGCAAGAGGTCTAATAAAGAAAAACTTTGCGAGCTTTGCGCCCCCTTCGCGCCCTTTGCGATAAAAATGGGAAAATATGACAAATCCCCTCACCATCCTTCTCTCCGGTTCTCCCTCCGATCACGACCACGTTGCCAAAATCATCACCGCGCTCGGTGAACTGGGCATCGAGAGCGTCCAGCACATCGCCTCGGCGCACAAGACGCCGCGCCGCCTGCTGGATTTGCTCGCCCAATACGAAGCCGACCCGCGCCCGAAAGTGTTCATCACCGTTGCCGGGCGGAGCAACGCCCTGAGCGGGATGGTGGATGCAGCGGTGACCGCCCCCGTCATCGCCTGCCCGCCAATTTCAAGCAGTTTTGGGCGCGCGGACATTTTCTCGTCGCTGCGGATGCCTTCGGGGGTCGCGCCCCTCGTCGTGCTGGAGCCGGAGAATGCTGCCCTGGCGGCTGCGAAAATCTTCGGAATCAGCGACCCTCGCGTGTCCGAATCTGTCCGCCGTTTTCAGGAGAATCAGCGCAGGCGGCTGGATGAGGCGGATGGGGCATTAGGCAATCAGGAAACAGGCAATTAGGTTGATTCCATGACCATCTCACCCCGCAAAGAACTCGTCGCATCCGGGCTGTTGGTCGCTTCGCTTTTAGCCGCGTTTTTGTTTGCTTACCCCTTTCGCCCCGCGAGTAACCTGAACCTGACGGAGGCCACTGAGCTTTATGACAAACAGTGGGTTTTTCATTACGCAATCATCGATGGGCAAAAAACAATGGATGCCGATGAATTTGCCCGGAACAGTCAGGGAACTGAGGTCTGGCTCACATTTGCGTCCGACCCCGGCAAGCATGAAGTCTGCGAGTTGTTCCTCTTCAGCCCTGCATTGGATGAAGCAAGCGAGACTGGTTGTATTGCCGGTTTTGATGGGTGCAATGATTTTGCCGCATATCTTGCTTTGGATAATAATCCATTGACCTCTGAAATGGCTATTTTCTCGTATGTTGTAGGTTGCCCGGCCCAATTCGATTGGGTTCTAAATCCTGATGGCTCCATGCAGATGGAAAATTACCGCTTATTATGGGACAGCCAACCATTTCAAGACGCTCTCTTCAAGGTAAATACTGGAAAGCTTGAAAACGACACGCTCAAACTGTTTAATTCCGAAACCCCGGCCAATTTCCTTTTCTTCACCCTCTCCGAAGAGTAACTCCCTCATGCCCCAATCCCCAATTCCTGATTCCCAATTGCCTTTCGACGACCTCCACGAAGAATGCGGCGTTTTCGGCATCTCCACTGAATTCAACGACGTCGCCCGGCTCACTTACTTCGGCCTCTTTGCCCTCCAGCACCGCGGGCAGGAAGCCGCCGGCATCGCCGTCAGCGACGGGCGGCAGATGCACATCCACAAAGGCATGGGGCTGATTTCGCAAGTCTTTGACGAAGCCGACATGGACGCCCTGCACGGCGACTACGCCATCGGCCACACCCGCTACTCCACCACCGGCTCGTCCAGCCTGCAAAACGCCCAGCCCTTCCGCGTCGAGACCCGCTACGGCCCGATGGCGCTCGCCCACAACGGCAACCTCGTCAACGCCGCCGCCCTGCGCCACGAACTCTTCGCCCGCGGGCACTCCCTCACCTCCACCTCCGACAGTGAAGTGATGACCCTCATGGTCGCCGCCGCGGAGGGGGAGGATTGGATGGACAAAATGAAAGCCTGCATGTCCCAATGGGAAGGCGCGTACTCGCTGGTGATGCTGACCCGTGACGGCGTGTACGCCGCGCGCGACCCCTGGGGGCTGCGACCCCTGACGGTGGGCGCACTCCCCCAGGGCGGGCACGCCGTCGCCTCCGAGACGGGCGCGCTGGAAACAATTGGCTGTGCCGCCATCCGGGAAGTCCGCCCCGGCGAAGTCGTCGCCCTCCACCAAGCCGCCCTCGTCGTCCGGCAGGCATTGCCGCCCAAGCCGCGGCTCGCCCTCTGCACCTTTGAACACGTCTACTTTTCCCGCCCGGACAGCATTTGGGACGGCCTCACCGTCCACGACGTGCGCGTCCGCCTCGGGGAGCAGCTCGCCCGCGAGGCTCCCGTACCCGCCGACATCGTTGTCCCCGTCCCGGATTCGTCCATCCCCGCCGCCATCGGCTATGCGCGGGAGAGCGGTCTGCCCTTTGAGACCGGCCTGCTCAAGAACCGCTATATTGGGCGGACGTTCATCCAGCCCTCGCAGGCGATGCGCGAGCGCGGTGTCTATATGAAGTTCAACCCGATTCCGAGCGTGCTGGCCGAGCAACGTCTGGTCGTCATTGACGACTCCATCGTGCGCGGCACCACCTCCCGGCGGCTGGTCACGCTCCTGCGCGAGGCAGGCGCGCGCGAAGTCCACATGCGCATCACCTGCCCGCCCATCGCCCATCCGTGCTTCATGGGCGTGGACATGCCCACCCACGAGGAGCTGATCGCCCACAACCAGACCCCCGCCGAAACTTGCGCCTTCATCGGCGCGGACAGCCTGCATTACCTCTCGCTGGACGGGATGATGTCCGCCATTGCCAGCGAGAGCGGGTATTGCAACGCGTGCTTCACGGGTGTGTACCCGTTCCCGGTGGGAGGGGTGGGCAAAAGTGTATTGGAAACGGCTTAATCGCAAAGCACGCAAAGAATTCGCAAAGCTCACGAAGAAAAAACATAAGAAAATCTTTGCGTTCTTTGCGGTAAATTGCGCAGCAATTCCTTTGCGCCCTTTGCGATAAAAAAGGAAATATGAGCCTCCTTCTCGTCGGCTCCGGCGGGCGCGAACACGCCATCATCCTGAAAGAGCTTAACAAGCCGCAGAGCGGCAGAGGCGCAAAGGTTTTGTTTTCCCTGCGTCTCCCGGTCTCTGCGTCTCTGCGTTGGAATAAGTTATCGTGAAGATATTACTCATCGGCTCCGGCGGGCGCGAACTTTTTGTGTCATTGCGAGCGAAGCGAAGCAATCTTCCCCCCGCTAAACGCAGATTGCTTCGGTCGTTTCACTCCCTCGCATCGGCTCCGGCGGGCGCGAACTTTTTGTGTCATTGCGAGCGAAGCGAAGCAATCTTCCCCCCGCTAAACGCAGATTGCTTCGGTCGTTTCACTCCCTCGCAACGACATGGTTTAGTTAGGGGTGAGGGAACTTATATTTTTACGAGCCCTTATCGTCCATATGCGTTTGCCCTACCTGGAATTGAAGATTGCCGCCGCTGGAATATAATCCCGCCAAACCCGGAGGCCCCATGCAAACCACCCGCTTCCTCAACCTCACCTGCATCGAACTTCGCAACGAGGCCCTGTCCCTTCTCATCTCCCAATCTGCCGGGCCGCGCGTCATCAGCCTGCGCCTTCACCACGGCCCCAACCTGCTCGCCGAACTCCCCGACCTGACGGCGCTCTGCCCCGGCTCCGGGCTGTTCCATTTTTACGGCGGCCACCGGCTCTGGATCGCTCCCGAATACCCGCCGCTCACCTGCCTCCCCGATGACGACCCCGTTGAGATCACGGAAATCGAACACGGGCTGCTGGCCGTCCAACCTCCGGCGGGCGGCGTACAGAAAACGCTGCGCGTCACACTGCCTCCCGGTGCGGCGCGGGTGATTGTCGAGCATACGCTCACCAACCGCGGCGACGCCCCGCTCACCTGCGCCGCCTGGGCCATCACCCAGCTTGCGCCGGGCGGGACGGCCATCCTCCCCCACTCCACCGGGGACGCCGACCCCTTTGGCGTACTCCCCAACCGTCAGATTAACCTTTGGCCGTACGCCGATGTCAACGACCCGCACATGCAATGGGGGAACGCTTATACGTTGGTGCGCGCGGCGTTCACCGGGGGCCGGTTCAAAATGGGTTTCCCCAACCCTCGCGGCTGGCTGGCCTACTGGCAGGCCGGGACGCTCTTTGTCAAACGCGCCGTGTTTGACCCGCAGGCCGCATACCTGGATTTTGGCAGTTCCAGCGAGTGCTATTGCGATCCGCGCTTTTTGGAGCTGGAAACCCTCTCCGGGGTCAGGATGCTCCCCGCGGGCGAGTCGCTTTCCCACGTGGAGGGGTGGGAGATTTATGGGGAGGTGGCGCCCCCGGTGGATGAGTCCGCCGCCGGGAGGATCGCCGATCAATTGGGATTGGGCTAATTCAGGGGGTCAGGCGTTGCGCCAGAGATAACGATTGAGCCGCGCGCCGGTCAACCGGAAGCCAAGCCGCTCGTAGACGGGCTGGCCCATCTCGGTGGAGAACAGGACGCCATAGCGATAGCCCAAGTCGCGCGCCGCGAGCAGGGGTTTGAGCGTGATGGCCGCGCCGATGCCCTTGCGCTGGGCGGCGGGGAGGGTTGCCACGGCGTAGACGCTCGCCACGCCCGCCCCATTGAAGAGCATGTTCGTGGCGACTGGCGCGCCATCCAGATAGCCAACATATATCCGCCAGGGCGTGCTGCCAAGCCCGAGGGAGAGGGTGGCGTCCACCCAGGCCTGCCCGGCCCAGTCGGGGATTTCGTAGGTTTCCACGAATACCTTTTTGAAATCGTAGAGTTCCCGTTCGCTGCTGACTTCTTTGATCAGGAAGCCGGGCGGCGTTTTGTCCAGCACGGATGCGTCCAGTTGGGCGAGGTTGGCTGCCATGCCGGGCGCGCCCGCTTCGGTCTGGTGGATGCCGGCGGCGAGCGCCTGCTGTTGCTCGGCCATGTCAAGCAGGCCGTGCGCTTGCAGGCGCGCGCCGAGGTCGGCGGGGGTCGTACCCGGCCCGGTCCACCAGAAGAAGTAGGGGGCGTTGCGCTCCTTGAACCAGGCGATGGTTTCATCAATCACCGCATCCGCCTGATCCCCGGCGAGCCGCGCCCGCCAGACGCCTTTGAACATCGGGTTGGTGGGGAAAGTGTGGTGCCGGCTGAGTTGCGCCGTTTCGGCGATCTCGCCGCCCGGCAGGAGTCCAGTCATGGCATGGAAGAGGGCGAACAGGTTTTCTTCGACAGCGTTGGCGAGTTCAGTTGGGGTGGGGGTTGTGAGGATGGTTTCGGGGGGCATGGATGCTCCGTAAGGGACTTCGGAAGTTTTGAAAACTTCCGAAGTCTGGCGGTCTACATGAATGTTTTATATAGGAACGTCGCCGCCAGCCCCAGGCCGTAGGCGGCGGCGTAGTAGATAAGCAGGGGCTGGCCGCGGTTGCGCCAGAGCAGGGTGAAGGAGAGGGCGGCCAGCGCAGCGACGACGTACAAATCCAGCCCGATGACTTCAAAGGCAAGGTTGGCGAAGATGCCCAGCCCGATAAAGAGACCGTTGAAGATCAGGAGCGCGGTATCGGCCCGGCCCGGTTTGCCGGGATGAGGGAAAGCCAATTGGTAAAGCATGACAGCGGCATTGATCAGGGTGAACCCGGCAAAGAAGACCCAGTGCGAGAATTCATCATCGTTGAAGATGACGATCCGGCACAACGCGCTCCCATCATCCGGGAGGCAGAAGCGCACGTGGAGGTAGTTGGTCACCTCGTGGTCGCCATAGCTGGCGGCGAGCAGGTAGATGCCGACGATGAAGGCGAGGTTGAGCCCAAGGGTCACGCCCCCCCGTGAAGCCGGTGGGTTGGTTTCCAGGTGTTTAACCAAAAGATAAAAGGCGATCGTGCTCATCAGGGGCAGGATCAGCATGTTGTTGAAATCTACCCAGCGCAGGAATTCGTTGGCGGAGACGTGGCCGAGGGTGAGCGTGCTGAGCCGGTTGATGGAGAGCAGGATGACGATAATGGATTGTGCGCCGAGCAGGAGGTGGGTTTTTCGGAGGGAGGGCTGGGTCATGGATCACCTGAATAATAGGAGACATGCCGAGGGAGGTGATCACAAGTTTACCACTGCCCCCATCGCGTTTTCACCATCCCTGGGCGGCTGATCCCTTCCCTGAGCCGCGGCCCCCCTGGGGTGGCGCGCGTCCCTTCCCACTCACCTCCGGCCTGTTGCCCAAGGAAAGCCCAAGCGCCGCGGGTAAAATGGTATCCTATGGGCATGAATCTCATTGCACTGGTTGAACGCATCGGCGTCTCGCCGGAGGATGGGCCGGACACGCGTTTGCAAAAGTCCCTGCTCGTCTCGGGCAGTCTGATGTTTCTGATGGCCGGGTTCCTGTGGGGCCTGCTGTATATCGCGCTCGATGAGCCGTATCCGGGGCTGATCCCGCTGTTGTACGCCATGTTCTCGGCGGTTAGCGTGATCCATTTTGCCATCACCCTCCGCTACCAGTTTTTCCGGTTCACGCAGATTTTCCTCATCCTCATCCTCCCCTTTTTCCTGCAAATCGCGTTGGGCGGGTTTATCAACTCCAGCGCGGTCGTCCTCTGGGCGTTGGTCTCCCCGTTGAGCGCCCTGCTGTTTGGGCAATTCGGCTCGGCCAATCGCTGGTTTGCTGCCTATGCCGGGCTGGTGGTGGTGAGCGGGCTGATCCAGCCGTATGTGCGCCTCGACAACAACTTGAGCGACGGGACGATCTTTGGGTTTTTTGTGATGAACGTGGTGGGCGTTTCTGCGCTCGTCTTCATCCAGTTCCGCTATTTCACCTCGCTCAAAAACCGGGCGTATGCCATGCTCGACGAGGAGCAGGCGCGCACAGAAAAATTATTGCTGAACGTTCTGCCCAAAGAGATCGCCCCGATCCTGAAGGCCGGGCAGGGCGCGCCGGGCCAGACGATTGCCGAACACTTTGACGCCGTCACCGTGTTGTTTGCGGATGTGGTCGGGTTTACCCCCCTGTCGGTGGAGCTTGCGCCGCGCGCGATGGTTGAACTGCTCAACGAGGTCTTCTCGTATTTCGACGTGCTGGTGGAAAAATACGATTTGGAAAAAATCCGCACGATTGGCGACAACTACATGGTGGTGGCGGGCGCGCCGCGCCGCCGCCCCGATCATGCGCAGGCGATCGCCCGGCTGGCGCTGGGGATGCTGGGCTTTACCGAGGTATGCGAAAACCCGTCGGCGCGCCGCCTGCAATTCCGCATCGGGATCAACTCCGGGCCAGCGGTGGCGGGCGTGATCGGGCATACCAAATTTCACTATGACCTGTGGGGGGACGCGGTCAACACGGCCAGCCGGATGGAAAGCCACGGCGAGCCGGGGAAAATCCAAATTGCCCCGCCTGCCTGGGAACTGCTCAAGGATGAATTTATCTGCCAGCCGCGCGGCATGCTGGAGATCAAGGGCAAGGGGGAAATGGAGACGTGGTTTTTGGAGGGGGAACGGGGAGTCACCCCACCCAGTCCCCATTCGCAAACAGGGCGGTAAAGAATCCCAGCCTGATCAGGGAGAGGGCGGTGACGATTTGCTTCGGGCGCGGCCAGCCAACGCCTGGCAAAGGTTTTCAGAGATTAATGCGCCAGCCAGGGCGTGCCCCCGTTCATTCCAATGCCCGCCTCCCCACGTGGTATTTTCAAACCCGTGCAGATACACCTGCCCGGCCTCTGCATATCCCTGCATGATCGGGGCCAGATTCAGTACGGGGAAAGAGGCCCTGGCTCCAAGGTCAAACAAGCGTTCATCGGGGTAAAAGAGGCCGTCCAACTCGTTGGCCGTGATAAATTGGCTACGAACCTGTGGATCAGGATCAACTTGAATCGCACTGCTGAGTGTCACCAGGTAAAAAAAGGCGTCCCGCCCTGCAACTTCCAAATTCATTTGCTCGATCAAGCGTTCCGTAACGCCCCAGGCAGTTTCCCATGCCGGGGTATTGGGGGCTTTATATACCGTGTTTGATATACCCTCCTCCGTGCCCTGTACCACGCCCGCGCCTGAGGGATCGCCCGTTGCCTCATTTCCGGGCGCAAGCGCCTCGACTTGCCGCTCACGCCAGATTTTACGAAGTTCATAACGGGCCTTGTTCAATACCTGTAACGATCGCGAGTAGTTCAAAGCGCTGACCAGGAACGATTGCCGGCGCGCATACTCCGATGACTGCAAAAAACTTTGATCGAGCACCAACACACCCCGCTTAACGACAATTAGAATTACTCAGTGATGACAATTAGAAACACTCACCAAAACAAGCCAGGTAGCCAGTAAACTGCTCCAAAAAGGGAGTGGATGATGACAGCTACCGACGCACAGGTGAGAATCATTATGAAAGAACGAAGCAAAGGAAGAACGCAAGAACAAACCG
>Ga0247727_10010146_pt1 | contig 16773 bp, 15 predicted proteins | sample WisWelCaveWW1625_FD_202498 | JGI IMG/M metagenome (GOLD analysis project Ga0247727, IMG submission 202498) | Biofilm microbial communities from Wishing Well Cave, Virginia, United States - WW16-25 | ecosystem: Environmental > Aquatic > Deep subsurface > Groundwater > Cave microbial mat | place...
CTGGTAGACGCGCCAGCCTCAGGAGCTGGTGGCCGTGACTGGCCGTGGAGGTTCGAATCCTCTCGCCTGCACGAAATGCGGATGTGGCGAAACTGGTAGACGCACCAGCTTGAGGGGCTGGCGGCCTCAAAAACCATGTGGGTTCGAGTCCCACCGTCCGCACGAGTGAAATTATCAATTGACAATTATAAATTGGCAATTGACAATGCTGTTGTTGTAAAATATCGCAACACGAGATACACCTTTTTGTCTCGGGCAAGTATACCGTTATGGACACGGGCGTGACTGTAAATCACGCGGGCTAACGCCCTGAACAGGTTCGATTCCTGTCTTGCCCACGAGCTTGACATTTTTTTCCTCTCATCATCTCCGCGATTCGCAAAAAACACTTGCTTTTGGGTAGGCCATTTTCTAAATTGTTCCGTATTTTTAATGCAAGATGATTGTGGCGTTGCCTTTCCACGGAAAATAAATAACACATGAATAAAGCTTTTGGGGAAGACCAGGCACCTGCTGCGAGTCCTTTTGCCGGCATGGGTTTTGGACTTCCGGCTGAAAAGATTTTTTTTAGAAAAATATATGTGACGCTACTATCTCCGAGTCGAAGATGTGAACATCAGCCGTTTTTCAAATGATATCAGCACCATCTTTCCCACCCATACTCAAGTAATACACACAGCCAAAGGAGGCGATAAATGGAACTTGTCCTTGTCGATACCAGCCAGATTCAATCCTTCATTTTCGGAAGCAACCGCCTGCGGGAAAATGTCGGCGCTTCATTTTTGGTTTCTCACGCTACTGAGACTTGGCCGAAGGAATTGCTGGCAAACAACAAATCCGACAAAATAATCTACTCAGGCGGCGGCAACGTACTTCTTGCTTTCGATGACGCAAACACTGCAACTAATTTTATCCGAGCGCTCTCAATAAAAATTATCGAAGAAGCGCCCAGCCTACAAATTGCCTTTGCGCGACAGGAAATGACCGGCGCTTTTCACAAAGTCTACCAAGACTTGCAACTGCAATTGCGCGAAAAGAAGCGGCGAGGAGAAATTTCTGTACCGCTTTTGGGTCTTGGCGTCACGCGGCGCTGCGAATCCACTGGCTTGCCAGCTAACAGCATGTCGAGGGAGATTGAAGAAGATAGCGACACGTCTTTCCCGGCCTCAAATGAGGTGGTTGAGAAAAGCCGAATGGGCGATGAATCGACTAAGAGTTTGCATATTCGTTTTGAGAAAATCCTCGGAAAAGAATATGAGTTCCCCAGGCAATTGGACAACCTCGGTCGCTCGGAAGGCGAGCATAGCCACATTGCTGTTGTACATATTGATGGAGATGGCATGGGGCAGCGGATTCAGGGCTTAATTGCCGATAAACCTGAATTCAAAGATGCGAAGGTTTGTTTGAAGGATTTTTCAGACAAGCTAAACACTGTCGGCAGTACCGCATTGGCGAATGTTCTCGCAAAGCTTGTAAAGAGTATCGATGTTCGTGGTGAGAACGCTGACAAAAGGGGTATTATTTCTCATATGATAGCGAATCACGAGATCGCGAAAATCATTTTAAACAAGAATAACAAAAATGGTAAGTTTTTCCTGCCCTTCCGTCCCATTATCGACGGCGGTGATGATCTTACCTTTGTCTGTGATGGCCGCTTGGGTATTGCCCTGGCGATTGCGTTCATGCAAGAATTTGAAAGACAATCTGTTGCGCTTAATCTTCCTGGAGGAAAAGCTACTGCCTGTGCTGGCATTGCCATTGTCAAAGTACATTATCCTTTTGCCCGCGCCTACAGTATCGCTGAAGAACTTTGCAGCAACGCCAAAACCTACAAGCGCAAACATAAACTTGACGGCGCTTATTTCGACTGGCACTTTGCCCTATCCGGTTTATCCGGTAATTTGGAGGCGATTCGGGAAAAGGAATATCGAGCTCAATTTGATGATCGGCCTTGGCTTCACTTGAGGCCTTATGCGCTTGGCAAGAATCCGGAAAAAACCTACCAAACATGGAGAAACCTCGAAGAGACCGTAAGTGCTTTTCAAGATCCGAAAGATTGGCTGGAACGGCGAAACAAACTCCATGCTTTAGAGGCTGCCTTGCGCCAAGGACCCGACCATGTAGGGTGGTTTCGGCAAAAATACAATGACAATAAAAAGTTTCCCACAACTGACGCAGCCTTGGATGGGTGGCAGGATACCGGATGGGATAAAGATCGACAGCGCTGTGGCTATTTCGATGCGCTCGAACTGGCCGACTGGTACATGCCGCTTGCAAACGAGAAAGGAGGCGAATCGTGAAACTATATCTACACCTCCAGTTGAAAAGCGATGCCACCTTTGGTCGAGGCGATGGTATTCCTGGTGTGGTGGATGAGGAAGTGGAGCATGATCCCATCACCGGTTTGCCTTTTCTGCGTGGCAAAACTCTAAAAGGCCTGCTTACGGAAGAATGTTCAAATCTGTTGTTTGCTTTACAGCTAAGAAAACTGAACCCACTTAAAAGCAAACTGGATAAAGCAGCGGAATACCTGTTTGGCCAGAGCGGTAGTGGCTTACATTCTCAGGGCCATCTGGGCATATCTGCGGCCCGTCTTCCTGAGAGCCTACGCAGTGCCGTTGAATATGAAATTAACAAAAAACACCTGACCTCGAACCAGGTATTGGAGTCGCTGACGGCAATCCGCCGACAAACCGCGATTGATGCAGAAACCGGAGCTGCAGAGATTGGCAGCCTGCGTGCCATCCGCGTTATCCTGCGAGAAACCGAGTTTGTTTCCGAGTTGATCCTTCCGGAAGCGGCGGCAAATGAAGCGATCCAATTGCTGGCAGCATGTGCGCAGATGCTGCATCGCGCCGGCACCAGCCGTAATCGTGGCCGTGGCAGGCTGTGTGCCTGGCTTGAAGATGATGCCGGCAAAAATGTTTCAAAAGACAACCTTGAAGAATTCTACAAAATGGTGGAGGCCGCGCAATGAAACAAATAGCATATCAAATTACTCTTCGGCAGCCAGTCTATGCTCGTGCACTCGGCGGTGATCCCAACAGCGGCGTTTCCCTGGGCTATATCCCAGGCAGCCTTTTGCGTGGAGTTTTGCTCTTCAAATATGCCGAGAAAAACTGTATTGATACAAAAAGTCTCGACGCCGCTAACCCCGATATCCGCAGGTATTTCTTCAACGGCGAAACCTGCTTTCTGAATGCCTATCCGGTCTATAAAAATGAGCGCGCATTACCTATTCCTCATTCTTGGCAGCAGCCAAAAGACGACAAAACGAAAGTTTACGACTTTGCTGTCGAAGAAAAGAATTACGATGTAGCCAGCAAATGCCGAGGCGTCTCGGCAGCCTTTTGGTGCAGAGAAAATAGGGGGGTGGTCTTCGTCAAACCTGAACGAGTGCTCGCGGTACACAATCGCCGCAATCGCGAGTATGGCCGAGCGATGGAGCGTGCTAACATGGATAACAAGCAAGATGATGAAGGCATGGTTTTCCGTTATGAAGCGCTCGCTGCTGGCCAGGTGTTTCGTGGGTTGATTCTGTGTGACGATCCCGATGCAAATGTATTACATTCCCTTCTAAATGGAGAGATTTTCCTCGGCGGTTCGCGCACAGCAGGTTATGGCCAAGCAGAACTCTCGGCTGTCATCCCTGATAACTATTCGCGCGAAGTTGACGGCGCATTGCCCAGCCAATCGCAGAGCGATCTAACTTTCACGTTGCTCAGTGATACCATAATTCGCGATGATCAGGGCCAGTTTGCTGCTGGTGCCGATACGCTGAAACTTCACCTTTGCCGTCGTTTGGGTATTGATGCTGCTCAGATTGCGGACGTGTCCTACTTGCGCTCGACGATAGTCGGCGGCTTCAATCGTAAATGGGGATTGCCCTTGCCACAGACCATCGCAGTGAGCATGGGCAGCGTTATCAAGCTGAGCGGACTAAGCTCTTCCCAAGACAAGCTGATTGGCCTCGAAACGCAGGGTATCGGCGAAAGGCGGGCAGAAGGTTTTGGCAGAATAGCCGTGAACTGGCCCTTGATGAAAGATAACTTCGATGTAAAGAATCGCGAGGCTGTTCCAAGAGCGATCACTTCCGGTTCTGAACGGCCTTCGGTGAATGGTGAAGGGGCGCAGGAAATGGCAAAAACGATGATCAAAAGAATTTTTCGCCAAAAGATGGATGAGAAACTGGTTAAGTGGACGCAAAGTCTGAAATTCTCACCCGGCAATATCCGCAAATCACAAATCTCCCGGCTGCGTAACGTCCTTCAAAATGCACTGGTCGCGAAGAGCGAGGCTACAAATCGGGCTCTGATTTATTTAGAAAAAATTCGAAAACGCCAAAGCATAAAATCGCAATTCGAGAATACATTCATTGGTCAAAAGAAGTTACTTGATTGGCTGGATGGCATGTTGCAAATAAAAAACACAACAGCCTGGCAAAAGATCAAGGACTTGGAAAAAGCAAACAATGGAGATCCAAAACAAATTCAACCCCACTCCATTGGTAGTGTCGAACTGAAGCTAGATGACACTGAAATGGCAGCGATGGGAATTGAATACTTGCTGCGCTACATAGATCTTGTACTCGCTAATCTCGCCAAAAAGTCCATGGACTACGAGAAGCAGGAGGTGAAATCATGATGCATCCACGCTGGTCCGCAGATGCCTCGCGGAAAATCAAGGAGAAAATTGTTCTTGAGTGTGATCTAGGGCTGGAGACTCCAGCTCATTTTGGCAATGGTGAAGCGAGCGAGATGACTGATCTCCCAGTTGCGGCAGATTTTCTTGACGGCAAAACGCCGGTGCTGACCGGAGCCTCTATTGCCGGCGCTTTGCGCAGTTATCTCGTCTCACGTGAGAAAGGTTATCTTAAAGCCGATGAGACCATCTCATTAGGCAGTTCAGTGAAAACCTACGCCATCATTTTGTTCGGAGGCAACAAAGGAGATGATACCGGCAAGCAAAGCCCGCTCATCATTGAAGATGCGTTTGGCCAGGGAGATGGTTTTGCTATCGAAACCCGCGAAGGCGTCAAAATCGAATCGAAAAGCCGCACGGCTGCAAATGATATGCTTTATAGCAGACAGCTTTGGCAGGCAGGAACAGCTTTCAAGTTGCGCTTCGAGCTTTTGCTTAGTGACAATGACGTAGAGAATGAAAAACGGAAAATCGCACTGGCTACTGCCCTTGCTGGTTTCAGCGATGGCAGCATTACCCTTGGCGCGCGCAAACGCAGAGGCTATGGTCAGGTGAGGGCAAAGAATTGGAGGGTCAAAAGCTATGACTTGAAAACCAAAGCTGGTTTGCTCGACTGGTTAAAAAATGGAGCAACAGGCACCACGTTTTCAGATCCTGCAACCGCGCTTGGCGTAACGCTTTTGAGCAAGGACGAGCGTCAGTACTTTAATATCGATGCCGCATTCACGCTCGACAGTTCCATGCTTATTCGCGGCAGTGGGGCCGAAGATGTGGGACCAGACATGGAGCATTTGCATTCACAGCGCAAGGATAAGCGTGTTCCTATAATTTCCGGCACAAGTCTCGCTGGTGCTCTGCGCGCGCGCGCCTTAAAAATCGCTAATACAATCGGCAAGGAAATGGGGATAATAAGAAAAGAGCGCGTGACTTGGTGGATGGCATCTTCGGCTCGGACAACGCGGCGAATGGGCATCCACAGGCAAGTCGTTTAGTGGTGACTGAATCAGAAATCGAGCATGTGACAAATGACTTGGTTCAACATCGCGTTAGCATCGATCGCTTCACCGGCGGCGCGTTGGACACGGCGTTGTTCACCGAAGCGCCGGTTTTCAAAACAAAGGACACTCTAGTCAAAGTAAATCTGTGCTTGCAAAATCCCAAACACAGTGAAATCGGTCTGCTGCTACTTCTTCTCAAAGACCTGTGGACGAGCGATCTCGCGATTGGCGGTGAGGCCAGTGTTGGCCGCGGCCGTTTGCATGGTAATGAAGCGAACTTAATTTTTCGTCATGATCAGGTTGAGACATGGCACATAAAACGAAGCGGCGAAAAACTCGCTATCAGCCCCGAAGGCGGGCCGGAGGCTTTGCAAGGATACGTCAAATGTTTGAATGATCACTTGTTGGGCAAGGAGGAGACAAAACAATGACACGCACAATCATAAACTGTCCGGCGTTGCTTGATGCAAACATTGCCACCGATGATTTATCTGAGCTCAAGACCTGGCTCGAAGGAAAGGCCAACGCCCATAACCTGAATTGGCTGCTTGCCCATTTGGATGACGGTGTGGTTTGGGGGAACAGGCAGGGTGGCCGATTGGTGCTTGCGTCAGAAATTCTCAAGAAGATGGAGCAGCAGGACAATATCCAAGTGAAGGCTGCATACGAAGCCACGCCGGAATTGCGGCTCGAAACCCTGCAACAAGCCCGGCTCTTTGGCAAAAAAGCGGAGTTGCTGCTTTGGCGCGACGGCGACAACCAGTTTCATGCGCGTTTGATTAAAGATAGTGACACAACAAACGCAACGTGGCTCGATTGCTTCGACGAGCCGCAGTTGTTATGGGGGACACACGGTATTCCTGCTGATGATAAGTTCACTTTAATTTGGGATGGTTCACAGGGCATGCACCAAATTGTGCCGATTAAGCTTGCTTTGGACGTTGATAGCAAGATTGTGGAAAACAAATTTCCCAAATTACGCGTGCGTCATTATCTGAGCCACGAAGGTGAAGCCCGCGTGGTCGCGAGCCGTTTGTTTGGAATTGACAATGACGAGGAGGTGAATCATGGCTAATCAGGCATTGAAACAATGTAAAGTGGAAGACTTTAATCGCGTTGCAAGTGCGCCGTACAACTTCGTGCCCTTGCCGGAAAAGGTAGTTCAGGCCGTTACGGACGCCGAGAAACAGTTGCCAGATCATGATTGTTATGGCTGTGCTCCCAATGTGAACACTGGCTACTTTGACGTGCAGTTAACGACGAAATCACCGCTCTATGTCCGTGCAGCCCTGAATCGCAAAGAGTTTGATACGCTCGAAGAAAAGCTGGAAGAGCAAAAGAAAAAGCCATTCGGCGAACAAATCAAAAACAAACGCCAGTTTTATTCCCATGTGAAAGAAAAGAGTCAAACTGACCGGCCCGCACCCGTCATTCCCGGCGGCAGCCTGCGCGGCATGTTGCGGCAGTTACTTGAGATCGTGAGCTATTCGAGGATGGATAAGAATCGAATATCGAATCGAAAACTCTTTTTTCGGTCAATGGATACCTCGAGCTTGAAAGATTTTTACCAAGGAGTAATGAAGAAGAAATGTATATTCGGCGGCTTCTATCGCAAGATCGATGGTGGATTCAAGATTCTTCCATGCAGAGTTGTGATTGTTGACGAAGAAGTTTTGGATAAAAACTTAAAGGATCTTCATGAGGGAGATGAGCCTTCGAAAACGCCCAAATGGATTGACGAATTTCATCAGTATCAACGTGTTTGGGTCAAGGTACCTGCCAATGATAAAGTTGAGGAAATTTCAGTTGTAAAAAATGAGGGCTGGCATGAAGGCGTTTTCGTGAAATCAGGTTATATGGAAAAGAAGAAGAGAGAGTTTGTATTTCTGCTGCCATCGGATAGGGCAAAGCCAGTTTCTATTTCTAAACAGACGTTGGATGTGTTTTACGACGAGCAACAAATCACGAAATGGCAAGAGGAGGCCTTTCCAAAGAACACGCCAAAAGATAGTTGTCGGGGACGGAATGGATATCTGCAAACTAATCCCAAAGATGAAATCGGTGATCCGGTATTCTTCTTATCCAAAGACAGCGGTAGCAAAAGGGAAGTGGTTTTTCTCGGTAGGGCGCAAATGTTCCGGCTGCCTTTCGATTATACCATTCACGATTTTATCCCTGAAACAATATGCAACTCCGAATCAGTCGATTTAGCCGATGCGATGTTTAGCTTTATCTCAAAATACCGAAGTGTTCGCACGCAACAGGGCCACAAAGCCCATGCCTACGCCAGTCGCGTTGCCGTGACAGATGCGACTTTGGTCTCCTATGGTGAAAAAGGGCTATGGTTTAACGAGAAAGATAGAACGGTACCACCGATTCTTGCCAGCCCAAAACCAACAGCTTTTCAACATTATCTTGTGCAAACAACTCCCGACACCTCAGGTCTGAGGCATTACAGTTCCAAACCAGTGAGGGACACGGTGCTGCGTGGTGTCAAGGTCTACTGGCATCAAGGAAAACGTAAATTGGCAGACTTGAAGCCACTTCCAAATTCTCCAAATGTTGATGCGAATGGAAACGTTGAAGCAAGCAGCACTCAACATACTCAAATGTATCCTGTTAACGAACATGTGACATTTAAATTTTGCATTTACTTCGAGAATCTTACCGATGTCGAGTTCGGTGCCCTGTGCTGGACGTTGCATCCGGTGAGCGATCCGGAAAGCAAGGCTGAAGACTATTGCCACAGTCTCGGCATGGGCAAGCCCTTCGGCATGGGCGCAGCGAAGCTGAATGCAACTCTGCATCTCGAAAACCGCCAGCAGCGCTACCAAAAACTTTTCGATGGCGAGCAATGGTTTACTGGCATTAATTCGAGTGAAGAGTTGAGTAACAGAATAACGTTGGAAAATCGGACAAAGGCTTTCGAAGATTCTGTTCTCAAGGCACTCGGCCTTGAAGGCCAATGTAGCCGACTCTATGAACTCGAACGTATCGCGACATTGCTCAAGATGATGGAGTGGCCCGGCTACCCAGCAGAATATCCAGCCACAAAAGAAAATCGCAATATTGGTTCGACGCAGGAACGCCGTCCAAATACACGTTACATGACGATTGAGCTTGAAGGTCAATTAGGCACGGAGAAGAACGAGTACAGCAAGCGCCCGGTGCTTCCCCCGCCTTCGCAATTTGGAGATTGGCCTGCTGGTGGGCTTCATCTATATGAGCCGAATTGGCCAATACCGACCGAGAGCAAAACATCACTCGCAGATGAAGATTTCTTGCAAGTGGAGCAAGTCTTGGAAGAAGACGACTCTGCGCCACTGGAAAAGCCAACGGTGACAGCTGTTCTGCTGCAAGATGCTAAAAAGTACAAAGCTCAAGTGCGGAATGTTGAACAGGAAACCGAAGTTTTTACCTGTCAGAATATGCCTTTAATGATGAAGGAGGGTGATATTGTCATTGTCGAAGTCACTCGCAAGAAGGACGAAATCGTCACAGCCAAATATCTCAGGAAAAAAGACGCATGAAAACCAAACACCTCTCCATTCTCGCAATCGTCATTCTGGGGATTTCAGCATCCCCAGGCCTGGCGCAAAGCCAGCAGGCCGTGCAGAAACTTGAACTGCGCGTGCAGCAACTGGAAGCGACGAATGACTTGCTGGAGAAAAGGCTTGAGCTTAAAGAAATAGCTCTCGACACGGCCTACGCTCTGCGTGCGCGCGCATTTGAAGCAGAGTTAAAAGAAAAATCAAAGTGGATACTTCGATTCTCAGCCATTATTGCTTTTGTCGGACTTGGTGGCCTAATCGGTTTTTTTTTCTGGGTCAAGGGAATGGCACAAAAAGCTGCGGGTGAGAAGTTTGACAAATTTTTTGATGAACAAAAGAGCAGAGTTCTCAAGTTAATTGATGACAAAAACGAGGAAGTTCAGCTCAAAAAAAGCAAGGCGATTCTTGTGCTCACACCTGCGGGCGGAAGCGACAGTTTCTTGCAAACGTTCTTTTTGAAAATGGGCTTCAAATCACCGACCTATCAATCTTTCCCGGTACGGGCTGGCTTTGACTTTTCGAAGTTTGATTTGGTTCTGTTCAACAACGATTCACCCCAGGGTTTCTCCAAAGAAAAGACAGAAATTGTGGAAACAGTCAAGCGGTTTCCGCCTGAAATCTTGTGTTTTTATTTTGGCTCCGGTAGAGTAGAAGTGGATGATACGAAACTTGGTTCTGCCAACTTTCGCTCACAACTCTACGGCAACCTCATCAACGCGCTTCGCTATCAAGACTTGTTGAGCCGTTGAAATCCCGGAGCATCGTCACTCAAATACAAAAAGATATTTTGATTGGCCGTAAATCAGAAGTAGCCTGATGTGCCAGGGCCAAGCATTTTAAATTTCCAATTTCAAGTTTTTAGTTGAGAATCGATTCATATTCATTTCGGAGACCACCCATGCCTACCGACTACACTCCCGCCGAGCTCAAATCATGGATCACCAAGCTGCTCGCGCCAAACACGCCTGAGGAAAAACTCAAGCGTATCGCCATGACCCTCGCGCACCTCGACAATCCCGAGGCGCTACGGGCGCTGGAAGAATTTCGCAAATCGCCGCGCGCCGAGGAAGTGGAGTGGCTCGATCTGGCGATTGAGGAAAGCACCTAATCTCGAAGAAGAAATCGCCGGTTTGGAATTTATCGTCGAGCAGATTGAAAAAGCGGTCGAGTCACCGATTTATCGCAAGCAGGGCAAGCGCGAGATCGGCGTACACATCCATCGCGACTGTGAAGATTGGCTGAAAAAGCGAAAAAGCAAGGCCCACGAAGCTTGAGAGTGGATTGTCCGGTGTGAAAATGTTTTCATGTTGCGGCGCTAAAAAAGGGTTGACTTAAAACTAACTATTTGAGTTGCGATCAATGCTTTCTGCACAAACAGGAATTCACTGAACCACATAGCGCGGTGCGGCCATTTTTCACAAACAGCGGCTTAAAGTCGAAAAGGAATTTCTCGAAGCGGCGATGATTAAAGCGTTATTAAACCGCTATGTTTTGCATCCGTCGAGTTCTCCATTTTAATTATCCAGCCCTCTTTGGGGCACTTACCATTTGCATCACACCGTTTGCTTTTCCCAGCCCAATCAGCTTGCTGCCGTTAAAAAAAATCCTTGTGGGCAATCAGAAAATTATTATTTTATACGAGGCTGTAAAATAGGTTTTGTCATTGAATATTTCGTGCAGACTGGAAATCTGCGCTACGATTAAACTGCTTCAACTAATTTGGAGAGCGCGCGCGATATGGCTGAAATGACCCTTACCGAAAAAATTTTATACCACCACGCGATTGATTGGCCGAAAGATCACGTCAAGGCCGGCGATATCATTACGATTGCGGTTGACTGGACGATTGCGAGCGAGTTGGCGTGGAACGGCATGAATTTGACTTACGAAGCGCTGGGCCGTCCGCCGCTTTTTAATAAGGATCGTTTTTATCTCGCGCTCGATCACACGGTTGATCGCGGCACGCTGGCCACTGATACGCGCACGCAAAAACTCGTTCAACTCTCGCGCGGTTTTGCGAAAGAAGCCAAGCTCAAATATTTTTACGACGCGAATCAAACCATCATGCACACGGAATTTTTTCGGCAGTTGGTCAAACCGGGAGAAATCGTGCTCGGCGCGGATTCGCATACCAGCTCGCACGGCGGCATGGCGGCAGTCGCCATCGGTCTCGGCGGTGCGGACATTGCGATTGCGATGGTGCTCGGTCGCTCGTGGATTCAAGTTCCTGAAGCGATTCGCGTGCATTACGCCGGACGTTTGCCTTTCGGGCTTACCGGCAAAGATGTGATTCTCAAAACTCTTGGCCAACTCGGTCGCAACACCGTCGCGATGGAACGCACGGTCGAATTTACCGGCGATCATCTCGAAGATTTTTCTACGGACTTTCGTTTCACCATTGCAAATATGACGGCGGAGTTTGGCGGACTCAATGGAATTTTTCCGGCTGATAGCCATGTGTTGCGAACGATGCAGCAGCGCCGCGATCCGGAATTTCGGCAGGGAGGATGGTGGTTCGCCGCAGATGACGACGCGCATTATGTGGAAACATTTCGCATCGATCTCGATGGTTTGGCGCCGCAAGTTGCGAAGCCTTTTTCTCCGGATAATGTTTTGCATGTCGAAGAAACCATTGGGCAAAAATTAAACGGCTGCTTCATCGGCGCTTGCACGACCACCGAGGAAGAACTCATTCTCGGCGCGCTGGTTTTGGAAGCAGGGTTTCGCGCGGGAATGAAACCGATTGAAGTTTCGAGCGACTATCGCATCGTCGTGCCGGGCAGTTTGGAAATCGCCGAGAATTTGCAGCGCGCCGGATTGCTTGAAATTTATCAACGCGCCGGCTATCGTGTTAATGAGCCGGGTTGCAGCATGTGTCTCGGCATCGCCAGCGATCGCGCGCTGCCGGACGAAATTTGGCTCACGTCACAGAATCGCAATTTCCACAATCGGATGGGAAAAGGCAGCATCGCGTGGCTGGCTTCCGCCGCCACCGTTGCAGCTTCTTCATTTGATATGAAAATCGTTGATCCGCGTCCGTTGATCGCGCAAGTTGATCGGGAAATATGGCAGCGTCTCGTTGCGCCGAAAACAGGTTTGCCAACGGTGGTGATTACACAACCGCAGCCGGATCATTCGATTCATACAACACAGCGCGCCGGCGGCAATGGCAAACTCCAACATGTTTTAATCAAAGGCAAAGCGCAAAAATTCGACGATAACATCGATACTGATGCGATCATCGCCGGCGAGTTCTGCCATCTCTCGGATTTGCAGGAGATCGGCGCGAAAGCGTTTTATCATTTCCGTCCGGATTTTGTGAAGCGCGTGCAACAGGGCGAGAATATCATCGTCGCCGGTGAAGGTTGGGGCAGTGGCAGCTCGCGCGAACATGCGGCGTGGGCATTGAAAGGCGCTGGTGTGCAGACGATCATCGCGAAGAGTTTTGCCTACATTCATAAACGCAATTTGGTAAATGAGGCGATTCCATTTCTCATCGTGCGCGATGAGAGTTTTTATGCCAATGTAAAAGATGGCGATCCACTTGAGGTTGATTTTGTCAACGGCGCGGTTGCGCATCAAGACAAGCTCTATCATGGTGAACGATTGCCGCAAGTGATGACGGGAATTATGGACAACGGTGGCTTGGTTCCGCATGTTCGCAAAGAGCTGGCGCAAGCCGCGTAAGAGGAAACAAAGGAAATAGCGCTTGAAATTAGCGGAAAATTTGATTATACTACAAGCTTGATATGAAAAAAACGCCGCTGAAAAAAGTTCTATAGAAGACAAGCGATATTATGCTCGATCTTGGCAAAGCCGCAATTCTTGCAGGAGTAGCTTTGCTATTTATTGAACCCAGACGTTGGTTTGAAGGTATCGGAGGCATTACTCTTGGACTCCTTCTCATTGGAGGCGGACTCAGATTAAGCTTTTATACTGAAACTCTTGGAGAAGAAAATGTCTAGTGTTTTTCTTGGAATATTATTGATCTTTGCCTTTGGCGTTGGACTTTACATTTTTGCGATAATTCAAGTCCGAAAATTCCGGCGTTCGCAAGAAAAGTAATATTCGGTGCAAAAAATGCTTGAAGTTTTTCTAGCCCAATTGCTGATCTTCGCATTTGGCATGGGACTTTTTGTATTCTGTATGATTCAAGCCCGCAAATTCCGGCGTTCGCAAGAGCAATTAGCCGGCAAAGCGGAAGTTGCGAAACGGAAAGACTCTCTTAAAATCGTGAAGCCTGCAGCAAATAGATTGGATGGCAATACTTTAATCGATGTGTTAATTGTCGGCGCCGGCCCCGTCGGTTTGGCTTGCGCCATCGAGGCGAAACGCAACGGCCTGTCCCATTTGATTATTGAAAAAGGCTGCTTGACGAATTCGATTTTTCGCTGTCCGATCAACGTGCGATTTTTTTCGACGCCGGACCGGTTGAACATCGGCGATATCCCTTTGATTATCGCCGAAGCCAAACCGTCGCGGCAGGATTTGCTGAATTATTATCGCGGCGTTTGCGAGCATTATAAACTCCAAATTCATTTTGATGAGCGCGTCGAGCAGGTTGTCTCATGCGAAGGAGTTTTTCAAGTTATTACCACTCGGCAAAATTATCGCGCGCGCTATGTCGTCATCGCGACCGGTTTCTTCGACTATCCCAATCTTCTTCATATCGACGGCGAAAACCTGCCGAAAGTCTCGCATTATTACACCGAGCCATTTCCGTTTTACCGGCGCAAAGTCGCAGTGATTGGCGGCAAAAGCTCGGCGGTCGAAGCGGCGCTCGATCTGTATCGTCACGGCGCCGAAGTCACGCTCATCCATCGCGGCAGTGAAATCGGCCAGAGCGTCAAATACTGGCTTCGCCCCGATATTCTCAATCGCATCAAAGAAGGCAGTATCAAAGCGTTGTTCAACACCTCCGTCACGCGCATCACTGAAGATGCCGTCTTCATCAAAAATGGCTCGGATCAGGAAGAGCGTCTGAAAAATGATTATGTGTTTGCCATGACCGGTTACCATCCGGATTTCGACTTCGCCAAACGCGCTGGTGTGAGGATTGACGAGGCGAATCGGCAAATCCGCTACAATCCCGAAACGTTCGAGACCAACGTGCCGAATTTATATATCGCCGGCGTCGTTGCGGCCAGCAAAGGCGGCGAGAATGTTTTTATCGAAAATGGCCGCGAGCATGTGAAGAAGGTGATTCAGCATTTTCTTGAAAAGCAGAAAGTGAGAATGGGGGAAAGGGTGATGAAGTCATGATTAACTCAACTGGAAAAAAAATTTCACCGGTAGAATATTTAAAACTCGAGCGCGTCGCCGAGTATAAAAGCGATTATTACGATGGTGAAATTCATGAGAGAGCAAGATGCAAACCTAATCATAATTTGATTGCGGGGAATGTGATGGGGGAGTTGGGAATGCAGCTTAAAAAGCGCGCATGTTTTGTTTTCCCAAGTGAGATGCGAATTACGACAAAGTTAAATTTAAATTGAACAGGAGCGAGAGGTGAAAGAGTTTGATCTGATTGTGGTCGGCGGCGGGCCGGGCGGTTATGTCGCGGCGATTCGCGCGGCGCAGCTTGGCATGAACGTCGGCGTTATCGAGCAGGACAAGCTGGGCGGCTTGTGTTTGAACTGGGGCTGCATTCCGAGCAAAGCGTTGCTGCGCTCGGCGGAAGTTTATCATTTGATGCATCGCGCGCAGGAGTTCGGTTTGAAAGCCGAGCAAATTAGTTTCGAATGGACGCCGATCATTCAGCGCAGCCGCAAGATCGCCGATCAAATCAACAAAGGCGTGCATTTTCTTTTTAAGAAAAATAAAATCGAGCATATCGACGGCCACGCGAAGCTGCGCAAAGACAAACCCATCGAAGTGACAAAAGACGGCAAAGCGGTCGGCGAGTATCGCGGCAAACACATCATCGTTGCAACCGGTGGCAAACATCGCAGCATTCCTAACGTCGAGCTGGATCGCAAAAAAATAATCACCAGCACCGAAGCGATGATTCTCGATCCGATGCCGAAGTCGATGGTGATCATCGGCGGCGGGCCGATTAGCGTGGAGTTCGCGTATTTTTATAACGCCTTCGGCTGCAAAGTGACCATTCTCGAAATGATGCCGCAAATTCTGCCGCTCGAAGATGAAGAAGTCGTGAAGGCATTGACGGCGAATTTTAAAAAGAGCGGCATTGCGATGGAAACCGACGCCAAAGTGGAAGCGGTGAAAACTTCGGCAACCGGTGTGACCGTTACAGTTGCAACGAAAGCCGGAAAAAAAGAAATCTCCGGCGATGTCGCGTTGATGGCGATTGGCTTCTCCGGCAACACGGATAATTTGGGTCTCGAAGAAGTTGGCGTTGCGGTTGATCGTTCGTTCATCAAATATGATCAGAAGAATTATCGCACCAATGCGCCAAACATTTACGCCGTCGGCGATGTTGTCGGCGCGCCGCTGTTGGCGCATGTCGCTTCCGCCGAAGGCATTTGCTGCGTTGAAACCATCGCCGGCAAAAATCCGCCTCCGGTGAATTACGACGCGATTCCGGGCTGCACGTATTGCCAACCGCAAATCGCCAGCGTTGGTTTGACTGAAGCCAAAGCAAAGGAGAAGGGTCACGACATTGCTGTCGGTCGTTTCCCATTTCGCCCGCTCGGCAAATCCATTGCCGTCGGCGAGACCGAAGGTTTTGTCAAATTGATCTTCGATAAAAAATACGGCGAGCTGCTCGGCGCGCACATTCTCGGCAACGAAGCGACGGACTTGATTGCCGAATTGGTGTTGGCCAAAACCGCCGAAGCGACGGCGCACGACATTATCAAAACCGTTCATGCTCATCCCACGTTGACCGAAGCCGTGATGGAAGCGGCGGCGAATGCGTATGGCGAGGCGATACACATTTAAGCTGGTTGCTCGATGCTGGTTGCTGAATTCAATCGGTTAATTTTTTGAGGGCGGAGGAAGCATGAAAATCTACGACGAAGTCGTGGAGAAAGTCGGCGATCTCGGCATTGATTTAGGCAAAGCTGCTGTGATTGCAGGATTCGCAGGGATATTTATTGAGAAAACGTCCATTATTTCAATTGGCGCATCGTCGTTGGTTGGGCTTTGATTTTTGGCGGTCTTTACGCGTTCTATGTAAAAAATCGCCGCCAAGAAGAGACTATTAAAAAGTGAACGTTACACTAAGCGAGGCGAAAGATGATTAACATTTTTACCGCAACTTTGATCGTGCTTGCCTTTTTTCTGTCAGTCTTATTCTTTATCATATGGAATGACAAAAAAGAACGGCGCGCGCGACAAACGAAGAAATAATTTATGGATGTCGGCTTGAGAGTATTTCTCGCTTCTCTGATCGTGCTGGCGTTTGGCCTGTCGCTTTTCTTTTTTATATGGGTGGAATGATCGGAAAGAGCGACGTATTCGAGAATTAAAACGCCGAGGCAAGATGAATCGCTATGAAGTGATCATCTATTGGAGCGAGAAGGATAAATCCTTTGTTGCTGAAGCTCCGGAATTGGCTG
>Ga0247727_10010147_pt1 | contig 16773 bp, 15 predicted proteins | sample WisWelCaveWW1625_FD_202498 | JGI IMG/M metagenome (GOLD analysis project Ga0247727, IMG submission 202498) | Biofilm microbial communities from Wishing Well Cave, Virginia, United States - WW16-25 | ecosystem: Environmental > Aquatic > Deep subsurface > Groundwater > Cave microbial mat | place...
GAAATCGCCCTCCGAGATCAGCAGCCCGTCGCCGAGGAAGGGACGCAGGTTGTTGCGGTAAGTGACCGACTTCGGATAGTTGGCGACGTTGTCGAGCAGGATGCGCTTCACGTACTCGGCGTCATTGGCGAAGTAGATGCGCTTGCCTAGCAGGCGCGTGTAGCAGATCGGTCCCTTGTCCAGGGTCGCCATGGCGTCGAAGCGCGGCGCAAGGCCGAGCCAGCGCGCGAGCAGGGGCGCGCCCTCCATAGGTGGAAAATCGATACGCGGGGCGTCCACCGGGGTTCCTCCCGCGTACTATTTCTTGCCGTAGCCACCGCCGCCAGGCATTTCGGCGATCAGGCAGTCGCCAGCCGGCACGACGTAGGTTTCTTTCCCCGGCAGAACCTTGCCGCTCGCGAGCGCGACGCGGCCGACGCGGCCGTTGGCGCCGCCGGCGCGGCCGCGCGCCGGGTTGTGGCGCCGGTCGAAGGTGGCGCAGGCGATGCTGAAGGGGGCTGCCTCGGTGTTCTCGATCTCGATCACCACGCCCATCCCGCCACGCTGCCGGCCCGCGCCGCCCGAGCCTTCAGACAATTCGCGCCGGCGGAAGAGGAGCGGCGACTGCGCTTCGGTGATCTCGACCGGGATTGCGCCGACGCCACTCGGAAACGCGGTGGTCGAAAGGCCGTCCTTGGCGGGGCGCGCGCCCATGCCGCCGATGCCGATCGAGATTACGTTGAAGCGGGTGGCATCCGGTTGCGCGCCCTCCAGTTGCGGCCCGCCCGACAGGCCGAGGATCCACATGCTGCCGGCGCCCTCCGCCGGCACCAGTCCCTGCAGCGGTTCCGCGAAGCAGCCGAACACCAGCTCGGGCAGCATCTGGCCGATCAGGTGGCGCGCGGTCACGGCGCGCGGCCGCAGCGGGCTGACGATGGAATCCTCGGGCGCGGAAACCGTGACCACTTCCAGCGAGCCCGCATTGTTGGGGATGCCGGGCGCGACGATGCACTTCACGCCGAACGAGGTATAGGCGTCGGTATAGCACTTGGGTGAATTGATGCCGAAGCGCGAGGCGGGCGAGGTGCCGGCGTAGTCGACGTGGATCGCACTGCCCGACACGGTCAGGGCGGCGTGCAGCTCGATCGGCGACTCGTAGCCGTCCAGAGCCATCGCCGCGCGCCAGGTGCCGCGCGGCAGCCTGCGGATCGCCGCGCGCATCGATGCGCGCGAGGTCGAGACGATGTACTCGCCCAGCGTGTCGAGCTCTGCGAGGCCGAACTCCTCCAGCATCGCCGCCAGGCGTCGCGTCGCCACTTCGTTGCAGGAGACGAGGCCGAGGATGTCCCCGCGCACCTGTGTGGGCTCGCGCACGTTACCCATCAGGATCGAGAACAGGGTTTCATTGCGCTTTCCCGCGTCCATCAGCTTCATATGCGGGATGTAGAGGCCTTCTTCATAGACCGAGGTCGCCTCTGCGACGAAACCGCGCCCGCCGATGTCGATCACGTGGCAGGTGGAGGCAAAAAAGCCAATCAGTTTTCCTTTCAGGAACGCGGGCGTGACGGTGACGAAGTCGAACAGGTGCCCGGTGCCCAACCAAGGGTCATTGGTTACCAGCACGTCGCCGGGCTGGAGCGAAGCGGCGGGAAAACGCTCGAGGAAGTGCGCCACCGCGGTGGCCATGGTGTTGACGTGCCCCGGCGTGCCGGTGACCGCCTGCGCAAGCATCCGGCCCTTGGTGTCGTAGACGCCTGCCGACAGGTCGCCCGCCTCGCGCGTGATGGTGCCGAAGGCGGTCTTCAGCAGCACGTTCGCCTGCTCCTCGACCACCGCGATAAGGCGGTTCCAGAGGATCTGCCGGACAAGTTGTTGCTGCATGGATTTCATCCGGTATTTTGTAGTAAAAGATGTCCCCCCGGCGCGACGCTGCAGCGCCAGCCGCGCGGCACCAGCGTCGTGGTCTGCGGCTCGACGACGAGCGCGGGCCCGGCCAGGCGCATGCCGGGCGCGCAGTCCTTGCGCAAGAATGTCGGGACGGCTTCGACCTTACCCGAACTTGTATCGAAGACTCTTCGTTTTCCGCATGCAATTGCTTTTTTGCTTTTCCCGGAAGGTTTCAAAGGCTTCACGTCCCGAGAAACAGTCGAAACATTCACAGACCATGTCAGGAATTCCACGGGCACGTCCGAGATTCTGAGGCCGAACTGCTGCTCGTAGCGCGACTCGTAGTCCGCGCGCAGCGCCTTCGCGTCCGATGCCTTCAATGCGCCGGCTGGCAGCGGCACGGAAATTTCGTGGCCCTGGCCGAGGTAGCGCATCTCCACCGCGCGATGCGCGACGAGTTTCGCCCCGAGCGCGCCCGCCGCGACGATGGATTCGGCTTCGCTTTGCATTTTTCCGAGCAATTCATTTATTTGCAAAGCATCAAAACCATCGTCCCGCAATTGAAGACTGCGCACGATCTCGAAGGCGACCGGCGCGCGCAGGAAGCCCACCGCCGAGCCCACGCTCGCATCCACGGGCACCAGCACCTTGCCCATGCCCAGCTTGGCCGCGAGGCGCGCGGCGTGCAGCGGCGCCGCGCCGCCAAAGGCGATCATGGTGCAGCGCTCGGCGGATTTGCCGCGCTCGATGGCGTGCACCCGGGCCGCGCTCGCCATATTCTCTTCCACGATCTCGCCGATGCCCGCGGCCGCCCAGCCTGCGTCCAGTCCCAGCGGTTGGCCGATGACTGCGAGCACCGCGCGCTCCGCCGCCGCGCGGTCGAGCCGCAGCATCCCGGCGGCGAAGGCATCCGGGTCGATGCGGCCCAGCGCGACGTCGGCATCGGTCACCGTGGGCGCCGCGCCGCCGCGCCCGTAGCAGGCGGGGCCGGGCTCGGCGCCGGCGCTCGCTGGCCCGACCTGGATGCGCTGCAATTCATCGAGGCGCGCGATCGAGCCGCCGCCGGCGCCGATCTCGACCATCTCGGTCACCGGGATGCGCAGCGGCAGGCCGCTGCCCTTCAAGTTGCGCCAGACGCGCGCCACCTCGAAAGTGCGCGCCCGTTCGGGGCGACCAGCGCCGATGAAGCAGATCTTGGCGGTGGTGCCGCCCATGTCGAAGGACAGCACCTCATCCAGTTTGTTTTCGCGCGCAAGACCCGCCGAGAGGATCGCGCCGCCCGCGGGGCCCGATTCCACCAGCCGCACCGGGAAGCGGCGCGCGGTCTGCAGCGTGGTGAGCCCGCCGCCCGAGGTCATGAGATAGAGCGGGCAGGCGAAACCGCGCTGCTTCAGTTCCGCCGCCAGCCGGTCCAGGTAGCTCGTCATCAGCGGCTGCACATAGGCGTTGGCGCAGGCGGTGGAGAAGCGCTCGTACTCGCGGATCTCCGGGCAGACGGCGGAGGAGAGGGTCACCGAAACGCCGGGCAGTGCCATCGCGAGCAGTTCTCCGGCCCGCCTTTCATGGAAATCATTTGCATAAGAATGGAGAAAACCGATCGCGACCGCTTCCACTCTTGCAGCCTTTAACCTGGGAATGACTTCAGAAAATAATACTTCATTCAACGGTTTTCGAATCTCCCCCTTCGCCGTCATCCTTTCTTCCACCGGGAAGCGCAACGCGCGCGGGACGAGCGGCGCCGGCAGCTCGAGCTGCAGGTCGTAGTGCTCGTAGCGCTTCTCGAAGCCCATCTCGAGTACATCGCGGAAGCCCGCGGTGGTGATGAGCGCGGTGCGCGCGCCTTTCCTCTCGATCAGCGCGTTGGTCGCGAGCGTGGTGCCGTGGACCAGCAGGCCGATATCGGCCGGCACAAGCGTCGCGTCGCTCAGCACCCGCGCAATGCCCTCTAGCAAGCCCAGCTCGGGCGCGCGCGGCGTGGTCACCACCTTGGCCGAGTGGCGCCTGCCGCCGTGCTCCAGCACGACGTCGGTGAAGGTGCCACCAATGTCGGCGGCGAGGCGGGCTTGCTGCATGCGGGAACGAATATACTTGAAGCATGTCGACAATTCTGGGCAGCGGAGAGCATCGCTATCGCGTGGTGGAAAACTGGGCGAAGCTGCCCGAGGGCTGGGAGTTCAAGGACGCGGCGGCGGTCGCCTGCGACAGCAAGGACCGCGTCTACGTGTTCAACCGCAGCGAGCACCCGATGATGGTGTTCGACCGCGACGGCAACTTTCTGCGCTCCTGGGGGGAGGGCCAGTACCCGCGCGCGCACGGCCTGCACATCGATGCGAACGACGTTTTGTACCTCACCGACGACGGCGGCCACGTGGTGCGCAAGTGCAGCACGGAGGGCAAGGTGATGCTGGAACTCGGCGTGCCGGGCAAGCCCGCGCCGTACATGAGCGGCGAGCCCTTCCACCGCTGCACGCACACAGCGCTCTCGCCCAGGGGCGAGATCTACGTCAGCGACGGTTACGGCAACGCCAAGGTGCACAAGTATTCCCCGGACGGCAAGCGCCTCCTGTCCTGGGGCGAGCCAGGCACCGATGCCGGCCAGTTCAATGTCGTGCACAACATCGTCACCGACGCCGAGGGCTGGGTCTACGTCGCCGACCGCGAAAACCATCGCGTGCAGGTCTTCGACGGCAACGGCAAATACGAGACGCAGTGGGTCAACATGCACCGGCCCTGCGGCCTGTACTGCTGCCGCGGCGCGCAGCTCGAGTTCATCATCGGCGAGCTCGGGACAGGGATGAGCGTCAACCGCAATCACCCGAACATCGGCCCGCGCCTCACCTTCGTCGACGCGAAAGGCAAGCTGCTAGCGCGGCTGGGCGGCGAGGGCGGCCCGGGCCTCGAATCCGGCAAATTCGTCGCGCCGCACGGCCTCGCGGTTGATTCGAGGGGCGACATCTACGTCGGCGAAGTGAGCTACACCGAGTACCCGCGCCTCTTCCCGGACAGCAAGATCCCGTGGCGCATGCGCTCGCTGCAGAAACTGGAAAAAATAAACTGATAAAGGAATCCGCCATGATCCATGTTATCGCCGTCATCACCGCCAAGCCCGGCCAGCGCGAATCAATCCTGACCCACTTCCGGGCCAACGTGCCCGCGGTGAGAGCGGAGAAGGGCTGCATCGAATACGGCGCCGCTATCGACACCAATCCCGCGCTTTCCGTCCAGACCAAGTGGGGTCCAGACACCTTCCTCGTGGTCGAGAAGTGGGAAAGCATGGAGGCGCTGAAGGCGCACGCCGCCGCGCCGCACATGGCCGCCTATGCGGGCAAGACGAAGGAATTCATCGCCAGCCGCACGATCCACATCTTGCAGCCGACCTGACAGTGGCGCGAATCATCTGCGCCACATGGCTGGTCCTTCTCGCAACGTCTGCGCCGGCACAGACGCCGCAGCCTGAATGGATCGCCGATTCGCGCACCGGCTGCCGGGTGTGGAATGCGTTCCCCGTATCCGGCGAGACGATCAACTGGTCGGGCACGTGTCAGAACGGACTCGCCCAGGGTCGGGGTGTCGCGGAGTGGCTCCGGGATGGCAAGCCCGATTCCCGCTATGAAGGCGAATATCGGGACGGCAAGGCCAACGGCTGGGGCGTACTTGCATCAATGAACGGCAACCGTTACGAAGGTGAATTTCGCGATGACAACCCCAACGGCCGAGGGGTATTCACATACGCCAGCGGTAATCGCTATGAAGGCGGGGTCATGGACGGCAAGCGGCACGGCCGGGGCGTGTACACGTTCGCCAGCGGCGATCGCCATGCAGGCGAGTTCAGAGACGGCAGAGCCAACGGCCAGGGTGTGTACACCTACGCCAGCGGCGATCGCTACGAAGGTGATCTCAGGGACGGCAAGGCCAACGGCCGTGGCGTATTCACATTCGCCAACGGTAGCCGCTACGCCGGAGATTTCCGGGACGACAAGGCACATGGCGTCGGTTCATTCGTGCGTGGGGACGAGACGTTCAGCGGAACCTGGTCGAACGGCTGTTTCCGTCAGGGAAATCGAACCGCGGTGTTCGGCCGTACGGCGAAGGAATGCGGCTTCGAGTGACCGCTTTCGACGGCGGACGGTCGGCAATCGTTAGCCGCGACTCGCCGCCTACACAAGGGGGAAGGCATGAAAAGGCTGGCAGGAAGAACGGCACTCGTGACGGGTGCTGCGCGGGGCATCGGAGCCGCGACCGCGAAGCGCCTGGCCTCGGAAGGTGCACGCGTCGTGGTCGGGGATATGCTCGACGAGCCCGGCGCGCAGACCGTGGCGGCGATCTCCGCTGCAGGTGGGCAGGCAGCGTACCTGCATATGGACGTATCGCGCGAAGCTGATTGGTCGGCCGCCTGCGCGCTGGCGAAGTCACGCTTCGGCGGACTGGACATCCTCGTCAACAACGCGGGCGTGGTGTTCGCGGCTTCCATGGAGGAGACCTCGCTTGGGGACTGGCGGGGGATGCACGCGGTGAACGTCGAAGGCGTGTTCCTGGGCATCCGCATCTGCACGCCCTTGCTGAGGGAAGGCGGCAGCCGCTGGTCAGGCGGCGCGGCGATCGTCAACCTCTCGTCCATCGCAGGCCTGGTCGGCTCGGCGCGCATGCCCGCCTACAGCGCATCGAAGGGCGCGGTGCGGCTGCTGACGAAATCCGTCGCGCTCGAATACGGGCAGAAGCAGTACCCGATCCGGATCAACTCCATACATCCGGGCGTGATCGACACGGACATGGGGCAGCTGGTGGTAAACCTGGTAATGAAGCGGATGGCCAAGGACGAAGCCGCGGCCAGGGCGCTACTGGTCTCGCAGCATCCGCTCGGGCGGCTCGGCAAGGCGGAGGACGTCGCCAACGTCATCGCGTTCCTGTGTTCGGACGACGCGGCGTTCGTCACCGGCAGCGAGTTGGTGGTGGACGGCGGCTACACGGCGCAATAGGGGAATTCGAATGGCCGACCTTCAAGAAGATATCAGGTGGTCGCGCTCGGCTTGGATTCGAGGAGCTTCACCAGCGCATGCAGCGCCCGGTTCGCAGGGGTCGGCACGCCGAGCGCTTCGCCGCGGCGCACTACGTAGCCGTTGAGGTGGTCAATTTCGGTGCGCTTGCCGCGCGCGAGGTCCTGCGCGGTGGATGAATATTGCGTCGGCATGGCCTCGGCGATCCTGTAGGTTCTGGCAAGCATGTCCGGCGCCATCTGCACGCCGTTCGCCTTCGCTACGGCCAGGGTCTCCTCGACGACGTCGCGCATGGTGTCGCGGATGCCCGGGCCTACGATCATCTTTCCGTAGGGGAGTTGCGTGATCGCGGAAAGCGCGTTGTAGGCGCAGTTCACCACCAGCTTGGCCCAGAGTTCGCCCGCGATATTGTCCGAGATGACGACGGGAACGTCTGCTGCTTCGAACCAGGCTCTGATTGTTTTATTCGGCTCAATTGAAGATATCTTGTTCAAAGAACCAATAACAAGATCTCCGCGGCCATGATGCTTGAGATGGCCCGGGCCCTTCATTTCTGTGGCGACGTAGACCACCGCGGGAATCACCGGGTTGGCGACGCGTGCCTGTATTCGCTCGGCGTTGTCGACGCCGTTCTGCAGGTTCACCACGACGGCATCGGCTTCGAGGAAAGGCGCAATCTGCGCTGCGGCCGTTTCGGTGTCGGTGGATTTCACGCAGAACAGGATCAGCCGGGCGCCGCGCGCGCCGCTCGCTTCGGTGCTCGCCTCGACTGGAAGGTGCTCGTTGAAGTTGAGCCCCTCGAAATGCAGGCCTGATTTCCTGAATGCCTCGACGTGAAGGGGCCGGCCGATCAGGGTGACGCGGTGTCCGGCGCGCGCCAGCATGCCGCCGAAGAAGCAGCCCACCGCTCCTGCGCCGAGCACCGCCACACGGATCGCTTCGCCGTTCTTCATTGGTTCGCAGTCTAGCTGACGCAAATCGGCCTCTGGTACCTTGCGACATGATCCTGCGCAAGGACCGGTCGGCAGCGATGCCGTTCATCATGCTCGCCACGCTGATCGACATGGTGTCGATTGGCCTGATTATTCCCGTGCTGCCGGCGCTGGTCGGCAGCTTCACCGGCTCGCAGGCCGACCAGGCGTTCTGGTACGGGGCGGTGACCTTCGCTTTCGGTTTCGCCAACTTCCTTGCCTCGCCGGTGCTGGGCGCGCTCTCGGACGCCCATGGCCGCCGGCCGGTGCTGCTGCTCGGGTTCTGCGGGCTGGCGCTGAGCTTTCTCGCCACCGCGCTCGCCACTTCGCTATGGATGCTGATCGCGGTGCGGCTGGTGGGCGGCGCGATGCAGGCCAACATCTCGGTCTCCAACGCCTACGTCGCCGACATCACGCCGCCCGAGGAGCGCGCCAGGCGCTTCGGCATGCTGGGTGCGATGTTCGGTATCGGTTTCATCCTCGGGCCGGTGATGGGCGGGCTGCTGGGCGCAATCGACCTGCGCCTGCCGTTCTTCGCCGCCGGCAGCCTCGCGCTGCTCAACCTGCTGTACGGCTGGTTCGTGCTGCCCGAATCGCTGCCGGCGGACGGGCGGCGCGCCTTCTCGCTCAAATCCGCCAATCCGGCCAGCGCATTGCGCGGCCTTGCGCAGCTGAAGGGGGCCGGGCCGCTGGTGGCGGTGATCGCCTGCAGCGGGCTCGCGCAGTTCGTGCTCTACACCACTTGGGTCCTGTTCACCACCTTCAAGTTCGGCTGGGGGCCGACGGAGAACGGCTGGTCGCTTGCCGCGGTCGGCGTCGTGTCGGTCATCGTGCAGGGCCTGCTGCTGGGGCGACTGCTCAAGCGCTTCGGCGCGCGGCGGCTGGCCGTCCTCGGCCTGCTGTCCTCGACGCTCGCCTACCTGCTGTGGGGCGCCGCCACCGAGGGCTGGATGCTGTTCGCGATCATTTTCGTCAACCTGCTCGGCTCCGCGGTGGCGGCTTCCATCCAGAGCATCATCTCCAGCGCCGCGGACGCGCGCAGCCAGGGTCAGGCGCTGGGCGCGGTGGGCGGACTGAACAGCCTGGTGGCGGTGATCGCCCCGCTGCTGGGCGCGCCGCTGCTGGTGACGGTGTCGCACCTGCCGAAGGGCGACTGGCGCATCGGCGCGCCGTTCTACTTCTGCGCCGCCCTGCAGGCAGCGGCGCTGATCCTGGCGGTCAGCCATTTCCGCCGCGAACGGGCTTACCGGTAGCGCTTCCTCGCCAGCGCCGCGCCCGCGCCCAGGGCCTGCAGCTTGGCGAGCGCGATCTCGCGGCTCATTGGCGCCATGCCGCAGTTGGTGCAGGGGAAGAGATGCTTCTTCGGCACGAACTGCAGTGCTTTTTCTATGACTCCCAGAACCTCTTTTGGCGTTTCGATTCGATCGCTTGCCACATCGATGACGCCCAGCAGCACATCCTTGCCCCTGAGCAGTTTCAGGAACTCGAGCGGAACCTTCGAGTGCATGCACTCGAGCGACACCTGGTCGAGCCGGCTTTTCGCCAGCGCCGGGAAGATCTCCTCGTACTGGCGCCACTCGCTGCCCAGCGTCTCCTTCCAGTCGAGGTTCGCCTTGATGCCGTAGCCGTAGCAGATGTGCACCGCGGTCTTGACCCTCTTCAGGCCCTTGATCGCGCGGTGCAGGGCGGCGATGCCCCATTTCGTCACGTCGCTCGTGTAGACGTTGAACGCAGGCTCGTCGAACTGGATCACGTCCACGCCGTCCTTTTCCAGCGCGCGCGCTTCCTGGTTGAGCAACCCGGCGAAGGCCATCGCCAGCTTCTCCTTGTCGCCGTAGTGCCGGTCGGCGATGGTGTCGACGATGGTCATCGGGCCCGGCAAGGTGATCTTGATCTTTTTTCTTGAATGTTTTCTCAGGATAAGCGCTTCAATCTGATGGACGCGCCCCTTCAGCTTCAGCGGCCCCACCACCACCGGCACCATCGCGTCGTAGCGGTTGTTGCGGATGCCCATCTTCACCTTGTGCTCGAAATCGATGCCTTCGACCGACTCGAGGAAGCCGTGCACGAAATGCTGGCGCGACTGCTCGCCGTCGGTGACGATGTCGATGCCCGCGTCCTCCTGCTCCTTCAGCCACAGCAGCGTCGCGTCGCGCTTCGCTCGCGCGAGCTCCGCGCCCTCGGCCCGCCACGCGGGCCACAGCTTGTCGGTTTCCGCGAGCCAGCCCGGCTTCGGCAGGCTGCCCGCAATCGTCGTTTCGAACATGGGTTCTCCAGTCCTACGGTATGCGGCAGCAAGTATGATAGACGGCATCAGATCTGACTATTAAGAGTTGACGCCCAGGAATCGTGGAACAGATGATGTGGACAACCTAGACTTATGAATTCCCCGCCTGTGTGCCCCAATGGTCACGGCCCGATGGTCCTTCGGACTGCTCGGCGGGGCAGTAATACCGGTGGGCAGTTCTGGGGATGTACGCGATATCCGCAGTGCAAGTACACCCTGGATGCGAGTCAGCCGAGCGGGATGGCTGAGGTCGCAGCGCCGTCCGCGAACAGTCCCGATGCACAGTTCTTGTTTGCACGGCCCTTGTACGTTAAGCCTCATCACACGACCTCAGAAGTCGAAGCCTGGGACTCACGAGCTGTCCTCTTCAAAACGACAGACCACTTGGGAGACAGGGCGCCCTCCAACCTTTGGGGATTCGAGTCGAAGGGCGGACAGCAACAAGTCGCAGACCGCACGACGCGGCAACTGGTCGCAGCAATCGAAAAATTGCTCGGCCGAGGACGATGGGTACTGCTTGACCCAATTTTGGAGCGGTATATCTCCGCCAATGAATCTGCCCTGACAGAGGTATGTAACGGAATCCCGCGCCACAGCATCAATCCGGATGCATTCGAGTTTGACTCTCCGGAGGAGCGGGAATTTTTCAACTTCGCCGTCGCGGAATATGGCGATCCCGCGATCCTTTGTCCTCAACTGTCGCTGTCTGGCCTAACCGGAGATCCCAAGAGCCAGCATCGAAGAATCGATTTCCTCGGCGTTACGAGTGCTGGCCCGCTCATCATCGAGATCGATGGGAAAGGGCACGAGGAGGAACGGCAGCGGGCGGTGGATCGCGAACGAGACAAAGCTGCATCCGATGTTGGAATCCGGGTGCAGCGCATACCGGTGGGGCAACTCGCTGAGTCGCTCGCAACGCTTGCTTTGGTCCCGCCTCCTCTATTGGACGCCGCACAATTCTGCCATGCCGTTTGGGTGGCACTTCTTTGGGGGCTGAAAACAAACCATCTTCCGACTGGAGCCTCGGAATGGGTTGTTGAGATAGAGGCAGGGCACCCGAGTCCTCTGCTGATTGATCTCACTCAAAACGCTATCGAGGCTTTCCTTCGCTTCTTGGCCAATCTGGCCGCGCTCTTCGAGGTCTCGGACCATTCACTTGGTAGGGTCTTGATCCGTATCGGAAAGGCAGAACGTCAAATCGAGGGCGCCAAGGTGGCCGCAACGGCGGCGGGAGCGGTAGCTGTTCATTTTGAACCGGTACCTCCAGGGGATCTCGCGCCGGGGCATCTCTATTACCGGGAGCTTCTCCTCGATTCACCAATCCGTCGAAGAGGCAAGGCGGTCGAACCGCGTGCGCTGAAGCCATCGAAAGAAGCTTGCCAATACTTCCTCGAATATCTGTTTCGCCACCAGACTTTTCGCGATGGTCAATGGGAAGGAGTCCGCCGCGCGCTGGAAGGCAAAGATTGTCTGGTGCTGCTGCCGACGGGCCACGGAAAGTCCGTCATGTACCAATTGGCCGCGCTACTAAGGCCGGGCGTCGGGCTTGTAGTGGACCCAATCATTAGCTTGATCGACGACCAAATCGACAACCTGAGTCGTGTCGGCATCGACCGTGTCGTTGGTATCAGTTCCCAAATCGAAAGCCCGGGGCTCAAGCAACAGTTGATTGACCAGTTCGCAGCTGGCGAGTATCTGTTCTGCTTCGTCGCACCGGAGCGATTCCAAATCCCCGAGTTCCGGCAGGCCCTGAGAGCTTTGACCGCCAATTCCTGTGTCTCGGTTATCGCCATAGACGAAGCCCACTGCATCTCAGAATGGGGCCACGATTTTCGGACTTCCTATTTGAACCTCGGACGGAATGTAAGGGAATACTGCGCGTCCGGCATCGTCGTTCCGCCACTGATGGGCCTAACCGGAACGGCATCGCGGGCGGTTCTTAAAGACGTTAAGCGAGAGATCGGCATCGATGACTTCGAAGCCGTGATTACTCCAAGCACCTTCGATAGGCCCGAGTTGCGGTTCAAGGTGCTTTGCTGTCAATCCGAAGAAAAGCTTGCGCGCCTCAACGGGGTGCTGACAACACTTCCGGACGAGTTCGGTAACTCTTTCGAGAAGTTCTTCGGCGCCCAGGGTGCGGATGGCCACGCTGGAATTGTTTTCTGCCCCCACGTTAACGGTGACTTTGGAACGGTGCACGTCGCAAGTCAGCTCTCGAACACTCTCGGTATTCCTGCCCGGCATTACAGCGGCCAGCCGCCCAAAGGTGCGCATTCGGGCCAATGGAACAAGGCCAAGAGAGACGTTGCAAGCGATTTCAAAAAGAACCGCTTTTCTGTCATGGTGGCGACCAAAGCCTTTGGGATGGGGATCGATAAACCAAATGTGCGCTTTACCGCTCATTTCGGCATACCTACATCAATCGAGAGCTTTTACCAGGAAGCCGGTAGGGCTGGGAGAGACCGCAAGGCTGCGATCTGCGTCGTCGTCGCCTCCAGCGACCAGCCAATGCGCACCGCGAAGCTTCTCGCGGAAAGCACGGACTTAGCCGAGGTGAAAAAGGAAATGGAGAAGGTAGGCTGGGACTCCGCAGATGACATAACTCGCGTCCTGTTCTTCCATTGCGGCTCGTTCAAGGGAATCGAGCGCGAGATCGAGAACGTTAAGGGCGTCTTGGATCAAATCCGAGACCTTGATTCGGAGAAGCCCGTCACCATATCCGGCGGCGGAATGGAACTAAAAGATTTGGAAAAGGCCGTCCACCGGCTAGTTACCGTCGGGCTGCTGCGTGACTACACGCTCGATTACGCCAACCAGCGGATCGATATTCGTCCGAGCGGTTTCTCGAAGCAGGAGTTGGCAACCTCGCTTACGTCCTACGTGGCCAACTACCAGCGTTCCCGGGCGATGGCATTGATGCGAGAACTGCCACCACAGAGTCTTCCGAGGAAGGATTTTGTTTTGAAGCTCGTTGGCCTCCTCGTGGATTTCGTCTACGCAATCATCGAGATGGGTCGCAGGAGGGCATTTCTCGAGATGGTCCAGATATGCACCCCAGGCGCGACCGATGATTCAGTGCGCCGACGGGTATTGGCGTATCTCGAAAGAAGCGAGTTTGATGAGATCCTCGAGGCAATCAGGGAGAACCTTGAAGACGACGGTCTGATAGCGCGGCTTTTGGACGACATCATCTCTACTAACCAGGCCACCTCCCTCCGCGGACGTGTCGCCAGAGACTTGGAGAGTTACCCAGACAACCCTGGGCTTCTTTTTCTGCGCGGCTTGGTCGAGGCTATGTGCGATGACGCTGATTTCAACATCGTAGTTGCGTCGCTTCGAAACTGGGTAAAGTCGGGAATTGAGAAGCATGCGCTGTCCGAATCTGTCATGGCCAAGTTCTATTCGTACGCCATGGAAGCATTCGCGCGTCACGGGCAGGGCCTCTCCGCTGGGATCTGCGAGGCGGTGTTTCCGTTTGTGAAGAGCCGAGAGTTCTATTCGGCAATATTGTCGCGGTCTAGGAATTCTGTCGAATCAACCCTTGCCCTTCGTGAACTGGCGCGAATGCAGACGCTAGATGCCATGAAGGCTGCTTCTGAACTACTGGAGGTCATCCGATGAGTGAAGTATTCGAAGTACCCGAAAGTCTAGTCAAAGCGGAACAAGGGTTAAATACATCTATGTCTGATCTGACCAAGAGCATTCAGGAGGTCAAGAAACTTGCGACAATCTCCGGATTATTCATTCAAGCAGCAGAGCAAAACAAAGCAGCCACGAGCGCGTTCCTCGAAACCGCAAAACGACTCGATACGGCGACTAGCTCCCTGCTAAAGTCAATGGGTGTGCTCAAGGTGGAGATTTCCGACACGCAGAAGAAGGTTGACGGCGCGCTGGCTAATTTGCGGCAGTTCGCGGTTAAAGCAATCGTTGGCCACGGCGCGGTGGTCATCACCGCGACACTTCTTGGGGTCTACCTGTTAAATAGATAGGGATTGCTATTGGCGAAAGTCGCGCGAATCAAGCCACCCAGAATGTGCATTGTTGGGCGTGATTCCAACGTAGCGGGAGATTTCACAAGGGCGTCTAACAACGGCGTGCAAGCGGGCGCGCCTGACGCCGGGAGTTAGGCGCTATTTATGCCAGAGACCGTAAGCTCAGAGCCGTTTCATGCCTTGGCATCTGCCTTAAAAGAAAGCGGCTTTACCACTCATAGCCGTCGCCTGGAGAGCATTCTCGATGGCACATGGACAACCTCATCAGAACTCATTGCCGAGCTTGGGCAGGCAGTGGTGGCCGTTCGCAAAGAGTGCAAGCCCCTTGGCCCCGCTCAAAAGGCCCTGCTCAAGGAATGCCTGCGACAGGTACGTAAAGCCTGGCCTGGCTTTGGCTTGTTCAGCTGGGTTCCCTTCGGCAGGTAATTCTCGAGCTTGTGGCAGCACAGTTGTTGGGCAATAGCGCACATGCCCAGCGCTGAAACGCTCGAACGATTCATCGCGCGCGTCGAACAGAACGCGCATGCCGAGGCGATCGAGGAGTTCTACGCGGAGAATGCCTCGATGCAGGAGAACCAGGCCGCGCCGCGCGTCGGGCGCGCCGTGCTGGTGGCGCATGAACGCAAAGTCCTATCGAGAGCGAAGACGGTGACGTCGCAATGCGTGCGGCCGGCCTTCGTCAGCGGCGACAGGGTGGTGATCCGCTGGATATTCCAGTTTGAATGGCTGAACGGATCCGCAACCCGCATGGAGGAACTCGCCTGCCAGCGCTGGGAGGGCGAACGCATTGTGGAGGAAAGGTTCTTTTACGATCCGGCGCAGCTCCGGCCTTAGACTACCGGCCATGCCCCCAGCGCGCCCCAAGGCCACCTCCAGGCTGCTCCAGGAAACCGGCCGCGCCATCGTGACGGAGTGGCGCTTCGCGCCCGGCGCCGAAACCGGGTGGCACCGGCATGCGCACGACTACATCGTCGTGGTGCTCACGGCGGGCAGGCTGATGCAGGAGACGGCCAACGGCGAGATCGTGACCGAGCTTGCCGCCGGACAAGCATACGCGCGCGAGGTCGGCGTCGAGCACAACGTGGTGAATCCGAATCCGCATGAATTCGTGTTTGTCGAGGTGGAACTGAAATGAGGCGCGCGTCATGATCCGTGGCAGTTGTCTGTGCGGCGAAGTGAAATTCGAAATCCACGGCAAGCTCGGCCGCTCGAGCCATTGCCACTGTTCGATGTGCCGCAAGGCGCACGGCGCGGCGTTCGGCACCTATGCCGAAGTGCGCGTGGAGGATTTCAGGCTGCTGTCGGGCGCGGAGCTGATCGCCCGCTATCCGTCCTCCCCCGGCGTCGAGCGCACGTTCTGCTCGCGCTGCGGCTCGACATTGCAGTTTCTGAGCACGAAGAGGCCGGACATTATCGATGTGGCTCTCGGCGTGCTCGACGACGACCCGGGCATCCGCGTGCCGCACCACATCTTCGTCGCGTCCAAGGCGCCGTGGGTCGAGATCACTGACGGGTTGCCGCAGTATCCCGGTAGCTCGAAGCCTTGAGCAGGAAATCGGCCCGGGCGCCGCGCAAGCTGGTCTGCCTGGAGACTTACTGGTCGGACCGGCACGTGCAGGCGTTCCGCGAGCGTTCGGTGCGGCCGTTCTTCGAGGGCCTGGCGGCGCAGTTGGAGCCGCCGCTCGCGGTCGCGCACCGCTTCATGGATTCGCCCGCGCAGCTGGCCGCCTATACGCGCCGCCGGGAAGGGCTGCTGTGGCGCGATCCGGACACCTTCGATACGCCGGTTTACTACCTCTCGTTCCACGGCTCGCCGGGGAAGATCCATACCGCGCTGACGAAAATCGGCCCGGCGGCGCTGTGCCGGGCATTCGCGGGCTGGGGCAAGGGCTACGACAACCTGGTGTATTTCGGCGCCTGCAGCGTATTTGAAGGCAGACGCGGTGCCCGTTTTGCCGGCGATTTTCTACAAAGTTCAAGCTGCCGGGCGGTCGTGGGATACGCCACCGACGTCAACTGGATGGACAGCATGCTCACCGATCTCCTCTTCCTGCGGCGCTTCTACGCCGACCCGGCCCCCTGGCGGAACCTGCGCGCGATCCATGCATCGGTGCTGGCCGACTTCGCCCCGGCCCGGGCGCTGCGCCACGTCTTGCATATTCGCGGCGGCTGAGTTACTTTAGGCTTCATCTATTCAGGCCTGGAGTATCCGCGCATGGCATCCCTCATGGACCGGGAAACCGCTGCGCGCACCGACGACCACCGCGCGCTGCGCAACTGGCTGCGCCTGCTGACCTGCACCCAGCTGATCGAGCGCGAGGTGCGCGCGCGCCTGCGCCAGCGCTTCGACACCACGCTGCCGCGCTTCGACCTGATGTCGCAGCTCTGGCGCTACCCCGCGGGCCTGAAGATGAACGAGCTGTCGCGCCACCTGATGGTGACCGGCGGCAACGTCACCGGCATCGTCGATCCGCTGGAGCGGCAGGGCCTGGTCGAGCGCAGGCCCGAGCCCGCCGACCGGCGCGCCTACCGCGTGCGCCTGACGCGCGCCGGCCGCAAGGCCTTCGCCGAGATGGCGCGCACGCACGAGGAATGGATCCTGGAGCTCCTCGCCGGGCTGTCGCGCAAGGAGCATGCGGAGATCTACCGTCTGCTCGGCAGGA
>Ga0247727_10010148_pt1 | contig 16772 bp, 13 predicted proteins | sample WisWelCaveWW1625_FD_202498 | JGI IMG/M metagenome (GOLD analysis project Ga0247727, IMG submission 202498) | Biofilm microbial communities from Wishing Well Cave, Virginia, United States - WW16-25 | ecosystem: Environmental > Aquatic > Deep subsurface > Groundwater > Cave microbial mat | place...
CGCCAGTGCCGGGTCTGGCAAAATAGTATCACGCTTTGGACACGGGTATTACGCGTGGATCCTAATGATTATATCGCGTATTACAACCGGGCTTTGGGGTGGGAAGATGCTGGCCGGGCGGATTTTGCGGTTGCGGATTACAGCCGCGCGATCGCTTTCGCTCCCGGGTTGGCGTGGGCGTATAACAACCGGGGGGGGATTTATCTTTCTTACGGGATGATTGACCGCGCGATCGCGGATTTTGACAGGGCGATCCAGATCAATCCAGGATATAAAGAAGCCCACTTTAATCGCGTCACAGCCTTTAAAAATAGGGATCTAACAATAAATCATTTCAGGCATTAAGGGCCGCTACAAAAAAGAACTTATTGCTGGGGCCGAAAGAATTTATGTTAAAATTAGAAAAAAAATTTGGACAAAAAATAACATCTCAACCAGTAAGACGTCCAAAAAAGAGGGTCCGTCCCTAATAAATATGCATGCCATCATTTTAATTTCATGTCCAGACCAAAAAGGTATTACGGCCACGGTCACCGGTTTTATCTATCAGCATAACGGCAATATCGTTCATGCAGACCAGCATATCGATGAGCAGAATGATATCTTTTTCATGCGCGTGGAATGGGCGTTGGGTCATTTTGATATCGAAAAAGAAAAAATCGCGGACGCGTTTAAACCTTTGGCAGAGCAATTTTCCATGCGCTGGGAATTATATTTTTTGGACCAACCCGTTCGGGCCGCTATTTTTGTTTCCAGACCGTTGCATTGTTTGTATGACCTGCTCTACCGTCACCAATACGGTCACCTGGCCTGCGAGATCGCGCTTATTATCAGTAATCATTCTGACGCCCAACCCATTGCCCAGCAGTTTGGCGTCCGTTTTGTTAAGATCCCCAAGACAGGGGAAAATAAAGTTTCTCAGGAAGAGAACGAATTGCTTATTTTAAAGCAGGCTAAGATCGATTTGATCATCCTGGCGCGTTATCACCAGATATTGACCAGGAATTTTGTGGAGCAATATCCCAACAAGATCATCAACGTCCATCATTCTTTTTTACCCGCTTTTGCCGGTCAAAATCCTTATGCCCAGGCCTATGAAAAAGGGGTGAAGATTATTGGCGCCACCAGCCACTATGTGATTGAAGAGTTGGATGCCGGGCCGATTATTGAGCAAAGCACCGCGCGGATCAGCCATCGGGATTCGATTGAAGATCTCAGGAGAAAAGGCGAGGATCTGGAGAAGGCCGCGCTGCACAGAGCGGTTCGTTGGCATCTTGAACGAAAGATTCTTTGTTACAACAATAAGACAGTTATATTTGATTGAACCAAAACTATATCCAAACGCAACTGGTTTGCGAACAAAAAATACCACTACCAAATCGGGAAAACAATTCTTACATGAGGTATAACCTATGAATACCACAAGAGATTCAAAGGAGAAATTTTTACGTATCGGCCACAGGGGGGCCTGCGGCCACGCGCCGGAAAACACGTTGAAATCTTTTCGAAAGGCGATGGAGTTGGGCGTTGATATGGTTGAGTTGGATGTTCATCTTTGCCAAAGCTCAGAGTTAGTGGTGATTCATGATAGCCGGCTTGAACGCACGACAAACGCCAGAGGGTATGTGGCCAGAAAGACTCTGCCAGAGCTGAAAAAGTCAGACGCCGGTGAAGGGGAATCAATTCCCACCCTTCAGGAGGTTTTGGACCTTTTGGATAAGCGGGTTAAGGTCAATATTGAGCTTAAAGGCCCTAAAACCATCTTACCGGTCCTAAAGATTATTGAGAAAAATGTGAAAGAGCGGGGATGGCGCTATGACGATTTTGTCCTTTCAGCTTTTAAACGCAGCATCCTTAAAAAATTGAGTCGTATTAAATCACCATGCCAACATATCCAGGGACAAAATAAAACTTCAATTAAAACGGGTGTGTTGTTGGTTGAAAGGCGGTCTGATGTCATCTCCTTTGCTAAGAAAGTCCAAGCCGATTATATTCATGCCCACCGGTATCTCATTGATGAATGTTTTGTTCGACAGGCACAACAGAACGGATTGAAAGTTTTTGTTTGGACGGTCAATGAAAAACAAGACATAGAACGTTTTAAGTCTTACGGGGTGGACGGCATTTTTTCTGACTATCCGGATAGGATTTAATTAACCTGATTAACTCAACTATCCTTTATAAAAAAGAATTTTCTTTTGTTTGGGTTCAAGGCTTAATTCCAGCATGTATTGGGCATGATGTTTTTTGACAAGAAAAGTGAATATTTCTTTAAGGGAAGGGGAGACAATATTGCGGTAGTATTTGGTATTGTCAAAAATATAATATTTGCCTTCCATCTTAAAAAGACAGATCACATGGGCTTCTTTTCCCTGCCCGTAAGCCAGCACCTGGGGTTCATATCCGAAACTGCGCACGATGGCAGCGTTTAAGAAGGCAATATCTTCACAATCTCCTTGTTTATTTTGGAGGGTTACCGCTGGGGAGGCCCAATCATCAGAGGTAGGGGCGTCGGCTTCATAGGTGATGTTCTCCTGAAGCCATTGGGCGTACTGGTCAATGGAACGGATTTGATGGGTCAAAATAAAAATTCTCGCGTCTAATAACCCGTCCGCTGTGAGCCATGGTTCAAAATTTTCCTTGGTTGCCACAAGCAATGGTTCAGTTCTTTTAGGCCAGGCATGGGCATACACTTGAACAGACACGATGCTTGTCGCCAGTATGGCGGCAACCTTGATAAAGGTCTGCTTTTTAAATGTAAAGCTTTTTGTGAACACGTTACATAGTCACCACCCATTTTCAAACTTCCCCCAAAGAAAGACGGGCACACCAATCTTTTTGGTGGCCCGTTCCAAAAATATTTTTTTTACCCTTGCTGTCGTTTTTCCGCGTTAAGTATAAAATATTTGATGGGTGGAGGCAAGATGGCTTGTTTTTTCGAAAAGAACAATATATACTGGTCGTAGTCTGGTCTAAATTAAAAACAGGAGTCTGAATGATGAACACGATAGGTTCTTATGAGGTTAAAACACATCTGGCAGAGATTTTAAAAAAGGTTGTGCAGGGGAAAGAATTCTTGATAACAAAACACGGTATGCCCATAGCTAAAATAATTCCGTATAAAAATGATAATAAAGAAAATCCCCAAATGGTTATAGAGGAAATAAAGAAATTCCGTGAAGGGAAAAAATTGGGTCATCTTAATATTAAGAATCTGATAGAAGAAGGAAGACGGTTTTGAAACAATTTGTTTTAGATTGCTCAATGGCCATGGCATGGTGTTTTGAAGAAGATTCATTTAAGGATTCTGTTGAAGTATTGGAGGCGTTAAGTGCTTTTGAAGCCATGGTTCCTTCGCTATGGCCGTTAGAAGTCGCCAATGCGCTTATTGTTGCTGAACGTCACAAACGGTTAACGGAGGCCGAAACACATCGTTTTGTGTCTTTACTAGATTCTCTTCCGATCATTGTTGATGCACACACTCATCAAAAAGCATTAAATGAGATTCTCGTAATAGGCAGGGATTATCAGTTGACTTCATATGATGCGTCCTATTTAGAGCTATCTATGCGCAAAGGACTTGCTCTGGCCACATTTGACCAACAATTAATCAAGGTATGCCATAAGATCGGGATACCAATATTCCAAAATTGAAGAAATTATTTAAAAACGCATTATGGCTTATTCATAAAGATTTTCCTGATCAATTAAAGGATTTTCTGTATTTTAAGAGTCTCAATCGTAGACCCCCTGAACTCATGTGGCGGCTAGGTTCTAGATGTCCGGTCAAGCGCGTGGATGCGGCAGGCTGTCAAATTGGCCATGAACTGTTAGTGTTTGCTGGTTATGAAACGCTTGATAACGTTATTGATATGGTGACATTTTTGATTTTAAAAAACGAAAATGGACTGAACGCCTCCCGACTCCGAAGGGGTTTCCTCAAACACACCATGGGATGACCAGTGATGGGTATCGGTATATTTATTTTATCTGAAAAATATTTAAGGAAAGCTGGGGGAAAATCGCTTGAAGTCATCGCCACAGGCGATTTTCTTGTCTTGCCACTGAAGTGATGAGTGGGGAGTGGACATATGTCGTTCATTAATGAATTAATGTTTGCTTTGAACAGGCCTTTGCAGTTTTTAGGCGGCCATTCCAGCCGGTATAGCGCCTTAAAAAAGAAGGCTTCTTCTTTGGCTAAAGATAAGAATTTTTATGAACAGGCGTTACAGGAAATTTCAGAGTACACGAAGGAAGGCGTCGAAACTGTCAAGCAACGATATGCTGACCTGAAAAAACAGACCGATGAAATGAGTTTTTCTCAAAAGGAAGAGGAAGCTATCCTGCGGTTTTACAGGAATGACAGGCATTATATTTATGAGTTGCCCCTTTGGAACTCGCAATGCGGCCGGCCGTATCTTTTATCCTGGATCGCGAAGCCTTATCTGGAACGCCATCATTATCGGCATATTTTGGATTTTGGTTCGGGGGCGGGGGATCTGGGAATCGCTTTGCGCCAAGCCGGGTTCCATGTGACGTGTTTTGACATCAATCCCTCTCTTGTTGAATTCGCGAAATGGCGGTTTCAACGCCGTGGTTTGAATATAGATTTTATTGATCAAAGCCTGAAGGATGGACAGCTGTTTGATTGCATCATGGCGTTTGACGTGTTTGAACATTTGAAAAATCTACCTGAGAAAATTAAGCGGTTACGGCGAAACCTTCATAAGGGAGGCAGTTTAATCTTTAATATAGAGGAAGGAGATGGTAAAGACGGTCTCCATCTCAATGAAAATATGATTTATCGGGACGCGTGGCAGGTGCACAGGATGTTAACGCTGGCTGGATTTTCATTTGCTTGGAAATTTAAACGGTTTTATTTTTATACTGCTTCTCCTGAGAATTGCGAATTAAGGAAAGCGGTATAATACCCAAACACCATGGACGACATTCGTGTCACATGGCAAAATTCACCCTTCCGGACAAACAAATATTGTTTCCATGATGACCACTCCCAACACGCAGCCAGAAATAAAAGCCTTCCAGTTTCCTGAGGTCCGGGTGGTGGAAGCTTCAGCCGGATCTGGAAAGACATATGCTCTGGCCAGGCGGTATATACAGCTTTTATTGAACCCTTCGTTACCTCTTGAGAAGATTCCCATCCGGAATATTTTGGCTATTACTTTTACAAATAAAGCCGCTTTCGAGATGAAGGCCAGGATCCTGGAGTTTTTGAAGGCCATCGCTCTTGGGCGGATTTCCGCGCTCCAACAGCAGGATATCTTGGCGCCGATAGGACTTGATGCCGCAACAGCATCTAAAAAGGCGTTTAGGATCATGGAAGACTTGATCCATAACTACAATTTTTTCCAAGTCCAGACCATTGATAAGTTTATTAACGCCCTTTTGTCTGGCTGCGCATTTAAGATCGGATTAACAGCGAACTTCAAAATTAGAACGGATTCTGATGAATATCTCCGCTACAGTTTGGATGAATTGATTGACCGGATTGGCCAGCAGACGGACATCCGCCAGTCTTTCGAACGTTTTGTGCATAATTATCTCTATCTGGAAAACCGCACGGGATGGTTCCCCAAAGAAGATATGCTGAGCATTATTGGCGCGCTTTTTGTTCAGTACAATACCTACGGTTTAAATTTTTCTTTAGGTCCGTTTTCCATGGAAGAGGTGATTGTCACAAAGAAAGTCCTGCTGGAAGACATCAAGGAGTTGAGTCAAAACCTTCCGGAGAAGACCGACCAAAGGTTTCTTAAAAGTTTACAGGCATTCTTGAAAGATCACCGCAGCGGTTTTGACATTGATGCTATCAGCGATTACTTTGCCCGCCAGGAATTCCCTGCGCTTAAAGGGGGGGAGGTGACAAGGACGATCGACAGGCTTTGGGAAAAAATCCGCGTGAATCTAGAGAGGTTATGTGAGCAGGAGGCCTATTCTTTGTTTAACCCGTATATCGTTATTTTTAATCAGGTGCTGGAGGGGTTTTACAGAAAAGCGGCCAAAGATGACGTCCTTTTTTTGAGCGAGCTGAACAAGCGGGCCGGAGTCCTTTTTGATGAAGATTATGTGACGGTTGAGGAGCTTTATTACCGTCTGGCCACGAGGTTTCGTCATTATCTGATCGATGAGTTCCAGGATACCTCCCGTTTACAATGGCACAATTTAAGAAAGATGGCGGAAGAGGCCCTTTCGACCGGAGGGACCCTCTTTTATGTGGGAGACCGCAAGCAGGCGATCTATGGTTTTCGTGGAGGAGAAGCGGAGCTTTTTGACCAGATTAAGGAAGAGTTTCAACCCTTTAATGTCCGCGCCGAGGCTTTGACCAATAACTGGCGCAGCCAACGAGCGATCGTTGAATTTAATAATGCTGTTTTTTCCATAGAAAATTTAAAGGAGATGATCGCCAAGAAACAGGAATATGAAGGAGAGAGAAACAGCCGCTCAACTATTTTGTTCAATGAGAAAGACATGAACGAAATCGAAAACATCTTTTGTTCCTCAAAACAAAGTTTCTGTCAGGACAAGCAGGGGGGATGTGTGCGTGTTGAATATGTGGATATTGATACCAAGTCGGAACGGGATGAGTTTATCCGTGAAAGATTGATACGGATTATTGAGGATCTGCGTCAAAGATTTGCCATGGAGGATATCGCCATTTTGGCCCGCAGCAATACCCAGGTGGAACTTTTAACCAACTGGCTGCTAGAGGAAAATATCCAGGTCTTTTCAGAACGCACTTCAAATATTAAGGAAAGCGCCGTTATCTCTGAACTGGTTGTTCTTTTGAAATTTTTGGATTCACCGATTGACAATCTTTCGTTCGCCGCTTTTATATTGGGAGACGTCTTTAGCCAGGCGACGGGGTTGCGCCATGAAGATTTGCATCAGTTTGTGTTTGGTCTCAGGGATCGGTTGACCAAAGAAAAAGGTTTTTACCTTTATACGGAATTCCGTGACGTCTATGGGACGATTTGGGAGGGATACTTCCAGGAGTTTTTCCAGAATATCGGGCTTTATCCGTTGTACGAGATGGTGGTCAGCATTTATAACAGGTTCGGCTGCCTGAAAAATTTTCCGGAGAGTCAGGGTTTTCTAATGCACTTCCTTGAGCTGGTCAAAAAAAATGAGGAAGACCACGCGGATGTGGTTTCATTTTTGGAATATTTCGATCAACTGGTTGGAGAGGGCTTGTATGTCAATGTCGTTAACCGCGATGCCATCAAAATCATCACCATCCATAAATCCAAAGGGCTTCAATTTCCCGTGGTCATCCTGCCGTTTTTGGGGATGGACATCCAGATAGGAAACCAGCAAGAATATCAACAGAGTTATATCTTGAAACGAAACGATAAAACCATGCAGTTGCTTCGGCTTAAGAAAAAATATCTGCGTTTTTCTGAACATTTGCACTCTTTGTACCACGCTGAATATAAAGGGGCGTTTATCTCTGAACTGAACAGCATTTATGTGGCCTTGACACGCCCGCGGCACGAATTGTATTGCCTGATCCCCAAACGGGTTCAAAACAAATTCAATTTTGTTAAATTCCTTATTCCCGAGGATGTATATGAATCGGGACAGCCTGTTGGAAGGCAGGGAGCCAAGAAAGAAGATCCTTTGCCGCAACCCCTGTCTCCTTCCCAATATTATGACTGGATCGGTTTTCTGAAAGATGAGTTTCAACCATTTGATATGTTAAAGGCCAGAAAACAACGTTTGAAAGGTGAGGTCATTCATTTCATGCTTGCGTTGATCGGTCGGTTGACTCCGCAAACCAGAGAACAGTGTCTGAATCGAGTCTTTGATCAAGCGCGGCTGCGGTATCCCCATTTGGATGACTTAAAGGATTATCTTGATGTCATGCGGAGGCTTTTAGAGAAAGAGCAATTAAGGGGATTTTTTTATGTCGAAGGCGGTGAGGTTTACACGGAGAAAGAAATTATCTCCGAAAACGGCGTCACCAAACGTATTGACAGGTTAATTCTAAGAAGGGATGAGGTTGATATTATTGATTATAAGACATCCCGGCAGGAAGGTTCGCTTCATGAAGACCAAGTATTGGAATACATGGATATAATCAGGACCATGTATCCTGGCTTTGGGGTCAAAGGACATCTCGTCTATCTGGATACATTTCATGTTGAAGAAATGAAAGGTTGATCATTTTGAAAGCCGTTTGTGAAAAATTTTCTTTTGTCGAGGTGAGGCGTATTGGCATTGCCCTGTTTTTTTTTATTTTTTTCTGTGTTGGCCTATTTGTTTTTGATGATTACGGAATTTCGATGGATGAATCGGTCAACAGAGAAAATGCCCGGCTTATTATGTCGAATATTTTTGACAAGGACCCGTCCATTTTGTCGAATCCTAATCGAAAATATCATGGCGCCGCTTTTGAGCTCATCCTTTACGGCCTGGAAAAGGCTTTAGGATTATCCGCCGCTCCCAGAACCTACTATCTAATGCGGCACTTAATGACTTTTTTTATGTTTTATCTTGGAGTTATTTTTTTCTACAAGTTATGCCTCGATCGTTTCCGGCATTGGCAGTTTAGTTTATTAGGCCCGCTGTTTTTAATATTAAGCCCAAGGATATTTGCCGATTCATTTTATAACAGCAAGGATCTGGTCTTTTTGTCGCTTTTCATCATAGCTGTTTATACTTTAATCAATTTTCTTGACAGAAAAACAGCCAGGAGCGCGGTTGTTCATTCCCTGGTTTGCGGGCTGTTAGTGGATGTGAGGGCCGTTGGGATAATTATCCCTGTCTTGTCCCTATTCTTTTATTTGGTTGAAATAATCAACCCTCACAAGGAAGAGCGCGCTGATCATATACCCAAACGCGACAGGTTTAGGAAAAGAAATGTTTTGTTATTATTTGTTTTCCTTACAGCCATTTTTATATTTGTCTTTTGGCCTACCCTTTGGACGCATCCGGTCCAACATATGATGGAAGCCTTTCGGTATATGGTCAAGTTTCCGGTGACGACACGTGTTTTATATTTGGGCGAATTTGTCAGCGCGGACAGTCTTCCGTGGCATTATGTGCCGGTCTGGATATTGATCACGACCCCGTTAGTTTATATCTTTTTTTTTATTATAGGATTCCTTTCTCTGGGAAGACAATTGATCAAATCTTTCAGGCCGTTTTTGTTCAACCGCAGAAATGATTTTATATATTTGTTGTGGATAGTTCTTCCCGTGGCGGCGGCCATTATTTTTCGTTCAACGCTCTATAATGGGTACAGGCATTTATTTTTTGTTTATCCCGCCCTTTTAATGGTGGCCTTGATCGGATTAAATATTTTCTGTCAAATGTTAAAAAGCCATTTTAGATACGGTATCTGTGACTCCTTATTGAAAATAACGGCTATGATCATTTTTCTCAATTGCGCGAGTGTTCTGTCTTTTATGATTAGAAATCATCCTTATCAAAATGTTTATTTTAATCGTTTGGCCGGGCCGGACATGCCAACAATCCAAAGGCGCTTTGAGATGGATTACTGGGGGCTTTCTTTCAGGAAGGGGTTGGAATATCTGTTGAATCATAATAACGATGAAAAAATCAGCATTGTTGTTCCTGATGACCGGTATCTGGTCAATACGGTTTTTTTATCGCGGGATCAGCAGAAAAGACTTTTTCTTTGTGCCCCGGGCGCCCTGCCGAAAAGATATTTAATAACCAATTATCGTGATGACACGTCTTTACTTGTCAGGAACGGCGTTTACAAGATTGATGTGGATGGGGCGAAGATACTAGGAGTGCATGAGTCACTGGTGGGCTCATCGCAGACAGAAAGCCAAAATTCGGGGAGATGCGTTGATTTGATATCGTATATTAATAACAAAAACTGGTTGAGGTTATAAAAGGTGAAGAGGGAAAAAGTCGTTACGATCGGATTCTGTGAACCGTTCATCGAGAGATTGGTCGATTATGCGCAAGAGTATTTCTTGAAAGAAGGGAAGGACCTAAGCCGGCTGGCGATTGTTTTCGGAGGTAAAAGGCCGGCGTTGTTTATGAAACGCGAATTGGCCGGGAGGATCAAAAGGAGTTTCTTGTCACCCAAATTTTTTACGATAGAGGAGTTGATCGATTATATCGTTGAGAAAAAGGAATCGTTCGGCAACATGGGGGATCTTGATACTTGTTATGGCTTGTATCAGCTGACCAGAGAAGTGGCCCCGCGGATTCTTCAGGGGAGGGAATCCTTTGCCCGGTTTTTGCCATGGACCAGAGAAATCGCGGCTTTTATCGATCAGCTGGATTTGGAGCAGGTGGCGGATGAGAAGCTGAAGAATATTCAGGACAACGCGGAGATAGGATATGATGTCCCGGAGGATATCAACCAGCTTTTGCAAAGTATCGTGGTCTTGCGGGGCGCGTATCACAAGAAATTGGGGAAAGACCGGTTTTATTCAAGAGGGTACAGGTATCTGAGGGCGTCTGAGGTCATCGGGGATGTGACCTTTCCCGAGTTTGATCAGATTTTATTTTGCAACTTTTTTTACTTTAACAGGTCTGAGGAGAAAATCGTCCGGGATCTTTACGCCCGGGATCTGGCCACGTTGATCTTTCAGGGGGACCAGCGCAAGTGGCCTATCCTGGAGAGGATCGCCACAAGATTTAATTGTGAGATCAAAGAGGGAGAAGAGATCGACCGCCCGGAGTTTGATCTTAAGCTTTACGCTGGTTATGACGCCCATTCTCAGGTCTGTCAGGTTCGGGAAATTCTCAAACATATCAAAAATAAAGGACGGACAGTGATTGTCCTTCCCAACGCGGACCATATTATTCCTCTGCTGTCAGAGATTGCCAGGATTGTCGATGACTTCAACATCTCCATGGGGTATCCTCTTAAACGAAGCAGCCTTTACACGTTGTTCGAATTTGTTTTTAATGCCCAGCTAAGCCGGAAAGAAGACCGGTATTACACGCGTGATTATTTGAAGTTGCTGCGCCACCCGTTTATCAAGAATTTGCGCGTGGTGGATTCGGCGGCCGCCACGCGGATCCTGGTCCACAAGATTGAAGAAGTGTTGACAGGGAAGGTCACGACATCTTTGTCCGGAAGTTTGTTCCTCAAACTTCCGGAGATACAGGATTCGGATGAGATTTATATGCTGACTAAAGAAATGTGCGGCCGGCTTGGGATCAAGATTTCAACGGATGAGTTAAGACTCATTCTGGAGACTATTCATCGAATTTTCTTTTTGTCTTGGGAGGATATGAATAATTTTGATGGTTTTTCTGAAGCCTTGGGATCCATCCTGGATATTTTGATCGATAAAAGTTTTTTGAGAAATTACCCGTTGAATCTTAATATCGCTAACAAGATGTATGAAATCAAAGAAGAGTTTCAGCGCGCGTCTTTTAAGAAGGAGAGGTTTGAACAGGAGGAGATTTTTAGGATCTTCGACGGCAAGATTTCCATGGAAATGATGGCGTTTATCGGCTCGCCCCTTAAAGGGCTTCAAATCCTCGGGCTTTTTGAGACGCGGTCGCTGAATTTCGAGAATGTGATTATTCTTGATGTCAATGAGGGGGCCTTGCCCAGACTAAGCATCTACGAACCGTTGATCCCCCGGGAAGTAATGATCAGCCTAAATCTGGACAGGCTGGAGTTGGAAGAAGAAATCCAGCGTTATCAATTTATGCGCCTGATTTCATCGGCCAAGGAGGTTCATCTGGTGTATCAGCAAAGCAAAGATAAGGAGCGAAGCCGGTTTATCGAAGAATTGATATGGGAAAGACAGAAGCAAGATTTTGAGAAAGGGGCTATGGGTATGTCTGAGATGGATGTGGCCCAGGCCCGTTTTGAGGTGAAGGTCCAACCCAAGGAGCTCTTGGTAAAAAAGACGCCCGCGATGATTGAATTTTTAAAGCAGCATACTTATTCAGCTTCAAGCATAAATATGTATTTGCGCAACCCCATGGATTTTTATTATTCTTATGTGCTCGGGCTTAAGGAAAACGAGGATCTTCTGGATGAACCTGAGGCGCGGCATATAGGGACATTTATTCATGAACTGTTGGAGGAGGTTTATAAACCGTTCTTGCTTAAGAAACCGGTCATCGATCTGCGTTTCCAGCAGCGGGTCCTGGGTAAGTTTGAAGAAAGATTCAACGATACTTTTTTAAAGAGCATGAAAGCGGATTCATTTTTGCTTAAGGCCGTGCTTTTAGAACGGCTCAAACGGTTTTTGGAGAACGAGCAAAGAAATCCTGATCGTCAGGTGGAGGAGCTTTTGCATCTGGAACAGCGTTTTTGTGAAACGATTCCGCTTTCCCGCGGGGAAATTAAATTCAGTTATGTGGTTGACCGCGTCGACCGCATGATCGATGGGACGGTCATGATTGTTGATTATAAGACAGGAAGTCTTGACCAAATGCCCGTTGGGATGGATCGTATCGAAGCGGCGTCTTTGTCAAGGACGTCGATTTTTGAGAATGTGCGGTCGTTTCAGGTTCCGTTGTACTTTCATTATCTGAATACGCATTTTAAAGGTGTGGTGGTGAACGCGGCGCTTTATAATTTAAGGACTCTGGAATTCAAGAAATTTATAGATCCAAAGGCGTCCTGTGACCGGCAGCAGATGGATCATCTGTTGATGACGGCGTTGGATTTTGTCGTTTCTGAAATATTAGATCCAGAGGTCGATTTTGTTTTCGATGACAGCCATCAACGTTAATCAAAGAAACATTTTGGTTGTGATTTTATTGATCATGGGGCTGGGAATGGCCGTTTATGCCAATGTGATCAACGGACCGTTTCTTTGGGATGATCATTTATTGGTGGCGGATAATGCGGATATTCGGGACTGGAGGCATCTGGAAAAAATTTTTTCTTCCAATATCGGAGGCGAATCATTGGAGGCCAAAAGTTCGTCCTACCGTCCGTTGCAGACGTTTTCTTATCTGATCGATTATTGTTTTTGGGAGTTAAACCCTGCCGGTTACCGTTTGACCAATATTATTCTTCATATTTTTGTGGCCGTGTCCTTGTTTTGGCTCTTATCCTTGATGGGCCTGGCCGTCCGGTTATCCGGCTTAACGGCAGTGTTGTTTGTCGTTCACCCGTTGCACGCGGGCGTGGTCAGTTATATCTCTGGCCGGGCAGATCTGCTGGCCGCGTTATTTATGCTTTTGGCGTTGGTCAGTTATCTTAAAGACAGGCCGGTCTTCATGTCGTTTTGTTTTTGTCTGGCTCTTTTATCCAAAGAGACGGCATTGATCTTACCGGTTTTTATTTGGCTTTATAATGGGACCATAAACCGAAAAACGCCTTTGAAGGCATCCAAGGGAATATCGATTTTGGGGCTGTTGTCCGCGCTGTATGTGATTTTGCGGTTGACCGGGGCGTTGGGAAGTTTGTATTTTTATGATCCGGAGCGTACGACCGCCTTTCAACGGTTACCTGGATTTTTCGCGGCCTTCTTTAATTATATCCGGTTAATCATTTTGCCTTTTGGGCTACATATGGAGTACGGTCGAAAATTGTTTGGTTTCAATGATCCACAGGTTTTAGCAGGTTTTGGATTATTCTTTCTTTTGGTTGTCATGGCTGTGAGAATCAAAGAGAAGGATCCTATTATTAGTTTTTCTTTGGGGTGGTTTATTGTTGGGTTGATTCCAGTGAGTAACATCTTTGTCAATCTCAATGCGTATATGGCCGAACATTGGCTTTATATTCCCTCTATGGGTTTCTTTTTGTTCATAAATAGGGACGGGCCCTATTTATTTGAATTAAATAGGGCCCGTCCCTATTTATTAAGTGTCATAACCGCGCTATATGTGGGTCTGACAATTTTCAATAACCGTTATTGGCGCGATCCAGGCGCTTTTTTTACACGCACGCTTAGTTATGCCCCGAAAAGTGTCCGAGCCCATCTTGAATTAGCAAAGTTACTCACTCGAGAGGGAAACATTGATTTGGCGATTATCGCATATAACATGGCGGGCCAGTTAGATCCATTAAATGGTAAAATTCATGGAGCGATCGGGTTGATGCACTATAAAAAAGGTGATGTGGATAGGGCGATTACGCATTATCAAAAGGCTAATGAGTTGACTGAAGGATTGGTCGAGAATTATATGAACCTCGGAAGGGCCCTACGGGATAAGAAAGAATTTGTTCAATCCAGGCAAGCGTTTGAGCGAGCGCTGGCCTTTAATCCTTCTCATGTCAGCGCCCTTAATGATGTCGGTGTCGAGTATGCCAGGGATGGAGAGTACACGAAGGCGGAATATTATTTTTTAAAAGCGTTGGAGTTGGATGAAAACAATGGGCTTGCCAGAGCGAATCTGAAGCAACTTAATCATATTCGGGATTCGCGGATCCAGGGACAAACGCCGTAACCGTTTTGTACATAAATAGGGTTCTCCCTATTTATCCTATTTATCGCGCGCCGGCTTCAATAAGCAATTGAATCACGGCAGGGTCCTTGGCTCTCATCAGGGGAGTGAGTTTGAATTGTTCGGCTTGGCGAACATCCGCCCCATTGGCAATGAGGACTTTAACGATCTCCAGATGATGGGAAGAATTTTTTTGGGAATTGCTGGCCGCCTCACTTAAGGCGGTATAACCGTTTTGCGAGGTGGCGTTGATGTCGGCCCCTTTATGAATCAGGAATTTGACAATGTCGATGTGCCCCCACCATGCGGTCTCCATGAGCAACGTTTTTCCGTAATGAGGTTCTTTGGCATTGATATCAAACCCGTGGTTAAGAAAATAAGAGACCACCTCAAGGTGTCCCCCTCTGGCGGCTTTAAATATAAGGTTATCGGAAAATTTAGCTTTTTTTTTGCGTAAGTATTTAAAGATTTTCAGATGTCCAGAGTAAGCGGCAATATCAGCGGCTGTTTCCAAAGAATCTTCTGACACCGAATATCCTTTGGCGTTGATTTGTGCGTCTTTCTGAAGGAGCAGCTTGACCAGATCAAAATGGCCTTTGTAACTTGCCGCCATCAGAGGGGTCCAGTGCCAATGGACAGGATAGTTGTAATAGACCTGATTGTAACCCATGACATTGGGGTCTGCTCCCGATTCGATCAAGATTTGGGCCGAATCATAAAATTCCCGCATGATAGCGTTAACTAAAAGGGCGGTTCCCCCAGGGTCGATATAATTGACGTTTGCTCCATGGCTGATTAAAAGTTTGATGGCTTCTGGCTGGCGGCCGATCACGGCGGCCTCAAGGGCCTGGTTGAGCAAATTTTGATTCAGATTTTTCGACAAAAGATTCTTAAGCTCTTCCAGGTCTCCTGACCTGGCCACGGCATGAAGCCCTCCAGGCACGTATTGACCGAAAACAGTTCCTGAGAAGAAAAGTGATAATATGAGAAGCGGGAAAATGGCGCGTTTCATGTTGGTAGAGGAGGTTATCATTCTGGGATCATTTTATAATTCATACGACAATCGGTCAAAAGTTTTTATATTAATAATCACTAAAAATATAATCATTGATATAATTAAAAAAATTTAAAATAGGTAAAAACATAAGATGTTCTCCTTATTTTCCAATCCCTTTATCAATTACAGGCGTTGGGGCCTATATATTTCAACAGCCGTGATCATTCTTATAATGGCTCTTTACGCGCGGTATCAAGTTAAGAGAGCCCAGCAGAAAACAGTCATCTTGTTAAGTATTTCAGGACTTCGGTCTGACGCTATTACTAAACTCGGGCCGGAGCGTCTTCCTCATTTTTATCAAATCATTAAGACAGGAGCCGCCACCTTGAACGCGCAGACGGACTTTCAAAGCACGGCGACAATGCCTAATCACATCGGCATGCTGACAGGACGGCCGGTTTATGGAGATCACGGGCATAACTACGTTAAGGATGGATTTTTCGGCAGCGCCATTCATGATGTTTCTCAAAAGTATATTTCCAGCGTTTTTGATGTTGTTTATCGGTACGGTCTTCGTTCCACGTTCTTCGCGTCCAATTACAATTTTGGCCTTTTTGTTATTTCTTATACGCAGGCCTCAAGCATGTTTGACATTCCGGTTTTGAAGAAAAACGCGTCAAGATTTCAAAGTTATTATATTACCAGAGGCCAGGATGATGATACCTTCAGGAAGTTCCGTTACGAATTAATCCATTATGACTCCAGCTTGATTTTTTTGCATATGGCTGGTCCGCAGATGGTTGGCCAATCGCGGGGGTGGGATGTCCAGGAGGGGTCTTTCTATCTGAAATCGGTCATCAAGGTTGATCGATACATAGGAGAGATACTCAAGGCGATCAAAGAGAACAAACACCTGATGAATTCAACGTATCTGATTATCACTACGGACCATGGGGGATCACAGAAAAATTATGTTGATTTTATGAATCCGGATAATTACACAATTCCGTTTATGGTCTGGGGACCCGAGATTGCCAGGGGTCAGGATCTTTATCAATTGAATAAAGGTCGAAGAAGAGATCCCGGGAAAAGAAAAGTTCCAAATATATCAATGGCCCAGCCGGTCCGCAATACAGATGCGGCCAACCTGGTTTTATATTTGTTGAACCTTCCTTCTGTTTCCGGGTCAGTCAGCAATGTGGCTCAGGACCTAAATGTCGCTCCGTAACCCATCATGAAACGATTATCTCTCTTTATTATTATCGCTTTTGTGTTTTTTTTGACGTTTTTGATCTACAGCCCGTCGTTCTACGCCCCTTTTCAACTGGATGATTATCCGGTCTTCGTGCATAATCCCATTATCCAGAATTTAAACAATCCCGCTGGCATCTGGCGCTACGACCCTTCA
>Ga0247727_10010149_pt1 | contig 16769 bp, 15 predicted proteins | sample WisWelCaveWW1625_FD_202498 | JGI IMG/M metagenome (GOLD analysis project Ga0247727, IMG submission 202498) | Biofilm microbial communities from Wishing Well Cave, Virginia, United States - WW16-25 | ecosystem: Environmental > Aquatic > Deep subsurface > Groundwater > Cave microbial mat | place...
ACCCGATTAATTGGTTGTTGGGCCTGTTTTCACTGGATATTGCAATTGACCTGGGGACCGCGAATACACTGGTAAATGTGCGCGGCAAGGGGATTGTGATCAATGAGCCGTCCTGGGTGACGATTGATAAACGCTTGCGCCAGCCGTTAGCCATTGGTTTGGAAGCGAAGGAAATGGTGGGGCGCACGCCTGGGAATGTGGCGGTTGTCCGCCCGCTGCGCGACGGTGTGATCGCTGACTTTGATATTACCCAGGTGATGCTTGAATATTTTATTGGAAAAGTTCACGAACAGAGTGTAGTTCCTCTGCCCCGTCCGCGCGTCATCGTTGGAATTCCCACCGGCGTGACCGAAGTGGAGAAACGCGCGGTGTATGATGCGGTCATGGCTTCAGGCGCGCGCGTGGCTTATATGATCGAAGAGCCAATCGCGGCGGCGTTGGGCGCGGGTTTGCCCATTGGCGAAGTTCGCGGAAGCATGGTTGTGGATATTGGCGGAGGCACAACCGAAGTGGCGGTCATGTCTATGAGCGGGGTTGTGGCTTCGCGATCACTGCGCGTGGCTGGCGATGAAATGGATCAGGATATCGTCCAGTATTTGCGTAATAAATATAATTTACTTGTTGGTGAAGGTATTGCGGAACAGATCAAATGGAAGATTGGTTCGGCGTATCCGCTTCAACCCGAAAAAACAATGGAAGTGCGCGGGCGTAATTTGGTCACAGGCTTGCCGGAGAGCATAGAAATTTCTTCCGTTGAAATGCGCGAGGCTTTGGCAGGCTCTGTGCAGGTGATTGTGGATACGATCCGCGACGCTCTCGATGAAATCCCGCCTGAGATCGTCTCAGACTTAATGGATATCGGAATTTGTCTCGCAGGCGGCGGCGGGTTATTGCAGGGATTGGCGGATCGACTCACAGATGAAATTAAATTACGCGTTTGGGTTGCAGAAGACCCGCTGACCTGTGTGGCACGAGGCGCGGGTTTGGTTTTTGAGGACTTTGATAATTTGAGTCGGTATCTCGTAGGGCTTGAACGCGGCAGTACACGGCACAGAGCGTAATGTATTTTATTGTAGTAGTTCCAGCAGGGTCTCATATCATCCCCGACAGGGGAGACCCTGCTGAGCAGATGAATTAATTCGCACACTAACATGAGAGATTTATTTTCACGCACACTGCAAACAACGATCATATTTCTGGTCGTGGGGGGAGTGCTGGCGCTCGCATTTGGAGGATATTTCAGTTCCGCTTCCAACGTATTCACCGGATCGTTGATTAATTTACAAACCTGGTTTTCATCCCGTTTCGTCGCGGTTCAGGATTTTTTAACCGCGCCGCGCGACATCGCATCCTTGCGCCAGCGCAATTCGGAACTCGAAGCGGAAGTATCCGAATTGCAGGCACAGGTAATTCAATTACAACAGGATGTCGGCGAGACGGAAATTCTCGCCGCGCTGGTTGATTTTTCACGCGCGAACCCCGAAAACACGTATCAAGCCGCGGCAGTCATCGGTTTCGACTTGAGTCCGTTTTTGCATTACGTGATTATCAATCGTGGATCGAATGACGGGATTCTACGCGGTATGCCTGTCGTTACGGATCAGGGATTGGTGGGTCGTGTGGATGCGGTGATCGCAGATGCGGCTCGTATCCAGCTGATTACTGATCCTGCTTCGAATGTCAACGTCCGCCTCCAGAACGCGCAGACTGAGGCGTCGCTCATTGGGTCAGTCACGGGTGATGTAACGCTTGATTTAATCCCACAGGATGTTAATATTGAAGCGGGTGATCTCGTGTTGACCTCCGGTTTGGGAGGCGGCTATCCTCCCGATTTGATCGTTGGACAGGTGATCAACATCCGCACGCGCGATTTTGATCTATTCCATCTGGCTACTGTTCAGCCCGTCGTGGATTTTAATCGGCTTGAGATTGTGTTGATCATTGTTAATTTCAGGCCCGTGGATATTTCCCCACTTTCTCCATCCCCATAATCGAATGCGTAATGTAGTTGCGGCTCCAGTAATTATTCTGGCTGTGTTGTTGCAATCGGCTGTTATTAGCCGCGTCCCATTGCTTTCCGGGTTTGCAGATTTGCCATTGGTGATTCTTGCGGCATGGGCTTTACAGGAAGGTGTGGATACGGCATGGCATTGGGCAATCGCGGCCGGCTTGCTTGTAGGATTTGTTTCTGGAATCCCATGGTTCGTCCCTGTGATAAGCTATATCCTTGTTGTCTCTCTGGCTCAAATTCTGCAAAGGCGCGTATGGCAGGCTCCATTGCTGGCGATGTTTCTTGTATCCTTTCTCGGAACGATCGTGATTAATTTATTATCCCTGGTTACTCTTCGTATATTTGGCGTTCCCCTGCCAATCGCGGATACACTTGGATTGCTCACCTTGCCGAGCGTGTTGTTGAATTTGCTTCTTGCCATCCCTGTCTACGCAATCATGCGTGACCTGGCAAGATGGATGCACCCGTCACCGGAGGTCCTATGAGTTCGCAGTCAGTCAATAAATATCAGGTTCAGCCCTGGCGGGTGTTTGTTATTTATGGTGTTATTGCTTTTGCAGTGGGAGCGATTATCTTTCGTCTTGTATCTCTTCAAATACTTGGGGCGCAGGGTTGGATGGATCAGGCTGTGGATAATTACCAAACGACGATCAGCGAACCTTCGGCGCGCGGTATTATTTACGACCGCAACGGGTTTATCCTCGCGCGCAATATCGCCTCATACAATGTGGTGATCACACCTGCAGGCTTGCCGGATGACGAAGGAGATATCCAAAGAATCTACCGCGAGGTATCAAGCCTGACCGGTGTGCCGGCAGGTGGACCCGTCACAGACGAAACCCTGAACAATGCCAAATTGTTTTCCGCATGTGTGCCGGGTCCCGGCATTGCGGACATGGTCGCGCTCGGCGATTCGCTCGCTCCCTTTACGCCCGTCAAGATCACCTGCAACATCAGCGAAGAACTCGCGCGCGTCATCCGTGAAAAATCTGTGGATTGGCCCGGCGTCTCGTTGGAGATCGAACCGATTCGGGACTACCCGACCGGATCGCTGACTGCAAACATCGTCGGATTCCTGGGACCGATTCCCGCGGCGCAGGAAACTGTTTACACCGACCGAGGCTTTATCCCCAACCGCGACAAGATCGGTTACGCCGGTGTCGAAACATCGCTGGACGACATTCTGCTTGGCATAAACGGCGAACGCGTCGTTCAAGTAGATGTGGCTGGCGAGGAACTACGCAACCTAGAGCCTCCGATTGCATCCATCCCCGGAAACAATGTCGTTCTGACGATAGACACCCGCCTGCAAAAAGCCGCCGAAGCCGCATTGGTGGATGAGATCAATTATTGGAATACTTTCTTCGGAACGAATCGCATCTCCAGTGGTGTGGTCATTGCAATGAATCCGAAGACGGGAGAGATTTTGGCGATGGTTTCATACCCAACGTTTGAAAACAATCGCATGGCGCGATTCATCCCCGGGTATTACTACGAGCAACTAAGCCAGGATCCCCGCACGCCTCTAGTGAATAACGCGATCTCCGCCGAGTTCGCACCCGGTTCCACATTCAAGCTATCCACGGCAACGGGGGCATTCAATGAAGGTGTAATCGAGCCGGGAGATATTGTAGAGACGCCCGGCAGATTGGTTCTGTGCGAAAGATTCTCGCCAAACGACCCATGTACAGAGAGAAACTCACGTCCTTTCGTTGATTGGATTTACGAGCAAAATGGCGTTATCAATGAAGCGGGTTTTGGCTCGCTTGATTTTCTGCGGTGTATTGCTTATTCAAGCAATGTATGTTTCTATAAACTAGGCGGCGGGTTTGAAGGGGAAATTGAGGAAGGGCTCGGAATCTTTCGTCTTGGCGAATACGCGAGGGCGTTAGGATACGGCGAAAGGTCCGGGATCCAGCTTCCGGGTGAAGAGAACGGGCTTGTCCCATCCCCGCAATGGAAACGAATCAACACGGGTGAAAACTGGTCAACGGGTGATACTTACATCGCAAGCGTCGGCCAGGGATATGTTACGAGTACACCGTTGCAAATATTGATGTCTGGCGCGACGATTGCAAACTTTGGCAAGTTGATGCAACCGACAATTGTTCGAGAAGTGCAGGATGGCGAAGGGAGGCTGGTTCCGTTGTGGTTTGACCCGGTCAATTTCATCTTATATGAACTTCGCCAAACAACCGACTCACAAGGCAGGACGCAGGATGTGTGGGTGAATCCTGTAAATCCGGAGGATTCGTTTTCATCCCCGCCGCCGGGAAGTTACCAAATCTCCCCGTTTACTCCCAACATGAAGTGGGATGTTACGGCATCGCCAATTATCAATGAATGGAGTTGTGAAGAAGGCTACTGTGACTTGACGGGTAACACGAAAACAATACAAGCATCCACGATCGAAGCGGTGCGGACTGGAACGCGCATGGCTGTTACCCAGGAACTTGGCACGTTGCATGATATTTTTACCGAAGTGTATCCAATCCCGGTAGCGATTGCCGGCAAGACCGGCACTGCCGAATATTGCGATGACGTGGCTCGCATCGCAGACCGTTGCCGCTTTGGCGCCTGGCCCACACACGCATGGACTCTGGCATACGCTCCGTTTGACGACCCTGAAATCATCATCCTCGCATTTGCATACAACGGCGGTGAAGGCGGGTCGGTTGCCGCTCCTATTGTGGCGCGTGTGATGCAGGCGTATTTTGAATTGAAGTCCATTGATCTTTTACAAAACGGCGGCGGATAGATTTTCGCTTGTTACTCATGCTATAATTTCGCATCGGCTGGAACTATGAACGAGACCCAATCCCTTCTCCAAATCAAAGGCTTGCGTGATGGACTGCTGATTACCATGGACGACGCTTCGTGGGAAGACCAGCGCGCTGCCTTGATCGCGCAAGTAGACGGACAGCCTGCTTTCTTTCAAGGCGCACGCCTTGCATTGGATGTGGCGACCCAGGTTTTACACGTCAATGAGTTGGTGGAAATCCGTGACCAGCTTTCAGAACGCGGCATCTCCCTCTGGGCAGTCATCAGCGAATCACCCACGACTGAAAAGACGGCACAACTGCTCGGTCTCGCGACCCGCATCTCCAAACCGCGGCCCGAAGAATTGCGCCAATATTCCGTCGAAGACATCGGCGAAGAGACCTCGCTTTTCCTCAATCGCACGCTTCGCTCTGGAACACGGATCGAATTTGCAGGTCATGTCGTTGTGTTGGGCGATGTCAACCCGGGGGCAGAAATCGTTGCCGAAGGGAATGTCATTGTTTGGGGTCGCGTGCGCGGCATGATTCATGCAGGGTCAAAAGGCAACACGAACGCAGTCATCTGCGCGCTTGATCTTTCGCCAACGCAATTACGAATTGCAGATGAAGCATCTGCCGCTTTGGAGCCGCGTGATACTCACCAGCCTGAGATGGCGCGGATCAACGAAGACGGAAAACTCCAGGCTGAATTCTGGTCATCGAGTAAAGTAGGCGGCGTTCTCTAACGCCGCAGTAGACTTATCTTTTTTACAGGAAATCATCATGCCCGCACAAGTCATCACCATCGCATCCGGTAAAGGCGGAGTAGGGAAAACAACTGCCGTCGCCAACATTGCTGTCGCGCTTGCCTCGGACAAATCGAAGGTAGTTTGTATTGACGGCGATATCGGTCTTCGCAATCTGGATGTGATCCTGGGCTTGGAGAATCGAATTGTGTACGACATCGTGGATGTGATCGAAGGGCGTTGTCGTTTAAAGCAGGCAATGATTCGCGATAAGAAATTGCCCAATCTATATCTCATCCCCGCCGCACAGACGCGCGATAAAAACGCTGTGTCGTCAAGCGACATGATTCGCCTCATCAAAGATTTGCGCACCGATTATGATTTCGTGTTGATCGATTCGCCTGCAGGCATCGAGCGCGGGTTTAGAAACGCCATCGCCGCCGCGGACCGCGTCCTTGTGATCACCAACCCCGAGGTCAGCGCGGTGCGAGATGCGGATCGCGTCATCGGCATTCTCGAATCGGAGGAAAAAGGTCCGGCATCGTTGATCCTGAATCGTTTGAATCCCGCGTTGGTGAAAAGCAAGGATATGCTTTCGCCGGAAGATGTATTGGACTTGCTCGCGATTGAGTTGATCGGCATTGTGCCGGAGGATGAAAACGTGATCATTGCGTCGAATCGCGGCGCGCCGGTCGCGTATGACGCGAAGAGCAGGGCAGGGCAAGCCTTCCGTAATATCGCCAAACGATTGAAGGGCGAAACCGTCCCGTTCCTTGATCTCGATGCCCAGGGCAGTTTGTGGGAACGCATTCAGCGACTGGCGGGGAGGAAGTAATATGAGCTTCTTCGACAGATTCTTTGGAAAGAAAAACAGCGCCAACAGCGCGAAGGAGCGCCTGCAACTCGTGTTGATTCACGACCGCACGGATCTGACTCCGGCTGAACTTGATTCGCTTCGAGACGATTTGATCGCTACCATCAGCCGCCACGTGGAAATTGACGTAAAGGCAATGCAGATCGGCGTGGAGCATGATGGTCGTTCGCAACGGCTCGTCGCAGATATCCCCCTCAAAGCCGCGCGCCGCAAAACGCGAAAGACGAGATAGAAATACATTCGTCCTGAGCGGAGGACTGAGCGCTTTTTGCGAAGTCCGTAGACGAAGGGCGAGTTGCAAGAAACTCAATCATGTTACGTAACATCTCATGGCGATATTTTGATTTCTGGCTGTTGGGCGCGGTGGTACTAGCCACCGCGTTTGGCACAACCATGATCCGTTCGGCGGTGGCGGGGAATGAAGTATTACTGCCGCTCATCAACCGTCAAATTTACTTTGCCCTTGCAGGACTCGTCCTCATCTTCATCGTCGCGGCGATTGACTATCGCTACTGGATGGCATTGTATCGCCCCATTTTCATTGTTATTTTTTTATTATTACTCGCCCTGTATCTCAGCGCGCAGGATGTGTTCGGCGCGGCGCGCTGGTTTCAAGTAGGCGTCTTGTTCATCCAGCCGACGGAGTTTGCAAAGATCGCGGCGATCCTCCTGCTTGCGCGGTACTTCGATAAAACCCAGGACCGCCCGCGCGATTTGAAATGGATGCTGGTCGCGTTTCTGTGGGCGCTGGCGATTGCTTTATGGATATTGCTTCAACCCAACTTGAGCAATGTTGTCGTTCTTATGGTGATCCTTGTATCCCTGCTGTGGTTCAATGGCTTGCAGGTCAAACATGTCCTTTTGTTTGGCGGCATCGGAACGTTATTGTTGGGCAGTGTTGTCGGGTTAACGGCTCTTGGCATTCAGGTGCCGTTTTTGGAAGAGTATCAACAAGCTCGAATTTCCAACTTCATTTTGCCCGACGAGAACGCAACCTTCGGCGAACGATATAATGTGGACCAGGCGTTGATCGCCATCGGCTCTGGTGGAGTTTTCGGTCAGGGATACGGTCACGGCACACAGACTCAGTTGCGCTTTCTCAAAGTGCGCCACACCGATTTTATTTTCTCCGCGATCTCCGAAGAGTTTGGTTTCGTCGGCTCGTTGCTGGTTATCGTCATTATCGTGCTGGTGATCTGGAGGTGTTTGCGCGCGGCGCAAAAAGCGCGCGATGTTTCAGGGATGTGTATCGCGTACGGCGTGGCAACCCTGATCTTTTTTCAAGGTATGGTAAATATCGGTGTGAATTTGAATATCGTGCCGGTGTCTGGCTTGCCGCTTCCATTCATCAGCTACGGCGGGAGCGGTCTCACATCATTGATGATCGGCATCGGACTCGTGGAAAGCGTTGCCATGCGATTCCGGCAAATGGAGTTTTAGTTTTCTTTCATATACTGATGGTCGAGACACAAGCAGTCGAGACCATCGCGTACCATGTAAACATCTATTTTGAATCAAACGGGTGGTCTCGATACGTTCCTCACTTCGTTCGGAACTACTCGACCACCAGAAAGTATTAGGAGTTAATATTTTGAAACCGGCACGCACACGCATGGCGCCATCACCGACGGGACGTTTCCATCTCGGGAGCGCGCGCACTGCATTATTTAATTACCTGCTTGCGCGCAAAACTGGCGGACAGTTCATTTTGCGAGTCGAAGATACCGACCAGAAACGATTCGTCCCCGGCTCTGAGGAGGAAATTATCCGCGCGTTGGATTGGCTCGGCATCATGCCGGATGAAAGCCCTGTGCATGGCGGCAAGTTCGGTCCGTATCGACAGACGGAGCGGCGCGAAAGTTATTTGAAACATGCCCAGGTTCTCGTTCAGAAGGGAAGCGCGTATCCCTGCTTTTGCAGTCCCGAGCGACTCGACCAATCGCGCAAGGAACAGGAAGCGCGCAAGGTGGACCGAGTCCGATACGACGGATTGTGCCGGGTCATTGCCCCCGATGTTGCGGCGCGGCGTATGGCTGCGGGTGAAAGCTATGTGATCCGATTCAAGATGCCGCAGGATGGCTCAACCACTGCGCACGATCATTTGCGCGGCGACATCGTAACTGAAAATAAATATATAGATGATTACATCATCATGAGATCGAATGGCTTGCCTACCTATCACCTCGCCGCTATGGTGGACGATCATGAAATGCAGATCACACATGTGTTGCGTGGGTCGGAGTGGCTTGGCACGTTCCCCCTTCATGTGAACATCGTACGCGCGTTCGGGTGGGAGGAGCCGGTGTGGGTTCATCTTTCAGTGTTCCTCAAGCCGAGCGGAAAGGGCAAGATGAGCAAGCGTGAATCGGCAGAGGTGATGAAGGATGGACATTCGATCTTTGTGGATGACATGAAGGGTTTGGGATATACGCGCGAAGGTGTGTTGAATTGGATCGCGCTGATGGGTTGGGGCGTCGCGGAAGATGATGTGATGTCCCTCGACGAAATGATCGAACGATTCAGTATTGACACGTTGACTCCGTCGCCTGCCGCGATCAACTTCCAAAAGTTGGATCACTTCAACGGGACGCACATTCGGCTCTTGACGACCGAGGACCTGTCAGCCAGGATCAAGCCTTATTTCACCGAAGCAGGTTTGGAGGTCCAGAATGATGCGTTGCTCAAAGTCACGCCATTGATCCGCGAGCGACTCGTCACATTGGATGATTGCCTCACGTTTGCGAGTTTCTTCTTCAAAGAAAATGTGGAGCCTATCCCGGAAGACTTGATCGCCAAGGGACTCGATGCGAAGCAATCCGCTGAGATCGCGCGCAAGTCGTATGAAATTCTCGCGTCGCTCCCTGATATGTCGCATCAAACGGTTGAGCCTCCCATGCGCGCGTATGTTGAGTCGTCGGGATTGAATGCGAATCAGGTATTTGGTATTTTGCGCGTTGCTGTGACGGGGCAAAAGGTGAGCCCGCCGCTGTTTGAAAGCATGGAGATCATCGGTCATAAAAAAGTTTTAGAGCGATTGCAAAACGCGATCAAGATTTTAGAACAATTGTGAATCTTCGTTTGCTGATATACTTTTGAGCATCAATTCAAAGAAAGGAATTTTAGTTATGGAGAAAAAAGCTGGAATAGGCAAGAAAGCACAAACGGGGCGGACTTCACGTACTTCAAATAGCCCGAAGGCGGCGGGAGGCATGGATTTATCCGCGTTGTTCGGTGTGGCGGCGCAGGCGCTTTCTGCGAATCAGTCATCGTTGAATCAAGCTGATGCGCAGAACCAGAATCACGGCGATAACATGGTGCAGATGTTCGGCATGATCACGCAAGCCATGCAGAGTCAGAAGGGCGCGTCTCCGGCGCAACAATTGAGTCATGCGAGTCAGGTTCTCGCTCAGAATGGGACAAGCGGATCGGCGAAAGTCTATTCGCAAGGGCTGGCGCAAGCCGCGCAACAATTCCAGGGTCAGAAGTCTGTGAACCCCGATAATGCAATGATGCTCGTGCAGTCATTGCTTGGCGGGGGTCAACCTGCCGCGCAACAATCTCAAGGCGGCGGAGCAGATTTGCTCGGCGCGTTGCTCGGTGGAATGCAAGGACAATCTGCTCCTCAAAGCAACAGCCAGCAAAATGATGGGATTGACCTGGGCGATGTGTTGAACGCGGGGATGGCGTTCATGAATGCCAAGAACCAGGGGCAGGGTAATATGCAGGCTGGTCTCAACGCCCTGATGGCGGCGGGACCGTTGGGGCAGAGTTCGCATCGTCAGCAATCGGGGCAGGTGGTGGGGAACGCGTTGCTCCAGGCAATTACGGGGATGGCGAAGGGGAGATAGGTTCGAGGGGCACGAAGGAAATAATAAAAACTCCGCACGTTCCTGTAAGTGGCGCGTGCGGAGTTTTGTTGCAAGGCAAGGTTCAAAAGCGGCGCGAGCCGCGCCCAATTACAGTTCAATTGTATTCAGCAAATCCCTCAGCGCGGACAACTCTTCTTTTGACAGCGTCACGCCTTTGCCCATCTTCTTGCGGTCTGGTGACCAATCGCGCAGGTCGTATTTGGGTTCGCGGTCATTCCAACTGATGAGGTTGAGTTCTTTTGCCCAGCCTGACCCAGATTTGGAAAGCACGCCGATGTTTTTGATGATTTCGTATTTGATGTCGGACATGGTTTAGGTCTCCTTCGATGAATCGGATTCAGAATCCATTGCATGGATAATAGCACGAATCACACCTTCAATATCTTTCATCACATCATGGTTCCAAAAGCGGATCACTTTGTAGCCTTGCGATTCCAAGTATTTCGTTCTTTCTGAATCATATTCCTCCTGCTCGAGATGTTGACTGCCATCCATTTCTATAATCAGTCTTGCTTTTGGAGAGCAGAAATCAGGGACGTACTTGCCAACGGCATGTTGTCTGCGGAAGCTGACTCCCAATTGGTCGTCTCGAATCCGTGACCAGAGTTTGCGCTCGGCGGGAGTTGATTTCTTTCTCAGTTGAATGGCTTGGTGTTTGGTTTTTGGGTTACTTCTTTTTGGGCGCGGCATTAGCCCCTCCCTGCCCTCCCCAAATGCGACTGGGGAACGTCGAATTTGGGGAGGGAGTAATTTCAACTTGGGCATTAATAAAAATATTCATTCCTACAATCTATTCGTTCAACCAACTTTCGATAACCAGACTCCCCCAAATCCGACGAGATATATATTACTTCGCATCCCAGATTTTCTTCGTCGTATTTGGGGGAGGTGCCCGATAGGGCGGAGGGGGCCGCCGTTTTGATGATTTCATATTTGATTTCGGACATGGTTTAGGTCTCCTCGAAGTAAATATGATCAATCTATCTATCCAGCACGGACGGTAGCAACGCGTTCAATCACATCTCACTTATTCGACAGTAATACTAAGACACGAGAAGGGTTGAATTCCTCCCCATTCGCCACTTGGACCTTGTATTATAGGTTCAAGAAAATACTTACCAGGCAAGTAGAAAGCGCGACTACCATGATATTCGTACTCCTGCCCAGGTTGAATGGTTATATTTGTAGGTGTAGGAAAGGGGTTGTCTGGTGCAGACCACTTTTCAACATTCGTGTTTTCACAGCTAACTCCTGGACCTCGAGAGCCGATAACAAGGCCCTTAATTGTTACTGGAGAAGTTCCGTTATTTAGAATTTTGAATATCACTGTGATTGTTTCGTTCAAAGGTATAACGTCGCCTGGAGTTAAAGACTGACTTCCTATTTTCACCACAATGTTTTGGTCCTCTATTGGGATGAGTCTGATGCTGTTTGAAGAGTATGATGGTGTTGCGACTACTGTGCTGTCAATTTCATTTGGCAAGACTGGCGCAAAAGCGGCAAGAGCCCCAAAGACAATTGAAATTGCCAAGCCAATAAAGAATGTGATCCAAATATGAATAGGACGTTGGGTAGGTGGTCTTCCCCTCTTGGAAAAGAAATAAACAATATTTATCGCTAATACGTTTCCAATAATAGCAGAAAGACCACCAGCAATCGCAGCAACGATCCAAAAAACAACTCTCATATCTGTTGAAATGCTAGGCACTACAACTCTCCCTTAAACGCCCTATCCAAAATGGACGGCAGCAGCGCGGACAGCTCACGCTCGCTCTCGGACTGGAGCCGCCGCAGTTCATCTACCTTTGCTTGCAGACCGTTGAGATAGGAGACAATCCGCCGTTGTTCGTCGAGCGGGATAATGGGAATTTCAAATTTCTCAATTTGTGCTTTTGTAAAACCCTGTCTTGTAGCACCTTTTTGCTTATCATTGATGAAGTCTTGAATAGCAGGTTGACTTAGCCAATACATCAAATACTGGGAGTCTAAAGATTCAATTGGGCGAACAATCGCCACATGCTGATTTACATTTCCTTCGACTAGGTCATCGGGCGCACAAGCGACACGACCAATAGAAGCACCTGTGATATTCAAAAGCACATCATTTGGTTTGACTTTTGTTCCATTCATTGATTTATGGGTCGCTTCGTCAATGTATGCAATATTGTCCCACTGGAAAAAGCGCATACGGACATTTAGACTTCTAATAAAAGGAATCCCAGATGAAGGGTATGACGCATGTCCACCTGATGGTGTCGAACCACTTCCTATCTTTGTTGTTAATTCTTTGAGAGGCTCGTGCTCAGTGGATTCAAGTTCGGAGAAGACTTTTCCGACAATAGTATCCAATAATACTTCTGCTTCCATCTCTGTCTCTTCCCGTAGGGACTGTGCCTTTACGATGCGAGCGGCAAGGGCTTCGACGCGTTCTACAATGCGATGTTGTTCATCTAATGGCGGGAGGGGGATTTCGATTTCAAGAAACCTTTCAGGGCGAATACGATTTTTGCCGCTTGTCCCTCGAGATTTTTCATCGCAGGCTTGCCAGAACCATTTTGTTTTTGTCATCCAATGAAACCATCTCGGCTCTAATTTTTTTCGGTCAGGTGCAAATGTAGGAAATTCACCTGAACCAAAACAGCCTGCAAGTTTATCGGATACAACTGCTACACTTCCATTTCTTGCCCAAATTTTGTTTACAACAATATCTCCGCTTTCGACACGTGATAGCGTCGCATATTTTGTTTGGCTACCGTCAATTGATTCTCGCTCATATGCACCTTGTCCCCAAAGACGAACTCCGATTTGGCGATAAGTTACACCAGCCATTGGCGCTTCGGCGCGTTCAATTGGTTTTGCAACTTCACCAATGCTTGCAGTCTGCCAGTTGTTTGGCATCATGCCCTCGTCACCAGCAAATTATCGATTTCATTCATCAACTCGATAATCCGCTTCTCTTTGACAAGGATACCTTTCACCAGTTCTTTTGGCGGCAGATGCTCCAAATCATCTTTGCGATTCGGGTTCTTGATATCCAGGTTGAAGTTGTTGGCAACGACTTGCTCTGCAGGTACGCGCCACGCGCTTTCATGTTCGATGCGATTGTTCCACCATCCAAGACAATCTGCAAATTCTTCGACCCGCATCGGTTTTGTTTTGGTGTAGTTTTTTACGCCTTCAGGTAAAGTCTTTTCATAATACCAAATTTCTTTAGTTGGGCTACCGACTTCAAAGAATATAAGATTAGTTTCTATAGTCGTATAAGGAGCAAAAACACCTTTTGGTAATCGCACAATCGTATGCAAGTTGAACTCACGCAGAAGTTCCTCTTTGATCTTGGCGGCAACGCCGTCGCCGAAGAGTACGCCATTCGGGACAACAACAGCCGCACGTCCCGCGCGAGGCGAACGGTGTAATTTCCGCATAATCAATTGCAAGAACAACAAAGTCGTTTCCGTCGTCCGCTTATCGGCAGGGAAGTTATTTAAAATCTTGCTTTCTTCCTCACCGCCGAAGGGCGGGTTGGTCAGGATCACATCCACGCGTTCGCGTTCGCCGATTTCACCCAAACGCACAGCCAGTGAGTTTTCGTAAGCGATCTGTGGGTATTCCATGCCATGCAGCAGCAGGTTCATCTGGCACAGCAAATACGGCAGGGGTTTGGCTTCCACGCCCTGCACTGACTGTTTTTGCAGGATCACAAAATCTTCCACCGAAGCACACTGCTTGCGTAAATGCTCGTAGGCTTCCACCAAAAATCCGCCTGTGCCGCTGGCGGGGTCGAGCACGGTTTCACCGAGATGCGGGTCGAGCGCATCCACCATAAAACGCACCAGGGCGCGCGGTGTGTAGAACTCGCCCGCATCGCCTGCCGCATCGCGCATTTCCTTCAACATCGATTCGTACAACGCGCTCAGCGTGTGGATTTCCTCCGACGAAGCAAAGTTGATCTGGTTCACCACCGTCAGCACTTCGCGCAGGATGTAACCGTTGATCATGCGGTTGAGCGTGCCGCGAAAGACATTCGCAATCACATCGCGACGGTCACCGCCCTCCGCGCCGCGCAACGATTTCAGATAAGCAAACAAGCCTGGATATTTCTTCTCGCCTTCAACAATTTCATCCTGATTGATAAAGCGGATGAGATCATCGCCCGTCAGCCCATCCGCAGGCGCCGCCCAATCCCGCCAGCGATACGGCGCTTCAATCGCTGGACGAAAAGCCTGCCCCGCCAATTCAGCCTCGGTCTGCCTGAGAGTTTCGGCGTCATCTAAAAACTTCAAGAACAGAATCCAGGTTAGTTGAGGCAGGCGGTCAGTATCACCAGAAAGCCCCTTGTCCTTACGCATCTTATCCCGCGCCGATTTGATAATCGAAGCCAGATGTTGTGGTGTTGTCTTCGCCTGCGCTGATAAAACTTTTGTTTTCGCTTTAGGCATAAAATGATTCCTCAATGAAATTTTACCTCACCCCTCCCTGCCCTCCCCAAATCCGACAGATAATATCTATTTGCAAACAAAATATTTATGTCGGATTTGGGGAGGGTGTCCGAAGGACGGGTGGGGTAGGGTTATACCGCATATAACATCGCCTGCATATTCGCCAGCGCATTGCGTAGTTTTTCTGTTCCGCCGAACTTCTTACTAATCTCCATTACATTCCCGTGCTTTATCAACGGCGGCAGATGGAAGATTTCAGGCATTTTGAATTGGGCGATCCCCAACTCAACATATTTATCTAAAATCTCATTCAATATCTCGCGCGCTTCGGGGCTGAACTTCTCGAAAAACTCGCGTTGTTCTTTCCGCAAATAATCCGAACGTTCGCGGCGCGTGCGCAAGGGAGAATGAAAGGCGATATGGCATAGCATATCAAACGGGTCTGTTTCGGGTTGTCCACTGAGATCAAGCAACGCATCCAAAGCTACTCCGCGACTTTCCAAAGCCGCGATGACTGCCGCGCGTTGTTCGGCATTGCTCCATTTTGAACGTAAATCTGCGGCGGTTGTATACATACTTGAAACAACTTCGGCGGTGTATTCCGTGTATGTAACGACCCGCAGACGATTCCCGTTTGGGTCGAGTTCGTAAACAATATTGGCGACAATCTCAACCGAGCCATTATCCACATAATATTTGCGCGGCACATATTTTTCATCGTCAGTGAATAAAGGCTTTTGCGGCGGCTCATTGATAATATCCGCGTCATCTAATGAATCTTCGGGTTGCAGGATATGCTCAGTACCTGGTATTACTTCGCCTGCGGCGTCTATTTCTTCCTGTGTTGCCAAGGCAGGGAAGCCGTTAAAGTCTGGGTCTGCGAACCTTTCCACTGCCGAGCCTGTGTAATCAATGATCTCGAAAAATAACTTACCATAGTCGTCGCGCACGCGCGTGCCGCGCCCGATAATTTGCTTGAATTCGGTTGTTGAATTAACCGTTCTTGCAATTGCAATCACACGACAGGTTGGCACATCCACGCCCGTGGAGAGTAATTGAGAGGTGGTGACTATGGTGGGCGTCTTTTTCTCCACATCGGTAAAACTATCAAGATATCCGCGTCCTTCATCGCCGTCATCCCCTGTAATGCGAACGATGTAATTTGGGTATTCCCTCATGATGTCTGCATTTAACTTTTGCAGTTGCAGCATCATCTCTGCGGCATGATCTTGATCCGCGCAGAAGACGATTGTTTTTGCAAAACGGTCGTTCTTTTTCAAGAAGTTTGTTAGATGACGCGCAAAAGCTTTCGTGCGCGGTTGTAATGCAAGTTCTCTGTCAAAGTTAGGAGTACGATACACCTTGTCGGGAATTACGCGACCATAACGATCGCTCTGACCTTCATCGGGACGATAGCCATCCAAATCTTTATCGGTCACAATCCGATGAACGCGATACGGCGCAAGGAATCCATCATCAATACCTTGTTGCAGGCTGTAAATATAAAGTGGATTACCGAAGTAAGCATAACTATCGCGGTTGTCATCGCGTAACGGCGTAGCGGTCATGCCAAGTTGAACGGCGGGCTGAAAATAATCCAGAATTTCATGCCAACTTCCATCTTTATTTGCCGCGCCGCGATGACATTCATCCACGATAATCAAATCAAAAAAATCAGGTGAATATTGGCGATATAACCCAGGAGTCCATTCTTCTTTATACTCACGGTCGCTGACTGCCTGATAAATCACAAAATACATATCGCGGGCGGTATTTACTTCTCGTTGTATCTTGTGCCGCGCGTCGCCAAAAATGGCAAAGTCTTTTGTGTATGGGTCGTCAACCAAAAAGTTTCGGTCTGATACGAAAAGGATTTTGGGTCTACGCGTTCCTATTCCTTTTCGCGTCCAACGTGACAACCATAATTTATAAGCAATCTGCGCGGCGATTTTTGTTTTCCCTGTTCCTGTTGCCAGCGTAAGTAATAACCGTTGCTCCCCTTTGAGAATTGTTTCGACAGCGCGGTTGATGGCTATATCCTGGTAATAGCGTAGTGGCTTGCTGGTTCGCC
>Ga0247727_10010150_pt1 | contig 16768 bp, 13 predicted proteins | sample WisWelCaveWW1625_FD_202498 | JGI IMG/M metagenome (GOLD analysis project Ga0247727, IMG submission 202498) | Biofilm microbial communities from Wishing Well Cave, Virginia, United States - WW16-25 | ecosystem: Environmental > Aquatic > Deep subsurface > Groundwater > Cave microbial mat | place...
CACGGATTTTTATCCGGGGGCAATTATTTTGGCGTTGCAGTTTGCCAAATTATTCCATCTTCAACGGATTATCAAAATCAAAACCGAACAAGCGCGGATTCTCGCCGATCACGGCGGCGGCAACGATGTAGAAAACGTAATCGTAGGTTTGGCGCGGAATTTTGCCGTGCGACAGCAATTGCCAGAAATTGCGCTCGCGCGGATTTTCCGGCATCCGATCAATGATCGTCTGCACGTTGTCTTCGCCCCAATTGTAACAGGCCATCACCATCAAGCCGGAGGCCTGCGCTTCGGTTTGATAAATGTCCCGCAGATAACGCGCGGCGGCGTTCGTAGATTTTTCAAAATCGTGGCGCTCATCGCGCGGGTCGTAGCGCCGAACTTCCACCAGCGGCCCGGACTCCAGGCCATAACGCATGCCCGTCGTCGGAATGAATTGCCACATGCCTTTGGCGATGCCGTGCTTGGTGCGAGGGCCGCAGCGCTTCAAGTCAAAATCGGTTTCCTGCAAGGCGAGATAGAAAAACTGCGGCGGCATGTCGTGCGCCAAAAGCGCCTGCGTAATTTTCGGCGCGTAGCCGTTGGCCGTGGCGCGCGTCATCGCTTCCTCCAAACGGCCGGTGGATTTCCACATGCGAATATACTTCTTGACGGTTTTTACAAAATCCGCCGGCATGCTGACGTCGCACTCGCCGAAAATCCGCGAGATTTTGTAGATTAGCCATTCCTCTTCGGAAAGCTTGCCCGGCGCAATGCCCAGCTCATTACGGGCAAAATCGCTGTAGCTATCGCGCATTTGCCGCTGCTCCCGTGACTTGGCTTCAAATTGTTTTTTGAGCGCGGCGTCGGGATGCGTCGCGACCTCGGATTGCAGCGAGGCCATTTGCAGCTCGAGCGACTTCATCGAATAGAAAACATTTTCAGCCAGCGTCTGCAATTCTTCCTGCCGTTGCAGGCGCCGGCTTTGATAATACAACGCGCCGGCGGTCATCGCCAGCGCGATAAAAACCGCGCCGATAATGATCCAATAACGCTCGGCATGTTTGCGGCGGGTTTCTTGAAACGCCCGCCGGATCAGCAGGGTCTGCGTGCCGGCCTCGGCGGCCGTATCGTTGTTAAAATAATGCCGGGCAATTTCATCGAGCGCATTTTCGGAAGGCGGCAAGGAGGGCAGCTCGATTTCACAACCCAAAACCACTTTGCCCTGCGCCAGCGCAATCTTGGCGCGCGCCGGCAAGATCGCGCTTTGAATGCGCACGCCGTTTAGATAGGTGCCGTTTTTGCTCTGCAAATCCTCGAGGCGCCACTGATCGCGATCCCAAACGACGCGCGCGTGGCGCAGACTGATGAGCGGATCGTTGAGTTGAATATCACAATCGTTGCTGCGCCCGATGGTGAAATTGCGGTCGAAACGTTCCCAGCGGCGCAGCGCCTCGCCTTTTTCCAAGCGCACATGCAGGGCCGGGATAATTTGGCGCGACCGGGTTTGGCCGGATTGCAAGCCCATGCAAAGCTCCGGGCCGTGCTCGGAGCCGAAAGTTAATTTGTCGCCAGGTTGGAGGAGCTGCTTATCCGGCAGGATAACGTTATTCACCCACGTGCGAAAATCCGGCGCGGCCATGATCCAGTATTGATGATCGGCAAAAATAATTTTGGCGTGGCGGTCGCCCACTTCGCTATCGAGAATGAAATCAAAAAGAATTTCACAATCCGGTGCCGTGCCGATCTGCCACGCCTTGCCGCGCAGCGCCAGCTTCTCGCCGTTGCGGGAACTGCGCAGAAATTCAATCGAGAGTCCGGGCGCTGCATTCGTCTTGGTTTCAACCGGAGCCGGCGGAACCAGACGCGTTTCGCGCCGAGGCGTTTCCCCATTTTTCTTTTCAGCTTGAGGGGTGAAGAGGCTTTTTAAGCGACGGCTTAATTCCATAAAACCGTGTCACGATTTCATTGGGGCACGATGAGTCGATGCCGCAAAATATCAAGTTGCAGAATTTAAAATTGATGATCTTCCGCATCGCCTCCACCGCTTGTTCGCGCGAATAAATCCGGTCATTCGCGACAATTATTAAACTTAATCAAGCCGGCGCTGAAAGGCAAGAAAATTTTCATGGCGTGAAATTGGCCGTCACTGAATCAACCACCGCCGTGATGTCCCACGTTTGTAAAAATCGAATCACTTGCTCGATTTGCGCCGGCGTCAACTCGCCGGCAAAATCCGGCATTTTTTTATCGCCTTCGCCTTTGCCGTTGGCGATAATATCGCGGACGCGCTCGACGCTGCGCTTTTGCATAATGTCACGAATCGACGGGCCGAACATGCCGCCCTGTCCTTCGCCGCCGTGACAGCGGCTGCATTGCGCGTCCTGACTCACATAGCCGTGATAAATCAACGCGCCGGGGTCGGTCATTTCGGGCGGCGGCGCGCTTTTGCATGAACCAAGATAAAAAGATAAAAACGCAAAAAAGATTTTTGCGAATGGCGACTGGATTTTATGGTTATGGTTTTTCATTAAAACTTCACGCTCACGCCAATTGTCGGCACCAACGGAATGCCGTAAAGCGGTTCGTCACGTTTGGTTTTCGGGTCGTAATTAATGTCTTGCACATTTTTGCGATTGTACGCATTGATCACGTCGAGATAAAAAATCCAGTTGGCATTCCAGAATTTTGGAAAATAGCTCAAGCGCAAATCGAGGCGCGAGGTCCACGGCAGGCGATTGTTGCCGGCGCGGTTGCGAATATCATCGGACATTTCGATGGTGCGCTCATCCGGCAAACTGGTTTGCGGATTGACCACGTCCAGTTTGCCATTGCCATTGCGATCTTCGCCGCGATCGAGCCAGCCGTTTAAATTGCGATCTTCGTAAACGTCGAGCCGGCCGTTGCGATTGACGTCTTCAACTACTTCGACGGTGTAAACGGTTTTTTGATACGGAAAACCGCTGCCCGCTTGCCAGCGTACGTCGAGCTGCCATTTGCGGCTAAGCCGCCATTCGGCAACGGCGGTGATCGTGTGGCGTTGATCATAACGCAAAAAGAAGCGGCCGTTGTCCGGCTCGGTGCCGCGCACCAACGCATACGCATAGCCGAGCCAACCGTTGATCCTGCTCGCATCCTCGCCGCGTTTTTCCAATAGAATTTCGAGGCCGCGCGAAAAGCCCTGGGCATTGTTTTGCGGTTGAAAAGTAAAATACTTCGTTTGTTGCAATTCCGTGCGCACGCCTGCGGAATCGCGGGCGGCAACGACCAGCCACGCCGTATCGCCCAACTGCGGCACGAGCAATTGGCTCAAACTTTTGTAGTAACCGTCCACGCGCAGCGTCCATTGCGCATCCAATTTTCTCTCGAGGCCGGCGAGAAAATGCGCCGCGCGTTCGGCGCGAATGCCCAGCGCTTTCACGTTTTGCAGCGACACGCGGAAACCCTCGCCTTGCAGCGTTTCGTAACCGGGAAACTGGCTGTAAAGACCCGTGGCCAAACGCACGCGGGTGAGAACGTTGGCGTCATACAGCAAGCTGAAGCGCGGGCTCACAACATGTTGATCGACAAAAGATGAATAATCCCAGCGCAGCCCCGGCTGCACGCTGAGGCGCGAGGAGAGTTGCCATAAATCCTGCGCGTACGCGCCGGACTTGATCAATGTCGGCGAATGGTCGGTGAAACGAATGGCGTCCGCGAAAATAATCGCGGGATTGTCGGTGTAGAAACGCCAAAAATTTTTGGCGCGTTGATGCGCGAGCGCCGCGCCGAAATCAACGGCATGGCGCGCGCTCGGCGAAAAGGAAAAATCCTGGCGCAGCGCGGTTTCCGTAGTTTGCAAATCCGCCTGCGCCGAAAAAATAAAACCGCGCAACGGAAAACGCGCGCCAAAGTTGCTCACGTTGCCGTTGCGATAATGCGACAGCAACGTCGAGCTGGAAAACCTTTTTGAAAATAAACGGCGATGGCGCAGGGAGAATAGCGTTTGATCCTGCCGATCCCGCGCGGCGATGGAATCCGGGCGGCTGCGTTCCTCCGTCGCGGCTGCGTCATCGGTGGTGAGAATGTCGGTACGTTCGCGGCTGTTCACAAAAGTGAAATCAAGCGTTCCGGCGGCATCGGTCGCAAGATTGATTTTGCCCTGCACATCAAAGAAATTCGGGAACGAGCCGGTGTCGGTGAGATTCGAGAGAATCAAATCGTAATACGTTCTACGGCTGGAAAAAATCCATGACCCATCTTTACGCCCGGGCAGCCGGCCTTCGATGACAAAATTGGCATTGGTGAGACTCGTGTTGATATTGGCGCGAAACGGACTCGTGTCGCTGCCGTTGCGATTGGTGATATCCAAAACCGCGGAGAGCCGATCCCCGTAATTGGCCGGAAAGCCGCCGGCCAACAGTTTAACGTCGGTCACGGTTTCGGGATTGAACATGCTCACGAGCCCGAACAAACGATACGGATCGTAAACGCTGACGCCGTCCATGAGCACGAGATTTTGATCGGGCCGGCCGCCGCGAATGAATAAGCGCGCATTGAAATCACCGCGCGCCAGCACGCCGGGAATGGTTTGCAGCGCGCGAAAAACGTCTTCACCGCCGCCGGCCAGGTTTTTGGCGCGGCGCGGCGACATTTCATGCAGGCCGGTGCTGAGAAGATCTTGCCGGCTTTTCTGGCGCAGCGCTTCGATGGTAACTTCGGACAGCGCGATAATCGTCGGCGTCATCATGAAGTCAATGCGGCGGCGCTCGTTCGCCGCAATTTTCAACATGGCGATCTGAAACGGCTCGTAACCGATGAGCGTCGCGCGCAATTGATATTGCCCCGGCGCAATGCCGTTGATCACAAAGCGCCCGCTGGAGTCCGTTGCCGCGCCGAGTTGCGTATCAACTAAAAAAACATTTACGCCAACCAGCGGCTGGCGATTCTGCCGGTCATACGCGCGGCCTTCGAGTTTGGCGAGAGATTGGGAGAATAGAGCGGGCGTGAAAGAATTTATGGCAGCAAATACGATTGAAGCAAAATAACGAAAACGCATATTCAGCAAATGTTATAAAATGGCGTAAAATCGCCCAAAACGAGCGACGAGCAACTAATTCAAAAAATTCCACCAAAAGCCCCAGCGCAGATAGCGCCCAACCGCGGGGACGCCGTGGCGCCAATCGAAACGTTTATTGAAAACATTTTCCCAGGAGAATAAAAGCGCGCCATCGCCGTGGCGCAGGCGGATTTGCAAATCGAGCACGGCAGTTGCGGGCAAGTCATCGTCAAACAGTTGTACGGCCGTCGTTGCAAAACTTGGCGAGTAACGTTTTCCCACCAAACGGCCCGCCACGCGCGGCAGCAGTTCGAGGTCGCCGCCGAAAAGATTTTTTTGCGTTTCGAGATAAACGTTGCTGTATCCCTCCGGCTGATGCCAAAACCAAAAATCTTGCGGCAAGCCGTTCAAAGTCTGCGTCGAAGTCGCGCCGAATTGCCAGCGCGGCGCAAAGCGCCATTTCAACGCGAGCTGCGCCGCGAGAACGAATTTGTTTGCAGCATTATTTTCCAGCGTGCCCAATTTTTTTGCGGTATCAGTTTTAAAGCTAAAACTGTTTTTCCAGAGGCTGCCATGCAAGTCAATTTGCAATTCCAGATTTTGCCGCTGCCATTTCATGCCGAGTTCGCTGCGCTGCAAATTGGCGGCGCGCAAACCCTCATTCGTCTTTAGATACGTCAAGTCATTTTCGCGCTCGCCCAATGCCGGCGCGATTTTCCCCAAACTTTCACTTAGCCACCAAGTGAACGACGGAGCGGGTTGCGCAATGAACTGCGCTTGCAGTATGGCGGCAAACGGCCAATCCGCTTTTTCATGCGCATGGCCATTCAGCCGCAGCCATGTTTTTTCCGACAAACGCCGGCTAAAATTCACGCCAACTTGTTGGGAAAAACGCTGGCGATCTTTGATGCTGGTGCTTTTGACGTTTTCAAGGCCGGAAATAATTTGCCATTGCAACGCCCATTTTTTTTGTTGCCGGCGCCAATGCAATTCTATACCGCCGTCGAGCAAACGCTGCCGGTGGCGCTGCGCCGAATTTTTCAACTCTTCTTTGATTTGCCAAATAAAACTGCGCAGCCGCAACCCCTGTTGCGAAGCTAATTCGAGCGCATGATATAACCGTTCTTCTTTGTGAAAAGCCTCAGTCAATCCGGGCCATTCTTCGGGGAAAAATGGAACGCCAATACCGGCTTCATTACGTGAGTTGAATTGGCGATAGCGCAAATGCCAGTTGGAGTTTAAAAAATAATCGAGTTGCAAATTCGCTTTGTGGCCTTCGTAGGGGCGATTGAGAAACTGCCCTTCCGAATTACTGAACGTGCCATTGAGATAAGCCGCGAGCCGTTTGCCCAACGCGCGCCCGAAACGAAACCGCACCGCATCCGCGCCGAACGGACCTTGCGCATATTCAATGCTGGAGAACGGCAGATTGAAATTCAATGAATCGCTGGCGAGATGAACAAATGCAGAAGCATAATCGGTTTGCAAAATTTGTACATGCGCATCGGGCAGGCTGGTTAAATCGACCGTGCCGTAAACGCCGGGAATCCAGCGCACCTCATCAAGCATGATTTGCACGGCACGTGGCGGCAAATCACCGGCGGCCCAGTAGCGCGGTTGGCCGAATTCGCCGGTGAACAGCGGAACGAGCGGCACGGTTTGCGCGGCGAGATGCAGCGCGTCCTGATAAAAATGCGTTGAGGTTGCCGCCGTATCCATCTGAAATCCGACAGCCGGCGAAGAAAATTTTGGCGTTGCCGGCGCTGCGGTAAAATAAGCGCTATCGGCGCGCAGCGATTGGGTGGCGTTAATAGTGCGCCGGCGCAGTGAATCCGCCGGCGTTGGAGGCGAAGGTTGCGAAGTTTGCGCCAACAGCGCGCCGGACTGCAAACTCCACATGAGCAAAAGGCGCACGAGACCTCGCGAAATGCGGCGCACTAAATTCACGATTTTTCTTCCACGATAAAACTCAACGACGGCTGCATTGATTGATTTGGAGCGCGCGGCAATGTTTGTAGCGCGGGTATTTGCCGTAACTGCCGCCAAAGCACCGGCAACAGCAGCGCAAAAATAAGCGTGTTGGAAATTTGATGCGCGATATAAAAATAAATCCCAAAAACAACCGCCGCGATAAATCCGGGCACGCCGGCGCCGGTGAAAAGCGTAAAGCTCACCGTAGTCAGCAGATCGAAAATAAACGTCAAGCCAAATCCGATCAATCCCAATAACCAGCTTGCCGGCTGGCGATCGTTAAGCAGAAAACGCAGCACGCCGCCGGCAGCGCCAGCCAGCGCCATGCTGATCACTTGGGCAATCAACAGCGGCGGCGCCGCGGCGCCATAGGGGTTAAAAAATGAATAAAGAAATTCGGCGATCGCGCCGATGACCGGGCCGCGCACGACGCCCAGCATCAGGCCGCCTAAAAAAATCGTGACGGTGACCAATTCAATATTCGGCAATGGCGCGAGCACTAAACCGCCGGCGATGGCCAGCGCGATGAAGATGGCCATGAGAATGATTTCGCGAAGAGTCATAGCTGGTTGCTCGTTGCTGGTAGCTGGTTGTTCGCTGCTTGACAAAAACCAGCAACCAGACTAAAAACTTTCCTCCAAATTGGGAAACTGGTTGGTTTTGACATCGCGGGTGTATTGCTCGGCGGCGGTGCGAATGTTTTGGCCGAGCTCGGCATAGCGCCGCGCAAATTTCAATTTGAATTTTTCAAACAAACCGAGCATGTCGTGCGTGACCAACACTTGGCCGTCGCAATCCGGCCCGGCGCCGATGCCGATGGTCGGAATATTGAGAGCGCGGGTCACTTCACGCGCGAGCGCCGCCGGAATTTTTTCCAAAACGAGGGCAAAAGCGCCGGCATCTTGGAGATGTTGCGCATCGGCAAAAAGTTTTTTCGCGGCGGCATCTTCAACGGCTTGCAGCGCATAGCCGCCGAGCGCATTCACGGATTGCGGCGTGAGGCCGAGATGGCCCATCACTGGAATGCCGGCGTTGACGATGCGGCGAATGGTTTCCGCCATCGCGGCGCCGCCTTCGAGCTTTACGGCTTCGGCGCCGCCTTCTTTCAACAGCCGGCCGGCATTGCGCACCGCTTCTTCAGCGGAAATTTGATAGGTGAGAAAAGGCATGTCGGCGACGAGCAGCGCGCGCTGCACGCCGCGGCGCACGGCGCGCGTGTGATAAATGATGTCATCGAGCGTGATCGGCAGCGTCGTGTCGTACCCGGAAAACACCATTGCGCCGGAATCGCCGACGAGAAGAATGTCCAGCCCGGCTTCGTCTAAAATTTTGCCGAAGAGAAAATCATAAGCGGTGAGCATGGCGATTTTCTCGCCACGCTTTTTCATTTCAATAATGGCGGGGACGGTGATTTTTTTGCGGTCGAGGGTGGCGCTCATAAAAAATTAAATAGGGCGATATTCATCCCACTTTAGATTAGGCCCGTCTAAGATGATCGGCACAGAGTTTAAAACGTTGCGACCAATAATGCCCCATGATTGATCAATAAGCAAATATTGCCCATGGAAAGTTCGACGACAAAAAACAAGGTCAATTTGAACCATTGGACAGCGGCTTTTAGCGCCATTAAAACCAACTAATTCATATTCAATGTTGGGCAAAATAATAGCATTGAGACGAGTCAAAACCGCTTCTGGGACCATGGTCACGTCAGCGCCAGGATCAATAAGCATTGGCACATCCGTCCAAGCCACCCGAGCATCGGGATTGCGTAAGACTACTTGTGCCATCGGGGCCGGCGGTTTAAACAGTTCCGAATTATACTTCGTCATCGCTGGCTTCCTCGGTGACTTTCAATATAAAATCGGCGGCTTGTTCCGGATGCGCGAGCCGCGGACTAAAAATATTCGCGCTCATGACAAGTTTTATATCCGGAACAACGACATAAACTTTGGATTTGTGCGGCAACCGCACATTATTGGCCAAGACAATCTTGTCCTGATCAACTTCAGCCTCATAATAAGTAAGTGTATTCATAACGCACCTCGCTTGAATTTTTTCCTACCGTTTTTCCCTATGATTTTAAAAACCATTTGAGGTAATCACCCGATCAATCACCCCGCCGCCGACCACCACGTCGCCGTCATAAAACACCGCAGATTGGCCGGGGGTGATGGCACGTTGCGGCGCATCGAAATGGACGCGCACGGAATGCGGTTCGGCGCCCAACAAAATCGCGGGCGCGCCGGCGTCGCGATAGCGAATTTTACAGGAGACCGCGGCGCCATCCGCCGGGCAATATTGCGCGCCCCAATTGACCGAGCTGACGATAAAATCGCTGTGGCGCAAATTTTCATCATCACCAACGACAATTGTATTGTCATCGGGGTTAATGGCAGAAATAAAAATCGGCCGGCCCAATGCGAGACCGAGTCCTTTGCGCTGGCCAATGGTGTAAAAAGGAAAGCCTTGATGCGCGCCGAGACGATTGCCCTCCACATCGACAAAATCACCCGCGCCAATTTCTGCCGCGGCTTCCGGCGCGCGCTCGCGCAGATAACGGCGGTAGTCGTTATCGGGAATAAAACAAATTTCCTGACTCTCCTTTTTCTCGGCGGTTTTCAAGTCGAGACCGCGCGCGATCTCGCGCACTTCCGGCTTGGTCAATTCGCCGAGCGGAAAGATCGTGCGCGCCAACGCTTCTTGCCGCACGCCCCACAGCGCGTAACTCTGATCCTTTTGACCATCCACGGCGCGCCGAAGTTCCCAGCGCTTGGTGCTCGAATTGAAACGGGTACGGCCGTAATGTCCGGTGGCCATGAAATTGCCGCCGATGTCCTGCGTTTGCTGCAACAGCGCGCCCCATTTGATGAACGTGTTGCAGCGCACGCAGGGATTGGGCGTGCGACCGACAAAATACTCGTCGATAAAATTTTGCTGCACGCTGCGCTCAAAAATTTCGCGAAAATCGGAGACGTAATGCGGCACGCCGAGCTTGTGACAAACCGCGCGGGCGTCGGCCATCGTATCGATGGAGCAGCAGCCGCTCTCCAGATTGACGTTGCCGCCGCTGGCGTGATAGTCCCATAAATTCAGCGTGATGCCGACGACGCGATAACCGTGCTCGTGCAGCAACGCCGCGGCCACGGAACTGTCGACGCCGCCGCTCATGGCAACGACAACGGTTTCGCCGGCGCCGGGCGCGAGGTTGGCTTGCTTTATAAGTTCGGAATTTAGGTGCATAATTTATTTTCTGTCCAACGAAATAAAAAGCGCTCAACAGCGGATAAAGCCAATCTCTTTGCCAATTTTTAATTCAACTTTTTTTCAAAATTTTTGTTAGTGCTTGCAGAGTTGTTTCCACTTCCGCTGCCGTCGTATATTTCCCAAAACTGAAACGCAGCGCGGACACGGCGCGTTCCTTCGGCAACTTCATCGCGCGCAGCACGTGGCTGATTTCGACGCTGCCGGAGCTGCAGGCTGAACCGTTGCTCACGGCGATACCCTGCAAATCCAAGCCCATCAACAGCGCCGTGCTTTCGAAGCCGGGAAGAGAAATATTCAACACGGCCGGGAGACGAAATTCCGGATGGCCGTTCATTTGCGCTTTGGGAAAAATTTCTTGCACGCGTTGCCAAAAATTTTCTGTAAGCACGCGCAGGCGTTCTGCTTCCGCCACTTGATTCGCCAGCGCCAATTCCGCGGCCTTTCCCAAGCCAACGATGCCCGCAATATTTTCCGTGCCGGCGCGGCGTTCGCGTTCTTGATGGCCGCCAAAGAACAACGGCTGCAACTTCACGCCGCGACGCACATATAACGCGCCCACGCCTTTTGGACCATATAGTTTGTGTCCGGATAACGAGAGCATTGACACCGGCAGCGTCCGAACAGCAATTGGTAATTTGCCAAACGTCTGTACCGCGTCGGTGTGAAAAAGAATTTTGCGCGTCGCCGTCAACGCGGCCATCTCCGCAATTTGATTGATGGTGCCGACCTCGTTGTTGGCATGCATGATCGAAATCAACGCGGTCTCGGGGCGAATCGCCTCGGCGATGGCATTCACCGTAATCAAGCCGGTGGCGTCAGGTTCAACATAGGTAACTTGCCAACCTCTTTTTTCCAATTCGCGGCACGGATTAAGCACGCAGGGATGCTCGACGCGGCTGGTGATAAGATGGCGCGGTTCCGCAAAGTTTTGGGCGACACCGAGAATAGCCATGTTACTCGCTTCGGTGCCGCCGCTGGTGAAGGCAATTTCCTGCGGTTGCGCACCGAGCGCCGCTGCTATCTTTTCGCGCGCCGTATCCAACGCCACTTTGGCTTCGCGCCCGAAGCCGTGAATGCTCGAGGCGTTGCCGAAATGCTGGGTTAAATAAGGTTGCATCGCCTCCAACACTTCCGGTGCCAGCGGCGTCGTGGCGCTGTAATCGAGATAGATTGATTTCATGTCATTGCTTTTGGTGTTGTGCGTTATTGGCCATTTGTCTGCAAAGCAATGGCCTTTTTCAATATACGCCTGTTGGCCAATTTTATCAAGTGGTTTTTCGGTAATAGTGTTTGCAAAACGCCGAGATTCCAGCCGGCACGTTGAATCCGGTTGGCTTTCGCCTGCGCGGCAGCACCTCGTGGCGCGCGCAAAAAAAATCGTTCAAACTCGACCTGAATGAATATATCAAGGGCCAAAAACTTTATGGTTTGGAAAAGCTGAATGTCAACGGCGAACACAACGATCCGGCGATTCCGCTCACGCGCTTGCGATCGGGAATTTATTTTTTTGCGCATGGAAGGTGGACGGAGCGCGCCGGCGATCAAGTTGATCGTGCTGAGATCGTAAGAAACTAAAGCGCGCAAACTTAGAATAAAATTCTAAAAATTCCAAAGCCATTTTTTGAACGCGGATGACACGGATTGGGCGGATTGACACGGATAAAGCAAAAAAATAAAAATCCGTGAGAATCCGTGTCATCCGCTTAATCCGTGTTCAAAAGCTTTTTGCTTCGATGCCATCACGCTTCGGAACTTTTGGTTTCAGCTGGCCTGAAATCTTGGTGTAAACTAGGCGCGACGTGATTTCTTCTTGCAATTGAACGGATTTTTTTGTAAGGATAGAACCATGCCGGCGACAAATGTAAGCACGTTTAAACTCTGAAAACGTTATGTCAGCGATAGCCGCTCCCGCCGTTGCTCGGCAAGCCGCCGCGAAAGTTTGCGGACCGACGGCAATCGACCGTCAATTCAAAACCATCGATTATTTCGTCAGGTTGGATATTGCCACGCTGGCTCAAAAATTTTTTCGCATGTTTTTTCCATGAGGACTTTTCGGCTCTGCTATCGGTTGCTGTTCTTGATTTTGGGTACGCTGGTTATTGAATTTTTTTTGCTCTCGGGCCAACTGTTGCTGATGCCCGTTACGCCGTGGCGCATTCGCTGGCGCAATTTTTTTGTGCAAACGTGGGCGCGCATGGTGGCGATGATCGCGCGCATGAAAGTTCGCGCGCAAGGCGAACCGCCGCGGCGGCCGTTTTTCCTGGTGTCGAACCATCTGAGTTACATCGATATCATCGCATATTTCACGCAGGTGCATTGCATCTTTGTGGCGAAAGCCGAACTGGCGGATTGGCCGGTTTTCGGGTGGCTGGCAAAATCCGGCAACACGTTGTTCATCGATCGCCAAAACCACCGCGATATTCCGCGCGTCAATGCGTTGATTGAGAAAGCCATCCACGAAAGCGACGGCGTCATTATCTTTCCGGAGAGCACCAGCTCCAAAGGCAGCGGCATTTTGCCGTTCAAATCGCCGTTGTTGGAATATGCGGCGGCCAACAATTTTCCGGTGTCCTATGCGACGATTCATTACCGCACAGGCGCCGCGGATCCGCCGGCGTATCTTGCCGTAAGCTGGTGGGGCAACATGACGTTCGTCCCGCATTTTTTGGATTTTTTAAAACTGTCGCGCATCGAGGTCACCATCACTTTTGGCGCTGCCACCGTGCAAGGCGAAGACCGCAAAAACCTGGCGCAGGAATTATGGCGCCGCCTCAACGAGCTGTTCGTGCCGACGGTGGTGGAGTAAAAAATGGGCGAAACCAGCCGGACTTGCATAACAAGATTTTGATAAATTGGAAAAAGTGCTGGCTGCAAATCCGATTTCACTTCCTAATTTCGCAACCTCTTCGCGCGCCAGCCGGACTTCGCCTAATTGCGAAAAAAAACTTGACAATCATGCGGGGATTTCGTATAATGGCATATTCGTGGAAGTGCTTCCACGGATTTCCCACTGGGCTGAATTTAATCTGACTTTTTAACGAAAAACTTCCGGCTGTACCGTCTGAATATATGGCCGTAACGATTTATGATGTCGCCAAGAAAGCGGGCGTCGGCATCGGCACCGTTTCGCGGGTGCTCAACAGCAGCCCGCGGATTGCGCCGGCGACGCGCGCGCGCGTGTTGAAAGTCATCAAAGCGTTGCATTATCAACCGCACGCGATGGCGCAAGGATTGGCGCGCAAGCGATCGCTGACCATTGCGGCGCTGGTGCCGTTTTTTACCGGCCATTTTTACGTTGAGCTGCTCAAAGGCATTCAACAGGCCACGGCGCACTACAAGTACGATCTCATTCTCTATTCCATCGAGGACGTTCACGACAAGGATTTTTATTTGAAGCGCGCCTTGCAGCAGCGCCGCGTGGACGGCGTGTTGCTCGTGTCGTTGCCGTTGTCGGACGCGTTCGCCAAAGACTTTCAACGCAAGAAACTACCGTTGGTGTTGGTGGATTCGTTTCATCGCGAGTTTGATTCGATCACGGTGAACAACCAGACCGGCGCCTATATCGCGGCGCAACATCTTTTGCGCCGCGGCCACAAGCGTCTCGCCATGATCACCGGGCATCATGAAAGCGCGCCGGCGCAGCTTCGTCACGCCGGTTTTCAAAGCGCTTTGCAGGAAGCCGGCGTCGTGGTTGCGGAGGATTGGATCGTGAGCAGCGATGCTTTGCCTGACGAAGAGGTGACGAGCAACGACGGCTTCAACAAGGCCACCGGTTATTTCGGCATGAAAAAATTGCTGCAATGCAACGGCAGGCGCCCCACCGGCGTTTTTGTGGCGAGCGATATTCAGGCCTTGGGCGCGATCAAAGCCGTGCGCGAATCCGGGCTGCGCATTCCGGAAGATATTGCGATCGTCGGTTTTGACGATATCGAGCTGGCCGAGTACGCCGGACTCACCACGGTGCGGCAGCCGATGTTGCAAATGGGCAAGCAGGCCGTTGAGCGGTTGATGCAGTTGATCGACGCGCCCGACTCGCGGCGGCAACATCTGCGCATTGAAACCGAGTTGATCGTGCGCGAAAGCTCGGGCCATGCCGCAATGCCGAGCTGGCCTTAAAAACAGAGAGACATGAAAATTTTCAGAAAGCATGATATGATGGCAAGCGCTGCCGCTCGACCACAAGCGCTGAAGCCGGCTCGTGGTCGCGTCATTTTTCATCATCCCTTTTTGCTGCTGGGGTTGATTGCGGGGTTGATAAGTTGCAGCCGCGACGAGGACAAGAAAATTTTGGCAACAATCGGCGGCCGGGCGATCACGGAGCCGGATTTCGTCAAACGCTACGAGGATTTTCGCCGCCGCACCGGCGGCGGCGTGAATGACAACGCCGAGACGCGCCGCCAGATTTTAAACAATATTGTTGATGAAGAGTTGCTCATTGCCGCTGCGGAAAAACGCGGTTACGCCGAAGATCGCGACGGCAAACGCGAGCGCGAACGTCTGGAAGTGCAGGAATTGCTCGACGCCTTCAATCGCCGCTTCATCGCACACCGGGTGCGCGTGAGCGAAACCGAGCTGCAGCAGCTTTTTGTGAATTTGAATACGCGAATCAAAGCGCGGCATTTGTATGCGCCGACGCCAGCGCAAGCGGATTCGCTTTATGCGGCTTTGCAAAATGGCGCGAGTTTCGCGGCGCTGGCCAAGCGTTGCTTCAACGATCCGGTGTTGCGCGATTCCGGCGGCGAACTGGGCTATTTCACCGTCGATGAAATGGAGCCGGCGTTTGAAGAAGCGGCGTATGCGCTGAAAGTGGGGCAGACTTCGCAACCGGTGCGCACGCTCGACGGCTACAGCATCATTCGCGTCGAGGCGCGCGTCACCAAGCCGTTGCTGACGGAGAATGAATATGCGCAGCATCGGGATAAGCTTGAAGGCTATTGGCGCACGCGCAAAGTCCGCGCGGCAACGCAGGCTTATGTCGATTCGCTGCGGCGGGCGCTCGAGCTTACGTTCAACGCGCCGGTGTTGGAGAAATTGTTGGCGCGCCTGAATGATAAAGCGCGGCCTTTAATTGAGCCGGTAAATTTTTTAAACGGCGACAGCGAATTTGGCCGGCAGGAATTGCTGCGCTCGCAACTCGGCGTTTGGAACGTGGCGGCGTTTCAAGAGCGGTTGCGCTTGACCTCGGCGCCGCAGCACAAGTGGATTCGCAATCGCGAGACGCTGGAGGATTTTATCGGCGGGCTGGTGGCGCGCGATTTTATTTTGACCCAGGCGCGCGCGGCGAAGCTTGACCGGACGCCGCCCTATCAAAAGCAGGTGGCGGAAAATTTTGATCTTTATCTTTTGGAGCGGATGGAGGAAAATCTCCGCAGCGAGCTGCAAATTCCGGAGGATTCGCTGCGGAGTTATTTTGCGAAAAATGCGCGCCGTTTTGAGGCGCCCGGCGAAGTGAATCTGCGCGAAATCGTTTTGCGCGACCAAACGCAGGCCGAGCGCGTGGCGGCGAAGCTGAAACAGGGCGCGGCGTTTGTGGCGTTGGCAAAAAAATATTCGACGCGACGCTGGAGCGCGGAACGCGGCGGCGAGCTCGGCTATCTCAAACCGGAGGATTTCGGCCAATGGGCGGACAAAGTTTTTTCCATGCCGATCGGGGAACGGGTTGGCCCGGTGCAGATGGATTCCATGTACGTGTTTTTGGAATGTATCGGCAAACGCCCGGCGCGGCCGCGCAGTTTTGAGGAAGCGCGCCCGGACGTTGAGGAAGCACTGCGAACGATGTACTGGGACGACGTGCGCCGCCGGAGGATCGACGAGATTCGCCGGAACGCCCGTGTCGTTGTTTATCCGGAACGATTGGCAACGATACGGTTGCAGTAGCTTTTCATAAACGGGGCTGCTTTAGATTCAAAAAAAAATTGCCCAACGGATTAAAAAACGACCAACGGATGAAGCGCCTTGGCATTTGATAAAATATTAAGTAAAAACCGGGATTTTAAATCCGCTGGCCGTTGGCCTTGATTTATCTAATGGCGCGAAAGAAGCCAATATTTTTCTAACTTTTGCTCCGCAAGAGCACAATGGTTGTGAACGCATTCAAGGAGGAGTCAACCTTGAAAATCATTACGAGGCATTTGAAAGGCGTGATCGCGAGTTTGCTCGTGTTCATCGCGCCGCCGTTGGCTTTCACGCAAACCACCGGCAAAGTTGCCGGCACGATCATCGACAAAGCGACGAAAGAAGGCCTGCCGGGCGCCAACGTGATTGTCGTCGGCACGGCTTTAGGCGCGGTAACGGACTTCGACGGAAAATTCATTATCCTGCGCGCGCCGCCGGGCAGGCACAATGTGCGCGCCCAGTTGATTGGTTACCAACCCGTCGTCCAGCAAAGCGTGGAAGTACTCACCGATTTGACGACGACGATCAATTTTACGCTTTCGCAGGAAGCGGTCAATATCGGCGAGGAAGTCGTCATCGTCGCGGAGCGGCCAATCATCCGCAAAGATTTGACCTCTT
>Ga0247727_10010151_pt1 | contig 16768 bp, 12 predicted proteins | sample WisWelCaveWW1625_FD_202498 | JGI IMG/M metagenome (GOLD analysis project Ga0247727, IMG submission 202498) | Biofilm microbial communities from Wishing Well Cave, Virginia, United States - WW16-25 | ecosystem: Environmental > Aquatic > Deep subsurface > Groundwater > Cave microbial mat | place...
TATTTAAGTCTATATTTAGCATAAGGATAGGGATAAGATGGGCACTACATCAAGGAAGGTCCTAATTGCGGCCAATAACATGATTTTTACTTCCAAAATCATGACCATCCTCGACGGTATGGAAGCTGAGGGGATTAAGGCCATTCGTTCGGATGAAATTTTTGTCAAGGCGCAAGAGTTGAGTCCGGACCTGATTATCATCGATTTAAATCTGAACGGTATTGAAGCGCCGTCGCTGATTAATAAACTGCGCTCCTACGGCTCGACCAAAATGATTCCGATTGTCTGCTATTCGCCGCAAACGTTGAAAGATCAGATGGAAGCCGCCAAGCAGGCCGGCGCCAACGAAGTCTATTCCAACTCGCGCATGTCCGTCAAGATGAACCAGATTCTTGGAAAATATGTACCCAACTGATGCGGATTGTTGAGCGGGATTACTTGGCGTCGTTGCGAGTCCCAATTCCATTGGGACGAAGCAATCTCGCTTTCAACTAATCGGTCCTTTAAATCGAAAAACTTATTCATGAGAGAGCCGCACCCGCTCTCTCATTTTATTTGAAATCGAAAGTGACGTGAGCACCAGAGTCGCTTTAGCGTTAGTCTTGTTCATTGCGCTGACCGCAGCTTCCGGGGGAGCTGAACTCGATACCCTTTTGATTAAATCAATCGGCGGAGAAACCGCTCTGGCTCGCATTAAGAATCTGAAATCATATCAAATTAGCGGCTCGATCATCTGGAACGGTCTCAATGGAAAGTACTCTTCCTTTTTCAGAGCGCCGGACAAAATCAGAATCACTGCCGATTTCGGAACTTTCTCTATTGAACAGGGCTTTGACGGCCAAAACGCCTGGCAAAAAGATTTGCACGGCCGAGTATTCGATTTAGCCGGATTCGAGAAAAAAGAACTCATGCGCAGTGTTTACTTCATGTCTTTCGCCTACGTTATTGACGGGCGTTTGCCTGGGTCATTTGAATTACTGGACACTTTTGTAACCGCCGGTAGCAGTGGTTTCAGCATTAACTTTTATCCCTTTATGAATGACACTGTCGCAGCGGCTTTTGAAATCGGGAAAAACTTGCACATAATCCAATTTGCCCGGCTGGATAATCTGATTGTTTCAACGGAGTTGTCGGACTTTAAAAGCATTGATAGCATCCTCTTCCCTTTTTATTCTCTCTCTGCGGCCGAGAATACGCCGATGATGACCGAAGTGACAGTCGATTCGATTGCCTTGGATATTACAGTGGACGACACAGAATTTTCCAAGCCGCTCGGGGCGCTTAAAGATTTTCATTTCCCCGCGAATGCCGCTTCGGTAAACATTCCTTTCCAATTCTCAAACGGCCACCTGATGGTTTTTGTTGAAATCAACGGCCTTAAAAAGGGCTGGTTTATACTGGACACCGGCGCCTCGACGACCTACTACGACGCCAAATTTGTCAGCGAACTTGGTTTGAATCCTGTCGGAGAACTGCCGTTAATGGGTCTGGGCGGATTCGAAAATATACGGCTAATTCGAGTTGATTCGTTGAACCTCGGGCGTCTCACATTATATAGTCAAATAGCGGGCGTTCTTCCGCTGGACCAATTAGCCCTGCAAATTCACGAGAAAACTGTTTTCGGCGGGCTCTTGGGCTATGATTTCTTTATGCGGTTTCCCGTTCTGATTGATTTTAAAAAGCAAGAGCTGACCATTTTCAATTCCTCCAAATTTGTACTTCCAGAAAATGGAATAACCCTCTCTTTTCACTTGACCATGATGATACCAACCATCACCGCCGCGTTGAACGGAATAACCGGAGATTTTCTGATAGATTTGGGCAACTCCCTCGGCCTGATTGTTCACAAAAAATTTAGCGAGCAATTGACCGGGCTGTCGGCCGTTGATACCGGGGCCGTCCTCAAAAAAACCCTGGCCGGAGTAGGTCCGGGCGTGGCCGGTAGAGAAATTCACGTGGAAAGTCTGCAAATTAATGCGCACCTACTCAAGATACCTGAAGCGTTAGTGGCAGAATCTTCCGAGGGACTGACCGGCTCCTGGGAAATCGCGGGAAACATCGGCACTAAGGTACTGGAACAGTATCGGGTGTTGTTCGATTATCCCAACAGCCGAATTGTCCTTTATGGTTTGGAAGAGGCAAATCAAGAATAAGAGAGTCAGTTCCATCCAAGGCGGTTGACAGATTTTATTTTGAATATATATTTACTCTTGCAACCCATTGATTTATAGAAGATTATAATGTTTAGAAAGTCGTCGCTCCTTTTAATTTTAATATTGATGCTGTTGTTTCCCATAGATGGGCAATGTGATGAACCGGGATTAATCGGGAATTTTTCCGAAAGTCATCAACTCGGCCTGCGGCTCGGAGGTTGGGCAAATTTAGGCGGGCTCCCGCCCGACACGCTTTATCCTGGTAATGGCGCAAAACTGGCGACCAGACTTAGTAACGCCAATTTTTATTTGGAGGGTCTTTTCGGTTACCGGCTGAATGAACAACTTATGCTCGAGCTTTCACTGGGAATTTCAAACCGCGGTTCGGTCACGCTGACCCAAAACAATTCCACCAACGTCGGCAATGTGATCATCTATCCGATGCTGCTGCAGATGAAATTTTATCTCTTGTCCATGACCGACATCCGAGTTCAACCCTATGTATTCGCCGGCGGCGGCTTGTATTACGGCCGGCGCAGCACGCAAGTATCCAGTTCGGGAATCATTTATCTGGACGACCAGGAATCTGAAGCGGACTTTCATTATTCTTTCGGTGGCGGAATAGATTTCCCGCTGGGGCGTTCGGTGGCGGCCGACTTGAATGTCAAGTACATGCCCATTATGTTCTCGAAAACTTTTGTAGCTATCAACGATTATAAAGGAATTGGCATTACTATAGGGATTAAGTATCTTTATTCCTTTAACAGGGGCGAAGGGAGCAGAAGAGAAAGGATTCGATGAAAATCGGTATAAATGGATTTGGCCGAATCGGACGTCTGGCGCTCAAGGCGGCGCAGCAAAACAAAATGGAGGTGGTGGGAATCAACGACATCACCAGCGCCACAACGCTGGCGCACCTTCTAAAATATGATTCCATTCACGGGCGATTTGACGGCGATGTCGCCGCGGATGACAAAAACATCATCGTCAACGGCAATAAAATTCCGGTCAGCGCCGTGTTGGACCCCGCCCAACTGGGCTGGAGCAAGCTGGGAGCGGAGATTGTTTTGGAATGTACCGGCAAGTTTAGCACCAAAGACGAGGCCGCCAAACATCTTCAGGCCGGAGCCAAAAAAGTTTTGATATCGGCGCCGGCCAAAGGGCACGACGGCACTTTCATTCCCGGCATCAACTGCAGCAAATACGACAAGACGAAACATAATGTCATTTCGATTGGCTCCTGCACCACCAATTGCCTGGCGCCGCTGGTGAAAGTGCTATTGGAAAATTTTGGCATTGTCAAAGGCTACATGACGACCATCCACGCATACACCGCCGACCAGAAACTTCAGGACGCCCCGCACAAAGACCTGCGCCGTGCCCGCGCCGCGGCCGTCTCCATGGTGCCGACATCAACCGGCGCCGCCAAAGCCATCAGTGAAATCTTTCCGGAAGTAAAAGGGAGAATGGACGGCACGGCCGTGCGCGTGCCCACTATCTGCGGCTCGTTAGTCGATTTGTCCGTAATCGTGGAAAAAGAAGTGACCACCGAGCAAGTCAACGCCGCTTTCAAAAAAGCGGCTCAAAGCTCTTCGCTGGCTGGGGCCCTGGAGTATTGTGAAGACCCGATTGTGTCGATTGACATCATCGGCAACCGGCACGGCTCCATTCTGGATTCACAAATGACCTGGGCTCAAGGGAATTTGGTTAAACTTTTTAGCTGGTATGATAATGAATGGGGCTTTGCCAACCGCATGATCGACATGCTCAAAGTCATGGACAAATAGTCTATTGAAGGGACCGACCTTTTCATGAACAAAGTTTCAGTTTCCGATATTAATTTCCGCAGTCAGAAAGTCCTCCTGCGCGTCGATTTCAATGTGCCGCTGGATAGCCAGGGTCATATCACCGATGACCGCCGCATCCGGGAGGTATTGCCCACTATTAGAAAAATTCTCGAAGACGGTGGCATTGTCATTGTCTGCTCCCATATGGGGCGCCCGAAAGGAAAACCCAAAGCCGAATTTTCCTTGAAGTCCGTGGCCGGCCGCCTGTCACAGTTATTGGAACAGGATGTTCTATTCGCGGAAGATTGCATCGGCCCGGAGGCTTCTAATCTCGCCGACACACTTAAAGAAGGTGACTGTTTGCTGCTTGAAAATCTTCGCTTTCACCCGGAAGAGGAAGCCAACGACCCCGAATTTGCCCGGAAACTGGCATCACTTGCAAATATCTACGTAAATGACGCTTTTGGCTCGGCTCATCGGGCGCATGCCTCAACTACAGGTGTGACCGCTTTTTTCAAACAATCTGTAGCAGGTCTTTTGCTGGAGAAGGAACTTCAATACTTGGGCCAGACTTTAAGGAATCCCAAAAGACCGTTCGCAGCCATTTTGGGTGGCGCCAAAATTTCAGGTAAAATTGAGGTAATTAAAAATCTGCTGGATAAAATTGATGATTTATACCTCGGCGGCGGCATGATCTTCACATTCGGAAAAGCGCTGGGTTTTGAAATCGGTGATTCGCTGGTTGAAAACGATAAAATTGAATTGGCCAAAGAATTGTTAAATGAATTCAAGCAATCTGATGTTAACGTCCACTTCCCGACTGATGTCGTAGCTGCTCAAGAGATGTCCGAGACAGCGGATATCAGAGTCGTTCCCTTCAGCAAAATACCTCCGGGATTCAGAGGGCTGGACATTGGGCCGGATACCATCAATTCTTTTTCCGGCGCCCTGATCGAATCCAAAACTATTTTTTGGAACGGCCCGATGGGTGTATTTGAGCTCAAATCATTTTCCCGTGGAACATTGGAAATTGCCCTTTTACTCGCTGAACTGACCGACAAGGGCGCCATTACTATTGTCGGCGGCGGTGATTCAGCCGCGGCTGTAGCCCAGGCCGGATTAGATGACCGGCTGACCCATATCTCTACCGGCGGCGGAGCCTCGTTGGAGTTTCTTGAGGGGAAAAAACTCCCGGGAGTCGAAGCCCTGACTGACCTTCCCAGAGTCCAGACCGTCTAATGGCGCGCCCAAAAATCATTGCCGGCAACTGGAAAATGAACTGCGGCGTTGCCGAAACCGAAAATCTCCTAAAATCTTTGATAAAAGGAATTAAACCGAAAAAAGGTGTCACTACAGTAGTTTGCCCACCTTTTACTTCGCTCCAAACGGCGGCCAGAATGCTCAAAGGGAGAAGCATCAAATTGGGGGCGCAGGACCTCTCGGAGAATGAAAATGGCGCTTTTACGGGGGAGGTTTCAGCCGAAATGCTTAAATCGGTTGGAGTTAAATACGTCATAGTGGGTCATTCCGAACGCCGACAATATCATAAGGAAAATGAAAAAATTGTGAATACTAAGGCCAGCCGGGCGCTTCAAACCGGTTTGGTCCCTATAATATGTATCGGTGAAACTCTTCAGGAGCGACAAGAAGACAAGACCGAAGGTATTGTAACACAACAGCTTGAAGGTGCAACTGCCAGCTTTGAAAGCAGTGAATTGAAGAAAGTGATTATCGCTTATGAGCCGGTCTGGGCTATTGGCACCGGTCAAACTGCTACTCCTGAAATGGCTCAGAAAGTTCATAGATTTATCAGAAATATTCTGGAAAATCGAGTTCCCGAGTTGGCCAACTCTATTCCCATTATATATGGTGGCTCGGTTAAGCCAGAAAATGCCGCCGGGCTTATGGCACAGCCGGATATTGACGGAGCTCTGGTTGGCGGTGCATCCTTGGACGCCAAAAGTTTTATAACTATATTAAAGTCAGCTTAAAAAAAGGAGAAGGCATTGTTTACTTTCGTTGTAGTTTTTCACGTGATTGTTTCGCTGGCGCTCATACTGGTGGTATTAATGCAATCCAGCAAAGGTGAAGGATTAGCTGGTTCTGCTTTTGGCGGTGGCTTGTCCGGGGCGGTCTTTGGCGGCCGCGGGGCGGCTTCATTTTTGTCCAAAGCTACCGCCTTTTTGGCAATTTTGTTTATGCTCAATAGCGGCGCTTTGGCATTGATGTCATCGGGAAATCGCGGCATCCTCCAAAGCGGTTCGCAAAAGACGGAGTCGGTGGTTACCCAGGAAGCGCAAAAAGAACGTGAGCAGGCCATCCAACAACAGCAGCAGCAGCAAGGACAGGCGCCCGCGGAAAGTCTGGCGTCACCGTTAGATCTCGACGCCTCTGGAACACCCGACACGTCCGGACAGTAACAATTCAGGTTGAAACTTTGAAATTGCGGATGTGGTGAAATTGGTAGACACGCTATCTTGAGGGGGTAGTGGAGCAATCCATGTCGGTTCGAGTCCGACCATCCGCATGATTTGAAGCCGTCAAGCGCCAATTGCTTGGCGGTTTTTTTACAGCTCCCATAGCCTTTTTACCCTCTTTTTCACAAATTCCTAAACTTTAGCTAATCCAATAGCCATTGCCCGACTTTGGTTGACGACTCCAGTTTTGTCCAGTTGTAACTGCTTGGTTCCGCCTTTTATGCTTCCAGTCGCTGCTTTCGCAATATTTGCGAGATTCCTAACTCATTGTTAAGTCCAAAGATAAGATATACGCATTAATGCTGATAATTAATGCGCCTTAAAAACTTCATCCAAGTCGCCATGTTTTTGTTCTTGATTGTGTCACATCTCAAATTACTGCTGATGTGTGAATCAAGGTGCGATGGAATCGCGCACTTCGCATTGAGGAAAAAAGCCAAGAAGATTCAATTAGAATCAGTCTTTTTGTTGACAAAAACGAATTAAAATGAGAGCTTTCCGCAATAAGCTCGGGAGAATTATTATCGAACTGATTGGTAAAATGGGTTTGTTTTCGTAATCACTGGTGATGCGAGTACTTCTTTTCGGCAATAAAAATTATGATAAAAATAAACAATCAATTAATCGAACTGTCTGCAAGGAGGAGTAATGAAAACTAAATTACTCTTGAGTGTCATGTTAGCTGTTTGTTTGACATCCGCTGCGGTCTGGTCGGCCGTGACCGGCGCAATTTCGGGTGTAATAACAAACCGCGAAACGAATCAACCCCTCGTCGGGGTTACCATCTCCGTCGTGGGAACTACATTGGGAGCTATTAGCGATGAGAACGGAAGATATGCTGTGTTGAACGTTCCCGTTGATAACTACACCATAAAAATAACTTCCTTAGGTTTTCGGACTCTGGAAGTCAGTAACGTGGCGGTTTCGGCTGACCTGGCTTCTTTCCAGGACCACGCTATGGAACCGGCCACCGAAGCGTTGAGCGAAGTCATCCGGGTGGTTGCAGAAACACCGATGATTATTAAGGACAAGGTCGCATCAATCAACATTGTTAGGCGCGATGAGCTTCTGGCTTTGCCCACCCGCGGCTTTGAAGAAGTTGTGGGGATACAGACTGGCGTTGTCCAAGTCAAACCAAATCTGGGGCCAAGAGGCCTGCGCGGCGCACGCGAATCAACCAATGCCCCGGAATTAAACATCCGCGGCGGGCGCCCTTCGGAAGTCGCCTATTATGTTGACGGCTATTCACAGCAGGACCCGCTGTCCGGAAATTCCACAGCCAATATCAGCAACAACGCTATTAAAGAAATATCTATTGTAGCCGGGGGCTTTCCCGTGGAATACGGGCACGCCGCATCAGGCATTGTCAATGTCGTGACCAATTCCGGTGGCACCGAATACCACGGTAATGCGGAAGTTGTAACTGACAACTGGGCCGATGGCGGGTTTAAGCGAACCTACGACCAAAACTGGTATTCGTTTGATTTAAGCGGACCGATTCCCAGTCTGGAAAAGGGATTCTTTTTTGGATCTATTGAACGCCGTTATCACGGCGACCGGGAACCATCGGCAGTAACGGAAGAAGTTTTGCTCGGTCCTACTGGTCGGCTCACTAATAACTGGCTCGATGGCTGGTCTTATCAGGGGAAATTAGACTACAAACTCACTGAAAATGTGCAATTGGCCTTATCCGGAAACGGTTCCAGAGAAGAATGGAACGAATACCTCCACTCTTTCTTGTTTAATTACCAGCATATGCCCTACTATGATGATAAAAACTTTGGGCTAAATGCCAAGCTTACTCATACCGTAAATAGCCACACTTTTTACAACTTAAGCGGTTCCTATTTCTCAACGGAGCGGTTCCGCGGTGACGGTGTTCATAGAAAAGATATCTGGGCCTATGGCCGCCCCAGCGGCAATCCCGGAGAAGATCTTGAAAACTTATTCAGACTCTGGGACAATAATACCATTGATTCACTCGGTAAACAGGTCATAACTCCGACTGATTATATTACTGACACTGTCGATGGAAAAGTTCGAACTTTTATAGGGCCGGGTGATGAAGGTCAAGTATTTGACGATTACCTGAAAAGGAAATCTTCTTACTTCGGATTCAAAGGCCAGATGACCAGCGAAGTTAATTCAGAACACACTTTAAAAGGCGGCTTTGAGTTCAACCGTCACACTTTGAGATTTTATCAACATTTCTTCCCGGTCAATGTTTACCAAGGATTGGCTGGAGGGGGGTTCATAGACGCCAACAGGTACGGTTACGACGAATTTGGAGAGGAGTCCGACAGCCAGGGCTGGGAAAACTCCACCAAGCATCCCGTCGATTTAGCGCTCTATCTTCAAGACCGTCTGGAGTATAAGGGGTTAATTATTACGGGCGGCTTGAGATACGACTATTTTGATTACAAAGCCCTGCGGCTTAGCAATCCCGAACTGCCTCTGGATCCGGACTCTTTGCAATTTAATACAAATCCGAACGACGACACTCTTGCTCAAACTCTTGAGGAAGCTGATACCGAAACCAGCAAGGCGTTTTCTCGCGTTTCGCCGCGATTGGGAATTGCTTTTCCGATAAGCGACAAAACACAGATGCGCTTGAGTTACGGTCAATTCTACCAACGCCCGGAGCTTCAGAATCTTTACGTCGGCTATGATTTTATGGGTTACAAGATTAATGTCGGCGGATACTATGTGTCCTTCGGCAATCCCAATTTGGAGCCGCCTAAAACAACCGCCTACGAAATTGGCATCAGCCGTCAATTAGGTGAAAACACGGCGCTTGATGCCAACGTCTTTTACAAAGACGTCAAAAATCTGATTCAAGTCTATGCCCAGCCTTCGCTTCCAAACCTGTTCGCTACCTATCGCAATTCGGACTATGGCACTATCAAAGGCTTGGAATTTGAGCTCAAGACCCGTCGCACGAATCAGATTACGATGAATTTGAAATACACCTTATCATTTGCGACCGGCACCGGTTCCTATTCCAACACACAGGGGAATGTGGCTTGGACCAACTCGCAGGAACCTCTGCAAATTGCTCCGCTTGATTTCGACCAGACTCACAAATTTGTCGGAATTTTTGATCTGCGTTACGGCCCACAAGAAGGCCCGAGAATGGGCGATTCTTATCCGTTGCAGAATTTTGGGGTAAATGTTATTGTACAAGCCGCCAGCGGACTCCCCTATACACCGATAGTAATCACTAACGAGGCAACCACTGGCGCCTTTTCACCTATCGCCTTGGATACCAGAAACTCCGAAGAAAGTCCCTGGACAATGTTCGTTGACTTGAAAGTCGAACGCGGCTTCGATGTCGGTACTTTCAAGCTCTCACCCTACCTTTGGGTCAAGAATCTTCTCGACCGGGACAATGCTATTCAGGTTTGGCAGGGCAGCGGCCGTGCCAACTCAACCGGCTGGCTTGAAACTCCCGAAGGACAGCAATATGTCGGGGGATACAATCAAGTGCACGATGCCAGCGGCCTGACCGGTGAAGAAAAATATGAATTAAAACAATTCAATCCGCAGAATTACGCCAATCCGAGAATAGTTTACTTCGGCCTGCGGGCTTCATTTTAATTGGAAATAGATGAGGAAGGGTAAAATGAACAAGAAAGTATTGATAGCGTTCGTGGGTATCTTGCTGGCGGTGTCGGCTTTTGCCCTGGCGCCTTTGACCGGCAAATTAGGACAGAAACAGGCGTTGCTCCGAGATACTGATACGTGGATCGATGCCAACCTAATTTTGATGTTTGTCACCAACGAGGGCTCTTTTGCTTACGATAAAGGCGCCACGCTTGGGAAAAGTGACGGCCTATATTTCCCCTTTACCGGCCTTGAAAATGTTCTGGACAGGTCACAAAACACTTCTGCCATATTTGCAGCCGGAATCTGGGCCGGCGCGGTTGACAGTGTCTCCGGAGACACTCTTGTAACAGTCGCTGAATATTCTGATGACTATTTCCCGGGACCAATCGTGGGCGGGACATTTGTAGCCAATGCCGGCACGTCCCCTCGCTATCGAGTATATAAACTCTACAGCGACAGCCTGGCAGGCAACCCCAATCAGGACTACAACGACTGGCCGGTGGCCGATGGCGCCCCGGTAGATTCGTCCGGAAATCCGCTCATGTTCGGCGATCAAATGTGCTGGTCAGTTTACAATGATATTAATCCGGCGCCCCACGTCAATGACGCCGCTTCTGACTCCGGTCTGGGCTTGGAAATCCGCCATACCACTTTTGCTTTCAGCCGTGAAGGCGCACTGGCCAACATTGTATTCCTGAAATTCCAAATTTACAATAAAGGCCCCAGATACCTAAGAGACATGTTTGTTTCTTTATGGGCCGACGCGGATTTGGGAGATGCCGGTGACGACTTTGTCGGCTGCGACACTTCACGTTCATTGGGTTTCACTTACAACGATGGCGCCGATAACAGCTATGGCGATGCACCGCCGTCCCCGGGTTTCGACTTTTTTCAAGGCCCATTAATTTTCACGGGTAATCCTGCGGATACGGCCATCATGTGGAATTTCCAAAAATTCCCCGGTTATCAAAACATGCCCATGACTTCTTTCAACAAATATATTAACGGCACCGACCCCATCAGCAAAGTCTGGACCTATCAATATATGAACGGCCTGGATGCCTCGCAGGGTGGAATCCCTCTGCCCAACGGAACAAAATTCGCAGTTCCCGGAGACCCGGTCCTCCAAACGGGCGACTTAGACGCTAATTCCTCCGACCGTCGGCACCTCTTAACCACCGGCCCGTTCAGTTTCCGCCCGGGTGACAGCACTGAAATTGTAGCAGCCATTATAGTGGGTCAGGGTTCAGATGAACTGAATTCGATAACGCAATTAAGATTGATTGATGACTTTGCCCAGAGCGTCTACGACCGCAGCTTTATTCTGCCGGACCCGCCCGCCCGGCCGGTAGTTGAAGTAGCCGAACTTGACGAAGAATTGGTTTTGAAGTGGGGTACCGATTCCGAAGACGATCCGGGAGATTACCAGTTTGAAGGCTATTCCGTTTTTCAAGGTCCTTCTGCTGCCGGCCCGTGGGAAGATACGCTGGCCTGGTTTGACATCAAGAATGGCGTGGGCGCTATAGTCGATTCCTTCTTCAATCTGGTGACTGGTGATTACTTCCCCAGAATTGTTAAGCCGGGAAAAGATAAAGGACTGCAAAGATATTGGAGAGCCACGGCTGATAAAGTAAATGGCGGCCCTCTTCGCAACTATACTGATTATTTCTTCCGCGTTGAAGCTTATTCGTTCGATACCCTGGCAGTGAAGGGAGAACGAGTTCTTACTTCAGCGAGCGTAGTTCGCGCCTCGCCCCAGCCGCCGCGGGTTGGAACCGACTATAATCAAGTATACAACGATGCCCTGCCGGTTTCTCATGACAGCGGCGTTTCGGACGGAGTTGTTTCGCCCATTGTCGTTGACCCGTCGGCCTTAACCGGAGATAATTATCGCGTCAGTTTCTTCATAGACACGTTACTGACCATAGATAGTATAACTACAACTATTATCATTTCTCCGCCTGATACGGTAATCGATACATTTTTTGATACCACATACATTGGAATTGTCTGGAATCTGATTAACGCTACTACCGGGGATACTTTGATTGAGCATTGGATTAATCAAGGCAACAACGAAGACTTCCCGGTTGTGGACGGAATGTTAATGAAAGTTCAAGGTCCCGCCTCGGGAATTAAATCGTTCACGGTTGTTGCTAACAGCACAGGTACCTTGGCAACGCCCGCCGGCGGCGCTTTTGATTTCCAGGGCTTTCCGTCAATCAGGCCTGATGCCACCCAGCAGGTCGGCGGCGGCCTTTGGGGAATTCATACTTTTGACAACGGCGGCTCTTGTGGCGGCGGCACCAGAGGAAGTTATGACGCCTGGATTGCGCGCGTGCTGCGAAACGACAATGCCGATAGAATGAGCATTTATGATTTCGAAATGCGCTTTACCGGCGACACCAATTCTGCCGGAGTTTATGACAGCAGTCTCGGCGGCGGCAGCATTGCCATCAGGGCATTTCAAGATGAAGCCGCGGCCTGGGTGCCGTATGAATTGTGGAGAATAGGCGTCGGCACTCCGACTGACGCCAGTGACGATGTCAGAATGATTTCCTGGAATCTGGACTTTGCAGACGACTTTGACTATAACCTCGAATCATACGGTTGCGCCACAGACACTTTACCGGGAAGGACCGGCGGTGCAGCCGAACATTCAGCATCGGGTGGCGATAACGACCCCTATACTGATGCTGCTTATTGGTTTATTCCGGTTGATCAAACCCCGGGACAATCCGGTTATTTGACAAAAAGGGCGCAAATCCTAAGCGGAACATATGATTTTGCTGACGAAGAAGTATTTGCCCGTACCGTAATAATGAGCTGGAACGGTCATTTGCTCGCCTGCGCTGTTGATACTCTGCTGGCCTGTGACACCCTGTCCAATCCGGCAGTTTTCAGTCAGGATTTCCCTGAACCGGGCACAGTTTTCAGAATCACCACTTTCAAGCCGAATGCTCTAAACGACGTTTTCAGTTTCAACACGTCTGCGGCAGCTCCGTCGCTCGCAGCTTCAGGTCCGGCCAGCCTGCTGGATAATATTCGAGCCGTTCCCAATCCCTACTATCTGTTTTCATCCTACGATAAAAACCAGACCAATCGAATAATGAAATTCACGAATTTGCCGGATAAGTGCACCATCTCGATTTACAATCTGGCCGGTCACTTCATTACCAGAATTGAAAAAGATGATGCCACTACCTCTGAAGCGACCTGGGCGGTCACCAATGACGCCAATGTGCCGGTGGCATCGGGCATTTACATCTATGTGGTGGATGCTCCGGGCTTCGGGCAAAAAATCGGCAAAATGGCCATTTTCACTGAAATAGAAATCCTTGGTCAATATTAGCAGGAGAGGAATGAAAAAATGAGAAAGAACATTATTCTAATAGTAGCCGCATTGCTTTTAGTTGCTCTGGCGTCGGCTTATGCGGGCAATGAAAACCGTGTCGGCACGGCCGGAGCAACCGAACTGCTCATTCCGGTGGGCGCACGAGGTTCGTCGATGGCCGGAGCAGTGGTGGCTAATTCCTATGGTGTCGATGCCCTCTACTGGAATCCGGCCGGCCTGGCCTGGCTGGAAGGCACCGAGTTCATGGGCTCATATCTTCCCTATATAGCCGATATTAACGTAAGCTATCTGGCTATCGGCAAAAACATTGAGGATTTCGGCGCCATTGCTCTGTCTGTCAAAGCTGTAAACATCGGTGAAATTGAAGAAACCACCGAGCCGTTTCCAAATGGCACCGGCAGCATTTTCAATCCCACTTTGGTCGTGATAGGCGCATCTTATGCCCGCGCCGTTACCACGCAGGTAAATTTTGGCTTCACTGCAAATTATCTTCGTGAAGACATCTTTCAAGTCTCGGCCAGCGGCTTAGCTTTCGACTTTGGATTTACTTATGAACCGAGATGGCGCGGCATCACCATGGGCTTGACCATCAAAAACTATGGGCCGGATATTGTCTTCTCGGGCAGCGGCTTTGAAAGACAAAGCGGCAATCGGCCGGTGGCATCCTCCAATGCCAAATCCGAACTGCCGACCTCGGTCAACATCGGCTTGGCTTACAACTTCGTGAACCAGGGACTTAATTCGGCCACTTTCTGCGGCAATTTTAGGTCGAACAACCTCTCCGAAGACCTTTGGCAGGGCGGTGTCGAGTATCTCTATAACGAAAGATTTGCGCTCCGGGCCGGATACAACTATTCCAGCGCGGATGAATATCTCTATGGCGCTTCGCTGGGCGGCGGCTTGAAATTTGATTTGGGCGAAACTTCGCTCTCCTTTGACTATTCCTGGACTGAAACCGCAGTCTTCTCGGACAATCAGTACTTTACCCTCACAGCCGGCTTTTGATTATTAGTAAGTGAAGACAAGCCGGAGAGACTCAAATCTCTCCGGCTTTTTTATTGAAATTTAGTCAGGGGTCAGCTTTTTTCGCTCTTGGCGATGACCAAATCATTGCGGCGCAGCCGCAGATTGTCGAAGCTGCCGGAAGAAATGACGTAGTACCAATCGGCAAACCGCTGATTGAGTTCACCGGTCAGCTTTTTGGCTTGATCGAAATCTCTTTTCCACTTTTCCCATTTTTGCGCCAGCTCTTTGTTGCGCAAATCATCCGCAGTCTCCAGGCTGTCGGCTTTGGAGTCAAAATCATAATTGGACGGCTTGGGCGGCTCCCGGTAAGCGGCAGAATCAAAATGGGTGGTAATAAATAAGTAACGGCTTTCGGCAGCGGCGCTGCTTTCGCCTTCTCCCGCTCCGCCTCCGAAAACCACTTCGCCAAAGCGCAAGGTGTAGATAACGCCGTCTTCGGAATAAATCACCAACTCCCCTTCATTGGATAACAGCTGCCCCTCCCTGGAAAAATAAAAGCCTTTACTTTGCAGCGACAGCCGGTCTTCCTGGCTGATGGTTTTGGCTCCGCTCGTGCCTTTAAGACTTAGCGATAATCCTTTCGGTTTGGGACGCACATCCACAATTTTCAATTCCACTAAAGTCGTCAATAGCTGGTTCAGCTTGGTATCATCAACCTGCTGGGAACTTTTCATTTTGTCCGCCCGCCACTTATCGGCCTCGCCTTTTTCCAGCGTCAAACGGTCGCGCTGATTGAGTGAAATTGTCCGCTCATTGATAGTGTAATCATTTATGACTACTTTGTTTATTTTAGGGCGGGTCACTTTTAATAAATCTGATTCAATCCAATCTTCAAATTTGGTCGAGATATCCAGATCAGTTTTGGCGGCGTAGACCCGCGATTGTTCGGGCAGGCGGACAAACCTGAAACCCGGTTTGTTTTCGACTGAATCGCCAATTATCAAATCCGCCAGAACTTTATCACCTTTAGCCTTGATAGTGATGCGCTGACCCCGGCCTTTCAGCGCGGCGTCTTCATCCAGCGGATCCACCACGCCGAATTGTTCGTGCTCTGCCACAGCCGCTGAACGGAAATCGTCCTTTTTTATTTCAATTATTGCGGCAGCAGTGTTAGCCAGTCTGGTTTCACCGTCGGCCGGATAGTCGTAATGCGATGGAATAGACCATTTGTTATTCGCAAACGATACCTTGAACGGAATCGACTCGCCGGTCGCATCGTTGTAATCAATCACCTCCAGAGCCGTCGCTTCATTGGGGTCGCTGAAATCGGGGAAAAACGGTTCCCCCTGGTCAACGAATGCCTCCGGCGTAATTCTCCCCGGCGACACCAGCCAGGCCACCACCGTCAAGACCAAAGCCGCTCCGACAAACCACAAAGTCTTTTTATTTTCGTCCAAAAATCAACTCCTTAATCTCCGCGCGACCGCGGCGCCTTCCAGTTCTCGCCGGCGTCTTTTGATAAAGATAACCACACCCAAAATAAGCACGGGCACCGGCGGCAATGCCACCGCCAGCGTTTTTATACGGGACTGAATATTGCGAATCGAGGCTTCCATGTTTTCTTTGCTGGCCAGCACGGTCGCATTCTTCCGGGCCTCGATACTTGTCTGCAGCGCCTCATAGCGCCGGTTCTCCACTTCCTGGAGATTTTGGGTCATTATTTGTTTGGTCTGCTCGTCTATGTCCGGCCGGTTGCGAAGCTGCGCCACTTTTTCATTTAGTCTCTGCTGGGCCTCGCTTAAGGCCTGCTGCGCCTCGCTTTCAGCAGTCTTTTCTTCATTGAGACGCTGTTCAACAAATTCTCTGGTGCGTTCTTCGACCGACTCCAGGGTGCGGTGCTTGACTCGTTTCTGGCGCAGAGGAATAAATGAATAATCATCCATCAGCAAATCGATACAATTCAGGAAAAACGATACATTATCAAAATTCAGATTGGCCACCCCTTGCTGGCGAATCGCAAAAAACTGTTCGCCGATAAAATCAATGTCCGCCGCCACAATCAGATTCAATTTTCTTTCTTTTTCTTCCGGGTTGCGGGATGGTTCCGTTCCCCAGATGCGGGCCGCCATAGTATAAGTATTCCCGTCCGGCACGTGCCGCACATTGCGGTTTATGTTCAAGCCCATTCCGAAAAATCCGCGCTGAACCAATTCCTGAAACTGTAGAATTCCGGAGACCCGGCCGCATTGCAGAAGCGGTTGAAAATCAAATCTGCTGTCGATCACTTTGTTCAGAATTCCGCTGTAAATCATGACCAGTTCCTGAAGCCCGCGGCTGGCATCGCTCAAAGGATTGAAGGCTTCGGTAGTATTGTTGGTGGCGGAAACGAAAAGCACTTCCGGCGGTAACTGCGTAAATTCAGGG
>Ga0247727_10010152_pt1 | contig 16767 bp, 14 predicted proteins | sample WisWelCaveWW1625_FD_202498 | JGI IMG/M metagenome (GOLD analysis project Ga0247727, IMG submission 202498) | Biofilm microbial communities from Wishing Well Cave, Virginia, United States - WW16-25 | ecosystem: Environmental > Aquatic > Deep subsurface > Groundwater > Cave microbial mat | place...
GGAATATTATTCCGCAGGAGGTCGAGTCGGCCGCTTCCGAGGCGCCCGGGGTTCGGCGCGGCTGCGTAGCGGCCTTCGGAACTTTCGATGAAGCGACGGGGACCGAGCGGCTGGTGGTGGTGGCTGAAACCCGCGCCATCCGGCGGGAGGCGCTGCAGCGAATCCGCGTGGAAATCGTCAGGCTTGTGGATGAGAGGATCGGGATTCCGCCCGACCAGGTGGAGCTGGCGGCGCCGCAGAGCATCCCCAAGACCTCCAGCGGCAAGATTCGCCGATTCGAAACCAGATCGTTGTTCTTGAGCGGAGGGCTCAAACTCAGCAAGCGGCCGCCGTGGTTTCAGATCGCACGCCTGTGCGTGGAAAGCGCCGGCGCCTGGCTCGGGTTGGGCTTAGGGCGCTGCGGTCAATGGATGTGGGGAGTTTATACCACGTCTCTGCTGATGGCCGCATCGGCTGCTGTCGGTCTGACCGGGCGGCTGTTCCCCGGCAGGCGGAGCCTGCGGTGGGGAGCGCGGTGCTTTCTCTGGCTCACCCGGCTGGAGATGGAGGTGCAGGGGGGAGGCCATCTCCAGCTCGGCCGGCCGGCGATCCTGGTTGCGAATCAGGCCGGGCGGGCGGACGCGTTGGTGCTCGCTTCCGCGCTGCGCGCCCGTTTGTTGTTCGCCGATGCGGCGACCCTGGCCGGGCTGCCGCCGCTGGCAGCCTCGCTGCTGCGGCCGCTGGTCGTCTCGGCTGTCCCGGGCGAGCTGGCGCCCGCTGGCGGAACCCTCAAACAGCGAATCCGGCAGGCGGTTCAAAACGGCCACGCGGTGGTTGTTTTTCCCGAGGGACGGATCGGCGAGCCGGCCCATCTCTCCCGGTTCCGTCTGGACGCCTTCCATGCCGCTGTGGAGACCGGAGCGCCGGTGCATCCGATCGGGATTCTGGGAACCTCCCACCTGCTGGGATCTGCTGCTCATCCGGCGCTGCGAAAGCGGGCGAAGATCATCGTGGGCGCCGCGCTCCATCCGCAGGGGAGCAACCAGAGGGAGATCGTCGCCCTTCGGGACCGCGTGCGCGAAGCCATCCACCGGAGTTTGCAGTAGGGGCCGGGCGCGCCTGGCCCCTACATCATGGACGAGGACACCGACATTGGGGGTACGGGCAACCGGTTTCCTCCCACCCGCGGGTCAGCGATCCTGGCCGCGCGCAGCCAGGATCAGGCGGAGCGAACTCGCGGGCTGGAAACTTTGGCTGCCTCCTACTGGAAGCCGGTCTATAAGTACATCCGCCTGCATTGGGGAAAACCCAACGAGGACGCCAAGGACCTGACCCAGGGCTTTTTCCATCGGGCCATCGAAAAGAATTTCTTTCAGGGGTACGATCCCTCCAAGGCGGCGTTCCGAACCTACCTCCGGACCTGCGTCGATGGATTTGTCGCCAAGGAAGACAAATTTTCCCGTCGGATCAAACGAGGCGGGGAGGCGCAGTTGCTCTCTCTGGATTTTGACAGCGCCGAGGGGGAGCTGGGGCGCTCGGAGATTCCCGACCCCGAAGACATGGAGGAGTACTTTCACAAGGAATGGGTGCGCAGCCTGTTCGGGCTGGCCGTCGAGCGCCTGCGCGAGGAATGCGAAGCCTCCGGAAAGGGGATTCAGTTTCGGCTGTTCGAGCGATACGACCTGGAGGAAGGCGCGGCCCCCGGCCCGCTCACCTACGAGCAGCTAGGCGCCGAGTACGGGTTGCCGGCAACTACGGTCACCAACTATCTGGCCTTCGCGCGCCGCGCGTTCCGGCGCGTGGTGCTGGAAAAGCTTCGCGAGCTGACCGCCAGCGACGAGGAGTTCCGCGCCGAGGCGCGCCGGCTGCTGGGAGTCGATGCCCGATGAGATGGCTTTCCGATAAGACCCTGGATCACCTGCGCACCCTGGCCGGGCAGCCCGACCTGACCAGCACGAAATATCGGCTCCTGGGGGAGATAGGCCGTGGGGGAATGGGGACTGTCTACCTGGTTCAGGACGAGGTGCTCAACCGGCAGGTAGCCCTGAAAGTGCTCAACATTCCGGAACTTTCCGAGGAAGCGGCGTCCCGCCTGCTCCGGGAGGCGCGCATCCTGGCGCAACTGGAGCACCCCGAAATCGTGCCGATGCACGACGCCGGCCGGCTGCCCGATGGCCGTGTGTTCTATGTCATGAAGCGGGTGCGAGGGCGGCGGCTGGATGAGTATCGCCAGGAGGCGACTTCACGGGCCGATCTGTTGCGTATTTTTGAAAAGCTCTGCGAGGCGGTGGCGTTTGGCCACGCCAACGGGGTCATCCACCGTGATCTGAAGCCGGAAAACATCATGGTCGGATCGTTCGGCGAGGTGCTGGTGATGGATTGGGGGGTCGCCAAGGTGCTGGCAGAGCAGGATTCTCCCGGCCCGGTGGCGGTTTCCGAACCGGCGGCTCCCCCAGCCGCCACTGCGCCTGGAACGGTGCTGGGGACCCCGGCTTATATGGCGCCCGAGCAGGCGCGGGGCGAGGTCGAGCGGGTCCGGGAGCCAAGCGATGTGTACGCTCTGGGGGCGATCCTCCACTTCCTGCTCACCGGCCGGGCGCCGGCCGAGCCAGGCGCAACGTCGCCCGTTCGAGCCCTCGGGGCGGTGTGCCGGAAGGCCACGGCGGCGGATGCGGCCCTGCGTTACCCGAGCGCTAAAGAACTGGGGGCGGAAGTGGCCCGATTTCTGAATGGGCTCCCTGTGCTGGCGTACAAGGAAGGAGTCTTCGAGCGGACGGCGCGAGTGGTCCGACAGAATCGCACGGCTGTCATCCTGGTGCTGGCCTACCTGTTGATGAGATCGCTTATACTCTTTTTCGCCGGGCGCTAAAGGATTGCCGGGCTTTGTGTAATAGAAGGGTGCGGGAGGAGGACCATCATGAACAAACCGGTGTTTGGATTGCTGCTGGGAGGGATTCTGGGGATCTTTGACGGCCTGACGGCGCTGTTCACCCCGGAAGTTGCCCCGGGGATTGTCGGGATCGTCATCGGATCGACCTTCAAGGGGATCATCGCCGGCCTGGCGATCGGCTTTTTCGCGCGAAAGGTGCAGTCGCTTCCCCTGGGGATTGTGTTTGGACTCGCCGTGGGGATGCTTCTGGCTTTTCTGGTCGCGTTCATGCAGGGGAAATACTATTTCGAGATCATGCTGCCGGGCAGCATCCTGGGGATCATCGTAGGATTCGCCACGCAGAAATTCCGGGGCGGGGCCGAATCCGCGCCGGCCGGAGCTTAGAGGAACGGCCCCCAGGAATACTGGCTGATCACCACTGGTCCCGACGGCCCGGTAAGGGCCGGGCAGAAGCCTGGCGTACCTCTACGCTCACCTCCGACGAATCTACCACTTCTGGGTCGTGCACCCAGAAGCCTGCCTCACGCCGGTCGATTTCGGCTAAACTGCAAGGACGGGATTCCCTGGCATGACGGATCGAAGCGACCGCGTCGTGGGAGCGGTTTTTCTGGCTGCCCTGGCCTGCCTGATCGCCTTTTTCTTCGATTTCTGGGGCCTCTTCGGCTTGGCTGCCTGCGGACTTCTGGTCCTCGGGCTGGCGCTGGGCTACGGCGGCGCGCGGAACTCTCTCGCGATTCGCTTATCGCTGGCGGCCCTGTTCGCCGCTTACGCCCTGTTGCTGGCGGGCCTGATTTGGGTCGACCGCGCCGGTGGCGGGCCGCGGCTGGTAATGGGCTTCCCCCTGGGCACGGCCTTGCTGGTCTACGGCATCTGGCCGCTGCCGCTGGTGGCCGGCCTGCTGTACGCCCTGCTGTTCCGGTCCTCGGTGCTGCCGGAAGAAAAGCTCCAAAAATTCCTGGCCGAACACGGCCGCCGGGAGCCGGACCGCTGATGCCGATCGCCGCATCGCCGGCCATCATCGTCTGCGTGGCTGTTTACCTGGTCTGCTGTTTCGGAATCGGCGTCTGGTCGCTGCGCCGGACTCGCACCGCCGCCGATTACTTTGTGGCCGGGCGCAGCCTGGGGCCGTTTGTCATGACCATCGCCACGATGGCGAGCATCATGAGCGGCTTCGGTTTCGTCGGGGGTCCGGGCCTCGTCTACGAGTGGGGAATGAGTTCTTTGTGGATGACGTTTTCGGCGACCATCGGGTTTGCGCTCTGCTGGGTATTGCTGGGGAAACGATTGCGGCTGCTGGCCGGGACCCGCGAGATCCTCACCCTGCCCGACGCGGTGGCCGCCCGCTACGGCGGGCGAGGGCCGCGGCTGGCGATGGCGGCTGCGCTCGTGCTTGGGGTGCTGGGCTACCTGGGCACACAGATATTGGCAGTGGGCATGGTGCTAGTGGCCGTCTTCGGCATCCAGCTCCCCCTGGCCCTCCTGATCGGCCTGGGGGTGCTGGCATTCTACACGGTGGCCGGCGGAATCCTCGCCGGCGTCTACAACGATGTGTTCCAGGGGATCGTCATGCTGGTCGCTTCCGGCGCCGTGCTCTATTATGCCCTCGTCTCCGGCGGCGGGATGTCGCAGATCAGCGCGAATCTGTGGGCCATGGATCCCAAATTCATCGGGCCCTGGGGCACGCGCGAGCCGCTGGCCGACCTGAGCTGGTATCTGCTGTTCAGCTTGGGCTGGGCCGGCCAGCCCCACGGCATCACCAAGTTTCTCATGCTGCGAGAGCCGCGGGACCTGCGCTGGGGCGCGCTCTCCACGGGCATGGTGTACATGGTTTGCAGCCTGCTGTGGATGAGCATCGGCCTGGCCATGCGCTCGCTGGTGCAGACGGGAGTCGAAAAACCGCTCGCCCAGCCCGATCTGGCCGCTCCGGTATTCCTGATGCACTACACCCCCCCGGTGGTGGCCGGGGTTGTGTTTGCCGGGCTGCTGGCCGCCATCATGTCGACGGCTAACAGCTTCCTCAACCTGGGAGCGGCGGCGGTGGTCCGCGACATCCCCATGGCCTTGGCCGGGCGCCCGCCGCGGCGCGAGCTGCTGTGGTCCCGCCTCGTCACCGTGGTTCTGCTGTCAGGCTCGGCTGTTTTTGCGCTCTACATGGAAAACCTGGTGGCGTTGCTGGGAACTTTCGGCTGGGGGACGTTTGCCGCCGCCATCGTGCCTTCGGTGACCATCGGAATGAACTGGAAGCGGGCCACCGGGACGGCCTGCGTGGTCTCCATCGCGGTCAGCCTGGCGTTGAACTTCACGCTCGAGCTGCTCAGTCGCCATCGCCTCTACACCCTGCCACACGGAATGAGCGTGGGCTGCCTGGCGCTGCTGGTATCGCTGCTGGTGTTCATCGCCGTTTCCTGGATGACAGACCGCGGTCGGTCGGAACGATTGCCCCCCGATGTGAAAGCGGTGCTGGAGATTTAGCGGCGCCGCGCTCGCCGCCAGCGGCAGGCCGGGAGGAATTTCCTGCCTGCGCGGGTTCCACTGTGGTACCCTAGCGGGGAATTTGGAAAAGCACTTTCTGACGGGGTGATCGAGCCGTGGGCATGCCCTATACCCGAGCGATCGGCATCGGGTGCGGTCACATCCTCAAGCACCTGGTGCGGGCGCTGGCCCTCTCGCGCATCCCTCCCAACCTCCTGACATTTCTGGGCCTGGTGATCAATATCATCGCCGCCTGGCAATTCGCGCGGGGGAGATTCCTGGCTGCCGGGCTGGTGGTGCTGGGCGCCGGCGTCTTCGACCTGGTCGACGGGCCGGTGGCGCGAGAGACCAATCGGGTCACGCGATTCGGCGGATTCTTTGACTCGGTCATTGACCGCTACTCGGACCTGGCTCTCTATATGGGCCTGCTGGTCTACTACGCCAGCATCAACCGCTTCTTCTATATCGTCCTGACCGCCATCGTCATGACCGGCTCGGTGATGATCAGCTATACGCGGGCGCGGGCGGAAAACTCGATTCCCAGTTGCAAGGTGGGGTTCCTGGAGCGCCCCGAGCGGGTCGTGCTGATTATTCTGGGGGCCCTGTTCGATCGCATGGCGCCGGTGCTGTGGGTGATCGCCGTGCTGTCGAACGTGACCGTCGTCCACCGCCTGTTTTACACCTGGGAGCAGTCGCGGCAACTGGAACGCGCGCAACTGGAGCCGCCCCCCCCGCCCGAGCGCGAGCGGGTGCATGCCGCCGTCAATCGCGGAAAGTAAGCCCGGCTAAAAGAACGTCAAGTGGCAAAGGCCAAAAATTTCAGTGGGCGCCTGCGCGGCGGGAGTGGTCAGGTTTCGAGCCAGGTTTTTTTCGCCGAACTTTGCAGGACGGACTCGATGATCTGGAGCTGGCGCAGGCCGGCGGCGAAGGTGGGGATCTCCGCCGGGCGCGAGGGATCCCGCACGGCGGCGTAGAACTGACGAAACAACTGCTTAAACGTGTCGCCGTAGCCTTCCGCATGTCCGCCGGGCAGATCGGCATATCCGCGCGCCTGGACCTCGAGCAAAGAAGGGTCCTTGACAACCAGCTCATTGTTGCCGTCGCGCCGCCCGATCCACAGCTCGTTGGGATTCTCGCCGTCCCAGGCTAGCCCGCGCCGGGTCCCGTAGATCTCCAGCAACAGGCGGTTTTTGCGGCCGGCGGCGACCTGATTGACGGTCAGCGCGCCGCGGGCGCGGGCGCCCAGCCGCAGCAGAATGGCGCCGTAATCCTCGGTTTGAATGGGCCGGTCTTCATAATCTTCCGGCTGCAGGAGCTTCCCGGCGTAGGTCTCGAGGGGCTTTTTCGGCTTTTTGCGAACCTTGTGAAACGTCTGCAGCTCCGCGCACAAGGCGGTGATTTTCAATCCGGTGACGTACTCGACCATGTCACACCAGTGGGAGCCGATATCGGCCATGGCCCGGGATTTGCCGCCGGCCTCCGGCTCCAGGCGCCAGTTGTAGTCCGTCTCGTAGAAAAGCCAGTCCTGGGAGTAAGTCCCCTGCACGGCGAGGATTTCGCCCAACTCCCCGGTAGCCGCCAGGCGCCGCATGTGCTGCACGAGGGGATAGTACCGAAGGTTGTAGTTGGTGGCATGAACGATTTTTTGCTTTTGCGCCAGGGCGCACAGCTCGGCGGCCTCGGTCGCCGATGCGGCCAGCGGTTTTTCGCACACGACGTTTTTGCCGGCGGCGATGGCCTCTTTGGCGATCGAGAAGTGCAGGTTGTTGGGCGTGCAGATGTGCACGGCGCGGATTTCCGTGTCTGCGAGCAGCTCGCGATAGTCGCCGACCGCCCGCTCGACTCCCAGTTGCTCGCCGAATTGGCGGGCCAGTTGGGGAGACAGGTCGGCAATGCCGGCCAGCTCGACATCGCCCAGGCGTCGGATGCCCTCGACGTGCACGCGACCCACGAAGCCGGTTCCGATGACCGCGGTTTTGATCCTGCTCACAATCGCCTCCCGGTGAGAAACCCCTGTTTATACCAAATCCGAAGCGCGGCCGGCAGGCTGTTATCAGCTTCCGGTCGCTGGATAGTGTCCTGACACTTCCGATCGCTGATTGCTGACCGTTCGGGGCAGATTCATGGTAAAATAATCTCAAGGGTCAGGCGCCTTGTCATGCGAGTCGCTCTACGAATTCGAATCGCGCCGGAGAAGCGAGTGGCGCGCAGCGGACGGCCCAACCGCCATCTGGCTCTGCTGGGCTCGTCGCTGCTGCTGCCTCTGTCGCTGTTCTGCTTTTTGATCTGCGTGTGGCGCTGGTGCTACGAGCTTGCCTGGACGCCCGAATTTCTGGTCGTGGACGGCGTGTTGTCGCACTGGCAGGTCTGGTGTTTCGGCGGAGTCGCGCTGCACGTGCTGGCAGTCCGGCTGGGGCGCTACGGCGAGCCTGCCCGGAGACGAGCCGGCGTCAAGACCGCTGCTCCGGCCCAGCCGGCCCGGGTAGAACCCCCCTTGTCCGCCGGATCCTACGAGAAAGAGCCGCCAGGCGAAGCCGCCTGAATTCATTAGTGTAAATGCCGCGGGTTTGACGGCCGCCGGCTTCTCGCCTATGCTGGAAGATAGGGTCGGTACTCCCTTCGGTTCACCTTTATGGGAACTTATACCCGCTACCCGGGACCGAGTTTCGGACTCGGGGGCCTGTTTCCGCGGACCGTAAAGTGGCTGTTGATCATCAATGCCGCCATTTTTCTCTTCGTTTTCTTTCTGGCGGTGTTGAACCCGAGCGCCGCCCGGAGCCTGCTGAGCGTGTTCGGCTTGCAGGCCGACAGGTTTCTGCGCGGCTTCCTCTGGCAGCCGTTCACCTACATGTTTTTGCACGACCCGGGCGGCTTCGGACACATCCTGTTCAACATGCTCACGCTGTGGATGTTCGGGGCTGACCTGGAGCGCGATTGGGGCCAGCGGCGTTTCCTGAAGTATTACCTGGTTTGCGGGGCCGGCGCGGGCCTATGCGACATCACCGTCAACCTGGCCTTGCAAACAGGGGGCGCCGCCACGATCGGATCCTCCGGCGCCATCTACGGTATCTTGCTGGCGTTTGGCCTGCTCTATCCGACGCGAACCGTGTTCTTCAGTTTTCTGTTCCCCATCCAAGCCAAGTACTTCGTTCTCATCATGGGCCTCATCGCCTTCATGTCGAGCTTCGATCGGCGCAGCGCGGTGAGCAACGTTGCTCACCTGGGCGGGATGCTTTTCGGCTACCTTTACCTGCGTGCCCGGTTGCCCAGCTTCGAGCTCAACCTGGGGGCCCAGTACCGGCAGTGGCGGCGGCGCCGGCTCAAGCAGAAGTTTGAAGTTTACCAGCGCAAACACCAACGGGATCGGGACCGCTGGGTAAACTGAACCCGCTGGCCGCCTCCAGGCTTCGACCACTCGACCGGGCGTGACTTCCTTCGCCCGGCGTATTAATATACGGGTAACCGACCGGGGCGATAGGGAGTCCCTTTCGGTAGGAGCGCTCCATGAGCACACAGAGTCGTTTCCGGTTTGGGGTTGCGGCGGCGGGCCTGTTTTTCTTGGGGTGGATCTTAGCAGCCGGGCAGCAGGGACCTCTCCCCAGCGCGCAGGGTCCCCAGCGGGATGCCGGGGAGACGGTTTCCCGGCCGAAGAAAAAGTCCGAGCCTCCACCAGTGGCGGCGCGCCCCAAGCGCTCCCCGCTGCCGGCCGATCTGCCGTCTTTCAAAAGCGACATCAACCTGGTGACCGTAGACGTGGCCGTGCTGGATAACCGGGGCAACTTCATCCCCACCATCCCGCGCGACAAATTTCTCGTCCTGGAGGACAACGTTCCCCAGCAGGTCGTGAATTTCGGCCCCAGCGAAGCGCCGATGACCGTCTGCCTGGTGATCGAGTTCTCCAACCTCTACCAGCAGTATTGGACCGAGTCCTGGTACCAGACGCTGACCGCGGCGTACGGGTTCCTGGAATCGCTGCGCCCGGAAGACTGGGTGGCGGTGGTGGCCTACGATCTGCGGCCGGAGATCCTCTCCGACTTCTCCCAGGACAAGCGCAAGGCCCACGAGGCCATGCAGCGGCTGCGCATCGCCGCCTATTCGGAATCGAACCTGTTTGACGCCCTGGCCGACACCATCGACCGGATGAAGGAGATTGAAGGCCGCAAGTCGATCGTGGTGATCGCCTCGGGCGTGGACACCTTCAGCAGGCTCACCTTTGACAAGATCCGGCAGATTGTGCAGACCGGCGGCACCTCCATCTATGCCGTGGGCTTGATGCAGGCGCTGCGCGAGTGGTACGACGCGCGCGGATACATGGGATCGATTGAGCGGATGGATTTTCTGCAGGCCGACAACCAGATGCGCACCTTCGCCAAAGAATCCGGCGGCATGAGCTTCTTCCCACGCTTCTACGGCGAGTTTCCGTCGATCTTTCAGCAGATCGCGGTGTCGCTTCGCAACCAGTACTCCCTGACCTATCAGCCCACCAATCAGGCGCGCGACGGAAAGTTTCGCAAGATCAAGGTGCAGTTAGTGGATCCGCAGACGAACAAAGAGCTGCGCATCGTGGATCAGAAGGGCAAAAACGTCAAGTATCAGGTCCTGGCCCGGGCCGGCTACTCCGCCCCGCGCGAAGTCGAGTGAAACAGGATCGGCGCGGTGTCGATCACACTTTCGTTTCCAAGTCAAGCATTCCATCTTTCGTCTTTCCAGCGACATAAAAGAGTGTTGACAGAGGTGGCGGCATTCTGTTAGTCTCGCCCCGTTTTTATGAAAGCCGCTTGACTATGCGCTCTCCTAGTTTGCGAATTCTTCTCATTGACGACAACAAGCACGGATTGGTGGCGCGCCGCACGGTGCTCCAGGAAAACGGTCATGAGGTGACCGCCGCCGGCAGCGGGCAAGACGGCTTGGACCTGTTTGCCTCAGGCCCGTTTGACCTGGTGGTGACCGATTACCGGATGCCGGAGGTGTCCGGACAGCAGGTGATCCGCAAGATCCGCCAGCAGAGCCCGCAGATCCCCATCATCTTGCTCTCCGGATTCGTTGAGCCGCTGGGGCTGACCGAGCTGTCAACCGGCGCGGACGTGGTTTTGTCCAAAGGGCCCAGTGAAGTGCAGGAACTGCTTCGCGCGATTGCGCGCCTGTCGAAACGGCGCGTTCCCGGCAAGCCCGCCGGCAAAGCCCTCCTCCAGAAGGCGGCTGCCGCCCGAGCGGCCAAGCTCAAGGCCGTCTGAGGGGAGAGCCATGACTCCGTTGAAGATCACCTGGCTGGGCCATGGGACCTTCCAGTTGGAGCTTGGCCAGGGCGAGACCGTGATTGTCGATCCGTGGATCGAAGGCAACCCCTCCTATCCGAGCTCGCATGCCCTGGTCCGCCTGGATGTCATGCTGATTACCCACGGCCATTTCGATCACATCAACGACGCCGTCGCGCTCGGCAAAAAATTTCGGCCCCAGGCGGTGGGCATTTACGAGCTTTGCCACTGGCTGGAGAGCCAGGGGGTGGAAAACACCTCGCCGATGAACAAGGGGGGAACGCAACAGGCCGGCTCGCTGCAGGTAACCATGACCCACGCAGACCACAGTTGCGGGATCCTGGACGGGGGCCGGATTGTCTACGGTGGAGAAGCGTGCGGCTACGTGGTGGAGCTGCCCGACAGGCGGCGTCTCTATCACGCCGGCGACACCAACGTCTTCAGCGACATGCAACTGATCCGCGAGCTGTACCAACCGGAGCTGGCGATTCTGCCGATCGGCGACCTGTTCACCATGGGGCCGCGCGAGGCGGCCCTGGCCTGCCGCCTGCTGCGCCCGAAAAAGGTGATCCCGATGCACTTTGGAACGTTTCCTCCCCTCACCGGACGGCCCGAGCATCTCCGGGATCTGCTGAAAGATCAACCGGAAACCGAAGTGGTTGTGCTCCAGCCCGGCCAGAGCCTGGTCTGGGTTTGAGTCAGGGAATACTCGGCGCCAGAAACACCCCGTTCATGAACAATCGCGTCAACCTGGGCCACAGCAGGCGGAAGTTGGGATCGTCGGCGAAAAGAAAAACGTGGCCGCGGCCGAGCTTCTCGGCGATCAGGTAGGGCGATCCGGCCAGTCTTCTCTCCGTATCCGGCCAGAGGAATCCGCTGACGCGGAGATTTTCCTTGGCGTAGGCGGCTACGTGGGTGCCTTCGCTGCTGGCTGAAAAAATCAGATCCGAGTTGTGCAACACGACCTGGTCGGGCTCGTAGCCCAGGGTGAGGAAGTGCCCCCTGTTGAGCTCGACGCGCACCATGGCCCCCGGGGTTCGCTCAACTGCCTTTTCCGGTGGCTCTTCTTTGCTCAGCAGCGGAGATGGCGGCTGTTGCTGAGGCGGTTGCGTTGCTGTGGGTTCCGGACGGCGCCCGATCAGCCGCGAGGTGGTCCACTCCACCCCGCGGCGCGCGGCGAAGGCCGCGCCTCCTCCCAGGCCGATGAACACGCCGCCATTGTCGATCCAGCTTCGCAATCGCGCCACTCCCTCGGCGCCCAGTTCTTCCTGATATCCGGAATCGCTGCCGTTGGGGAATACAATGACTTCATACTTGCTCAGGTCGGCGGTGCGGAATTGCCGGGTTCGGACGGGGGTGAATGGATACTCGATCATCTGCTCGAGCAGAAACCACAGCGAGCCGTAGCTGCGCCCGAGGGTGGGCTCGTAGATCGCCACTGCCAGGCGAGGCTTTTTCAGGTCGACGAGGCGCGCCGAGCCCAGCGTAATCCCGCTGTCGGTCCAAGGGGTATTGACGGCGCGGACCCTGACGCCGTGCCGGACAGCCAACTCCTGGATGCGCTGGTGCAGGCTGTCCGGGTTGCGCTCCACCCGCGCCACCAGCGTCCCGGGCGGCCAGGTTTCATTGCCGATCTTGAATTCCGCCCGCGCCGCCAGCATCCGATAGTCTCGCTGGAACAGGGCCCCGATCAACGGCAGCGCGGAGTTGGAGTGCGGAATCAGGTAGGCATAGGCGGCCTTCCCACCTTCGACGCTGCCGGCCGGTTTCGGCAGCCGGGTGATGCGCTCCAGCCTGGCGTCGGTCCCGGGGCGGTCCTCGGTCCAATAGGCCTCCACCCCAAAACTCAGCGGCAGCGACCAGGCGGTAATGTCATAGAATCCCGCGCGCTCGCGCGCGGCCCGCCAGCCGAGTTTCTCATTCCGTTCCTGCTTGGCCATTTCTTCCTTCAGGAATTCTTCGCTGAGCTTGGAATGGGGCTCCAGCAGCGCCTGAATCAGCCTCTTCTGGGGTTGATGGAGCGGGATCAGGTAGCTTCCCGCAGCGAACTGCCGGGCGGCGGGCTGGCCGTCGAAATAGTTGTGCGCCCGCTCGGAGCGAAACGGGGCGGCCGAGCGGTAAACCTCGATTTGATGCAAAAGCAGCAGGGAGACCAGCGCGGCGCACTGGTCCGGATTCTTCTCGGCGGCCAGCACATATTGCCGCACGGGGCCTCGCTCCCCTTCTTCCATCCCCGATTTGCGGAATCGGTAGTAATCCTCCAGGCGCTGGTCTTTGTGTTCCGCCGTCGCGCGCATCACGGCCAGCCCCGCCGTGAAATGCTTGGCAATGCCGCCGCGCAAGGTGGAGATGGTTTTGTCGGCGCGCTCGAGCTGCAAGCCCTGGCTTCCCCCGCCGTCGGTCTCAAAAGTCATGCCGGTTGCCCCGTTCAGCGCCGGATAGCTGTCGAAATAGCCGGGATAGAACAGGTCGAAGACCTCGCGGTTCATGAAGCTCCAGCCATATTTGCCGAATTCGGCGGCGATGGCCTTGCCCATCACCTGTTCCCAGCGGGCGGTGGAATCGGGAAAGTTCTGGTTTACCGGCAGGGCCACCGGCGGAAAGAAAAAGATGGGTGGATTGCCGTGGTAATCCAGGAACACTTGCGGGTTCCAGTGGTGCATGGCGGCGACCACCTCCCGCGTCTCCTTCTGGGTGAGCCCGATGGCATCGCGGTTGAGGTCGATGTGGTAGTGATTGTCGTTGGAGCTCATCAGCCAGTCGCCGGAGTGCTCGGCGGCGGCCGGATCCGCGGTGCCTTTTTTTCCGTGCACGATGGCGTTGTACCAGGCGACGAAGCGGTCGTGCGATTCCGGGTTGTGCGCCGGGTTGAGGATGGCCACCACGCGCCGGCGGATCAGGCGTGTATCGGCATCCTCGCCGGCGGCGAGCTGGTAGGCCATCTGCATCCCGGCCTCGAAGGCCGCCGATTCGTTGCCGTCGTTGGCAAAGTTGGACCATACGATGGCGGGAGCCGTCGAGGCGATCTGTTTCAGCTCCGCCTCGCTGGTGATCTGGCGCGGGTCTTTCAGGCGGGCGATGGAGGCGCGAATCTCCTCCAGCCGCGCCATGTTTTCTTCCGAGCTGATAAGGATGAGGTAGGTCTTGCGGCCCTCGTAGGATTCCCCGTACTCGATCACCTTCGCGCGCGGCGAAGCCGCGGCCAGGGCCTTAATGTAGGCTTCCATCTGGTAGTGGTAGGAGTGCCGCTCGCCGATCGGGTAGCCGAGCACGGCTTCCGGTCGCGGAATTTTCGGGCTGTAAGGGCCGCGGGCGTAGAAATCAAAGCCCTGGGCGCAGAGCAGGACGGGGCTCAGCAGCAGCAAGCAGAGGCGGGCCGGGGACATATTTTTGAATTGGTGATTTTGTGATCGGGTGACAGCAAAACTTGCATTCGGCGGAGTCTGGGTAGTCATGGGTGCGCAATTGTGGATTATAGCGCGGGTTGCGGGACAGGGTGTTTTCCGGGCAAGCACGGCGGCAGATAGCCGTCATGGTCCAGCACCAGGTGCAGTTTCACCGCCCACGGCAGCGGCCGCTTTACCCCTCTCACCCGATCAGAAAAACAGCCTCAGTCCGAACTGCACCTGCCGCATGGAGTTGCGCAGCGACTGCGCCTAGCCCATGCGCGAGCCGTCGGGCGTCACCGAGTTCAGCGTGGCAAAGCCGATGCCGCCGGGGTCCCCGAAGTAGGGGGTATTGAGGGCGTTGATGGCCTCGGCCCGGAACTGGAGTTTGACCCGCTCGGTGATCGGGATGTTCTTGAACTGCGAAAAGTCCAGGTTTTTCTGCCAGGGTCCTTCCAAGGCGTTGTAGCCCGCGCTGCCATAGTGGGCGTGTCGTCGGCCGAGTAGCCGGGATTGGGGTTGCTGCTGAGCGGGCCGGCCGCGACCGGGTTGGTCCTATCGTTTTCCAGGTTCTTGGATCCCGAGTACGACGGGTGCAGGTTCAGGATGCTGAAGCTGTTGATCTGCTGCGCGTTGTAGAACTGGCCGGCGCCCATGCGAAGCACCCAGGTATCGGAGAAGCGATAGGCGATGCCGAGGCGGGGCATGATCTGGAGCTTGTTAATGTCCCAGCGCTTGGCGGTGACGTCGGGGTTGGGCGCCGTTTGCGGCACAAAGCGGCCGCCTAGGACACGGCCCTCGCCCTCGACGAAGGAGACGTTGTGAAAGCGGCCTGTGGCGTCAGTGAGCACGCCGAATAGGTCGTAGCGGACACCGTAGTTGATGGTCAGCTTCGGCGTGACCTTCCAGCTCAGAAACTCAACTTCAGCCCGAACTGCATGATGCGCATCGGCGTCCGTATACCGCGAACCTCTCCGTTGCGGCTCCCGTCCGGCACAATCTGATTGACGTTCGAGAAGCTGATGCCAGTCGGATCGCCGAACCAGGGAGTGTTGGTGAAGTTAAACGCCTCCCAGCGGAACTGCAACCGGTACCGCTCGGCGAAGGTGAAGTTCTTGTACACCGCGAAGTCCACGGCCTTCTTGCTGGGTCCGCGAAGCTGGTTGTATCCGGCGCCGCCCAAATGGCAGAGGTCTTGCCTGGAGGCAATCTGGCATGTCACGCGCTGGTAGGCGCCCGGGTTGTACCACAACTTCCGGTTCGCATTATCCCGCGATGCCTGCCCGGTAAGATCCGGACGCACGCTTCCATTCGGCAGGGCGAGTTCGCCGGCGCCCTGGCCGATCGTGAACGGAAAGCCGGAGGCCAGGCTGAAGATGCTGTTCAACTGCCATCCGCCGACGATGGCGCCGGCCGGTCCCTTGAGACTCCGTCCCGGCAGTTCCCATACGAAGCTGCCGGCGACGATGTGGGTCTGGTCAAAGCGGAACAACCCGCGCGAGCCCCTCCGGTCACGCGGATTCTGGAGGCTCGCTCCTTCCTGGCCGCCGTCCTCGCCATCGCCATGCACCTTCGAGTACGTGTAGGCAAGCCCATAGGTCAGCCCGCGGCTGGCCGATCGTTTGTCTACCTTCATCTGCAAGCCGTGGTAGAAAGACTCGCCGAAGGAGTCGATGTATCGGATGCGGCCGGTTCCCTGCACGCCCAACTGGGGCAGAGCAGCGTCATAGTATTCCGGATACGGCCGGTTGGCCTGGAGGAACGTGGCCGCCGGCTGGATCGGATCGTTCCAGTTGATCACCGAGTTGCCGATGTGGCTCCCCTTCGAGCCTGCGTAACCTACCGTCAGGGCGGTATTCCAGGGCAGCTCGCGCTGAATGTCAAAACTCCATTTCCATACGTCGCCATCAACGTAATCCGGAGGCAGATACAGGACGTCGATCGGGCGAATCTGGCTCTGCCCGGCGGTCCTGGTCAGGAAGGGGTCGTTCAGGGTGAGAATGTTCGATCCGGGAGCGTAGACCGTCTGCGGATTTCCGTTCGCGGCCAGCCGGCTGCGCGTGGACACCTGATAGACCGCGCTGCCGGCTTTGGGCGGCATCAGGTTGAAGATGGTCCAGGTGTTGACGTGCTGGATGTTGTCAAACCAGCCGGCGCCCACACGGAGCACGGTTTTGTCGCTCAGGCGATAGGCGATGCCAATGCGCGGCATGAAGAACCGGACCGATTGCCGGGGCAGTTTGAGCGCGCCCTTCGAACCCAGCTCGCCCGGAAATATCGTGGGGATCACCTGTCCGTTCGGCTTGGTGTATCCTTTGCCGCGGCCCATGTCGGCGCCCAAGCCAGGGATGTCGAACGTTCGCCAGCGTCCATCGATATCGACCGGGAAGCCGTTATAGTCGAACCGGAAGCCCAGGTTGAGGCTAAGCTTCCGCGTCACTTTCCAGTCGTCGTTGAGGTACAGACCGACCCGGTTGGCGCGAGGGAAGGTCAGCGGCAGGCCTTCCGGCGTCTGTGTCACGTTCGGACGGCCTAGCAGGAAGCAGGCGAAAGCGTATCCACATACCTGCTGGCCGGTGGTGAAACCGAGAAGACCCTCTTCCAGATTCGCCGCACCGCGCTCGAACGAGACCCGGTAGATTTCGCCGCCGATCTTGAAGTTGTGCTTGCCGCGGATCCACGTCAGGTGGTTGCCGGCCTGAATGGTGTCCATGGTGTCGTAGCCGTTGCCGTTGGTGAGTTCCTGCAAGGTAAAGGGCAGCCCGGTGAACTGGGGGATCCCGTG
>Ga0247727_10010153_pt1 | contig 16767 bp, 15 predicted proteins | sample WisWelCaveWW1625_FD_202498 | JGI IMG/M metagenome (GOLD analysis project Ga0247727, IMG submission 202498) | Biofilm microbial communities from Wishing Well Cave, Virginia, United States - WW16-25 | ecosystem: Environmental > Aquatic > Deep subsurface > Groundwater > Cave microbial mat | place...
GGGTGCGCCGAAGTTCATCCGGGTCAACTGCCTACACGAATTTCTCAAACACCCAATTCGATACAAACCGCCCCGCTCTTGTTAACCGCACGCCAACCTCATCCCACTCAATCAACTTCCTTTCCCTCATTTCCCTAATTTCCTTCGTATAAACTTCCTCCAGCCTCACCCCAAATCTCTCCTGAAACGCATCGCTTCGCACGCCCTCGCGCACCAATCGCAAGCCTGTCAACATCGTCTCGTTCATCTCGGTCTGGCGGTCAATGGAAATTGACTCGGCCAGTGCGGGTGAGAACGGAAATGTTCTCATTGGCCCGTTTTCCATTCGTTGAACATACGCCGTCGGCGAGGCAACGTTGGAATACCGCCACCCACCCCAACAGCCATGCGCCCCCGCGCCGAGACCGAGGTAGGGCTGGTTGCGCCAGTATTGGAGGTTGTGACGACAAGCAAAAGCAGGCAGTAAGCGGTCGGCAGTTGGCGGCAACTTATCACGACTGTCTTCCGCCTTCTGACTTCTGCTTTCTGACTTCGCCCAACTTGAAATCTCGTATTGAACAAATCCTGCTCGCGCTAATTCTTCGGCGGCCCATTCATACATGTCGGCGGCCAGATCGGAGTCCGGTTCGGCGAGTAGGCCGCGCTGTACCCAGGCCCGCATCGGGGTGTTGAAATCAAGCGAGAGAGCGTAGATGGAGAAGTGGTCGGGAGCAAGGTCAAGAGTCTGCCTCAACGTGTCCTGCCAACGCGCCATCGTCTGTCCCGGCACGCCATAGATCAAATCCACGCTGAGGTCCTCGAAGCCGGTGTGGCGTGCTGTGCCAATAGCATCGACCACATGCTGGAACGTGTGGGTGCGCCCGAACAGGGCCAATTCGTTCGCCTGCGCTGATTGCACGCCGATACTGAGGCGGTTCACACCGAGCGCCCGCAGTCCATTCAAATAGGCGGCCTCCACTGAGTCGGGGTTGGCTTCAAAAGAAATTTCGGAGTCGTCTGTCAGGGTAAATGACTCGCGAAGGGTCGCAAAGATGTCGGCAAGAAAATTCAAGGGGATAATGGAGGGCGTGCCGCCGCCAAAATAAATGGTATGAACGCGCGGTTCCGTTCCCGGCCCGATCAGTTGTATCTCTTTGACCAGCGCCTCCACATAGGCCGGGATCAGATCGTTCAAGCCAGCATAGGCATTGAGATCACAGTACGAGCATTTGTGATGACAAAAGGGCAGGCTGAGGTAGACGCTGATCTTTGTCGCCGGGCTGGGAGGAGTCACGCCGTAAGTTTATCATTCATCAGTCTGCGCCATGCAAAACGGTTTCCGCCGCTTCTATCGTAAATCGGACATGCTCGGCGGTATGCGCGGCGGACAGGAACCCGGCCTCAAACTGCGACGGCGGAAGGTAGACGCCATTCTCCAACATGGCCCGGAAAAATGCGGCGAACTTTTTGGTATCTGCCGTTCGCGCCGTCGCCCAGTCGGCGACCGGATGATCGGTGAAGAACATTGTGAACATTGTGCCAACGTGTTGAATAGTGGCGGCGACTTTGGCCGCCCTCGCCGTATCTCTGAACCCCTCGACTAACTCGGTCGTCCGCGTCTCCACCGACTCCCATAGGCCCGGTTTCTGCAACACTTTCAATGTCGCAATCCCCGCCGCCATCGCCAACGGGTTGCCGGATAACGTCCCGGCCTGATAGACCGGACCGGAGGGCGCGATCAATTCCATGATCTCGCGCCGCCCGCCATACGCTCCAACGGGCAGGCCGCCGCCGATGACTTTGCCCAGCGTCGTCAGGTCAGGTTTAATTCCATAGAGTGCCTGCGCTCCGCCAGGGTGAACCCGAAAGCCCGTCATCACTTCGTCGAAGATCAGCAAAGCGCCGTTCGCCGCCGTAATGTCGCGCAAACCCGGCAAAAATTGATCGTTCGGTGGCGCCACACCCATATTGCCCGCGACCGGCTCGACGATGATGGCGGCGATCTGTTTGGAATGTTGTTCAAAGAGTTGCGCCACAGCAATGAGGTCGTTGAAGGGCGCGATGAGGGTATCGGCCACCGTCGCCGGCGGCACGCCGGGCGAGTCAGGCAGGCCCAGCGTCGCCACTCCCGAACCCGCTTTCACTAAAAGCAGATCGGCGTGGCCGTGATAGCATCCTTCAAATTTGATGAACTTGTCCCGGCCGGTGAAGGCGCGGACCAACCGCAGGGCGCTCATCGTCGCTTCGGTGCCTGAGTTGACGAAGCGGATCATCTCAATGCCTGGCATGAACTGCTGGATCAATTTCGCCAACTCCAGTTCGAGCGGGCTGGGCGCGCCAAAACTGGTTCCTCGTGCGGCAGCTTCGGCAATGGCCCCGGCCGCGCGAGAGTCGGCGTGACCGAGGATTAACGGCCCCCACGACAGCACGTAATCCACGAAACGATTGCCATCCACATCATACAGATACGGGCCTTCGCCGCGATCAATGAACAGCGGTTGGCCACCCACCGCGCGAAAGGCGCGCACCGGCGAATTAACTCCGCCGGGAAACAGCGTGATGGCTTCGGTATGAAGTTGATGGGAGCGGGAGATATTCATATTGATATCCGATTGTTGATTAGCAGAATCAGCATTTTGACAGGAACGTCAACACCTTTTCTGCCGCCACTTCTCCACAGGCGATGCAATCTGGGATGCCTACCCCGCGGTAGGCATTGCCAGCGACGAACAAACCAGGGTGTTTGGCGAGGCGTCGCTCAATCACGGCCAAACGGTCGAGATGGCCGAGGGTATATTGAGGTATGGCTTTCGGCCAGCGGAAGAGGCGATGCAGTATTGGTGAGGCAGTGATGCCCAGGGTGCGTTGCAGTTCAGCGCGCGCAAATTGTAATAGTTCTTCGTCTGTTTTATCCAGCACCGCCTCTTGCCCGGCCCGACCCACAAAGACACGGATGAGGGCGAACCCTTCGGGCGCGCGGTGAGGAAATTTCGTCGACGTCCAGGTACAGGCGAGAATGAGGCGCTTCTCGGCGCGAGGAATGATGTAGCCATAGCCAGCTAACGGGCGAGGGATGTCTGAAAGCGGGTAGGCGACGGAGATTGTCGCCGTTGAGACATAGGGGATGCCGCGTAATGCACCGGCTAATTCTGGATCGAGGTCGGACATGAGATCGGCGGTGATAAAAGCGGGGGTCGCCAGAATAACAGAGGCGGCGGCCACTGAGTCGCCATTTTCCAAAGTCACCCCGTAGCCATCAGAAGTTGCCGTCACACCCACAACCGCTGTCCCACACCGCTTCTCCACGCGTTCCAATTTTGCTTCGAGGGCCGCTACAAGTTCAGCAAGGCCATTGACCGGGGTGAGAAAAGCAGAAGACGGTCTGGACAGCGCCGCTTTCTTTTGCGCGGCCAGCACGCCTCTGATGAGACTGCCGTGTTCAAGTTCGGCTTGACGAAGTTGCGGAAAGGTAGCGGCCAGACTCAGTTGCGCCCCATCGCCCGCGTAGATGCCACTCAGCAGCGGCTCAATCAATCGCTCGTAGACTTCGCTTCCCAATCGGCGTTCGATGAATGTGGCTAGTGATTCGTCGTCGTTCTGGTTGCGTGGCGGGATGACGCAATCCAAACCCAGCCGTACTTTGCCCAAAGGCGAGAGCAGATCGGTTTTGAGCAGAGGACCAAAGCGGGAGGGAATGAGACCAGTAAGACCTTCAGGGAGCTCGTAAAGTTTGCCACCGCGCATGACGTAGGTGCGGCGGGCTTTTTCGTTCGTGCCCTGCAAGCGCGCCTCAAGCCCGAGTTCGCGGCACAGACCGAGGCCACGAGGTTTGATCGCCAGAAACGAGTCTGGCCCGCCTTCGATGATGAAATCGTCAACGCGCTCGGTGATGATCTTGCCACCGAGATGAGGGGCGCTTTCGATGAGGGCGACCTCACCCGCCTCCGGGAGGAGGCGGTGGGCGGCGGCCAACCCGGCAATGCCACCGCCGACAATGACGACCCGCTTCATAACCACCCGGCTTCTGTGGCTTTTTCCCGCACCGCCTCGGCCAACCCGGCAATCATCGGCGGGGCCGTATTGAGCATTTCGATCCGTTCGAGGTGCAGGTCCAGCGACTCGGCTTGACGCTTGAAGACAATATCCACGTCATAGAGAATTTCGACATGCTCACAGACGAAACCGATGGGCGCGATGATAACCTGGCCTCGGCTCTGATGTTGGCCTTCCTTTGCGAGTCGGGCAATGACTTCACCGGCATCTGGGCCGAGCCAGGGATCGGGCGTCATCGCCGCCGATTGATAGGCAAATTCGTGTGGCTGATGGCCGAGGCGTTCCATCACCGCCTCAACAGTGGCTCGCAATTCGTCTGGGTACGGGTCGCCCCACTCCAGGATTCTTTGCGGCAGGCTGTGGGCGGTGAAGATAACCGGCACAGTGGCGCGAACGTCGGCTGGAAATTTTTCCAACGCGGCCCGAACGCGTTCGGCCAGCGCCTCGAGGTAGCCGGGGAGCAAATGCCAGCGCTCAATGCGCGCCATCTCTATGAGCGAATTCGCCTCGGCCACTTTTTTGTAGTACGCGCCAATGCTCATCCGGGAGTAATGGGGGGCCATCACCAACCCAACCGCCTGGGTGATACCGGCTCCGGCCATGGCCGCTAACGTGTCCTTGATATAAGGATGCCAGTGCCTCATGCCGACAAAGGCTTTGAAAATTTGGCCCTCTTTATTCAAAGCGATCTCAAGCGCTTCGGCCTGTACTTGCGTCCGTTCGAGGATGGGGGAACGGCCACCGATCTCGCGGTAACGTTCGCGCACTTCATGGATTGTCTCTGGTGAAGTTAGCCGGCCGCCGCGCACATCCAGCAGATACGGTTCAACTTCGGCCAGTCTATTCGGGCCCCCATAGGCCATGACCAGAACCCCGATTGTCATACGACCCCCTACCAAACCCTCCCGAAGGTGTGCGAGCCTAAAGGCTCGCCTGAGCCTTTTGAACCTTCAGGTTCGCCCGAACCTTCGGGAGGGTGAATAGAAAATTCATGCACCATTTCAACCACGGCCTTCACGTTTTCCACCGGCGTCTCTGGCAGGATGCCGTGCCCCAGATTGAAGATATGGCCAGGGCGGCCCCCCGCCTGATCCAGAATGGCCCGCACCCGCCGTTTAAGTTCCGGACGAGGGGCGAACAAAGCGACCGGATCAAGATTCCCTTGCACCGCCACCTCAGGGCCGAGGGCGTCCCAACCCCAGTCGAGCGGCGTCCGCCAATCGAGGCCGATCACGTCCCCACCCGCTTCTTTGAGTAGAGGCAGGAGCGCCGCCGTGCCTGTGCCAAAATGGATGGCAGGAACTACCAAAGGCGCAAGCGCCTGGAAGATGGCTTGTGAGTGCGGCAGAACATATTCGCCATAATCATCGGGGCTGAGGCAACCAGCCCAGCTATCAAACAGTTGCACCGCTTGCGCTCCGGCTTCAATCTGCGCTGCCAGATAGTTGGCGACGAGGCCGGCGAGTTTGTGCAGCAGGGTATGCCACGTTTGCGGATCGTCGTACATCAATTGCTTGGTTTTAAGATAGTTGCGTGAGGCGCCGCCTTCAATGAGGTAGCTGGCGAGGGTGAACGGCGCGCCTGCGAAGCCAATGAGGGGCGTCCGGCCGTTGAGTTCCTGGCGAACAAAGCGAATGGTTGTTAGTACAGTGCTCAACGACTCGCGCGGCTCAACCGGGCGGAGGGCGGCCACATCCTCAGCCGAGCGAATGGGGTTGTGAATTACTGGCCCCTCGCCAGCGGCAAATTCGAGATCGATCCCCATTGGCACGAGAGGCAACAGGATGTCGGCGAAGAGGATGGCCGCATCCACGCCAAGAGCGCGCAGCGGTTGCAGAGTGACTTCGGCGGCCAGGTCGGGTTGGGCGCAAATTTCCAGCAACGAATGTTTGGCTCGCCGGGCGCGGTATTCGGGCAGGTAGCGCCCGGCTTGGCGCATGAACCAGACTGGCGTGCGGTCCACTGGCTCGCGGCGGCAAGCGCGGAGGAATCGGAAAGATGAAGGATGAAGGATGAAGGATGAATTCTGCGCCTCCATGATTCAGCCTTTACTTTCGAATAGGGCGAGAGTTTCTTCTGCCGGATGATAGATGGCAGTGTGCAAGGGTGTGTCGCGCAGGGTGTAGCGGCGGCCCTCAGTCGAGCGCAGTTCGTTCACCAGATCGGAGAAGCGCTGGAGATTATCCATCTCATAGACGACGACAAATTCCTGATCCTGGATGCCAAACGAATACAACAGCAGCTGGGTAATGTCTTCGTATTGCTTGCCCAGGCGGATATGCTCATTCATCATCCCCTGCCGCGCGTCGCGGCTCATTAAATACCACTCGGTGGTTTTGACGAATGGATAGATGACGAGATAGGTCTGACGTGTTTCGGCGAAGGGATCGATCTCCTGCGTCGAGCGCGTCTTGGTGTATTGCGAGGGACGAGTGTAGCCCCACAATGAGCGCACTGGCTGGAGATACTGCCGAAAGGGGTTATTGGCGCGGGCCAGGCACTCAAAGAATTTAGCGGTCTGATTTTTCTCGTCAGCCGGCAGGGCGCTCCACACCAGCAGGTCAGCGCCGGTTTCGGTAGGTTGGTAGACCTCCACTTTTTGCGCGGCGGCGCGCAAGGCGGCCAACCATTGGCGATGAAAGTCGGCGCGGACGGCAGGGTCGAAGGTCCAGTAGGCGTCTTTGAAGGCAAACAGGGCAAAATGGTTGAGGGTGCGGGAGGTTTCCATAGAGATTATTGATTGTTGATGGCTGATTTTCAATCAGCAATCAGAAAGTCACCTGAGCCAGCGGGCGGCGTCTTTGGCGTGGTAGGTGATGATGAGGTCGGCCCCGGCGCGTTTGATGCTGGTGAGAATTTCCAGCGCGACTCGTTCTTCATCGAGCCAACCATTGGCAGCGGCGGCTTTGACCATTGCATACTCGCCGCTCACGTTATAAGCCACCAGCGGCAGTTCAGGAAATTGGTCGCGCGTCTGGCGGATGATGTCGAGGTAGGACAGGGCCGGTTTGACCATGAGCAGGTCAGCGCCTTCGGCCACGTCGAGGGCAGTTTCGCGCCGGGCTTCGCGAGCATTGGCCGGATCCATTTGATGAGTCTTGCGGTCGCCAAACTTAGGCGCGCCTTGCGCCGCCTCGCGGAAGGGGCCGTAGAAACCGGAGGCATATTTGGTGGAATAGGACAGGATGGGCAGATGATCGAATCCGGCGGAGTCGAGGCTGGCGCGGATGGCGGCGACCATGCCATCAATCATGCCTGAGGGCGCGACCATATCTACCCCGGCCTCGGCGTGGGAGACCGCCACTTTGACCAGCACGGCTAACGTTTCATCGTTCAGCACATAGCCCTCAGGCAAGTGAGGCTGATCGCCATGATTCAAAATTCCACAGTGGCCGTGATCGGTGTACTCACATAGGCAAACATCAGTAATCACCCTCAGCTCGGGCGCGGCCTCTTTGATGAGGCGCGTGGCTTGTTGAACGATTCCATTCGGCGCGAAATTTTCCAGGCCGATTGGGTCTTTGGCTTCGGGAATGCCGAATAGGAGCACCGCCGGGATACCGAGCGCGGCGATGGTTTCGGCCTCACGCACCAGCAAGTCGGGCGACCACTGATAAATGCCGGGCATGGAACGGATTTCGTTTTTGACTCCCTGACCGTGGACGACGAACAGCGGATAGATGAAGTCGTCGGGCGCAAGATGCGTCTCACGCACCATCGCCCGGAAAGTCGCATTCTGCCGCAAGCGGCGTGGGCGATTGGGCAAGGCGTGGGCCTGATCAGTTGTTGGCAACCGGTGATTAGCGATCAGAGACTGGAGATTGGAGGTGAGCATAGTAGTCGAGTAGGGCGGTGACGAGGCCGTGAGTGGTGTATTCACGTGCGACGACATCTACGCGCAAGCCGAGTTCGTGAGCGGTCTGAGTGGTGATGGGGCCAATGCAGGCAATGAGGGTTAACGGATTGAGCAGATTTACCGGATAGTTGTTAATTAGTTCGATAAAGTTTCGGACGGTGGACGAACTGGTGAAGGTGATGGCATCCACCCCGCGTTTCAATTCAATAAAGCCGTTTGGGTTAGGGACAGCGGGCAGGGTGCGATAAGCGGCGATTTCGTGAACAACAGCGCCCTGGCGTTCCAGTTCCACAACCAATGCTTCACGGGCGATCTCAGCGCGGGGGAGAAGTATCCAATGACCGCGCACCTCGCCAAGGCTTGGAACAATGGCTTCAGCAATATATTCATCGGGGATCAACGAGGCCAGGTGGCCGTGGTGAGCGACGGCTTTAGCGGTGGCCGGGCCGATGGCGGCGATGCGGGTTTCGGCGAGACTACGCTCATCCACGCTGGCCGCTCTCAGCCGACTCCAAAACGCAGCGACGCCGTTGACGCTGGTGAAGATGAGCCAGCGATATTGCGAAATCAAGCGGATGGCGTTGTCAAGCGCAGTGTAGTCTTCCAGCGGCGCGATCTCAATGGTCGGGAAGAGGATCGGCACTGCGCTACAAGCAATGAGTTTATCTGCTAGTTCAGCGGCTTGCGCGCGGGGGCGGGTGACGAGAATACGTTTGCCCATTAATGGCGTCATTGGAGCAACCCCTCAGCGCCTTGAACGAGAGCCTGTTGTGCGAGTTGTGCGCCGAGTGTCATCGGATTACTTCCTTCGCCCGAAACACGAATGAGACGTTGACCGTCGAGGGAGGCGATGAGGGTGGTCAGGCGACCCCACCCCTCGCCCCCATCAGGAGAGGGGGAGAAAACAGCATACGCAGCGACAGGGGCGGAACAGCCGCTGCCCAGGGATTGGAGGAATGCGCGTTCAGCCGTGACAGCGGCCCGCGTGGGGGCGTGATCCAGAGCTGAGAGGAGCGCACGAGACGCCAAGTCATCGGCGCGGCATTGTACGGCGAGGGCGGCCTGACCGGGCGCAGGTAACATGATGTCAAACGGCAGATATTCCGAGATGTGTTCGCCGAGGCCGAGACGGGATACACCCGCCGCCGCGAGTACGATGGCATCGTAATCGCCGTTGAGGGCCTTGCGGAGGCGAGTGTCTACATTACCACGCAAGGGCAGGGTGATGAGGTCGGGGCGAATGGCTAGGGCCTGCGCCGTCCGCCTCAGACTGCAAGTACCTAAACGTGCGCCGTGAGGCAGGGTAGCGAGAGTCCAGTCATCGCGGGCGATCAAGACATCGTGGGCATCTTCGCGTTCGCCGATCGCGCCGAGGGTGAGGCCGATTGCATTTTCGACAGGCAAATCCTTTAGGGAGTGAACGGCAATATCAATCTCGCCGGAGCGCAGAGCGTTTTCGAGTTCTGCGATGAAGAGGCCTTTGCCGCCGATCTCTGGCAGGGGTTTATCAAGGGTGCGGTCGCCAGCGGTGGTGAAGGTCTTGCTCCGGCAATCGAGATCGGGCCAGGCTTTTTTCAATTGGGTGATGGCCCAATCGGTCTGCCACCGGGCGAGGGCCGAGCCGCGAGAGCCAAAGGTGACAGACACAGTATTCACCCATTCAATCCAAATAGATAGCGAATGGCAGTGGCGTAGTCGGCGGCGTGACCGTTTTGCGCTTTGGCTTTAAGGCGCACTGTAGGATCGTGCAGGAGTTTGTTGACGAGGGAGTCGGCCAGGGCTTCGATCTGTCCCCGTTCGGAGTCGCTGAGATGCGATAAACGGCGGAGGACCTTGTCTACTTCGGCGCGGCGAATGGCGTCGGCTTTGGCCCGCAGGCCGGTAATGAGGGGCGTCACTTCCTGCCTCTGCCACCACGCCTGGTAAGCCATCACTTCTTCGGCGATGATGGTTTCGACCCGCGGCACTTCCTGTTCGCGTTCAGAGATCGCGCCATCAAATTGGGCCTGGAGGTGATCAATATCGTAACAGTAGACGTTGGGAAGGTTGGCAACTTCGGGGGCAACGTCACGCGGCACGGCGATGTCGATGCAAACCAGGGGGCGATGCGGGCGGCGACTCAGCGCTGCGCTCGCCCTATCAGGGGTGATGATGAAATGAGGGGCGCTGGTCGACGAAATTACAACATCAGCGCTGATCAATGCCTCAATAAGATTGTCGAAGGTCAGAGCCTGCCCATCCCAGCGCGCGGCCAACTGCCCGGCGCGCTTCAGGGTGCGGCTGATGACCGAGATGCGCCTTACGCCCCGTGAGCGCAACGCTTCGACGGCGAGTTCAGCCATTTCGCCCGCGCCGATGATGAGCACTTGGGCGCTGACTAAATTGGGGACGAAGCTCTGTGCAAGTTTGGCCGCTACTGAACTGATGGAGGCCGGGTTACGGCTGATAGCCGTTTCGGTGCGGGCGCGTTTGCCAGTCCGAATGGCCGAGCGGAACAAGGCTGACAGCATGGGCCCGGTTGCGCCCTGCTGGCGGGCGGCCTCATAAGCACTTGCAACCTGGCCGAGAATTTGTGGTTCACCAAGAATGAGGGAGTCGAGGCCGGCAGTCACGCGGAGCAGGTGGGTGATAGCGTCTGTCCCGGAATAACGGTAGAGATGTGATTCAAAGCTGGAGAGGGGGGCTTCGCTCGTGTTTTCAATCAGGGCAATGAGTGGGTCGAAATTTTCGGCTGGCGCAACGGCGTATATTTCCAACCGATTGCAAGTGGATAGAATGGCAAACTCGGGCAAGTCGGCCCGCTGGTTGAGGGCGGCTTTGAGGGCCGAAGGCGCAAGGTAAAGTCGCTCACGAATTTCCACGGGAGCCGTGTGATGTGAAAGCCCCAGACAAAGGATGGTCATCATAGGGTCAATGTGTCGTAGGCGGCGGCTATCGCCAATTGAACAGCATTGAGCACAGTATTAATACGCCTTAGCAAGTTGGTGTTGGCCTCCGGACGCAGGTGTGTCTGTTCGGGAAGTTGGATGGCGACTTCCACGATAGAGTCCCGAAAGAACAGAGCGGCTTCCAAGGCCGAGGTGATTGGCAACCCAAGTTGAATTGCCTGAGCGGCATATTGCTGTCCAATGGCCCGGGCCTCTTCGAGCAGGGGTTCACCTCCTTCACCCAAGGCCACATACTGAAGAATAACGCCAATCAATCTCCGGCCCAGAGCGCGAGTACGCTCGCGTTCTTTGTCGCCAAAGGCCTGAAGCCAATGTTTATCGTGGTGGATCGCAATCTCGGCCCGGGTGCGATTGAGAGCCAGTTCGGCCCACAGGCGTTCAATCCCGGAAACCATCCGCAGGCGGCGGTGATCATCAGCAAAACGCTCAATGTCCGAAACGGCAAAACGGCGATGCCCGCCAGGGGTGAGTAGGGCCGGAATTTCGCCATTATCCGCCCAACGGCGCAATGTGGTCGGATGGACGCCCAACCGCTCTGCGGCCTGTTTAAGTCCTAACCATTCAGGCAACTTGAATTCGTCTGCCATTTTCCTGATAGCCGAAATGAAAAATAGGTATATAGGTACATACCTAACTAAACCTATGCGATTGCTCCATATAATACTATTATTTATTTCGATAGTCAATATGGACATGGGGTCGGAGTGTCCGTCAAAGTTTTGGGAGACCTGTTTCTTAGCCCAGAAACTGCACACTCCGGTTGAGTACCAATATGCTTTGTCCTTATCTGTATGGGGCAGAAGGCTGGAAACGGCGTCTATATGTGGCCTCATGACAGTCAATCAGCTAGTTCCAGCCACATCTGGTGGTCAACACATTCCCCAAAAAATGACGGGCACTCCCTCCAAAGTGGTGGAAAGATGGCCGGACGTATTGTGTAGAATGTGACCATGACCCACTCAACCGCCGACATTGTTATTTGTGGCGCGGGCATGGCCGGGGCCGCCGCCGCCTATCACCTCGCCGTTCGCCACCGGATCAACAATATCGTATTGGTGGACGAACGCCCGCCGCTCACCCTGACCAGCGACAAAGGCACAGAGGCCTACCGCAACTGGTTCCCCGGCCCGGGCGATACGATGGTGCGGTTGATGAATCGCAGTATTGATCTGTTGGAGGAATTGGCCGAGGAAAGCAACAATTATTTTCAACTCAACCGGCGCGGCTATGCTTTCTTCACAGCCAATCCTGATCTGATTCCGCAGTGGCAAGAGCAGGCCGCCGCCCTCTCTGCCCTCGGCGCCGGGCCAGTGCGTCAACATCCCGGCCCGATGCCATACGTTCCGACTCAAGCCGAGGGCTTTGATCGCTCACTCACCGGCGCAGATTTGGTCGCCGACCCGGCCCTGATCCGGCGCGAGTTCCCGTTCCTCACCCAAAATGTCGCCGCCCTGTTGCACGTCCGCCGTTGCGGCTGGATGAGCAACACCCGCCTGGGCGGCTGGCTGTTGGAGCGCGCCCGGGGGTCGGGCGTCCGCGTCGTCCGGGATAAAGTCGTTGGCGTCACCGTGCAAGGCGGGCGGGTCGAGTCGGTGCAACTGGGATCAGGCGATTCAATCAGCACCGGGGCCTTCGTCATCGCCGCCGGGCCTTATCTCAAAAACGTCGCCGCGCTCTTGGGATTGGACATTCCAGTAGTGAATGAGTTGCACGCCAAGGTGACGTTCAAAGATGTGCGCGGCGTGGCCCGGCCCGATTTGCCGTTTATGATCTGGAACGATCCGGTGCGCCTGCCGTGGTCGGACGACGAGCGGGGAAAGTGGGCGAGCGATCCGCAAAGGCGCTGGCTGTTGGACGAGTTTCCGGCCGGCGTCCATTTCCGCCCGCGCGGCGACGATCTGCTGATGCTGTGGACGTATGACGTTCAGACGCAAGCGCCGGTCTGGCCGCCTCACTTCGAGCCACACTACGCCGAAGTCGTCCTGCGCGGACTGTCGGCGATGGTTCCCGGTTTCAGCGCTTACTTTGGCCAGGGCCAGGCCGCCGTTGTGGATGGCGGCTACTATTGCAAGACTCGGGAGAACCGCCCCCTCATCGGCCCACTGCCGGTGCCGGGCGCGTATGTGATTGGGGCCTTGTCGGGCTACGGGGTGATGGCCTCGCAGGCGGCGGGGGAGTTGCTGGCCGCCCACCTCACCGGCCGCCCACTGCCCGATTACGCGCCCATGTTTCTGCTCGAACGCTACGACGACCCGCAGTATCAAGCGTTGCTGGCGCAGTGGGATGCCCGGTCGGGGCAGTTGTAGTCTCACGAAATCAAGGTGACTGTCACCGGCTTGCGGTTACCTGAATTTCAGAGCTTTGAAGCCGGTGACAGTCACCTGAATGTCCTCGCGGGCATTCTTTGATTTTCGTATCTGTTGAGCCCTGTCGCCAAAGAACAACGGATTTGCGGAATTTAACGGATCGGTCGCGCTTTGAGCGATCCGTTCAATTCGGGTGATCCGTTGTTCTCAATGATGCGCCAGAGCGGAATGCCTGAGCAGTTACTGTTTTTCTACTTTTGCCACCGTCACCGTGGACGTGCCGGACCGTCCCAAGTCTCAATGCCCTCGCGGGCATTTTTTGTTTTTCAACCTCTGCTTGTTGGCGAATGCCCGACGAGTTGTGCCTGCGATGTCTCAATGCCCTCGCGGGCATTTTTTGTTTTTCAACAGGAGACCCCAACAACGAACGCTTTCGCTGTTATGTGGCAACATTGTCTCAATGCCCTCGCGGGCATTTTTTGTTTTTCAACCCTTCGGTCAGAAGGTTGAGCGGGTCGGCTCGCTGGCTCGTCTCAATGCCCTCGCGGGCATTTTTTGTTTTTCAACTAACCAAACTCGTCAAGTACGGCAAGTACGTCAGCATGGAGTCTCAATGCCCTCGCGGGCATTTTTTGTTTTTCAACTTGATCGAAAAGGCAGTGACGGCAGGCCTCAAGCTCAAGAAGTCTCAATGCCCTCGCGGGCATTTTTTGTTTTTCAACAAAATGGTTGCCTATTCTGGAAAGACTCGGAACATCTCGCCCGGTCTCAATGCCCTCGCGGGCATTTTTTGTTTTTCAACCTTGGTCATCGCCGAATACACCGTCACCCGCTAAACCATGTCTCAATGCCCTCGCGGGCATTTTTTGTTTTTCAACTTCTACTACTCAACCTGGCGATTAGCGCCTGGAACGTCTCAATGCCCTCGCGGGCATTTTTTGTTTTTCAACTTCTCGACGTACACGCGCGCGTGTACAGCAATCGAGAGTCTCAATGCCCTCGCGGGCATTTTTTGTTTTTCAACTTGTGGTTTGCGCACTGGCGTTTATTGTTGCTGGGGCGCTATCAAGTCTCAATGCCCTCGCGGGCATTTTTTGTTTTTCAACTCTTCAACTCGACGGGTGGCTACCTCGGAAAGGGGGTCGTCTCAATGCCCTCGCGGGCATTTTTTGTTTTTCAACTCTCGCCGCTCAGGGTTGCTGGCTCATCGCCATGCGTGAGGGGCAGTCTCAATGCCCTCGCGGGCATTTTTTGTTTTTCAACCAAGAATAATTACAATTGGGGGCTTTTGGCGGTCGCACTCGGTCTCAATGCCCTCGCGGGCATTTTTTGTTTTTCAACGCGACATCCTGGATTACTGTTGGGGCTACGAACAAACAAACTGGTCTCAATGCCCTCGCGGGCATTTTTTGTTTTTCAACGCCTGTTGCGTCCGTACCCTCTACGCAGGTTGAAACTGAGTCTCAATGCCCTCGCGGGCATTTTTTGTTTTTCAACCAGTACATCGACACGATGGTGTGCCCGGATGGGCATGCGTCTCAATGCCCTCGCGGGCATTTTTTGTTTTTCAACATCTGTTCAAAACCGCCGTGGCGGTGGTGGTTTTGTTCAAGTCTCAATGCCCTCGCGGGCATTTTTTGTTTTTCAACGGTAGTGGTAACGGGCCAGGCGGTCGCGGCAATCCTTATGGGTCTCAATGCCCTCGCGGGCATTTTTTGTTTTTCAACCCAACACGCCCGTGCCCGATGACACGGCAACCAATGCGTCTCAATGCCCTCGCGGGCATTTTTTGTTTTTCAACCCTACATAGTATGGTATGAGTGGTGCACTGGCTGGCTGTCTCAATGCCCTCGCGGGCATTTTTTGTTTTTCAACAAGCGGCCACCGGCACGCAGTGCTGGATGGTCTATCGTCTCAATGCCCTCGCGGGCATTTTTTGTTTTTCAACGGACGGCAACGAGTACGAGATGACGAAGGACTATCTGTCTCAATGCCCTCGCGGGCATTTTTTGTTTTTCAACTCTTTGCAAATTGATGCGGTGGTGATAGCAGTTCAATGGCGTCTCAATGCCCTCGCGGGCATTTTTTGTTTTTCAACCTGTCCGGGCTGAATCGAGGAACGGAGGCCGCTGATGAGTCTCAATGCCCTCGCGGGCATTTTTTGTTTTTCAACACAGTTGTTCCGAAAGTTCAAATTATAGGCAAAGCATATGGTCTCAATGCCCTCGCGGGCATTTTTTGTTTTTCAACCGCCAGTCCGTTCCCGCTTATCGGGCAGACCACCTAGTCTCAATGCCCTCGCGGGCATTTTTTGTTTTTCAACGACTGAGTGGACTCCAAATGGCGACGGTACCGAATCCCGAAGTCGCGTCTCAATGCCCTCGCGGGCATTTTTTGTTTTTCAACCGTCTATGAGCAACGGCGAGGCCATCAACTGGCTGGCCTTCAAGTCTCAATGCCCTCGCGGGCATTTTTTGTTTTTCAACCACAGACCGCCAGGAACTCGCGTACATCGAGGCCCTATACGTCTCAATGCCCTCGCGGGCATTTTTTGTTTTTCAACTGGAAATAACTGTTGAATACCTACTCAAGCTCGGCGCCGTCTCAATGCCCTCGCGGGCATTTTTTGTTTTTCAACATCGTAATCTGTAAAAATACACAGTGCTTGAGCTGTGTGTCTCAATGCCCTCGCGGGCATTTTTTGTTTTTCAACTGGGAATATGATCATCGCTTCGGAGAATGGGCTTGGTTTGATGGTCTCAATGCCCTCGCGGGCATTTTTTGTTTTTCAACCGATGGAAGCGCACAGCATTATCGCATTTATCGCAATGCAGATGGAGTCTCAATGCCCTCGCGGGCATTTTTTGTTTTTCAACTCCAAGTCTCAACCGTTTTTTCAAAGTCGGTCTTCGCGTCATTGGTCTCAATGCCCTCGCGGGCATTTTTTGTTTTTCAACCCGGACTCTGAGACGGGGGACTTGCCGGGGCCGATTGGGTCTCAATGCCCTCGCGGGCATTTTTTGTTTTTCAACTTCCACCCCCCGGCTACCAGGGCTAAAGGCGGCGTGCGGGTCTCAATGCCCTCGCGGGCATTTTTTGTTTTTCAACGTTTGGGACAGCGGATTTATGGGATGGCAAGGCGAGACATGTCTCAATGCCCTCGCGGGCATTTTTTGTTTTTCAACCCGGGCTGGAATTTGCGCGGCGTCACGGCGACTGGCGGGCGGGTCTCAATGCCCTCGCGGGCATTTTTTGTTTTTCAACTATGCCCGCCAGATTTACGGCGTCCTCACCGAGGAGCAAAGTCTCAATGCCCTCGCGGGCATTTTTTGTTTTTCAACCCGACCACACCGACCCCGGTGGTCAACACGCACGAAAATCCGTCTCAATGCCCTCGCGGGCATTTTTTGTTTTTCAACCGTTGACCTGGTGATTGATCGCTGGATGCCGGACACGTCTCAATGCCCTCGCGGGCATTTTTTGTTTTTCAACCAACAAACTTGCCACCCATGAAACCATTTCTCGGATTGTCTCAATGCCCTCGCGGGCATTTTTTGTTTTTCAACGGCCGGTGAGGCTGGCCTCGACCTGTTCATGGAGAGGTAAGTCTCAATGCCCTCGCGGG